>ENA-OSEY01000246-OSEY01000246.1-marine-metagenome-genome-assembly--contig:-NODE-246-length-39747-cov-5.561205_pt1 | contig 39747 bp, 37 predicted proteins | sample MGYA00248465_ERZ534230 | MGnify/ENA primary metagenome ERZ534230 (study PRJEB26409, sample SAMN06344110) | marine metagenome | isolation source: Sea water from surface | place: Atlantic Ocean:Southern... | reverse complement strand
GTGGGCGCTACAGGATTTGAACCTGTGACTTCTTCCTTGTAAGGGAAGCGCTCTGCCGGACTGAGCTAAGCGCCCGAAGTTTCATTATAACTAGTAGTCTATAATTATAAAATGTTAACTTTAACTGCTATTGTACCTTTCTACAATGAAGAAAATTGCTTAAAAGAATCTATAGAAAGACTTACAGTTGAAAATATTTTTAACAAAATCTTACTTGTAGATAATAATTCAACAGATAATTCATTAATAATTGCAAAGGAACTTGAAAAAAAATATTCAATTGTTCAAGTTGAACAAACATCTAAAGCAAAAGGCAAAGGAGTTGCAATACAATACTCTAAAGACTTTATAGACACATCACATGTAGTTATACATGATGCAGATTTAGAATATTTTCCAAAAGATATAGTTGAAATGTATGATCTTGCTAAAAACAACCCTAGCTCATTTATCTTGGGTTCAAGATTAATTGGAAATAAAATCAGAAAAAATATCTACCCGAGAGCAAGATGGGCTAACCAGTTTCTATCGTTTTTATTTTCATTAGTATTCAACATAAAAGTTTCTGATATTGCTTCTTGTTATAAATTAATACCATCAGATTTTATTAAAAATACAAAATTAAAAGAAAATGGTTTCACCATTGACTTAGAATTGTTAACACAATTTATTAAAACAGGAAATAAGATTTTAGAAGTTCCGATTATGTATGAAGGTCGAAGTTATGAAGAGGGTAAGAAAATTAAAACTATTGACTTTTTTAGATATATTTACAATATCATTAGATATAGATTTGTAAATTAATGACTAGATCATAAAATTTAGGAAATATAATGTGTGGATTTTTAGTTACTGACGTAGATTTAAATGATGACTATAAAGTTTGTTCTTTTTTAGAACATAGGGGACCAGATCATACTGAAATAAAAAGAGTAAACAATGTATCCTTTACTCATACTTTATTAAGTTTAACTGGTTCATTTACTCCACAACCCGTGACTGACAATCATATAACTGCCTTATTTAATGGGGAAGTTTACAACTATAAAGATATTGGAGATTTTGACTCTGATATTTTCTCAATTATTGAAAGCTATAAGAAAAATGGTGAAGGTTTTATACAAAATTTAGAAGGTGAGTTTGCAATCGTCATATATGACTCTATTAAGAATATAATTTTGTTTGCAACTGATATATTTGGAACGAAGCCGCTTTATTATTCGATTGAAGATAATAGATTTGGATTCTCGTCTTATCAAACAGCACTTGAAGAAGTAAATTTTGAAAATATTAATAAACTTCATGCCAATAGTTACGGTATTTATGATTTAAACAAAAATGAATTAAAAATTAATAATGAATATTTCAAATTTAATCTAGATCAATTTAAAACAAATTATGATGATTGGGATAAAGCATTTTTAGATGCAATAAAGAAAAGGTTTAAAAATCTTGAACATGACATCATTCTTCCTTTGAGTAGTGGACTGGATAGTGGAGCAATAGCATGCGCTTTTGAAAAATTAGAAATTAACCATGAAATTTTTTCATATTATGGAAATGAACATAAATTAGTACTTTTAAAAAGATTATTTAAGGAGTTTAGAAATAAAAATAAGATTCATATAAAAAAATCATTAAAGAGCAAAGATTTTTCAAATACAAAAAAATTACTTAATGAAAGAGTCTCTAATTTTAATTATGGTCCCAAGCAGGACAATAAATCAATAACTCATGATGGTTTTGATGACAGAGGATCTCATGGTCTAGTTTACTTGCTAAGTTATGTAAAGAATATTAATGAAAATATAAAAATTCTAGCATCTGGACAAGGTGGTGATGAGATAACCTCGAACTTGCAAAGCTATTCATTTGGAAATCCAAATCCTGAAACATTTGATGATAATTTATCAAATATTTTTCCTTGGGAAAATTTCTACGATGGCACACAATCAAGTTATCTTATGAAAGAAGAATCAATAACGGGTGGCTTTGGTATTGAAGGACGCTATCCATTTTTGGATAAAAGAGTAGTTCAAGAATATTTGAATCTTGCTCCGGAATTGAAAAACAAAAATTTTAAAGCACCAATTACTAATTTTCTAATTCAAAACAATTATCCAATTAAGACTGGGGACCCTGAAGAAATTAAAAAAGGATTTAATGTTGTAAAGGAAAATTTAATACAAAAATTAATAAGAAATTTATCAAAATTAAAAAAAATTATAATTAAATAAAATCTTTGAATAAATGTTCGTAATAAACCTTATTTAAATAGTCAGATGAGTACTTTTTGCCAGTTTCTAATGATTGACGTTTTACTTCTTTTAGAACTTCGTCATCTGATAAATATATTTCTTCAAAAATATTAAAAGAATCTTTTGTATTTAATGGATCAAATAAAAAACCACTTTTTTTATCTTCTATAACTTCTTCTGCGTTGCAATATTTACTTGCCATAATTAGCTTCCCAAAGTATAAAGATTCCAAAAGGACAACTGGCAATCCTTCTTTATGTCCAGTGCTTGATAAGATTGATGGCAAAATAAATACATCAGCTTTTTCGAATAAATAGGTTTTTAGCCTTTTATCAACATAACCAGTGAAAGTAATATTTTCTTCATTTATATTTAGTTTTTTTATTTGATTTTTGTACTCATTTAATAGATTTCCATCGCCTCCAAGTATTAAATTAACATTTGGATATTTGGTATTTATAAGTTGAAATAATTTCAACAAATGATCGACACCTTTTATTTCAGCAAATCTTCCAAGAAATAGAATATTAAAATTGTCATTTAAATTTTCGTATTCCTTATATTGTAAATCTGTATATGAATCATAAGTTTCTGAATCGACAGCCATTGGAATAGATAAGCTTTTACTTGCATCAAAATTTGTTTCACCAATTGTTTTAATTAGTCTCAATTCTGTTGATTTAGAATCACAAGTCCAAGCTGATGATTTAGATATTGCTTTCTTTGCAATAAGTTTTCCAATAATGGGAATTTTTCTTAAAATAATTACATCTTGCGCATGTGTTGTGAATACGAAAGGTTTTCCTGTAAAAATTGAAAGTAAGTATGCAGTTATTCCTTGAGGTGTAAACCAATGTGCATAAAAAATATCAGGTTTAATCTTTTTTGCAACTCTATATGAAACAAATAATTGCGATAAAAAATAAAAGGGAACAAGTAGGAAAGCAAATTTATTTTTTTTAATTGTTGGAATTATTCCTTTACCGATAAGTATTTCAAATCTTCTAGGCCAAAAGTAGTGATATCTTACCTCATTAAAATGATCTGACGCTTCAATTTTATCCGATGTTCCAAAATTTGTTTCTGGAGCAACAACTGTAAAATCTAGAAATTTATATTCTTTACTTAAGTTTACAATTTGATCTTTTACAAAAGATGGAACTTCATCCTTATCATTTTTTGGAAAAGTTGAAGTTAAAACCATTATTTTTTTGTTATCAGTCATATTGCTAATTCTTTTGTAATAATTTTAGAAAAATATCGTGCCACAAAGAAAAACATAAAAAATATAAATATAAACTTATGGCCGTTTATTGAATCGATATTGTTAAATATTCTTAATACGTCTGCATTGTCGACTGAGATACCAATATTTGAAAGAGACAAAATGAATTCATCTAGTCCCATTAGGCTTGATAAAAATTTAATTATGATAGCACCAAAAAAACTCGTACCAAAAATAATTAAATAACTTCCAAAATTTAAAAATGAAGAAAAAACACCTGAAAGATAATTAGGCTGTGCATATCTCACCATGTATCCCCAAGTGTTAACAACTTCTTGTTCAGATAGAGAGGTAGAGGCTGAGGTTTCAAAAAATAAAACTGAAAAGAATGAAAAGATTGAGAGTGAAATTAACAAATAATTTAAGTATTTCATATTATTTTGATGGTTAATAACTAAATAAACAAGCAAGCAAATAGGAACTACACAATAAATATATCTCATTCCATAACCTGAACCGACTGTTTCCCAAATGAGAGTAATCCCAATTGGAAATCCTATGGTCAATAATAAAACTAGATATGGTAGTTTTTGTTTTTTATATTTTTTTAATAAATCAAAAAAAATAGCTGTAATCCCAAAAACCACTATTGGAGTGAACCAAATTATTCCAAATTCTTGGGTAAAAAACATTTTGGTAAGAATTGAAAGGTTATCAAGTAAAAAATTACCTCTTTCCACTGACTTATCTACATATTGATTAAGAAGAGGAAATGATTGTTTGTTATAAACAACTATTGGATTAAAACTAATTCGACCATAAAGATAATTTGAAATATAGGAAAAAATACCTAAAGATGTTATTGAAGACATGATAAATAATTTATTTTTAATAAGTTTTTTATCTGTATCTTTAATTATTAATTTTGAAATCCAAAAAGGGATAACAAAAATAAAGTAATTTATGTATCTAACAAGATATGCCAATAGAAAAATTATTGGAATAATTATAGAAACAAAGTTGTTCACATTATCAGATTTATAAAAGATACAAAGTAGATAAATTAATAAGGTAATTAAGAATACTTCATAAATATGAGTCATACTGTATCTTTCAAACGCGTAATAATGAACACCTGATCCAAATAAAACAACAAAAACAAAATAAGTTTTATTTTTAATATTAAGAAATTGAAGTAATTTTATAAAAATAAAAATTGTTAAGAATAAATAAATTACAGGTGACAGAGAATACAACAGAATTTTGTAATTCATCATTCTGCTATTTTCAACGTTAATTGTATCTAAAAGGTTATCAATTAGAATTCCAAAATACATAAAAGGTGCTGAAAGTATCCCACTTCCAATAAAACCAATTGGCACAACTTTTTCATTTACAATTATTGTCTTTCCTTCAACAAAATTCATTTGATTTGAATAGTCTAAATCAAAATCCTCGGCGATAGTTTCTGCATGTACAAAGTAAGTATGATCGTCTCCACAACAATTAATTGTTTCAATAAATCTGTAGTCAACTCGAAGAGAGAGCAAAAAAAGTATTAAGAGAAATAGTGTAATGAAACTTCTTGAAGTAAATACATTTTTCAACTTTTAACCTTGTGTTTATATTTATGAAAAAGTTGATCTGTAATTATTGCATTACGGACAAATTCTAAGTCTTCAGGGGTGTCAACTGATCTATTTTCAAATTCTAATTCCACACCATGTAAGTTAATATTTGTACCAATTACCCTTAATAACTCTATGCCTTCAGTTTCTTCAAAAACATTTGGTTTAATATCGCAAAAAGCTTGAAGAGATTTATTTTTAAAACCAACTAAACCAACTTGTTTTTTCAAAGTTCTTTCTTTTTTAAAATTCATTGGAATGTCATATCTAGAGAAATATAAAACTTTATCTTCATCATTAGTTACAAGTTTGACAATATTTTTGTTATTTTCATCAGTTGTCTTGAGATATCCTAAAACTATTTCATGCATTTTAATATCAAAAAAATTAATCATCTTATCAATATCTTTTGGATCTAATAGTGGCTCATCTCCTTGAATATCTATTACAATATCACTTTCGTCTAACTCAAGTGTTTTGGCTGCCTCAGCACATCTAGTTGTACCATTTAAATGATCTTTACTTGTCAAAACAGATTTTATTTCGAATTTATTTCCCAGATCTACTATTTCTTCACTATCTGTACATATATAGATTTCATCAAGTTTTGATAACTTTGATCTCAAATAAACATGGGCAAACATAGGGATACCTTGAATTAATTCAATTGGTTTGTTGGGTAACCTTGTACTTTTAAGCCTACATGGAATTAAGCCAACATTTTTCATATGAACTAATGTTAAAGCATAATTAATATTTTTTAAAAACTAGTATAAAAATAGTTTGAGATTTGAAAAAAATAAACCTTCACATTATTTAATTATTACAATTTCTTTTTTAAGTTTTTTACTTGCATCTATATTATTTCTCTTTTCACAAACGAAAAAAAATTTAATTGTATTATCTGGTCATAAACTAATTGGTAACCTTGAAGAAATACTTAAACTACAAAACTTTAAAAATAATAAAATTTTCTATATTACTTTTAGTTTCATTGAATACAAAAAATTAAAAAATGAATATGAAAATATTTTTATTACTTTGAATCCATATCATATATATTTACTATTAAAATCAAAAATTATTATTTCTAGTCATGGTTTGGTATTACATAAACTACTTAAAGAATATTTCAACATAAAAACTTACTTTACGGGACATGCAATAAAAAGTAATAACAATTCAAAGATTTTAAAAGAACAATATTTATTTGATGAAGTTTGGCTTTATTCTGAATTTGAAAAAGATATATACATAGAAGAATGTGAATACAAAGTTAATAATTTGGTTGTAACAGGTTATCCAAGACTAGATTCGCTAAATAAATTACTACAAGATAAAGAAATAATTAAAAAAGATTTAAACATATCAACAAAATTAGTCCTTTACGCTCCTACCGATGATAGAAAAAATGAGAAATATATTAATCACGAATTATCACCCCATAATCTTGACCTATATATTCTTTTTGAAAATATAGCAAAGAAATTTGATTTAAGATTCTTAATCAAATATCACATTAATACAGAGGTCGATAAAAAAACTTTCGACTTTATAAAAAATTCAAAATACCTGTTTAGTTTTGAATCAGAAAAACTTTTAGATATTACTCCATTAGCTATATCAGATGTTTTAATTACTGACTGGTCAAGTGTTTTTGTTGACTATTTGATAACTGACAATCCAATTCTTTTTCTTAATACTCCTATGGCTTATGATATTTCTGGAGTTTCAAAAGTATTTGAAAATAAATACATAAATCGTTTACTAAATTTTGAAGAAATTCAACAAAGTTTTGAAAAATTAAATGAAAATAACTACACATCCCTAAATAGACTTAGTGAATTTAAAAAAGAAATATTTAATGATATTTATTCAGACAATAATTTAGACAGATGTCTAGAAAGATTAGATTTGTAAATGAACTTTAAAAAAATAATTAATAATTTAATTACAACGTCCATGATTATTTTTTTTGTGTACTATTTTTATCAAAATAGGAATTTAATTTCTACGGATGATTTCAATTTTGTTTTTATAATCCCAATAATTATTTTTTCTATAGGAAGATATTTCATTAACGCATTAATAGACATTAAACTCCTACAAAATTTTGATGTGAGCTTAAGTTTTTCTGAATCTTTAAATTTAACTGTTTTAAATACTTTTGGTAATTTGATAGCACCCTTAAAAGTTGGATCAGGAATCAAAATCGCCTATCTAAAGTCAAAACACAAATTATCAATTTATAAATACTTAATAATAAATACACAGTATTCATTTTTATATTTAGCATTATCAGGATTCTTACTATTTTTTGTAATATTTATTTACGAAGAGGAATATGAAAATCAGGCAGGAATTTTACTTTTTATATTTTCTGCCTTAATCATTTTATTTTTTATCTTTGTTAGAAGGTTTAATTTTGAAAATAAAAAAGATAAATATAATAAATATTTTTATGACTTTATTTCAATGTTCAATTTCACAACTATTAGATTGAACATTAAAAATATTATACTTTTCTCCTTATTACATTTATTTTTTGGCTTTATGAATATATTTTTAATATTTCTATTTTTAAAGTTTGATAATAAATTTCTAGAAAGTTTGTATTTCAATTTGATTACAAATTTAAGTTCAATTGTAACTTTAACGCCTGGAAATATTGGACTCCTTGAAATAGTCCATATTTTATTTAAAGAACTTTATACACTTACAACGTTTCAAGTGATTATTGTAAGTGTTGCTTCAAGAGTTTCCAGTCTTACCTCTTTGCTTATGCTGAATATCTATTTAAGACTACAAAGGCAGTCCTTAATCTAAGGTTTTTCCAATACCCAAATATAGGTAGGAATAAAAAAGTAAAAAATCTTGCTCAATAAAACAATTATTTTATGTTTAAAACTATCTTGCTCAAGCATATCATCGGCTTCGTATCTCTTAGGATATTTTATTACTTCTAAAGTAAAATCATGTTTAATAAATTTCTTTGTAATTTTATTTAACTTAAGCAAGGAAAGATGATTTTCATAATAGTAATTTCCTTTTTTTGTAATCTTTAAATAAAAGTTGGCTAATTTCTTTGGTAAATACGATAGGAAATATAAGTTGTAATGGTTTTCATATATTTGATATCTATTCCCGGCTGCAAAATAACATACACCACCAGATTTTAATAAATCGTATATTCTTTCAAAAAGGATACTACTGTCAGGTACATGCTCATAAATATGTGAGCAGATCATAACATCATATCTTTTTTCGACTTGAAGCTCTTCTAGTGGACTCAATATAAAATTAATATTTTTATTTTTAGTGTTATTAAGAGCATATTCAATTGCTTTTTGATCAATATCAAGTGCATCTACCTCCTGAAAAAAATCTGCATAATAGTCAGTCATAATTCCAGAGGAACAACCAATATCAAGAAGGTTCTTGTTTGACAATTCTCCTAAATGCTTTTGAAGAATTTTTATTACTTTTTTTGCTTTTTTTAATCTTCCATCAACCTCAAACATTTTTGGTTGAATATCAGAGTAATCTTCTTGATAATTATTTATTTTATTTCCATTCTTTTACAAGAGATTTGTCTTTAATTTTTTCAATCTGTTGCATAACAAATTCATAGTCTAAATCAATTAGATCTAAATATTCCCTTATCCTATCAAATCTTGGAATGTTTTCAATTTTTACCATATCAAGAGCTTCTTCCCTAGAAATGACTCCTTCTCTAATTTGATAACTTCTGAATGAATCATTTTCTGTAAATCCAGCATAAACCCAGTAAACGTAATTATAAAAAGGGGAAGTTCCATCGCCAATCCTCCAACTTGTACCAGTTGTAGGGTCGAATTCCCAATTCAAATATTCTGAGAGTTCGTTTTCAATTGTCATTTCATCGAACTTATAGAATTTATAGGGATAAATGAACTCAGATTTTCGAAAATAAAATGATATGAATCCTTGAAATGTATCAATTAGCGATAAATTCCAGTAATAAGGATTAATTAAAAAATTATAAAAATAAAAAAATAACAATTTTACTTTTGAAAAAGTTTTCATTTTTGGAAAATCTGGTTTTATATTTGCAAACCCATGTTTAAAAAATGTTGCTTCATATGGTGATTGGAATTGTAAAATGCAGGAATTATTTTTATTTTTTGATGCATTTTTCAATTGTTGTTGCCAGACTTTATCACCAGCCATCAAAATTGGAAGCATACCAATATGTGGTTTTTTCAACCAGGCAATCATATTTTTTTTAATGTTATTACGTTTTTTTTGTATATCTGCTGATAACCAAACATGTTCGATTCCAAGCTTACCGCATACTCGAGCTTGATTTCTTCTTGCAAGATCAGTCACCATTCCCCAATCATAAGATACGGCAATAATATTTTTTTCATATTTTTTGTTAATTAAATATAGTCCATATGAGCTATCTCGTCCTCCAGAGAAACCAACAATTAAATTTTCATATTTGCCTAATTTTTGATTTAATTTATCAATATTATCTAATTCATAATTTTTATAATTCAAACAAATGTTACATACTCCATCTTCATCAAATTTTATAAAAGGAAAGGTTGATGGAAGTATGCATTTGGTACATCTTTCAAGCTGGGGTTCCAAATAACTTTGATTTCGAAGATTTTCTCTAATGTTATCTAATGATATGAGTTTGTCATCACCACTTACTTTGGCATTAAAGTTATCAATAATTTCAGAGTCAGAATTTATGATTATCCCATTTCCTGGTTCTAATTTGTAAATATTATCATTTCTAGCAAACTTTTTGGTTATCCATTCCTCTGAACTAAATAAAGATATTTTATTTTTCAAAATTGTATAATAAATTGACCCAGTGTTTGTATATATAATTGATAGATTTAATTTTTTAAAATAGATAAAAACTGACACTTCCCCATACAGCTCCTTAAAGGTATCAATTATAGTTTTTTTAAGATCAGTAGAGTTAAGATTTTTCTCAATTAACTCATTAATTACATAACTATCCAATTCAACATTTTCAGTAAAATCATATTTTTTATTTAAATATTCAAAATTTGTAATTATCCCATTGTGTAATACAATCACATTTTCTGATTCAATAGGCTGATTGTTCTTAAACTCTTTATTTGACCCACTTGTTTCAAGCCTTGTATGCCCTACAAGTGTTAAATTTTTTGAATCTTTATTTTTTGAAAGCAAGTTTCTTACTTGTGAATTCGAGAATTTATCTGAATATTTTGTTACAAATGTTTTATCGTTTTCAATAACACAAATTCCGGAAGCCTCTTTTCCACGAGACTCTGAAAATTTTCCTAGATTGTAAAAAGTATCAGTTTTAGGTTGATTACTATCTTGTTCATAGATTCCAAAAATTCCACACATTATTTATTATCTTAAATTAGTTTTATAAACAATATAAAGTAATTTAAATTAATTAAGCTTAGGTTGTAAATTTTTCAAAAAGGAATATATAAGATAATGAATATAAAACATATTTGTTTTGATCTAGATGGTGTTTTAATAAATTCCTTAGAAATAATGGAGTCGTCTTGGTTAGAGGCTGCTCAAAAATATAAACTAGATATAAACTTTAATTCGTATAAAAAACATATAGGTATTCCCTTTTTCGATATCCTATATAAATTAGGAATTGAAGAGAGTTATTGGGAAAAAATAAAAAAAACTTATGATGAAATATCAACAACAGAAATAAATAATATTAAAAAATATGAGGGTGTTGATAATTTGTTGGATTACCTTTCTTCTAAAGAAATCTCATATTCTATTTTTACATCAAAAACAAAAAACAGAACAAATGAAATTCTTTTAAAACATTTTGAAAATAAGAAATTTGAAAAGGTTTTATGTCCAGAAGATCTTCCAAGTAGTGAAGGAAAGCCAAGTGGATTTGGCTTGGAACAAATTATAAGTAACCTAAAAATACCAAAAGAAAAATTTCTTTATGTTGGTGACACTTTACATGACATGATGTGTGCTAAAAATGCAGATGTTAAATTTATACTTGCAGATTGGGGTTATGGTAACCTTGAAATTTCTACAGAATCGGCCAAAGATATAAATGAATTTTTAAATATGATTGAAATAAAAATTGATGGTTAATGTTCTTCAAATTTTTGTAATAAAAATTTATTCTCACTCACTTGAGAAAAACTAAATGCAATTAGTGAAATTGACAAAAATAAAATTGTTACTACAAACCAATTTGATTCATCACCACTAAATAAAAAATATCTAACTCTTATAAAAGTGATAAATGAGTAAATAAATGATGAAAAGAGATATACAAACAGTAAATCTAATAATGCGGACATTTGTAAAGATGAATTCTTAAGTTTGATTTTAATTTTTGTGAAATATGAAAATAGTGTAAAAATTATTAATTTGAAAAACATACCAATTGGTTTTAGATTACTTTTTTCATCTTTGTAAACTATTGTATTTTGAAATTGGATTATTTTTAAATTTTCCTGATGACTTTGACTTAAAATATGAACAGCACAATAAAACGGATAGCCATACCTTTTAAAAAGCTTAGGTAATTTAAAATTTTTTATTCCATCTTTAGAAAACCCTATCAATCCATTTAGAGGATCATTAATTTTCCAATTTCCAGTTGATAGTTTTATTAACAAAGAAGCAAATGAATTTCCAATATATCTAATTAAAGGAATGTTGCCTTCAACACCGGATTCCCAAAATCTATCACCTTTTATGTAATCAGCTTTTCTATTTTCAAATAAATCTATCATTTTTATTACATCCCTCTTTAAAAATTGTGAGTCTCCATCGACTTTTATTAAAAATTTACTTTTTGACTGTAAGAATTCATTTATTCCAAGCTCAAAGGATTTACCTGCCCCAAAGTTCTTTTTGTTTCGTATAAGTCTTATTTTTGATGAGTTTAGATTTTCAATAATTTTTTTTGTCTTATCTTTACTAGCATCGTCGATAACAATAATTTCATCAAACAAATCTATGTAATCTTCGATGACATTACGAATTTTGTTTTCTTCGTTGTATGCAAGCACCAGTAATGATTTCAATTAAGCTCCTAAATATGTCTATTTTATTTTCATTGTCTTGAAAAAAGTATTTTTTTTATATTTTTTTTGTGAACTCTAAAATCTATTAATCTATAAATTAAAAAAAATAATTTGTTTGTAAATAATAAGTTTGATATTTTTTTCATCGTCGATTGAAATATATTTAAATAGTCTTTTTTAATATAAAATGCATCTCCCCATGGCATATCAGCTGGTCTCCACGAAGTCCAAATTCTTATAAATTCGTAATTTTTTAAGTATTTGTCTAGGTCCCTTACAAGAACGTTATCTTCATAAAGTTGATCACGATTAACTTCAGCAAAAACAAACTTTACGTTTTTAAGTTTATGACTGAATCCTTTCAGCACTTCAAGTTCAAATCCTTGGACATCAAGCACTAGAAAGTCAACAGAGTCAATATTCAAATTATTAAATTTTTCAATTTTTATAGTCAGGTTGTCTCGAAATCCAATTTGAGGTTGAATTTTTTTATGCAACTTTGGTTTTAAAAATGACGAACTTTGTCCTTTATTTTCATTTGAGTAAAACAGTTTTTTTATTTCTGATTTACTTCCTAATCCAAACTTAAATAGTTCATATTTGGGATTATTTTTTATTTTTTTTTCCAACTCAACATGCGCTTCCGGAAGTGGTTCAAATAAATAAACTTTGTCAACATTGTATTGATCAAAAATTTCTAACTCTTGACCAAAATGAGCTCCAACTTGAACAAGCTTAGAAATACTATCTTCGTATTTAGAAATAAAATAATTTAAGTTTTTAGACATTTAACTTGTTGGTAATTAATTTTTTATATTCTTTTCTAAAAATTGATCTAATTTTTTGATTATTTAATTTTTTTCTCAAATTTTTACCTTGTTCTTTAGGTAATTCAATGTTGAAATCATTAATTAAACCTATCAAGGTATTTAGATAACAATAAAAAAGATACCTGTCATCAGTTGATACAGTGATAGAGTCATCATTTGCACCGCATACTGCTAATGATTCATTTATATAAAAAACTTTATCTGAGTTGAAAAGATAATAATAATTCATTACTAAATCGTTACCAATCACCTTTTTTGTACATTCAGTATTTTTTAAAGAATAGTAAAAAGCTTCTTTTAACTTGTCAGAAACCATGATTGAAGCACTTGGTGAAACATTAATTCTTGGTCCAAGCTCTGCAAAATGATTTACAATATCCAGCCAAGATAAAAATCCATTTTCTATTTGAAAATAATTTTCTCTTGTTTCTTTAGAATTATTTTTTTCTATAAAAATATCAATATTTGTTACGACACATGAAGCTTTTTCAGACTTTAGCTTTTCAAGAACTACATTTAAAAATGTGGGTTTAATCCAATCATCGTCAAAAAGAATTTTAGTATATTTTGTTGTTGATTTTTGTATTAAAAATTCCCAATTATCAACAGGTAAGAGATTATTTTTTTGTTTATAATACTGAATTTCAAATTTAGTATCCCTTTTAGTCCAATAATCAACAATCTTTTTTGTTTCTTCTGAGCTGTTGTTGTCAGAAATAAGACAAATAAAGTCTTTTTCATATGTTTGATTGTCTAAAGATTCAAGAGTTCTATTTAATGAAGATGGTCTATTATAAGTTGGTATTAAAACGGATAATTCAATCATATATTAATCATTTATAAGTGTAAACGTTATTAATTGAACTAAATAGTAAAAATCAATTTTTAGAAACAAATTACTTTTTAGTACAAAAAAAGTTTTAGTATTGTAAATTGAATGAACTTTGTTTACGCCTTTGACAATAACTATAACTTGCAGGGTTTTACAGCAATAAAAAGTCTATTAGATAATGTTGATAAACCAATTTCAATACATATATTACATAGTGACCCTAATTCATTTCAGAATCAATTTAATGAACTGAAAGAAAACAATAGACTTAGTAATTTATCTATCCATGAATTCAAATCAGAAGATTTAAATTTTCCAAATATCAAAAATAAACATGTATCGGAAGCAACATATTACAGGTTGTATATTAACAAATATCTACCGCCAGATATTGATAGTGTAGTGTACCTAGATTCCGATATTCTTTGTTTGAATAATCCTCTACCCTACATTGAGACAATAAACGAAGAAATTAAAGCTAAAAACCTATTACTAGGTGCAAGAACTGAACATTTAAAGAATAAAAACAATAACTATATCTTTGAAAGATTAAATCTTAACTCAAGTTCTTATTTTAATGGTGGGGTGCTTGTTATTAACTTTCAAAAGTGGCTTGATGACAAAATATTTGAGAAACTACAAGAAACTGTCAAAAATAACACTATTGAACTTCTGTGGTGGGATCAAGATATTTTAAATCAAGTTATTGATGGTAAATACAAAGATTTAAATTTCTTTTCAAATTTTAAACTGAGTTTAGATTGGAAAATTGATGATTCTTATTTAAGAAATGAAGTAATTTTTTTACATTACCAAGGTAAGCTCAAACCATGGCATATCTCTGGATTATTACAAGAACATTCAAATATTTATCAAGATATATATTTAAAAACAAACTTTAGCAACAACAGTTATCACTTAATAAAAGAAAATTCACTATATGATTTATCGATAATAATAAAATCAATATTTAGTGGGAAGATTTTAAAATTAAAAAATCCGTTAAGAGTTATTTTGAAAGTTATTAGCAATATTATTAATGGGTAAAAATATTCTTATTACTGGTAGTAGTTCTTTCTTAGGAAACTCCTTGATTTCAAATGATAAAGAAAATATTTACTTTACATTTGGCAATAGAGGTAGCAAAAATTTTAACGTTCAACCGATAAATAATGTTAATGAAATAAAAAAACTAGAAATTAAAGATTTATATCACTTTGCTAACTTTCAAAACGAAAATAAAGACTTTGTTTTAAGTGAAGAAAAAGATTTTATTTCAAGTGCTGTTGAAAATGGTATTACTAATATTCTGTACTCAAATACATTTTGGACCGATGTTGAAATTTATAAAGACAGGCCATATGTAATACACAAAAAAAATATTGAAAATTTTCTTAAAAATTTAGTAAATGTAAAAAAAATAAAGTTGTGTGTAATGATGTTGGGAGATATTTATGGTAAAAATGATTTTAGGGAAAAGTTAATTCCATTTTTAGTTCAAAATGAAAACAAAAAATTAATAAAATTAAAAAACAATAAAGATGCAGAGGTCAACTTAGTAAATGTAAGAGACATATTAGATTTTGTCTATACTGTTAACTTCAATATTGAATATGAAAAAGTAGACTTGGTAGGCGACACAAGGACCTTATTCTCAATTATTGAAACTTTTAAAAGTGTAAGAGATAAAGAATTTCAAACTGAATATTCAAATTTAAAATTAGACACATTAAATTATGAATCAACGTGTGATAGAAATATCAAATTAAAAATATCTATTGAAGATGGTTTTAAGGATTTATAGTAATTTTATTTAAATTAAATCTCTTAATTAATAATAAGTTAAGTAACCTATTTATATGCTAGAAAATATAGATAATAATTTTAAAAAATTATTAGATGAAATTTCTGAAGAAAAACTACAAAAGGTCAATTTTGTACCTGGAATATCACCAATACCTGTATCTGGTAAGGTCATTGACAAGGAAGACATTGCTTATTTAGTTGATTCTTCCCTTGACGCTTGGTTTACTAGTGGAAGGTATACTTCGGAATTTGAAAAGAGTATATCAAAATATCTTGGGACTCGTCATTGTTTGTTTGTAAATAGTGGTTCTTCAGCAAACCTTCTTGCAGTTACTGCATTAAAACAATTTTATAATTTAAAGGATGGAGATGAAATAATTACATCAGCCGTTGGCTTTCCTACAACAGTAAATCCAATTATTCAAAATAACCTAGTACCCGTTCTCCTTGATGCAGAAATGGATACTTATAATATTGATGTCAGCTTGATTGAAAAATCTATAAATGACAGAACTAAAGGAATTGTTATTGCTCACACATTAGGAAATCCTTTTGAGTTAGAAACGATTTTGTCATTATGTGAAAAATATGACTTATTCTTAATGGAAGATAATTGTGACTCTTTTGGATCAACATATAATGGTCAATTTACTGGAACATTTGGGGATATTTCAACTTTATCTTTTTATCCTGCACATCATATTACGACTGGTGAAGGAGGAGCTGTAATTACTAATAAACCAAAATTAAAAAAACTTTTAGAGTCATTAAGAGACTGGGGTAGAGATTGTTATTGTCCCCCAGGTGAAGATAATACTTGTAAAAAAAGATATGAGTGGCAATTAGGTGATTTACCTTATGGATATGATCATAAATATATTTATTCAAATATTGGATACAATTTAAAATCATCAGACATGCAAGCTGCTTTAGGGGTTTCTCAGATAAAGAAACTTCCAGAATTCATAGAAAAAAGAAAGAATAATTTTAACTTTCTTTACAACAAGTTTTCTGAACTAGATGATTTTATTCTTCCAAAAAAGAGCGATAAATCAGATCCTAGTTGGTTTGGATTTCCCTTAACTATAAGTGAAAACTCAAAAATAAACAGGGTTGACTTGCTTAGATTTTATGAAGAAAGGAGGATTGGAACGAGACTCCTTTTTGGTGGTAATTTGTCTCTTCAACCTGCATATCAAAATACAAAATTTAATATTCCAGGGCCCCTCACAAAATCTGAACATATTATGAACAACACTTTTTGGTTAGGAGTTTATCCGGGGCTTAACGAAGAAATGCTTTCGTATGTATTTGAAACTACAAAAGAATTTATTTCATAAATGAATACAGCGATGATCTTGGCTGGTGGTAAGGGAACAAGATTTTCTGAAATGACGGATAAGCTACCAAAACCCATGATTAGGGCTGGGAGCAAACCAATACTTATTCATATAATTAATTTGTATATTACATATAATGTAAAAAATATTATTGTTTTAGCTGGCTACAAGAAAAATGTCATAAGTAATTATTTTTCACAAATTCTTAGCCAATCATCAAAAGAAAAAGATTTATATCAGCTTGATGATATTTCAATAAAAGTTTTAGACACTGGCCTTGAAACAATGACTGGTGGCAGGGTAAAACGTGGTATTGAATATTTAAATAGTGAAGAAGATTTTTTTCTCACATATGGTGATGCATTATCAGATGTAAACTTAAAGTCACTTGAGGAATTTCATAGTAAAAATAAACCAATAGTCTCAATTACAGCAGTTAGACCCCCTGCAAGATTTGGAAGCCTAGAGCTCAAAAATAATGTTGTAGAAAAATTTGGCGAAAAAGATCAAACTAAAGAAGGTTGGATCAATGGCGGTTTTTTTATAATAAATAATTCAATTAAAAATTATATATCAGATGATACAACAATTTTTGAAAAATCTCCCTTGGAAAAGATATCATTAGAAGGAAAACTTATGGCATATAAACATAATGGGTTTTGGCAATGTGCAGATACGATTAGAGAATTAGAATTGCTTGAAAAAGCGATTTCTGAGATCAAATACGAGGAAAAATTTAAAGGTTTATGAATCTAGACTTTTGGAAAAATAAAAACGTACTTATTACAGGCCATACAGGCTTTAAAGGTTCATGGTTGACTTTATTATTGCATGAGTTAGGTTCAAATATCTATGGAATTTCTGATAAGAAAAAAGAAGGAATATATGAAATAGTAGAATTATCGGATATATTTAAAAAGGAATTTTTTGTTGATATAAATACATTATCAAAAAAAGAAGCTCAAGAAATTTTTAAAATAGCAAATCCTGACATAGTCTTTCATATGGCAGCACAAAGTTTGGTCTATGAAGGATATAAAAATCCTTTAACGACCATAGAAACAAATGTCATTGGTACTTTCAAAATTTTACAGTATACAGATTTAGAATCATCAGCAAAAACACTCGTATTAGCAACAACAGACAAGGTTTACAGATTTCCAAACTCAGATAATACAGAGGTAGCTGAACTAGGTGGCAAAGATTTTTACAGTGCTAGTAAAGCAGGGGCAGAATTTGTTATCGAAGCGTATCAAGGAATAAAAAAAAGAGATGAATTAAATCTGTCAGTAATTAGATCAGGAAATGTAATTGGTGGTGGTGATAGGGCTGAATATAGATTAATTAAAGAAGTTATAGATTCGATTAATTTGGGAAAAACATTTGAACTAAGGAAACCAAATTCGATAAGACCATGGCAATTTATTCTTGATTCATTATGGGGTTATCTTATGGCTGCTCAAGATAATTTTACCAATAAAACAAATGAGGTTTTTAATTTAAATTCAGAATTAAATAATGAATTTACTGCAGAAAAAATTGTCAAAATATTTTTTGATAATTGGGAAGGTAAAGTCCCTGAAATAATAATTACTAAAGAAGAATTTGAAGAAGTAGATATATTAAAAATAAACTCAACAAAAGCCAGAGATATATTAAATTGGACGCCTATTTACGATGTTAAAAAAACAATAATGAAGATAATTGAATGGGAAAATGATTTTAAAAATAATAAAAACATAGATGTATCCATTTCTCAAATACAGAAATATCTAAAAGATAGAATTTAATTTGTAATTTTTTTTGAGTGATAACTTATAAAATCGTCAACAATTAATTTGAAAAAATAATACTTTAATGCAAATTTATTAAAACTATTTTCTTTTATCTTGGATGGATATTTTGCAATTTCTGTATCGCTAAGTTTTTGTAATTTATATTTTTGTTCAGATGTATTTATTCCAGTTCCATCGAAACCTGCGTTGTATACGAGAGATTTATTTGGCATAAGACACAATCCAGAATTCAAGAATATTGTTTGATACCAGAAAATTGCCCAAGTATTTATTTTTTTTTCTTCATTCAGTACTATCTGTTGATAATTATTTCTAATAAATCCATCAAAATTAAATCTATTGATTTCTTCCTCTTTAATTTTGTTTTGTAAATTATTTTCAAGCTCTTTCCAATTGTTTTTCCATGTTCCCCACCCCCAACAATTCATGTGCGAAGAAAAAAAAGAAGAATTAGAATTTCTCAGAAATGTTTTGTAATTAAAACCATTTATATGCCAAACTTTATCCTGATTCTCATATTTATTTAATGAGTGGTTCATAAAATTTAAAAAATATTTACTAAGTATTAAATCATCCTCAAGTACTATAACTTTTTTATGTTCATCTATAATTTCAGTAATTCCAGATATTATATTTTCTTTTAGTCCTATATTGATATTTCTCTTTGTTATCTGCACACTTTCGAATTCCCAATCTTTCTCTGCTATTTCAATCACTTTACGATTACTTTCAATATGTGAATCATCATTAACACCATCAATAAAAATATAAATATCAGACTTAGAAGCATTTTCATTGTTCTGGAGTGAATTCATTAAATTTAGAAAATGGTCTGGCCTATTGTATGCGAATATTAAAACTGGTGCGAGATTATCCAAAACAATATAATTTTAAAATGCTTATTTACTTAAATATATAATTTTTATTAAATAAATGAATCTTGATTGAATATCATATTATTAGTGATGAAAATTCTTTATTATTTTACATTTGGCTACTCTCTGAAATCTTGGGAAGAGACAGGAACACTTCAAAAAGAATTAAGATTTTTTCAAACTATGATAGACAAACATAATATTGAGTTTTTATTTGTAACTTATGGCAATGAAGAAGATGAGAAAATTTTACGGGAATATAAAAATATTCAAGTAATACCGATTTATAAATATATAAATTTTTCAAATAGTAAATTAATTACATATATTAAAAGTGCTTATTTTCCATTTAAACTTAGAAAAATAATTAAAGATGTAGATATTATAAAACAAAATCAACTCCAAGGATGTTGGTCAAGTTTTATTCTAAAGTTGATAATCAGTAAACCTCTATATTTAAGAACAGGATATGACGTTTTAACATTTTCAATCATGGAAAATAAATCAAAATGGAAAATTTTACTTTATAGTTTATTAACACGTATTATGTTAAAGTTTTCAGATATCTACTCGGTCACATCAAATGTAGATAAAAGCTTTCTAGAAAACAAGTTTGGTAAAAATCAAAAAATCACTTTAAGGCCTAATTGGATAACTAAAAATGATCATAAAGAAGTTAATAGACAAAGTAAGTTTTTAAGCGTAGGAAGGCTTGAAAAGCAGAAAAATTATGACTTTTTAATCGATAATCTTAGTGATAAAAATTTTGAATTTCATATATATGGTTCTGGCCAAGAAAAGGAATATTTAGAAAGAAAAGCATTTGAAAAAAGTTCAAATATAATTTTTCATGGAAAAATTGAAAATGACATTCTAATGGATAAATATGATCATTATAAATACTATATATCTCCATCATTCTATGAAGGTAATCCAAAATCTATATTAGAAGCAATGTCAAGAGGGTGCGTTGTGATAGCAAGTGATATAGCTAGTCATAGAGAGATTATTAACCATAATGAAAATGGTTTCTTGTTCAAGTTTGAAGATAAGGATTTAAAAAATAAAATAAAAAATTTAATGAATAATGATGTTCTAACAAAAGAAATATCACAGAATGCAATTAAAACTGTTTATGAAAGAAATGATATTGAGAACCTTATAGATGCAACTTTTAAGGATTATTTTAACTTAATTAACTAAAGTTTTAATATCATTTAAATATCTATCAAGAAAGTAAATCTTCCAAATCCTAGTGGCGTTTATTCTTGATTTGAAAATTTTTAATTTCCATATATTTTTCAAATTAAGATAGTTATTTAAATCACTTGTTTTAAAAACTTCTTCTAAATAATCAATATTTGAGTAAACCCACTCTTTAATATCAAAAACAAATCCCATCTTTTTTCTGTTTAAAAATTGGTCATCGAAATCATTTGAAATAACATCTTTCAATATTTTTTTTGGGTTTGATAGATCAATATAATCTGAAGATCTAGAAATAATATATTCAATTAATCTATGATCAACAAATGGAGATCTTACCTCTAAAGAGTTGAACATAGATGTACGATCAACTTTTAACATCATCATTTCACTTAAATAAAATTTATACTCAATAATTTGAAGCATTTTATATAAATCGTCACTATTTTTAATATACTTGCTAAATTGATTTTTATAATTTTTGATATTTAATAACTTTAAAAATTTAGGATCTGAAAAATATGAAGTATAAGATTTTTCATAATTCTTAGATTTTGAAAGTATTCTGTTGCCTGTTCCAAGAAAAGAAGGGTAAAACTTATAAATTAAATTTGTAAAGAGACTCAAAAAATTATTTTTATTTTTTAGTTGATCTATTGTTCTTTTGTATCCTCCAAATAACTCATCACCACCATCTCCTGAAATACCTACTTTGTAATATTTAGACATTTCTTTTGAAAGATAATATGAGGGTACGGTTGAAGGATCGCAGTATGGCTCATCAAAAGCTTGAATTGATTTGTCAATATCATCTAAATTGAAATTATTTTCAATCATTTCAAAAATATGTTTGGTATCGTATTTTTTTGCAACTAAATTGAACCATTTACTTTCATCAAATTTTGAGTCTTTATATCCAATTGAAAATGTATTTGGTTTCCTTTTTATATCACTTTGCATTTTTACAAGAGAAGTTGAATCTATGCCACCTGATAAATAATTTGCTACAGGAACGTCTGAAATGTTTCTATATTTAATGGAACTTTTAAGAATATTTGAAAATTCATTAATATTAAAAGATTGATTATCAAGATGATCTTCAATTACCCAATATAATCTATTACTTGATACAACTCCTTTATCATTAAAAGAAAACTCTATTATCTCACCTGGTTTCAATTTCATCACATCAGAAAAAATTGTTTTTGGGGAGGTCACAACACCAAGATCAATATACTCGTTGAGTGCATCATTATCTATTGAGTATGTTCTCTCAGACGATATTATTGATTTTAAATTTGATGAAAATATTAAACTATCTTTTGATACTTTGTAAAAAAGAGGCTTTTGACCAACCCTGTCTCTTACTAAAAATATTTTTTTTGATTTGTAATCAATAAATACTATTGAAAATTGTCCAATAAATTTTTTTACATAATCAATCCCAAATGTTGAAATCCCCAAAAGAGCAACTTCTGTATCAGAATGGGATGTTGAAAATTTGATGTTATGCTTAATAAGTTCATTCCTAAGTTCTTTGTGATTGTATATTTCTCCATTAAACAATATTATTGATTTGTTATCTGTAGAAACCATTGGTTGATCTGCACTTTCATTTAGATCAATTATTGAAAGCCGGTTAAACAATAGTGCACAATGTAAATCAAGATCTTCACTGAAGAAATCTTTTAAATTACACTTTAATTTTTTATTTGAATCAGGGCCCCTGCATTCGATTAGTTCATTAGGCTTATCTAAGGAATTTAAATCAAATTCATTAATTGATACTTTTCCAATAAATCCACACATTATTATTTCAAGTCTTTATTAACAAATAGGCCTGTATTCCTAATCACATTAGCTTTATGAAGAATAAAATTATTTTCAAATAAAAAGTTTGTAACTTCAGTAATTGTTGATCTTTTCTCTAAACCTTTTTCAAGCCCATAATCAACGCTTATAAACTTAATTTTATTAAGAAGCTGTTCAGAACCACGAAGAACTTCGAGCTCATGTCCTTCTGCGTCAATTTTCAAAAGATATATATCTTGATAGTCGTATTCATCCAGTCTTTTTGAATTAACTTTTATTTTTTCTGAAGAACCAAAATTTTCTAAAGATGAATCCCCACCTTCAGTATCTAAGAATAGTGACCTTTCCTGGCTTTTGTCTGAAAGAGCTATTTTATAAATATTTGAATTGTTGGAAATATTTTTTTTGAGAGATAAATAAGACCTTTCGTCAGGTTCATAGGCAAAATAATTAACTTCGACATCCTTATTGTTTTTTAAGGATAAAAATAATTCACCTACATTGGCTCCACAATCAACAACTAAACTTTCAGAAGAAAAATCTAGTTCATTAAGACAATAATCATCCAGAATTTTTGAGAATTGAAACTCAACACCCCTAGCAACTCTTAAAAATCGTAAGTTTGGATAAAATATTTTTTTGTTGTCACCATAATTTTTAGTAAAAAATGAATTTTCATACTTAATTTTTCCTGTACTTTTATAAAAAAGATTAAGAAACCTACAAATAACTTTTGGCTGATTTGTATTGATAACTAAAGATGTAACTTTACCAAAAATTATTAAACCAATTTTTTTAATTGCGGAGGTTTCATTTACATTAATATCGGCAACAATAAAATCTGGAATATTTACTAGTGACATTAATACAATATTAACTTAGTAACATAGAATAAAATATAATTTTATGAAAAATGATATTAAAAGTCTCATAAACAAAATAAATTTACACTTTATTTTCTTAGTTTTAACTTTTATTAGCTTATATTCGATTGTAAGTCTTAATTTCAATTCAACACAAGGAGCCGATTATGAGAAATACAAGAATTATTTAAATTTTTTTCTATTTGATCAAGACAAAACAAACCTTGAGCAAGGGCTTATTTATTTTTTTATTATTGCATGGTTTATTGATCTCTTTACCTACAAATTGAATCCTATAAATACAGAACAAATTTTTAGTTTAGGAATACAGGTGGGAAACTTTTTTATTCTTTTTATCGGCTTGCTAGGTTTAAATTTACTCTTAAAAGAATTCCAAGTTTCAAATAAAAATAGATATCTAACAATGTCGATGATATGTTTCTTTCCACAAACAATAAGCTTGGTAACGACGTTTAAGCCTGAGATCCTAGCTGTTGCTTTACTTTTTTGGTCAATCTATTTTGTAGAGAAGTTTTTTAATGAAAAAAATAACTATTATCTATATTTATCATTGTTGCCACTTTCTTTACTTGCCACTTTAAAAGGTAGTGTTACTGGAATGGTAGGATTGTTTTTTTTAATAAGATATTTTAAAAAAATGCGGTCTATGAATTTTAAAATATTGATACTATGTTTTACTGTTCTAGTTTCTATTTCATCAATTATTTTATATGAAAATTATCAATCAAATAATTTATTTATTCTAGATCCCCCACATGATGAGGAAATCTATAACAGTAAAGCACCATTTTCAATTGTTTACAAAATTGACCCTGTAAAGCTTTTTTCAAAACCCTATCAACATGAACATAAAGATTCAATAATAGCTATTTATCTTTTAGATACATTTGATGATTACTTTCAGCTTTATTGGAACTTCGATAAATCTCTTTTTGATCAAAACAGAAAAGATCTATTTTTATCTGATGGTTCAGATAATTTATTCAAGGTAGATATCAAAAATAGATTTATAACCTACAACGGGCCATTGAATTTTTATCTTATGTTTTTAAGACAATATTTTGCAATATTTTTTGGGTTTATATACTATTTTCTAATTTTCAAATATTCAAGAAAATACAAAGTGAACAGAGTATTTTATCTTGCTCCACTAATTGGTATTTCTATCTCCGTAATAAACAATGTTTTTGGATTTCCTCAAAACACTTTTGACCCTACGAGAGCCGATACTTTTAAAACATTTTATTTTTCTTTTTTGATCATCTTAAGCTTTAGTTTTGTTGTGAGTCAATTTTTTCAAGACAAAAGAAAAAAAGGGTTATATTTAATCGTTTACTTTTTAGTTATCTTTTTTATTTTAGGTTTTCCAAAAGCCAACAACGATGAGTTTGATTTTAAAATAAGTGAAAACAATAAATACTCATTAACTTGCAATTTAAATTCCGTGTTCCTAAAAAATACACTTTTTGAAACTAGTAATGTTGACTGCCCGAGCTTAGATGAGATTGTTTGTGATGAAGATATTTTTAGAGACAATAATTCATTTAATTTAGTTAATTCAGAAAATAGTTTCAAAGAGGTTACAGAATATGATCAATGCATTGATTTAATAAATATGGGGTACAGATACGATAATGAAATGCTAAGTCTTAAAAATTTTCCTTTATTTAACTTTATGACTTATATATTGTTTATTATGTCAATAATTTATGCATTTATAAAAAATAATGAAAAATAAGATACTTGTACTAGGTAGTAATGGACTTGTAGGTTCGTCGCTTGTTAGAAGGTTTACGAATGATAATAAGTATGAAGTAATTGAATCAACAAGAAAGTCTACAAACCTCTTTAATTTTGAAGAAACTAAAGTCTTAATTGAGAAAGTTAAGCCTGATTTAATAATTAATGCTGCTGCAAAAGTTGGAGGTATCCAGGCTAACAATACTTTGGGCACAGAGTTTATACTTGAAAACTTAAAAATTAATATCAACCTTCTTGAAGCATGTATTCCATTTAATGAAATTAAAATAATTAATTTGGGTAGCAGCTGCATATATCCTCTTGAAGCAAAAAATCCAATTAAAGAAACATCTTTTATGGATGGTAAACTTGAACCTACGAACTCGCCATATGCAATGGCAAAATTGACTGCTATAGAAATGGGGAAATCTTTAAAAAAAGATCACGGACATCAAATTTTAAATTTAATGCCAACAAATCTATATGGCCCAAACGACAGTTTTTCCGAAGATCATAGTCATGTTATACCTGGGATAATAAGAAGGATTCATAAAAGTAAAATTAACAATGAATCTGAGTTTCAATTGTGGGGTACGGGTAAGCCATTAAGAGAATTTCTTTATGTGGATGACTTGGCTGAGGCAATACAGTTTATTATTGAAAATGACATAAATGATGACTTGCTTAATGTTGGTAGTGGTGAAGAAATCTCAATATATGAATTATCTTTATTAATAAAGGAAATTGTAAATTATGAGGGAAAAATCATTTTTGATCAAACAAAACCTGATGGCAACCCTAGAAAACTATTAGATTCTTCTAAGCTTAACTCCTATGGTTGGTCTGCTAAAACATCACTTAGCGATGGTTTAAAGACAACTTACAGATGGTATCTAGATAACATCGACAATATTAAGGTTTAATATAATTTTCCCAAGTTGGATCAATTAGTCCTTGTTCTAACAAAACTTTCTCTTGTTTTGCAAGTCTCAAATCATTTTCAACCATCATTTTTACTAGATCCTCAAAACTTGTTTTTGGCTTCCAACCTAGTTCTTTTTGAGCTTTTGAAGAATCTCCAAGTAGGAAATTAACCTCATTTGGTCTTAAATATTTTTCAGAAGTTTCAACATATTCTCCAAAATCTAAATTAACCTCCTTAAAAGCAAGTTCAACGAACTCCTGTACAGTGTGTGTCTCTCCCGTTGCCAACACCCAATCATCAGGTTTATCATGCTGCATCATCATCCACATTCCTTCAACATAATCTCCTGCAAATCCCCAATCTCTTGAGGAATCTAAGTTGCCAAGAGTAAGTTTTTTTTGAATACCCATTGATATTCTTGCGACTGCTCTTGATATTTTTCTTGTAACGAAAGTTTCGCCTCTATGAGGTGATTCGTGATTGAATAAAATTCCGTTTACACAAAATAAATCATACGACTCTCTATAAAGTTTTGTCATGTTGTGTGCAAAAACTTTTGATGCTGCGTAAGGACTTAATGGATTAAATGCTGATTTTTCGTTTAATTTTATTTCTTCTTTTCCACCGTACATCTCTGAAGAGGATGCTTGATAGAATTTAGTTTTTTTATCTAAGTTTTTGATTGCCTCTAAAAGCGAAACTGAACCTAAAGTTCCTGTCTGAGTTGTGTAAACTGGATTTTTGAATGATACTGCTACATGAGATTGAGCAGCTAAGTTATAAACTTCATCAGGCTCAATGGTATTAATTAAGTTATTTAAAGATGAAGAATCTAACAGGTCTGAGTAATATAAATTAATCTTCTTATCTGAAGAATATTTTGAAATCAGGCTATCAATTCTGGATGTATTAAAAGTAGATGATCTTCTAATTGTTCCATGTACTACATAATCTTTATCTAGTAAAAATTTTGTGAGATAGTAACCATCTTGACCAGTGATACCAGTTATAAATGCAGATTTCATGATTTTATTTTAATAAGTTAAAGTTTGTTATTTTGCAAATTATTATTTAAATCTTTTTTTGAAGATAACAAAAAGCCCACAAGCATATAAAAAATAAATGGGTATTGGACACTTTCCATTGCTACATCTAAAAATGCATTGAAAAATAAAGGTATAAGAATAACCAAAATAAACAAACTATCATTTTTTCTTTTAAATATGTTAATTATTTTTAGATGAAAGAAAGCAAATAGAATTAATTGAATAAGACCACCTCTTGCAAGAATAGTAATCGCATAATTGTGAACATTTTCGTTTAATCCATCCTCACCTAATCTACCAGGAGCTTCGGGATCAACCATAACAGGAATTATTGAGCTATATCCATATCCAAATAGAAGCTTATTTTTGTCTCTTAAGTCTTCTACAACATCCTGCCATATATCTAGCCGCCAATCTGTAGTCCCATCCCGTGAATAAATTCTTCCTTCATATATAAAAAATGACATAAATACATCAATAGTATTTTTATTTTCTACTAATTTATTCAAATTGTCAGATACACTACTAATTTCAATTTGCTCTGACTGAGCTCTTTTAGAAAAATCTAGTTCACCAAATATATTGTATGTTGAACCTAAGAATGTTAATACAAATATTAAAATCAAAATAATCGATGATTTAAAATTTGAAAATAGAATCTCTCTATCAAAAATAATAAATAAAAGGATAAACAGTACAAGAGATATAAATGATCCCCTGCTATTGAATAGTAAAAGTGGAAGGAACAGGGCATTTGAGAATATAAAAAAATACTTAAATTGCTTTTTATCTTTAAGAAAATAAAAATTTATAGTGTTAACAAACACAACAGAGATCATCATGCTTGCTGCTTTGGAAAGCTCAAACTTATCAGAAAAATTCTGAAAAAATTCTATAAAAATTGAGGGATAAAGAATCGTGTTAAGTACATATAGTAAAATTACTCCAAAAGACATAAGGTATGCAAAATTTTGATTATAAAGTTGCAATTTATACCCTATAAAAAGAAAACTTACTGTCCATATATATGAACTTGACTTAAATAAGTATGTAGAAACAAAAAAGCCATCTTCAAGATAATTCGAGATTACAAATGATAGAAGAAGGAAAAATGTTAAGTTAATAAGAATTTGATATTTATTTTCAAAATTTTGTCTTTTAGAAATAAAAAATAAAAACATAATAAATGATACAGCAACAACTAATTCTCCAATTCTGAATTGAAATAAATATATACCAACAAAAGGTCTACTGAATATAGTCACTAAAAAGATAAAGGTAAGTAATCCAACTTTAATGAAAGGCTTTTCAAGATATTTCATAACTCCTATTGATATTATCTCGTATAAAAATTAATTTTTCATATAAATATACGTTTGATATTTATAATTGAAATAATGCCAAAAACCTCAGAAAAAATAACATACATATTTAATCAAGGTCGTAGTGAAAGAATTAAAAGTGGAACAAGTTTCCCTAAAGAGCATTTTTATGGTTATTTTGAGTCAGTAAAAAATCAAGATACTTTTCTTATTGAATATACGAATGAAGAAAATGTAAAAAGTTTTCTTTACAAAGCTATAAGAAAAATAATTAAATTTCCAATATATTCAGAAAAGTTATTAACAATGGAAAATAAAAATATATTAGACAATAGTGACAACATGATCTTTACAAATCAAAATACTTTTTATTCTGCTTTTCCATATTTTATAAACAACAAAATTGACTACAAAAAAATTACTGTTTTTTTTATGGGGTATAAAAATATTCTCAACAAAAAAACAAAGTTTTCAATATTCCAAAAAATTTTTTTTAATTCAGTACTAAAAAAATTAAATAAAGCAATTTTTCTTAGTGAGTTTGAAAAGAATTATTTTTTAAATGAATTTCCAAAATTTTCAGAAAAAGCTTACTACATACCATTCTCAATTGATAAAGACTTCTGGATACAAGAAAAAAAATTAAAGAGGGATGCCATACTGGTTTTAGGAAATGATGAAAGTCGTGACTACCAACTAATAACAAACATCATTAACAAAATGCCGAATGAAAATTTTATTATTGTATCAAACAAGATTAACAAAGATATTTTGAAATATGAGAATTTTACTTTGTATGATAGTGATTGGAAGACAAACAAATTAACTGATGAAGAATTAAAAAGTATATTTAATGAATGTAAACTATCAATAATTCCGATAAAAACATCTTCTCTACAACCATCTGGACAAAGTGTGGCTTTACAATCGTTTGCCATGGAGGTCCCTGTAATGATGTCAAACTTCAAAGGAGTCTGGGACAAGGACTTGTTACTACATATGGAAAATATTTTTTTTGTGGAGGAAGCTAGCGTTGAATGTTGGATAAACAATATAAATTTACTTTTAGATCAAAAAGAATTACAAGAAAAATTAATTCATAATGCTAGAAAATTAATTGACGAAAATCTAAATTTATCAAACTTTTATAAAAGACTTGATAAAGTTATAAATTCCTAGATAGATTCAATAATTTCTTTAGTTGGAGTTGAGCATTTACAAAAAAATGAAAAAAATAAAAATTCTTTGTATTACTTTCAGTTTTGTGATTCTTAATTAGTTTTTCAAACAACTCTTCATATTCAGAATGTAGTTGATTGTTTGAAAATGGATACTTTTTTAATTCTTTAAAGTAGTGATTATAGTTTTTGGATATTTCATCTATTTTTTCAATTAAAGTTTCCTTTTTATAACTAATTCCAAAACCCTGACAGTATTCAGGGATACCACCACTGTCTAAATAAAGAATCGGTAGTCCACATTGCGCAGCTTCGATATGGTGATTGCCTGATGGTTCATTTTTTGAAGCTGTTATATAAACATGATGTTTTTTTAGTTCATCTGATAGATTTTTACCATGTATTGGTTTAATGATTTTTGTATTCTTTAGATTTACTGAATTTGGCAAATTACCAATATATGTAAATTCAACTAATTCTAACAATTCATTACCCAAAAGATAGTCAAGTTCTTGATAAATTTCAAAACCTTTATTTTCATTACTGCTCCAATGATGAGTTACTATTTTTAGTTTTTCATTTCCATTCCATATAGGTTTGTCATTTTGATTAAAGACTTTACTGTCTCCCCCGCCAAGAATGACTTTAGATTTTTCAACATTCATACCAAAAGATTTATAAATATCCCTTATCCATGAACTTACAAAAACTGTGTAATGAGCAACTTTATTTGCATTAACATAAAAACTGTTTACTCCATTCGTTGATTTTCTTTCATCACACTCATTAATTCGGTGTACAACAACCGTATTAGGATTTATGTATTTTAAATACTTTGATATGTCTTTATGAGTAAATGAGGATGATTCAGATTCTTTTCTTGGATCTGTCAACAATATAATATCTATATCATTTTCAGCAAGATTGTTAATTACATCATGACCATTGCTTCTAAAGTGTGAAACAAAATTTTTAAAAAATAGATTTCCGCCTCCCCAAGGACCGTTGAAAATATTTGCTCCAATACTAATCTTCATATTAGGAGTTAATCATTTCTTTAAATTTTTCGAAACCAGTTGGTATGTGGAATTGTTTGGATTTTTCATATGCAAAATTTACGTCTGGGACAGCATTTTGAAAATTCTCCATATCAAAAATTGATTTTGGCGATAGAATTTCTGGTGCTACACCAACATCTGTTGAAATAATCGGTGTTTTTGACATTGCACATTCAACTATTGCCTGAGGACCTCCTTCAACTCTAGATGTAACAACATAAAGATCTAAACTGTTGTAGAGTCTATTTAGTGTTTGTATGTCAACCATTTCAAAATATGAATAGGGTACATTAATTTTTTCAAGCTCATTTATAACAAAGTTTCTTCTTTTTCCTGAAAGTAGTACATGAATAGGTTTATTAGTTTCGAGTTTCGAAATAATTTCAATAAATCTATCTGGTCCTTTGGAGAGTTTTGGTGAGATTAAGTCATGCCCTTCGGTATCTCTTTGAAAAGATCCAATCAAATACGAATTTGTTGGAATGTTAAAATCTCTTCTGATTGAGATCATATCTTCTATATCAAACCAAATTTTAGGATCGGCCCAAAATGGAATGTTAACTATTTTTTTAGATGTATACCTACTTAATTGATTTTTAGTATGGTTAGATATTACATGGTAGAAGTCAACAAACTTGTCTCTTTCAGCAAACTCCTCTAAATCTGTTTCATCAAACTTTTCTTCATCAATATGATAAATAGAACAAATTACTTTTTTTTGATTCAGTTTTTTTTGATTCAGTTTTTTCCATGTCCATGGTGAACATATCCAAATTGTTTCAGCAGTATTTATCGTTCTTGACGATATTTTAGAGTTATGTAAGTACCATTCAGCTCTTAGTCTGTCTAATATCCAATTTTCATTAGCTTTGTTTAGATATACTTTTTTCAACATAGTTAGTATATATTTAAAAATATAATTGGTTTACAAATAATTTGAATGTTAAAGATGGATAACAATAAAAATATAGTCATTACGGGAATTACTGGTCAAGATGGTCTATTTCTATGTTCACAATTATTGAATGAAAATAATGTAGACACAATATACGGATTTACAAGAAATGTAAATCAAAGTACTTTTATGAAGAGATTAAATTATCTGGATAAAAAGATAGATACAAAAAAAATAAAATTTATAGATTCCAAAAATCTATTTCATAAAAATTTGAATAGTCTAATTGGCGAAATTAAACCTGCATACATATTTAATATGAGTGGGCCAAGTTCAGTCTATGAGTCGCTAGAAAATCCAGAAAATACAAGAAATATAGAATATATTTTTCAAAATCTTATTTCAGCTTGCTTAAAAAATAATTTAAAACCTAATTTTTTTCAGGCAAGCAGTAGTGAAATGTTTGGAAATGTAAAACAAGATCTTTTAAATGAAAATACAGATTTTTTTCCAAACTCGCCTTATGCTGTTTCTAAATTAAACGTTCATAATAGTGTTAAGAAGCTAAGAATTAAATATGAATGGCCAATAGTTTCAGGAATTATGTTTAATCATGAATCTGAATTTAGAGAAGATAAATACTTATTTATGAAAATAGTTAACTTTGCAATTAAAACTAAAAAGAATGAAACAAAAGAACCTTTAATGCTTGGTAGTCTTGAGTACAGACGGGATTGGAGTTATGCCCAAGATATTACACAAGCTGCAATCATGATGCTTAGAAGTGAAAATAAAAACGACTATGTTCTTGGTTCAGGGGAGTCTTACTCAATTCAAGAAATTGTTGAAATAGTATTTAACTCATTTGATTTAAACTGGAATAAATATATACATATTGACCCTAGTCTTCTTAGAGAAGGTGACCCTCAAGAAATAATTTCAGATCCCTCAAAAATTAAAAACGAACTGGGTTGGTCAACAACAACAAGTATTGAAAATGTAATTGAAAAAATCATTAATTTTAAGAAAAATTAATTTATTGGCTCAATATTCTTTCTTACACAGTTGGCAAAATACTTTTGTTCTTTGGAATATGTGGTTGAAATATTATTTTCCATATTTAATAAATAAAGGGGTTCTTTTATAATTTTGCATTTATAACCATCCTTTAACAAATCATTCATGAGTTTATAATCTTGAGCAAATCTGAATTTTTCATTGTAATTTCCAACCTTGTTTAAAACATCTTTTTTCAAAAATAAGGAACCATGAATAAATGGGTTCTTGAATTTAATAATTAAATTAAGTGGTAAATAAAAAGATATATTTGGAATCACACGATTTTTATTTAAAACTTTTGCTCTTGTGGTGCAAGCATCAAGATTCTCAGATATAACTGTAGTTATTTGAGTCTGAATCCTTGTAGGAAGACTTACATCATCAGCATCTTGCCGACATATATATTCTCCTTTTGATTCATTAATGAGTATATTAAGTGATTTTGTTAGGCCTACATTTTTATAGTTCTTAAACAATCTCACATTTGAATAATTGTCTTCATATCTTTCACAAATTTCCAAACTATTATCAGTTGATCCATCATCAATTAATAAAATTTCAATATTGTTATATGTTTGATTTAATATACTTTCTAAGCTTTTTTCAATTGTTTCTTCTGAGTTATAAACAGGTAAAACAACTGAGACTAAGTTATTTTCTTTATTCATTTAAACACTGATCAAAAACTTTTTTTAGTTTGTTAGCTGACAAGTAGTTTTCAAGAAATTCTTTATTTTCAGTTTCTACAATTTTATAATTTACTTTGTTTTCAATGACTTTTTTTAATTTATTTTTTAAATCTTCATAATTGAATTGTTCATACGAATATTCATAATCATTTGGAAAAAATTCTTCAATGCCACCTGTTGAAGGGAAAATGGAGATTTTGCCAAGTACAGAAGCCTCACATAGCAGGGTAGGTTGACCTTCAAACTGATGAGTAGCTGTAACAACAGCTTTTGAATTATTTATTCGCTGAAGTGTTTCCTGGTTTGAAATTTCGCCGAAAAATATTATTTTTTTTGAAGAATACATTTTTTTTAGCCTATTTAATTGGGGGCCTGTACCAATAATTTCTAACGTTGTTTCTTTATTATCTAGTTCGTTGAAAGCCTTTATTAAATTTTCTACACCTTTTTCATATGATATTCTTCCGGCGTAAACAATTGAATTGTTACTTTCTGTATCATAATTATAAAAATTTGAAGATATATAGTTTGGATAAACATATATGTTATCTTTCAAAAAATTTCTTTGTTTTAATATGTCAGAATAAAAATTTGTTAGAACAAAAATTTTAAGATTATAATTTTGTAAAATTCTAAGATATTTTTTTGAAAATAAGATTAAAAAAAATGATTTAATGTAAGAATTAGAATAATATTTATTAAATATTTTATTTTTAAGGTACATACCGCATGCCATGCAAGATCCCCCTTTTTCAAAATGTCCCTTAATAGTAAATGAACTTGCACATAAGTATCTGAAATTGTGAAGCTTAACAATAACTGGTACTTTCCTATTTCTTAAAATTTTAAAAATTCCCAGTGATAGCTTAAACCAAGTGTTGTGAATATAAACAGCATCTGGCTTGAAAATATCTAATTTATTTTTGAGAATATTGTTGCTTGAGAAATTATTTTGTAAAATAAACGAGAAAATTGTTGAAAGTGAGTTCACCTTTTTATTAGAAAAAATAAGAGTTTCTACTTCATAATATTTTTTTAGAAAATTTATTTCATTTTCAACTGCAATATCTTCGCCGCCTTTTGTCTGATAATTTGTATGAATTACTAATATTTTTTTCAATTTTGTTTAGTTATTTTCCTAATATCTTCATCAATTTGTATTTCAAAATGATTGTCATAATCTAAATTTTCTATTGAATGTGTTGAATTAATTATTGTTAAATTTAGTTTCTTTAAAATACTGTAAATCAATTGTTTTGTCTTTGTGTCTAGATTTGACATGGATTCATCAAGTACAAGAACGTCGACCTTTGATAATATGGCTCTTATAAATGAAATTTTTTGCATTTGTCCGGATGACAAAGATTTATTATTTACTTCTATATTAAGATCAACATCATTTGATTCATTAAACAATTTGAAATCATTTACAAGGTTAATAATTTCTTCGTCAGATACTTGGGTTTTTGTTCCATAAACAAGATTATTTTTCAAAGTATCTGAAAATATAAGTGGTATCACACCAACATATCCAAAATTTTTGGTAAATGTTATTGTTTTTCCTTTATCTGGATAGAAAACTCCTGAACAGATTCCAAGTAGGGTACTTTTACCTGATCCGTTTTTACCAGTTATTACAGTATGCTTATTTCTTTCTATTTCAATGCTGAGATTTTGGAATATATTGTTTTCACTACCAATGTATTTAAATGAAACGTCTTCAAGTCTTAATGCGATTTTTTCATCTAACCCTTCATCAATAATAAAATTTGAAGCATTAACAATAAATTTATTTTTTTCAACCATATGAAGTTTTTCCAGGTGAACATGTGAGTTAATAACCATCCCAAGGGTTTTATTAAATTCACCAACAGATTGAAACAACCTTACAACAATTCCAACAAACTCCAAAGTAATAAAATCAATTATGTCAATAAAAACAATTATTAATGAAAAAATAAAAATTGTTATAAATGGGGGAAGTATGGAATTGATGGTTCCATACTGGTAATTTTTATATTGATATTTTTGATAGTTTGATACTTTCTCACCGAATTTTGAGATTTCATCAGTTGCCTTTTTTGCAATTTTAATAATGTATAAATTATCAATCAATTTTTGAATATCTTCATATAATTTCTTATTTTCATGATATGAAAGATCAACATATCTCCTTAGCAATTGCGATAATTTTTTTGTTGGAAAATACAAAACAACCGCTCCGATTGCAAAGATTGATACACTATTAAAGTTTGTAAATAATAAATATCCAAGATATACAATTATTTGCACAACCAAATTTAAACTAGTTGTAATTGCATTATAAAAGTAAGATACATGGTTGCTCAATTGGCCTATGTAGAAAAATGCATCTGAAGTTGAGTAATTGCCTTTTGAAAAGACTTCATCCATTAAATACTCTTTTAAATTTTTTTCTATCTCTAACTGCATACCTAAAATATTCATTTTTTCTGCATACATTGCTAAAAATCTTATAAGTACAAGAATCGGAAGTAAGTAAAGATTACTATTTATAAACTCAAGAATCCACAAATCAGATGTATTCTGAAAAAAATCTGCAAAGAATAAAATGATTACGATATCGCAAAAAACAGAAATATTTGAAATAATAATTGAAAAAACTATTCTTAATTTTTTATTTTTTGTTCTTGTTAACTTCGATACAAAGAAAATATCTTTGATTATTTCGTTTATCCTTTTCATAAAATTAAATTTTTTCTTTCCTATTAACACTAAATTGATTGAATTTTTAATTTAAAGATAAGATTTTTTGTTTTTTATTATATATCACCAAGGTAGTCAAGTTTACAATACTCTCCTGTTTTATTTTGGATACACTCATCTAAAATAGTTTCATTTCCATCTTCATACTTAAAAATCTTACCCACATAAGATTCAAAGGAAATTATTGATGAATTCAAGATTAGTAACATGATAAAGATATTTATAAACCTCTGTCTATCAAAATTTTTATTTGAAATAAAGAATGAAACAATAAAAGCTCCAAGACCAAAAATTATTAAAAAAACATTTGAAAGAAGTGGAAAAATAATCAAAATTATAAATACATAATCTAAAAAATCAAATTTTAATCTATCATCAAGAAGAATCAATAAACATGAAAAAACTAGAATCACAATAAAGTGTTGTGAATATCTAATCCACTTTGTCTCACTAATTATCCAAAACCATATGTACAAAACAAGAGAAGATGAAAAAATATGTAAATACAAATTGTGACCTAAATTATTTATAAGTTTCCTATTTTTAAATAAGAACAAATAAAACAATATCGGTGAAACCAATACTCTAAATCTTGTTATTAAATTCCAGGCACTGAATTCCGAAGAAACAATTTTTTCTATTACGTTAGTGTCCAATGACTGTAAACCTGCCCCACTGTGAGAAAATAGTAATCTCATAAAATCATAAATATAATTTATTATGTTTCCATTGTGATAAAAGAATTGAACTGGAATAAAAAATAAGAATAAAGGAATGAGAAAAAATACCGACTCAGTAAAAAACTTCATCCTATCTTTTCTGTAATACAACTCAATGACAAAAATTATTAAAAAGGGTAATAGGAGAATTATTTTTCCAAAGAATATGGCTATACCGAAAAGCAACATTGACATTTTTTTTTGTTTTTCATATATAAAAATTGCTATTACAAAAAATATAGTTGAAGTAATCTCACCTAAAGAATATAAAATTCCATACCACCATGGGATCAAAAATATTGATGATACAAATAGAGTAGATAAACTTACAATTTTATCGCTTCTACTTCCAGCTTTTTGTAGATATAAAGAAAAAATAAATAAAACAACGATTAAAAAAATTAAATTTGAAGTTCTAGATAGAAAAAGATTTTTAGTTATTTCCCACGATATGAAAAAACCCACCCCAGACAATGGTCCAGATGTAAGTTCAACACTATACGGGCCTCCAAGGAAACCAGCATCAAGTTTCAATGTTTTAAAGTAGCTGTTTATCGAAGCTATTGAGGTATACTCATCAACAAAGTTTCCGAGTGTTGCAGAAAGAAAATAGGCTGTTGATATTGAAAAAATTAATGAAGTAAATAAAGCTACAAAAGATTTTGTTCTGTTTGATATCATTTTCTAGCCTTTGACTGTTCTATAAATTAATCCAACTTTTATTATCTGTAAACCATTTAACTGTACTTTTAATTCCAAACTTAAATTCTCTATCAAATGATCCCCCAATAGATCTTAAGAATGAGTCATCTAGACCATACTTTATATCATGACCAGGTCTTTGGGGATCTTTATCAAGTAATTTGTATGTAAACTCTGCTTCTAATTCATTACTTATTAACTCTGCTACTTCTAAATTAGAGATAAGACTTTCACCAGAAATGTTAACTTTTGCAGGTTCCTTATTTTGAATTTTGAAAGCTTCATTAATAACAGTATTCTTATTTTTTAATAAAAATACAATTGATTCAGCCAAATCTTCATTATGAATATAAAACCTACTACCTGGAATCATATTTGAATCTGTGTGAATTATTAACTCTTCATTTCTAATGATTTTCCTAATAGTATTAGGAATAAATTTTTCTACATGCTGTCTTTCACCATAAACATTGCAACAATGACTTATCAGAGAGGGTATACCATAAGTATTTGCATAAGCAATAGTAAGTTCTTCCCCTGCTGCTTTAGTTGCAGAGTAAGGATTTTTCGAATTATATCTGTCCCATTCTTTAAACTTCACTTCTTTATCAGAAGGACCAAATACTTCATCAGTACTGAAATAATAAAAAAGTTCTAAACTATCAAATTTCCTTGATGCCTCAAGGAGATTAAATGTACCTATTACATTGTCTTGAACAAATTCAGAAGGGTTTTGAACTGACCTTGTAACATGTGAAGACGCACCAATATGAACAATCTGATCTATTTTGTTTAATTTATGTAAAAGTTCAGTCTCAAAAGAAGCTTTAAGGTCATGGAAAATAAACTCAATTCTATTTTTTGCTCCATCTCCAACTTCTTCTACAACATCGTTAATCCTGTTCAAATTACCTGCATAACTTAATCTATCTATAACAAATAATTCCCAATCTGTATTTTGGAGAATTTTTTTAATAACTTGATGACCAATGAAACCAGCCCCACCAGTAATTAGTATTTTTTTAGACACAATTAAATATTAGTTATTAAAAAAATAGAAATAAAGAAGTTAAGCTACAAAACACTTTGTGTAATAAAAATTATTTAATCTACTGTTTTCCATAAATGCAATGAAGCAATAGATTTGTAGGGATCCCATTTGTTTGCGTATTCATCGTAATCTTGCCATCTACTTTCTGGTTTTATCATGCCAGACTTATTCATTGCTAAACGTAAACCTGCATCTTTAGATGTAAAAACGTTTAATTTGCCAAGAGAAAAAATTTCGTACATATTCACCGACCATGGGCCGATCCCAAATACTGATAGAAGTTTTTCATTCAAATCTACATTATTAAGTTTTGATAGATCATAGCCTTTTTCATTTAAAAATAAATACGAAAGCTCTTTTATTGTTTTTGCTTTATTAGTTGATAATCCTAATTTTTTAATCTGATTTATATTTAATTTTTCAAAATGATTTTCATTTAAATAATCACAATTAAAATAAGTTTTTATTTTATCAAAAATTGAATTAGCTGCAGAAGTAGATATGAATTGTGCAATTACTATTCCAATAAGTGTGTCGAATTGATGTTTATTGTTAGGTTTAAAAACAATATGACCATTTTCTTCTATTATTTTTTTTAATTTAGGATCTTTTTTCCCTAAGTAAATTTCTTTTTGTGAAAATTTCAATTTATCCAACTAATTGACAAACATTTATTGAAAAATTTTTATAACCCATGCAATAGCCTTACAGAATTTTAAAATATTTTAATGCACGAATAGCTAAATATAAGATAATAAAGAAGCTGACTATCGCAAGAATTATGTTTGTAATGCTGGTCCCTTTTGGAACGTAAGTAACAATACTAACAATACCAACTCCGCTCCATAGAAGTACTTGAACAAATTCTTTTTTTCTCTCTTTTGGCTCATTTGTTTTTTGATATCTTTTAAGAGATTTTTCAATTATATTGGCTAGAGCTTCAAACAATTTTATGTCCTTTTCTTATATTGTGGCCAGAGGCAGAATCGAACTGCCGACCCCTTGTTTTTCAGACAAGTGCTCTACCGACTGAGCTATCTGGCCAAA
>ENA-OSEY01000243-OSEY01000243.1-marine-metagenome-genome-assembly--contig:-NODE-243-length-39841-cov-6.902978_pt1 | contig 39841 bp, 98 predicted proteins | sample MGYA00248465_ERZ534230 | MGnify/ENA primary metagenome ERZ534230 (study PRJEB26409, sample SAMN06344110) | marine metagenome | isolation source: Sea water from surface | place: Atlantic Ocean:Southern... | reverse complement strand
AGCTTGAGAAAGCGCCAGCCCCACGACGATATACCTTTTTTAATTGAGAAAGGGTTACTTTCTTTTTGGATTTTGCATTGTGCTCTTTTACTTTGTTTTTAAGAGCCTCAATAACCTTTGCAGAAAATGTAATGCTTGGGCCGTCTTTGCCTGCACTACCTGGCTTATTTTTTGATGAGCCTTTTTTCTTTTCAGAAGGTTTGGCTGGAGTTTGTGCCCCGCTTTTTGGCCCAGGACGTTTTCCAATAATTTGATCGCTGAAGTCTAATTCTTTCATGTTATTTTATATTACACAGAAACACACGGGATTTAAATAAAAAAAACCTTTTTTTAAAAATATGCCCCCAGATTTTTTTCACACAAGCAAATATATTAAAACCTATTATTTCAAAATGAGAATGAAAAACACCACCCCCCGCAACTATCTGACACAAGCCTATTTGCAATAATTCAAAAAAGTGGGCACCTATTTGCAATATGCAAAATAATTGGGCAAAAAAAAGCTTGCAATTGCTTGGCAGTTATGTTACCTTCTAGGTATGTTAGATAAGAAAATAGAAGAATTCATTCAAGACAATGGTCTTGTCCGTGTCCAAGCCAGCCCAATGTCCGAGGCTTTTGATCTGTGGGAATGCCCAGGCGGTCACATTTGGACATTCGATATGATCGTTGAAGCGGTCAAAAATAACTAAAAAAAAATTCGCGTTTATCTCTAACCTTTGCTACTTTATACATATGACAGAAATAAATATCTTCACTCTCGAGTCTCGGATCGACTCCATTAATAACGCCATTGCTCAGATGCGTAGAGACGCAACTGACGCAACCCGTGCCAATGTAGAAATGGCAATCGAAATGCTCGCTCTGCCCGAACTCGAAAAAGTTGAAGCTGAGCTCGCCGAAGCAAAGGACAAGTTCGCCAAAATGTCCAAGTTTCTCAGCAATCCAATTTTCAGCAAGGAGGTAAAATAATATGGCAAGGTTTAACAAAGGTGATCTGCTGATAGCTCGTGACGGTAACTTGTTTGAATTCATTCAGTTGACCGAACACGACGAACTCGGAACCATTGCGATGGTTCGCCCATACCGCACTAATCGCAAGGTTGGCATTCGCTTGGAAGATGTCAGGCTCCACCCCTTCTTTAAGTAACTCAATCGCCTAAATCTTTGATAATCAAGGGGTTGGGCGAGCCTGGCCCGCGTAAATCGTTGACAAACAACAACTTACAAAAATAAGCAAAATAATCGAAAGAAAATTTTCAAATAGCTTGACAAGAGGCACTCAATATGCGATAGTATAATTATGAAATTAATATATATAACCTTCTCGAAAATCTCAGACAAGCTGATCCAAGCAAGTCTTAGCGTTTTTAATGATAAGAAAGCAAGGCACATCTTTGAAGTGCAAGGAGTATCTCGCAAGCAGTGTGCATACAACCTATGCAAGCAAGGTTTTGTTTCTTGGGATCTTTTTTCCGAACTTAAGGAAATGGCACAAGCCCAAGCAGACCCTCGCTTTTGCAAGGTAACTCGTTATCGTCAATCTCGTGCCGAAGCAAGAGAACAAAGACTCGCAGACATTTGCGATGATCTCAACTGCTCAGTTTATGAGGCAACTCAACTCTTAGACCATGGGGTGCATCCATGATCACATCAATAATTATCGGCATTTTAATCGCAACACTTTACGCAAACAAATAACATGAGGAAAGTCACAAAACAAATAAAAGAAGCCTTCGAGCAAGGCAAAGCAAAGAAAGTCGGCAACACCGAAACAGACGGGCAAACCGTTTGGCTACATGGCAACGCAATTGTAAAGCGTGATTCTAGCGGATTAGTCAAGGCTTCGCTTGCGGGGTGGAATACTTCAACCACTAGGGAGAGAGTCAACGGGATAACGGGTTTAGGAGTATACCAAAAGGACTTCGTTCCTATGCTTAACGGCAACGCAATAAATCCAAGCGATTGGTTTTGCGTCATGTCACACGCAAACAACGATCTACCTTTAATCTTCTAAGTCGTTGACTATCAGCCGCTTAGGCGGCCCAGGCCCGCGTAAGTCGTTGAATAACAACGACTTACAGAAATCTAAAAGTTTTATGCGTCAGGGCCCGCCTGGGGGAAAACTTATTTGCATGTATTTGCATTAATTGGGGAAAAAGTTTGACACGGCCCGCTTTGTTTGCTACCTTTAGGGTATGAATAAATCAGAAATCGAAAGTCACATCTCCACCCTTCACGCTCACCTCCAGACCGCTGATCTCAGCGAGGCTGATCGGGTTTCGCTCCGCAACGAAATCGGTCACTGGGAGGACAAGCTCGCCCTCCTCCAGTTCCGCAATGAGAACGCGGACATCGACTACGGCTACCATGACCAATGGGAAGGTTGACCTAAGTCACTGATAATCAGCCGCTTAGGCGGCCCAGGCCCGCGTAAGTCGTTGAATAACAACGACTTACAGAAATCCAAAAGTTTTATGCGTCAGGGCCCGCCTGAGGCAAAACTTATTTGCATGTATTTGCATTAATTGGCAAAAAAATGTGTTGCAATTGTTTGGTGGGTATGCTACCTTATGGGTATGTTAGAAGTTAAGATTAATCATGTTATCGGAGTCCATGGGCTTCTTGAATTTTCACGCGACGAAAAGTCGGGCATCTCTCTTTGGGAGGATGTCGGCAATAATGTTTGGACTTGGGATCAAATCGTTGAGACTGCCAAGAGTGTCACTAACCAAGAAATCATTGATGCGATGAAGGTTGACGGAATTATCTCCGAGCCATGCATCCATGATCTTTTGAATCTACTAAAATAAAATTCGCGTTTATCTCTAATCTCTGTTACCTTATACATATGAATAAAGTTGTTATACTTCATCTTGAGTCAAAAATTGACTCCATTAATAACGCCATTGCAAAGATGCGTGAAGACGCAACTCCTGCAACCCGTGCCAATGTTGAAATGGCAATTGAAATGCTCGCCCTGCCTGAGCTTGAAAAGGTTCAATCTGAGCTTGCCGAAGCAAAGGACAAGTTTGCCAAGATGTCCAAATTCCTTAGCAATCCAATCTTCAGCAAGGAGGTAAAATAACATGGCAAGGTTTAGCAAAGGGGATCTTCTTATAGCCCGTGACGGCAACTTGTTTGAATTCATTCAATTGACCGAACACGACGAGCTCGGAACCATTGCGATGGTTCGCCCATACCGCACCAATCGCAAGGTGGGCATTCGCTTGGAGGATGTCAGGCTCCACCCCTTCTTTAAATAACTCAATCGCCTAAATCCTTGATAATCAAGGGGTTGGGCGAGCCTGGCCCGCGTAAATCGTTGAATACCAACGACTTACGCAAAATTAGAAGTTTTAAATCCGATGCCCGCCTGGGAGCAAAACTTATTTGCATCTATTTGAATTAATTGCAAAAAAAGTTCGAATTTACTTTACAAGCTTACCTCAATATGGTAGTTTATACTTATGAAAGAAAAAATTAGAAAACTATTCGACAGGGTCAACGAACTTCAACAAATCATCGATTTGGAAACCGATTCGGCAAACGAAGGTTGCATCCGTTCTCAACAACTAGTAATCAACGCAGAAGAGGAAAAGGAAGAGATCCAATCTCAGATCGACGCCCTTGCTCTTTGGATCGCATTCATCTAATATGACAGACAGAAATAAAAAACTCACGGGTCATGACTTGCTTATGTATCTTATGTCCCGATTCAATATGACTCGCCCCGAAGCCCTTCACTCTATGAGGAAGGCTGGGCACGACACCTCAAAACTATGAGCTATAACGGATGGAAAAATCGTGCCACCTGGAATGTGGCATTATGGATTCAAAACGACGAAGGATTGTATAACTTCGCCAAAGATTGTAAAACTTACGATGTCTTTGTTGACTCGTTGAAAGAGGTTTCAGGCGATAGCTCAATAGGCTATCAAACTCCTGATGGGGTGGCTTGGAATGATAGTGGGCTCGACTACCCACGCTTAGACGAACTTATCATGGATTTGTCATAAGTTGCTGATTATCAGCCGCTTAGGCGGCCCAGGCCCGCGCAAGTCGTTGGTAAACAATAACTTACAAGAACTTGCAAAATAATTAAAAAAAAGTTTGACTTGAGCAAAATATTGTCGTATGGTATGGGTATGATAGAAAATAAAATATACACACACATGGATCAGCTCCTGCTCGACAGGATCGTTGATCTTGAGAAAAAAAACGCTCAGCTTGAGGATATGATCGAGGGCATCATGCTCAGACTCGGAGATCTCGATGGCGAAGAATTCAAAGGCTGGCCATTGCCAGAGGATCGCAAGCCCGATGTGTTTGTTCCCGTAAGTTCTTGATAATCAAGGGCTTATGGCGCCCAGGCCCGCGCAAGTCGTTGGTACGCAGCAACTTACGAAAACATTAAAATAATCGACAAAAAATTTGACATTAGTTAAAATATATGCGATCTTAGGGTATGATTAAAAAAGGTGATATAGTAATGGATCATAAACGTCGAGTCCTTCATGTAGAAGGAACATTTGAAGAAGGTGCAGAAACCTTCGTGGTTGGCAGGGTCTACCTCTCGCAAGAGCGTGTTGCCGTGCCAATGTCTTCTATAAGAAGGCACAAGTTCCTAAACTCTTGATAATCAAGGGTTTAGGCGGCCTAGGCCCGCGCAAGTCGTTGATATTCAACGACTTACGCAAAACTAAAGAAATCGAAAGTCGCGGGCTATGTTATTATTTGTTATTTGTTTATTTATTATTTATTGTTGAGCCAATTCTTCTGTCAAGACATATAGTTTGCCAAATGCTCCTGTTGACTTTTCTGTTATATCGGTGAATCTGCCTGTGGCTAAGTTTGCTTCTAGGCAAGCATCGGAAATCTTGTGTTCGCCTTGTTGTGGTTTTTCATCTCCTGGGACTTCCATAAGGGCAAACATACTATTGCCCCCGATAGTCGTGGCGATAAAATAAGGTTCATTCATGTTTTAAATCCTCCCACATAATGTAGAAAACGGCAACCCAAGGCAAGAATAATAAAATGTCCCAAGTCATGATTGATACACTCCTTTCATCTCATCGCTGACAACGCCCATATCTTCATCTTCTTCTTCGATGTCTTCGGCTGAATCAGAGTTAAGGAATTGAGCTTCATCCTCGATGTCTTCTTTTTGCACATCGAACAATCCGTTGTCGGCAATAACTTTTTCTGTCAAAACTTCTTCGACAAAAGATTCTGCTGACTTGGAAAGCCCAATGTCTTTGCTTTGTAGGTAAGCATCACGAATGGTTGCGATGCGTTCTTCTTCTGTTTTTTGTTCCATAGTAGTAAGTTAGTTGAATTTTGATTAATCGTCAAGCCCTAATTCGTCACGAAAGTCTTTTCTTAACTTTCTGAGAAGATCAACCCAAGCTCCTCCGTCAAGTTGAGCATCTCTCATGAGCTTGCTAACTTGAATGTGGTCTTGTCCTGCAAGAACATCGTCTCCAAGTCCAAGGGGAATCATGCCTTCATCTCCTTCTCTCCACATTGCGACTTCGTAGTTTCCGTTTAGGTAATCCAACTGCTCAGTTTCTTGGCACATTTCAACTCTACCATACAAGCCATTTCCTTGCAAAATGTTAGCGACAACTGAAATAGTTATACTTGGCTCAGTTGAATTGCCAAACCATGGAAGTTTTAGTTGAGCCATGATTCCGTCTTGGCAGGAAGGATGCTTGTGGAAAGCGAGATTATCGAAGTTAAGTAATTGTTGTTTTGCTATCATGGTTATACTATCGCATATAGAAGTAGTTGACGCAAGAAAAAAATGAAGTTTTTTTGCATTGTGTTGTAAGTTGTTGGCCCGCAAGCATTTACGCGGGCCTGGCCCGCGCAAGTCCTTGACTTGCAACGGGTTAGGCTACTCTTTGAAAGCGTTGTTTAAGGAGGGGAAAGCTTTTTTAACTTTAGGGTATTTTATTCTCCATTTATAAATGGTACTTTGAGGAATGCCTGTCGCTTTTTCGATTGCAGAAGCACTTCCATGCTTGGTAAATAGAGCCATAACTTCATCTTCGCTTGGAGATTTTGCTCGAACAAATTTTTGGAATCTCGTATCTTTGGCTCGAACCGCCTTTCTTATCCTATCGGTTAAAGATGTTACTTTCATGTTCAATTGCTTTGCAGTTTTCTTCTTGGCATCAGCTACGCTTAAACCTTTTGAAATACACTTGTGGAGAGCAAAAGAAATTTCGTCGTCGTCGAAATAATCTTTAGCGTACTTTTCTGCAAACTTTGGATGCTTCTCTTTCAAAGACTTAAATACATCTCTTGAGACACCTAAATAATTGGCAGCTTTTTTCATATTGCCGTCATTTAACTCCATTGCTTCTTCCGCCTCTTCTAGTGTTACTAGACGCATTGGTTTACCCCACTTTTCATACAACCAAGGGTATTGTCTGAATTTAGCTCTCAAGTAGCTATCTGAAACCCTAAGAGCTTTCATAGATTCAATTCTACTGCCATTAGCTTTGGTTAAAGCTCTGTCAATGTCTTCAGCCGTCCAATTGGCTTTTCTAGTCCTTGCCATTCTGCCCGCCATAGAATCTCTTAAATCGGTTGGAATAATTTCCAAATATATATCATGTACTAAATTTTCAAAACCTTCAACTTTAACAATTGGATCGGGATCTAAAGGCTCATTAGCCCCTATCCTAGAAGATACATGATGCAAGAAAGTTTCAATCCTCTCATCTTGCGATCTCATGTGCTTAATCAATTGAATTAAAGTTTTGAAAGCACTAGTCGCACAAACTCTTGCAGTCGTGTCATCTACTTTATGCAAGGTTGGAATAAAGATGGCATTCTTGAAACCTTTTGGCTTTTTGGGGTCTTTTGTAAGTGGGCGAGAAGATGCTTGTATCACATCTATAGCCCCTCTCTTGCAATCAGAAAAGAAAACAGAGTCGCACTCTACAATGTTAATTCCTTCTTGTAGGCATTTGCAGTTCGTTAGCAAAGCTTTCTTGGATTTAGCAAAATCTTTAAGAACCTTTTCTCTTTCTTCCATTTTAAGCTCACCATTAATGTGGAATACCTTCCAACCTTTAAGCTTAAAGTTATTGGTAAAAAATAAAGCCTTTGTAACATTTGAATGAAAGGAAACGCAATGAGTAACTTTTCTTGTCTTCAACGCTTTAGTCAAAGCATGAAGCTTTGCGGTTTCTTGTATCTCCTTGAATTGAGGGTTTTGCTCGTCTTTGATGCTATTAGCTTTATGCTTGTCAAGACAACCAAGGGCAACAATTTCATAGTCTGAGAGCATTCCTCTTTCAATGCCTTCTTTAAATGAATACAAATGTACTTGTCGCCCAAAAACAGATTCATCGCTCATGCAATATTGTTTGGCGTCACTTAAAACTCTTTGTTTTACTGCCTCAGAAAGCATCTTAGGGGTTGCAGTCATGTATAATCTTTTTGTTGCGTTAATGCAAGAATCACTATGGATTTCTCCCTTGCTAAGATTGATCCCTGCGGCTTGATGAGCTTCATCGCAAATCATTAGATCAAACTCAAAGATGTCAGAAGTTGCTCTGCAAATCTTTTTACAACTTTGGTAGGTAGAGAAGATTATACTCTCTCTGCCATTAGAGTTCATCAAAAAATCTTTTATCTTTTTGGTTTTTGTAGTTCTTTCTACATCGGGAGCATCAGAATCTGATCCAACTAAAAGTATCCTAGCGTTTGGGCAATTCTTTTTCCAATCTTGATAAGTTTGCTGAAGCAAGCTAAGACTAGGAAGAAAAACGACAGTAGCTTTACTTCCCATATCTTTATGCAAGGATACAGCCGTTAAGCTTTTGCCCGACCTGCAACAATGAACAATAGTCGCCCTATCTTTTCCTGCGTAATAGAACTCTTGATTGATTGATGCAATAGCTTCTAATTGATGCTTGCGCAGGTTAACCCTTTTCCCGTTTTTTAATAATACTGTCTTAATCATGAGTATAATATGCCATAGAGTTGACACCCTGTAAAGAAAAAAGTGAAGTTTTTTTGCATTGTGTTGTAAGTTGTTGGCCCGCAAGTACTTACGCGGCCCAGGTTCGTGTAAGTCGTTGACTGTCAAAGACTTACAAAAAGTTAAAAATAATTAAAAAAAAATTTGACATTAGCTAAAATCTATGCGATCTTAGGGTATGAGTAAAATTACAATAAACGAAATAACAGAAGAAAAATTCACCGCACTGGTGGAATTATCAATGTATGACATCGAGGTTGAAGGCGATGTCTGGACTGACGAGATTGAAAATCTCTGGGGCGATCAAGTTGAGTCAATCTCAACGATGGCTTACTTTGATGGCATCACCAGCATGAGAGTTTTTTCAAAGAATAGGGGTTATGAGGCTCAAGTGATCACTTTGGACTTAGCAAATTTTGTGAAAGAAGAGCTTGACAAATTTATCTATGAGGAGGTTGATGTGCAAGACTGCCCCGTGGATCGATCCCTTCAATATCACGATTTAGTTTAATAGCATAAGTCCTTGAGTGTTAAGCACTTAGGGCGGCCAGGCCCGCGCAACTCGTTGATTATCAACGACTTACGGGATTGAAAGTTTTTCTTCCTGGAGCCAGCCTGGGCAAAAAGTTTTGCGTATTTGCTGCCCGCAAAAAAAATGGGCAATCAATAGCCTAGCCAATCCAAGACCTTTTGTGCATCGTACTCTTGTTTTTTGCCCACATCAGCGAAAAACTCTAAAATGTCCTCGTCAGATGTGATCCCGTGCCTTGCTAATTCTTGCAAAGCTCGGTCTTGCGTGATAACAATGTCTTCGGCTGAGTCGTAGTAATCCATTATGAGTTTATACCTTCTTTTACAAAGCCCGTCAAGTCTTTTTTGGCAAGCCCTTTTTCGATCAATCCAACGACTACTCCTTGCTTGTCAAGGAATCGCAAGTCCGATTCGTCGCCATTGACAACTTTATACCCGTTCCAAGTTTCAGGTAATTGGTTACGGAAAACAACGGCAACATTACCGCCCAATTGCAAAACGATCTTGGCAATCTTCTCGTTAGTCTCGGAGCAAGAAAAAGTCAAGTGATAATTGCTTGGCAACTCGCTATTGAGAAAAGCTTTCATTCTCTTGAATGACTTTGTATAATCATAAAATTGAGTTGAGCTATGCTTCTCGAAAATAGTTTTGCCATCTTCGTTTGTGATGTCTTCCCATGCAATGTCGCTTGTAAGGTTGGGACGGAAGACCGCTTGCAAACCTTTTTTGCTTGCTGACTTTATCGTAGAAGTAATTTCCTTTGATAGTTTAGTGAGGAAATCAAACCTTTGCTCAAAGAATAACTTTGTCTTGGCAATGCGTGAATCTTGAACCGAATTCATTTGCCCACGACCTGCAGTGTTGAGACAAGCCATGGTACAACCCTTTGAACGCCAACGACAAACTTCATAGCCTGACAAGTTGGCAGGGGCTAAGTGCAACCCCTTGGTTAGATATCCGAATGCCTCGCCCTTTGAGATTTTGGCATTCCCTACAGTGAGTAATGTTTGCTTAATCATGGTCAAATAATAGATGAATTGTTTTGCTTATGCAAGCCTAAAAATGAAATCTTCAAAGTAATCAGGCTCAAGCCCGAACTCACTCATAAAGATATGCTCCCATTCGGAAAGATCGCCACCCGCTTCCCAATCAGCTTTCATATCTTTAAAGAATTGGACAACTTGTTTGACCGCCTCGGCTTGGGTTAAACCATCGCGGGACATTAGGACTTTTACCGTTTCTTTCATAAGTATACTATGCCATAAAACTAGTACCTTGTAAAGAAAAAAGATCGATTAAATTGCATTTTGTCGTAAGTTGTTGGCCCGCAAGTACTTGCGCGGGCCAGGCCCGCGTAAGTTGTTGATAGACAATGACTTATGCTAAGCCATTTCTTTCACTTTTCTTATAGGGACGATTTCTCCTGTGCTTTCTTTATGCTTAATTTGCATTTGGTGAGCAATATGAAATGCTCGTGCAGTGCTTTTTGTGTTGTCTACAAGTTTGCCGAACATAGTAATGTTGAGCCACTCTTTGAAGTTTGGGTTGCGAGATATAGTAATCATTAGAATTTTAGCGTTTTAAGTGATGTGTTAGTTTTGAGCCACCTACGAAGTGGGTGGTAGCAGTTTGATCCTTCATGGATGAGATTTTGCTGACCATTCTTGGCACAGATCATGTATCCGTTTGAAGTTCTTTGTATGCTTGTGATGTCCACGCATTTTTTCAGTTGCTTGAGGACTTTTCTGATTGAGTTTCCTGTATGTTTCATGGTTATACTATCGCATAAATAACCTATCTTGTAAAGAAAAAAGATTAGTTTTTTTGCAGATTGTCATAAGTTGTTGTATATCAACGCTTTATGCGCGTCGGGCCCGCGCAAGTCGTTGACTATCAACGAGTTACGAAAATAAAAGGGCACAAAAAAAGCCCCCTCCGAAGAGGGGGCTGAAGGGCGGGCTGACCCTTATTTAGACAGAAACAATTTCGCCTTCGACTACCGCCCTTTCGATGGGTTCGGCAGTTACAAAATTTTCCATATCGAAATCGACAACAGAGTCGAGAACTGAATGAAGAGCCTCTGACCTCTTGGGCAAGGCAACAAGATTGCCTTTGTAAACCTCGGTGAACGCATTGTAAAGAGAATTTGCGTTGCGATCCCAAAATTCGGGATGATCGGAAGATTCCCATTGATCGACAATATCCATTACCTTAGATTTTGCACAAGCACCTGCTTTGCAAGCATTGATGATTAGATCATTGGCTTGAGAGTTTGAAAGCTCAAAATTCTTGTAAGCCTCGATGCGATTGTCTTGACCGATCCAAAAATCAAACAACTTACCCAATGCACGATTGATGGTGAAGTTGAGGTCTTTTTCGATGTTGCAAGTATGTCTGCGAGATAACTTAATCGTATTGGTGAAAATAAGATTGTCGCAAACAAAAGGAGCATCACCTGCACACAAACCTGCAGGGAATGTCTTGTCGTGAGAATTACGCAACCCGATCACGCAACCCCTATCGGATGGAGTGCGATTGGGATGATCTACGGAGAACAAACCAAAATAATGGTTGCCGTCACGAGCAAGCGAATGAAGCTCATCATGGATGGTGAATCCACCTGTTTCCAAAAAGCCCTTGGTACGCTCAACCAAATCATGATGAGGAATTGGTTGATGAGAAACGGAGAACTCTCCTGTTCTCTTGTTTGGCTTCTCTCTGTAAGTGACAGGAGGAGTCACGACATTTACCACATCTCCGTAATCGACAATAGAACGATTACCGCCCATGATGTGAAGGTTAACTCTGTTAGTGGGAACGACTTGATTGTTTTCTGTGTTATTCATAGCTTTAATAATATATGATTTTGGTTTTCTGTCAATAGTTAATTTAAGTAATTATGGGAATCGGTAAACTTTTTTTCTTCCATAGCATAGTAAGCCTCGGCTTTTTCTGCAATGTCTTTAAAGATAATTCCTAGTTGAGTGAGCAACTCAAGATCAATTTCTTCAATCCCTTTTTCTTTAATCTTGGGATCAATAAAGTTTTCCCAAAGGTAACTCATGCCATGATCCATAGCATCAATAGCACTTGGGCGATCTGAGGGAGCGAAGTCTTTTTTAATATTCATATCTGATTTTGTGTTTTTGTTTTCTGTCTAAGATTTTATTCTTTAATTTGAATGGGCGAGCTTTCGTGAAAAGAATTGGTTTTCTGATCTTGATCTCTCTCGCTTTCATGTACATAGTATCGCATAATTTTTAGACTTTGTAAAGAAAAAAGTTTAGTAAAAAGTGTTTTTGTTGTAAGTCGTTGTATAACAAGGACTTGCGCGGGCCCAGGCCTCGTAAGTCGTTGATACGCAATAAGTTAGGCAATAAAAAAAATTTAAATAAATATTGACAGCGTTAAATAAATACCCTATAGTTAGTAACAATTAAATAAAAACACTAACAAAAGGAAAAATTATGGCAGACATAGTAAATGTATTAAATGAAATCGCTGAGTGTCACAAATTAGCAGATAAGGCACTTGAAGCACAATACAACGACAAAATTAATGTCCTTGAAAAAGTTGCAGTGCTTTTCGATGATAATAAAGATCCATTGACAGCAATGGAAGTCAGGAGAGCAGCTAGTAGCTTGAAGGCTCTTTCGATTATAAGGAATCGCTAAGAAAAAGCCCCTAAGTCTTTGGTAGTCAAGGGCTTAGGCGGCGCGGGCTCGCGCAAGTCGTTGATCAGCAACGTTTTATAAAAAACCCCGCCCCTGGCATAGCTCGACCAAAGACGGGGTCTGAGTGAAATATATTTGTTATTTGACGTTTTTGAATTTGTAAAATTTCTTAAGCATGTAATAATGCTTGGCGTCTAAAGGTTGAGGAATGTTAAACCCGTATAATTCTGCCTCAGCTAATTGATGGCCGAGAGCTCTGAGTTTTTGTTGTAGTGTCATAATGATTAGCTCCTTACTAGACTGATGATGCGATCATAACGGAAGGATCTGAATCCATTACGATTGAAGCACCAAGATTTAAAACCGACAACATCTTTTCCTTCGGTCATGTTACCGAACTCATCAGAGTGTTTTGGTTTAGTGATAGTATACATTGCGGTGGCTCCTTGAGCGGTCCTATAAACCAATTGGTACTTAGGTTTAAATGCGTTAAGAATCTTCGTTAGTAGTTTCATAGGTCTCCTCCTTTACGGGGTTTTGGTTGTAATAGTTGTAGATTTTGCAAGCTTCTTCCGCGTTCTCGCAACTATAAGAAATTAAGTCGGGGTTATCATATGGATGCCATGGGGTGGGCGATTCCTCAAAGTGAACTTCCCAAAGTTCAGTGTCTTCGTTGTATTCAGGCAAATCTAATGGCTTACCTATGCAAACAGCTTCTATGTAATCATTCATAATTAGCAAGGGATTGGTGAGTCTTCATCTGTTACGATAGTAATGCCAAAGTGGCTCGCTAGCTCTTGAATCATTACATCGTTGTTAAAATAAGTATATGCAAAAGTTAAAAGTTGTTCTTGTTCTTCTGCCGTATGCCCGTCTCTGAGTTCGTCGTATATCTCAAAGATATTCATATTCCAATTCCAACCTTCTACTCGTGATTCGATTTGTGCTTTAGTCATTTTTAAACTCCTTTATAATTTGTTCCATTTGTTCTAAGACGGACTTCTTGTTACCTTTGAATCCGTACTCGGCTTTAATAATTGAATATGCTGATTGACCTCTTCTGCTCATTCCGAGGCACTCCAACTTGAGAGCGGATCTGAGACTGAGGAATCGAAACATATCGATTTCTTCGGGTGTTTCTAGTGTTATCATGTTTAAAATCTTAGCGAATTACTTGTTCGGTGTCAACACTTTTTTCGTTGTTTTTCTTTAGCTCCCAACTAATGTCGTAGAGGTATTGACTGATGTAGTCAAGGGATCCCGCTATGTTTTTTAATTGGAACATAATTTCGTCATCGTTCTTTCGTGAGAGATGGATCTCATCTGCCACGCTTTCGATAGCCGAGGTAATAGTGCAAAAGTCTTTCATTTTTCTTTTGTGTGCTTCCATTGATTTATTCATAACATATCCTCCTCATCTAATACTTTTTCTTTTAACTCCAATAAACTTTTATAGGTGGTGTACCACGAATCTGTTTCGTCTTCTCTGCCTTCCATCTCGCTATAATAAATGTAATCAATAACCTCTTGAATGGATTGCGACATAGGTATCTTAACTAATAGTTGTTTCATTTCTCTTCTCCTAACACTTCTCTTAACTTGTTTAAATTTTCTGCATTAATAAAAACCTCTCTTGCCCAATCGCCTGACTCTTCTACTTCTTCAATCCTTTGGGCTACATCACAGGCTTTACAGATTTCCCTCTCTCTCATGCCCCACTTGATAACCAATGGTACTGACGGAAAATATTCCACAAGTTCTTTTAATTGTAAGGAGTCGATAGAACCCCAATGATCCATAATGTCTTTTAATAATTTCATGTTAATCTACTTTTACTTGTTCTAATAATGATTCTAGTTGTAATTCTGCTCGATACTTAAGCTCGGTTGGATCGAGGATAAAAATATTGTCATTAATATGTAGTGTGAATTGATCCTCGCTGATTGTGTATGTGTATTGGTTTTCTTCGAACCAATCTTTTGCGTAGTTGATTGTTGTTTGTGATAGATTATTCATATGCTATAACTTTGTTGTGTGTGAGTTTTGCTACTTCCATAGAGTATACAGGAGCTTCGGTTGCCTTGTCAACAAAAGAATCATACTTGTATGGGTTGTATGTTACTTCCACTGCATTGTCTCCTAAGTCTAGATCAAGATCGTCTATATATCCTTTGATCCCCGCATGAACATTCTTGCGTTGCTCGTCAAGAACTTTTTGTCTGCCCTTGGCATTGACTTGAAAAGCACAGTCCCAAAGATTAATCTTATTGGTGTGTGCTTTGACAAGCCCGTTTTGTTTTACTGACCAACAATCTTTGTGAAGGTTCTTGTATACGAAGACCTTCTTGGAATAGTCGATCTTGTACTTTTTGTTTCCTGGATTTCTCTCTGTCATAGATACAATATAGACTAATGCGGATACCTTGTAAAGAAAAAAGTTTAACTAAAATGCACTTTGTCGTAAGTTACTGATAATCAACGCTTTATGCGCGTCGGGCTCGCGCAAATGCCTGATATTCAACGACTTACGAAAACAGAAATCGAGGCACAAAAAAATCCCCCTACAGAGATTAAGCGACGAATCGCAGTCCTGCAAGGGGATTAGAGAGAAATTTTTATTTATTATTTATTATTTCACAATTTATAATTTATAATTATTTATTGATTAATATGATTGATACAATGATAATGGTTAGTATTTGTAATGTGATCAATGTGTTGAATGGTTTGTTTGTTATGTGAGGATGATTTGCTATAAACCCCTGCCTAGGATGGAGGGCAACCTAGACAAGGGCGTATAACATAAGGAAAATTGTGTGGGGGAGGATTACTGTATACCTCCAACTTTTCGGCGTGAACATCAGTTCAATGGTTACCTACTTCAAACCACAAATCAGACATGGTATTTGTCATCGGCTCATCCGATTGGACTCTACCGCCCCACCACAGGGGATCTGCGTACCTTAACCCGCTCACGACAGGTTTATTCGGTCACCCACAGGAACACTCCGTCGAGCATTCCAAAATCTAATTGAGAGTCAAGTCGCCACACTTGATAAATGCTAAGATGTCTTGATTGGTCATTACTAACTTTTCATCCATCCATACCGCCCTCCTCCGTTGGTCAACCACTCGCTACCCATTCGGGATTGGATACCCGACCTAAGCCTTGTCCGTTGTGCGGAGGTCCGTTAGGCAGTACAAGGTAAGGCGTGGTACTGCACTCTCAAAAACTAAACTGTAAAAGAACTAAAATACTGAGGCTATTTTTATGAGTCGCCCCTTCTCATTTTTTAATAACGCTAATATAACTAATATGAGTAATACATACAAACTACATAATAAGGTTTCTATGACAAATGTCAACTACTTTTCTTAGGATCGTCACAAAGATAACATGGTCCGTGACCCGCCTTTGGACAACTATGCGAAACAGGTCTTTTATAGTTCGCACAATTACTAAACAAAAATAAACTTAAAATTAAAATATACTTACGCATTGTTATCGAGGTTTTTTAAAATCTTTTTCCATGCAGAGTTAACATCGTTCATGAATCCTTCAGTCGCCATTTCAGGATAGACATGACTTATATCTTCGGGTTCGAAAACATTAATCACATCAAAAATGGCTTTAATTTCTTGTTGAGTTAAATCATTCATAATGTTTTATCCTTGGGCTGATTCGAGTTTCTCTTCAAGGCGTAAATTGTCAACATACCTTGCTAGATAAAGTAGCTCTTCCTTGGCACTTTGTTTTCCCTCTGCTGAGGCGTTTTCGTTTTGGAGAACTTCGATGTAAATCTTTACCGCAGTTTCCCAATTTGGTGTTAAATCTATCGTTTCCATGATGCTATACTAAGAAATAAGTTGGGTGGTGTCAAGGTTATTTTTTATAGATTAATAAGATTGATGTAATAATAGTTATGATAATTATCTCAATCATTTAATTCGTTTAATTCTCTTAATAATTCTTTTAATTTAAAATAGCTTTCGTCTGCAGGAAATAGTTTAGCATTGTGCTCGCATAATCCCGACCTATATAGATCATCTACAAACTCATCTACTTTAGCCAACTTAATCGTTGTAATTTCTTTGTTAGTTAATTTGTCATACAACTCATCGTTGGTTGCAAACATACCAACTTTTTCATTTAGTGGTTTAATTGATGCGTCCATTACGCTACCCCCTTTGCACGAATTAATCTTTGAGCTTGAATCTCTTTCAACCTGCGATCTGCTTCTCTTTGTTGTGCCATTACTCCTTCTGTCGCCTCATTATATCCTAGAAACCTGCGTGTGAACGCGAAAGGGTCTTTGCCTTTTACTTTGTTCATCACTGCTGTCGCTCTTGCACATTTTGCTATGTTTGCCATAATTTACCTCCTTGTTTTGTTGTTAATCATTGCGTAATCATAGTTTATGCTGGAACCCCTGTCAACATAAAAACAATCGGGGCAGTAATTTTTTCTCCAAATAGGATTGTCACGAAAACAAACGGGGCAAATTTTTCCGCCAATTATCTCGCTCTTCATTTTGGGTGAACTACAACCACCTAATAGTAAACAAATTATTAATAAAAATTTCATTCTTAATTATTTGGGGCAATATAGTTAATATAATATTGATTATTGAATAAACCCTTTATTTGTTTTCCGTCATTTGTAATTCTAAGTATCTTATTTCGTTGGGATTCAATCGCATTTTTGAGTGACTCGACTAAACCTGAATCTTTTTTATGTTTAATTATTTCGCCCTTTAGGAATATTATATTATCCAAAGCATCATTTATTTGCTTTTGTGGACTCTCGGTATTCTTTTCTTTATCTTTATTTGGGCGGGACTCTTTAGATTTTGGGATTTTATTGTGCTTTGTACTTTGCCACTCTTTTAATTGATTATAATTTTGATTAGAATTATTTTCCCCTTTAACTAGAAACATCATTTCACACATTTTAACGAATATTTCTTTGGGCATTATGTTTTGTGATCCTAGCGCCATCATCATCTCTGTGTAATGGGCATACGCTTTGTTTATTTGTCTCTTTTGCATTAAAACCACAATAGATTATTCGGCATCCAATGTCAACATCAATGTGTACTTATTTGTATGAAAGAAGAATATAAGCACTTTGAGGAATATACCCCCACTAGGAAAGAACAAAAAGATTTAAGATATGATGTAAGGAAAGGAGTTATTGATTATTTGGATAAATTCTTTTCTAATTTTATTTTGTATAAAAATTTTCCTATTAAACAAAAGTTAGCTCGCAAGCATTGGGTCGATACGATCTATGAAGAACTGAGCCAACAACAAAGGGAAGAAATATTTAACAAAATTAAAATGGATGTAAAGCCCCCACAATAATTTATCATTATTTATTTGTCAATTATTAATTATTATTTGATTCAAAATCTTTTATAATTAAAGGGGGCAATAACAATATTAAATTATTTGGTTGATTCTTTATTGAAACCATATCTACTATTGCTCTAAGCTCTGTATTCTTGTTTATTTGGAACGCAGGTCTTCCATTTTCGTTTGTCCAAAGAACATCGTCAACCTCATATCCGCTTGCAAATATTTGGTCAAATCCGTTCCGAAACCAATTCTCAAGATGTTCAACGCTCTGAGCCTCAATACTCAACACAATCCAAAATAATTATTTATTTGTTTAAATTCAATTAAAATGCCCAAAATAGTTTATTATGCTTAAAAATAAGTCAAATTATTCGGGGCTATTTGTATTAATTTTTATTTGATTTATTTGGTTTATGATATGTCGGAAAGCCGAATTTATTATATTTAATTTTTTGTTTATTTATTTCGGCATTATCAATTTTAAAATCCTTTTGATTTGATTTGTTTTCGTTTAAACCGATTTTTTGGCAAATTAAATTAAACAATTTAACAAAATATTTTATAAAATTAAGTTCGCCAACCCACTTTTTCACCAATTCACACATAATTTATTATTAATTCATTATATATTTGCTTATATAGTTATTGTATTATGTCTTATTGTATATGTCAATGATATATTAATGAATAAAAGGGGTCTTAGGCTTTTATGTGATTACCTAAGAGGTGATGAAAGTTAACCACAGGAAACAACATTGAACGAAAGGAATCAATGAAAAAAACTGCGCCACAATACCATAAATTAGACATAAATTTTTATTATAAAATTACAAATCTGTTTTTACCTTGCCATTGATTGCTTCGTACTCATCTAGTAAAGCAAAAAATCTAGTCATAAACTTTGTATTTTCTTCTGCGTCTTTCTTGAAATACTCTTCTAGTGCTTTTTTATCACTTTGTATTTCAGCAATAATTTTTCCGCTTTGTTTTGACTTGTCACGCAATTCGATTGCATGATGAATAATTCGTTCTCTTATATCAAATTCCATAAATTTGTAAGTCGCTGAAGATTTTGTTTTTATTATCTTCAACTGCAAATCCAAGTTTTTCAACTAAAAATCCAATTTCTTTGCATCTTACTGAATTATTCCTACAAATTTTAAGATCAGCAATGTTTTTGATTGTTGGCTTTATACCCAATTCAAATTTCTTTTGAACATAATTCTTGATTGCGAGATCAATCATATCTTGACTATCTGATTCAGCTTTGTCAACACTATGCCCCGAAACTTCATCTTCTTCTTCGGCAAGACCAACTTCGTCATTAATAACGCTTGTTGATAAATCATCATATCCTTTGGGAAGAGTAACTTCGGGTTCTTCATCTTCGTCACCGAAATCGTATTCATCATCCGAATCGTCTCCGCAACCATTGATATAATCGACAAACAAAGATTGTGGAGTGCTTTCTTGCTCGAAATCAGAATCATCTTCATCGACATAGTCTCCATCATCGTCTTCGGCAAATCCAACTTCAAGGTCAACATCATTTGATCCATAAATTGGTTTGTTTGCTTCATAGACAGGTTTATCGAGTTCTTTTCTTGTGTCAGTTATATCTGCAACAACACGATACTTGGAAACACGAAGTTTTTGGAAATCGCAATCGGTTGGAACTGAAACTGCATCTTCGGGGTCAAACTCTACGATAAGCAAACGACCATCTTCTCCTGCCCAATTATTCGCATAATCGTATGAACCGATATGAAGACCAAAAGAACAATGATTATCCTTGTTGTCATCTACGCATCTGCGAGCAACTTCAATCGTTTCTCCGACTCCGTTGAAAATTTGATGACGCTCATTGGTTTGACCTTGCAAGACAATAGTGTCGGAATTGCCTGTATTAGACCAAAAATCTTTTTGAACACCTTTGTAGCCCAAAACTTTTCCTTCGGGAGTGTTTGGCAAGAGTTTATAACTCATAAAAGAATAAAGTTCATTTACAGAGTTAGCAGATGGATTGCTTTGCAACCTAGTAATAAAGTTGACGAGAGGAGCAGAATCCTTCATTCCTGCACGAAGCATTTCGAGCAACTTCTCAACTACAACACCATGCAAGCGATGACCTTTGTAGAAAACAACTTCGTCTTTGACTTCGATGTCTCCTTCGACAAAATCTTCAACTGCCTTGGCAATGTCTAGCAAATCTCCTAGATCATCGTATCGAGCTTCCAAGATTGCACTCTTGGCGAGATTAAAATTGACATGATCTTTGCGCAAGGTATAAGGCTTGCCTTCCCAAAAGATCGTGAGAGAATTTTCGTTAATTATATATGGTACTTGATTCATAATGTTTTTAATTTTAACTTTCAGTAATTTGAATTATGGTTATACATTAATGGAAAGATTATGTTATGTCAATAGTTTTTTTTAAAAAGTTTAAGAAGGGAGAGAGGAAAACGACAACCTCTCCCCCTTCAGTAGCATACAACAACAAAGTTTTATCCGCAAAGATCGCACATTGTAATGTAATCATCAATCCTTTTGATTGTTTCTTCATGGGAGAATCCTTCTGATCTCCAATCTGAATAGTGAGAACCAAGAACGGAAATCATTGGATACTTCTCGTAGCAATCAAGCATCTTGTTCTTAAAATCGGAAAAAGAAATTTGTTGAGTTAAGTTGGACTCTACCCAAGACTTATCCAATTCTGTCATGTAGTTTAAATACATAAGAAGATTAGAAGACTCATAAGAGTAATCTATAAATAACTTGCGAGATTTTACGAACAAGCTATTTTGATCAGACAACCTATCGAAACCCAAATGATTTGCGACAAATATTTTGTACAAGTGTTGGTAGAACTCTCTATCGAAAGAAACAAAATCTGAATCTTTCTTGATTATTTGTTGAGTATAAATGCGATTTGCTTCGTCAATATTATCGAGCAATAATTTTTTAGAAATTAATTTGTAGAAATCTCTGAAATCAATCCACAAGTTTTTGTCTAATTTTTTGATGTCAATATTGCGAACACCAAACAAAGCATACTTTGGCGCATCTTCCACATAACCATCTTTAATTGGACTATTAATTTTCAACATTCTTGAGCGCATAGCATCAAGCTCGCAACTAAAAGTTTCGTTTGGATAGTCAATCTTAAAGTTCTTGATTGGAACATAAATTAATTTGCCATCAAAGTTTCCATCTATCTCCGAACCATCTTCGATTTCGGAAAGTTCAGCGGAAGCATTTTCCCAATGATCGGCATTACGATAAGCAGAACCTTTTAATTTGAAAGAAAATAGAGTGATGTTTGCTCGACTACCATTGGATTTGCGAACTCCACTTCTAAGTGGTTTTTGCTTCTCGACATTAGAAGTGTATCTAATGCGTTCATCAGAAATGCGATTAAAATTCCATTCATTCCAAATAACATTTTCTGCACTTTGATTGGTTGCTCTAACAACATAAACTACTTGAAGGTCAGAATCTTCATTCATGAGAGTGCGAACTCTCAAGTTGTTGCCATGAGCAGATTCTAAATTTTGAATCATAAACAAGCAATTATCTTGACACAATAATCTGTTTACTTTGCCCGATTGAACCTTGAATCCATCTCTGCAATCTGAATCTTCACTTTTGGAAAATTCGGTAATAATTAAATCTTCGTTAACATCGTATGGACGATTGAAAGCAGGACTATTGATTTCAATTCCGTTCCATGAAAAAGCATTGTTGAAGATTTCCTTGCAATGATATGGCATGGTATTGATTATCTTAGCATAATTTCTTTTAGCCAAGAACAAGTCATCCGAATCGGCAAGTTTTTCTTGCGCAATTATTTGGACTTCATTTACGACCTTGTTCAAATATTTGCACAATACTCTTTGAGTTGACTCATTGTACTCCAACATCTCACGACTATGGTGCAATTTTACAGAACCAAGAGGCACACGCAAATGAAAGTTTGATGCTTGCAAGATCGAATCTACAATTCTTTGTTTTTTATCGTCTTTAAAAAACTTGTCAGTTACAATGGAATCTGAATCCAATGGATACGAAACTCTGCCCATGATAATTTTGGGGCGATTGTTGCTTCTGTTGTAATAATTGTAACTATTATCTTCGTTAGTAAAAAACCATGAACCATCATTTGCTTGGATGGAAATTTCGGGTGCAGTAATAAAATCTCCTTCGACACCTATGAAACGAGGCATATCTTTCTTTGAAAAGAATTTGAAGAAATTTTGAGCAATGTTTCTGAAATTGTCACGATCAGATTCGGCAACTGCAACTTCGATGCAAAGACCTGTTGGTTCGTTGGTCAATTCGGGATCACCGATTCTTGCAATCTTTGTATCGTCATCTTCATTGACAAAAATATTGTAAGTAGTTTTCTTTCCGTTGTGATAAGAAACGCAAGTAAAACTATCTCCGTAAGAAAGTGGAGCAAACTTACCGATACCGAAAGCACCGATATAGTTGTTTGATTGTCTTTTGGTTGACTTACCATACTTGGAATAAAGACCGAAAATATCTTCTTCACTTAATCCACCACCGAAGTCACGAACAGAAAAGTTTGGACTCATGCTAGATGGCAACTTTACTTCGATTCTTGTTTCGGATTTTGCTTCTGCATTGGCATCCAATGCGTTTGCACTAATCTCTCTGATAACTGCAAGAGCAGGATTAGAATAGTTGTTTCTTAGTAGAGATGCCACATAACGCATATCTTCTGCATCAATAGTGCAGTTGACTTGCTCAAAGTCATGTGATTGAACTACTTGTTTCGTTTTATCTTCGGTAATAATCATTTTCGTTTTTAGGTTTGTTGTTGCTAATTAAATTATGATTCAGATCATAGAAAATTTTTGTTTATCTGTCAACACTTTTTTTTAACTTGTCGTAACTATCCCAATCATAGTTGTTTATGAAATCCAAACATTCTCTCATGCAAGCGATTTCCAAGATGTAAACTTGTTCATCTTCTTGATTGGTGATCGAAAGATTTTTATTCTCTTCGATTTTTTGTTTAATTAAATTGACAATCTCTTTCATCCGTTTTGTCTAATAATATTTATAAAATAAACTAATGTGAAAATTAAAAATTTTTTAATTGAACAATAGTTTATCCATCTAAATTCCTTCTACTTTCTTGAGCTTTGCGAACCTTTTGCGTAACCTTAACATTTGGCATATCTATATGCTCTACGAGTGGTTGTGCGCCTGTGTGAGATGATTTCTTGGAAACCATATGAAGTTTTTGACTTTGCTCTTTTGGAGTCATTCCCTTTTGAGTTGCTTTCTTACCCATTATTTGCTACCCCCATTTATATTTTCTAGTTTATTGTATTCTACTTCTCTAAGTTTACTTGCTTTAATTTCTTCTTCAATTAAATTGTGAATGTTAGTCATATCTTCTATTGCAGTCTTAAAATACATATCAATAAGATCAGCAATTTGATCTGCACATTCATACATTTTATAATTATGTCCACCATTTTGTGGAACATTGAAACTAATTTTTTCTGTGATGTAATTCATTAATACTCATCCTCATTTTCTATGTATTTATATCCGCTTTGATCTAGCAAATCGGTGAATTGCAAAAACTTTCTGTAATCATCAATAGAGAAAAGTCTTGGGTTTGAATCTGCTCCTGCTGAATAATGAGCTTCATACCACCTCTTGCCTTCTGATGAACAATGTCTAACTATATATCTTTTGTCGTTTTTCATACCCATAGATTAATATATTAAGATAACCCTGTCAAGCCTAAATCTTCAAATTCCTCTACGACTAAATTCATGCAGTCAGATAAAGGTGCATCATCTTCAACTTTGCCGATTGAGATGCTGATCTTCTCATCATAATCAGTATCGTTAGTTGGCAAAAAATGTAACCTAATTCTGCCATCCGCAATTTCTTCCATATCTTGGTTGGTTAAGCCAAGGTTTATGTTATACTCTTTCATCTGATAGTATCACCTTTATTTCTTCGTTTTTAATTTTCTTAATAATAAAAAGTTGACCAAGTAGATCATGTATATCTTCGGTTGTCAAGACTATTTCTTTTATTTCTTCAGATTCTTTGATTAAATTCATTTAAATAAATTCCTTCGCTAATTAATTCATCTTCGGTAAATTCCATTGGTTCTTCCCATTCTTCGTCATGCAACCAATAAGTACCTGTGTAAGAATTGTATTCTAATTTGTTATAATTTTCTTCCATGTAATCGTTCATTATCTCATCTCCAATTTGTAATATCCGTTTTCTATTTGCTCTTCTTCGGTTAAAGATTCAAGACCATTATAATTTTCATAGATTTCACGAATGTAATCTAAATCTTTGCCGATATAAAATGTAGGACTATAATCTTCTTCTTTATGCAAACCATTTGATCTGTCTGCTTCAAGAATATAATCTAGCATTGCTTGTGGTTCAATATTCCAAACTTTTCTTACTCTCATCATTGTTGTTCGTATTTGTCAATTAATTTTTCTAAGTCTGATTCTGATAAATGATTAAAATTTTTTGTGTGTTTATATGAGCCATCTAAATAAGTTGCTCCACCATTTCCATCGTTCCATATTTCAACCCCTTGAATATTGGTTTTGCATTGATAACCAAGACCTCTATTTGTCTCAAAATATCTAACACTTGTTACTTTCATCTTATGTATTCTCTTTCTCTTAAATCTTCTTCAAATTCTTTTTTAAATTCATTTATCCAATTTGGATTATTTGCAACTTCTGCAACCACATCCCAAGGATCACCGATAAAATTACTCTCCCTAGTATATGGGTTAATTACATCTACATCATAATGAAATTTTATTTGATCTGTCAAGGACATATTTTTTGTCCACTCTTGAAATGTTGGTAAACTCATTGTAGCCTACCCCCTGCATCTAATACATTGCGAAGACAACTTGATTGCCCTGCTCTTGCAGTAACTTTCTTTGCGTAAGCAAATGCACTAGGATCATTGAATGTTTGCATGACCATAGTAGATTTGTCAAGATAAACATTAAGACCCTTCTTGGGGATCGAGTTCGCTATCTTTTCTGCGCTCTTAATTGATTCTTGTATGCTTGCTAGAAATGCTTCTGATGTATTCATGGAAGCTATGTTAGGATTATTTTATTAGCTTGTCAACACTTTTTATTTATTAGCGATAGTTTCTAGTGATTTAGCAATATCTCTCATGGATACTCGTAGTTCGGAAACTTCATTGGTCATCTCATCAAGAACCGATCTAATGTCATCAAGCGCATGAACAATATCGCTATTTGAAATGTTATGGATTTCATCTTTGACTTCTTCTAAGCCATTACGAATACAATCTCCTAAATGCTCTGTGTCCCACGACACACCATACTCATTACATGATTTCATAATAATTTATTATTTGAGGTTATTGTGTTTATTTTTACCACCAACTATTGTAAAAAACTTTTTTTCCTTCATTAATTGCTTTGCGAGCATCTTCAATAAATTGTAGATCAGTTTGCTTGTAATAATAATCTCCTTCTTTGGGCTTATTGCCATCATCATCTTCCCAAGTAAAAGAATCTTCCCCGAAAAAGAATCCACCTGTTTCGGGCAAAACTTTTTCATTGATGTCTGCTTCTAGTTGATCTAGGTCTTCCAAGGTAAGCTCAACAGGGACACAATTAAAATCTCCCATTGGGTTCTTCTCTAGTTTGCCATTAAATGGTCTTCCCTTATCTTCCCAAAGGTCTTCCATCCAACCATGCAAACGATTGTGCTTTCTCCAATCAGCAAGTGATTCCTCTTCTCCATCTCGTTCTCCACCTTGGACAACTGCGTATGCGTACATATCTAATCCCATAATATTTTCTCCTTATTTATTTGTAATTTATTTTAAAACCAAGATCAGTTAAACATAGTAAGTCAACCCTGTCAAGGCTTTTTCTGCGAGTTAATAAATTAATATTTTCTGCATGACTAGAAGTTACAATCCACAAAGAATCCTTGCGATTTTTATACTTCTTTTCTTTTACTTCAATTATATTGTCCATAACCTAGTCTCTCTAAATTATAATCGAGATTAATTTTTTGTCTTTTTATAGTGTTTAATATTTGAGTCCTTCTGTTTTCATTTGCGTGTTCGTACTCTTTCATCAAATCTTTGTGCCATTTATCAAAAGATTCTAAAACAACTTGTGGCATAATAGAAGGGTCTACCCTTTCCGCTCTATTCCAAATATAATGTCCTCTTCTCATTTTAATATATCATTTAGTAGTTCTTGTATTGAACGATCACTTGCTTTTGCTTTGTCCCCTTTGTACAAGGAAACTCCGCATTTTGGGCAAGAGTATCTAGCATTTTTTCTCAATCTGTGCCTTTTATAAGTTACTCCACAACAAGTGTCAACATATTTATAGTGATCGTTTGGTTTATTTAATTTATTCTTACTGCATCTTTGAGGTTTTGCCCCTATCTCCCTGCAAATAGATTTCCATATTTTGCCATGTCCACGACCTGCGCTTCCATGACGATGATAAGCTAAAGCATGGGCGATTTCGTGCAAGATAGTGTCCATAACTTCTGCTTTGTCATTAAGCTCGACATACCACTTGGATAGGTAAATCTTTTTCTTATTGTAACTACAAGTTCCAAGCGCAACTTTTTTATTGTGCCAATTAAATCTCCAACCATTTTGGAGTAAGTTATGTTTGTACAATAAATTTAAAGCTAAAGAAGATGCGGTTTCTTTTTTCATGCCCTTATGTTAGGGCAAAATTTAAACCTTGTCAACAATAAATTTTTGCAACTCTTGATTTTTTAAATCCAATTCTGATTCAATAAGATTGGCAACATTTTTACTAACACATATTTCGTGATCCTTGGATAGAGTATTTAATAATTGAACTAAATTTTTTCCTACTTTATCTCTACCTTCATTCCCTGCTAGGAATAAATTATCTTTATTCATTAAAACGAGATCATCTATTTTAATTAAGATGTGGTTAATTGCATCTTCGCTACCTCTTATTCCTAATTGTATTTTCATTATTTATTTTTGCAATTAAATCTACCCTTAAACTTTCTTTCTCTTCTTTATTATCCCATACAATATTATCTTTGTCAAGACTAATACTAATTAACATTAATCTTCTATATATGAAATAAAATAAAAAATATTTAAATGGAACTAAGTTTCCTAGAAAATAGAAGACTTTACTCAAATAAGTCATCAATTATTTCTTCTGTCAGTTTGTTGTTTAATTAACTCATTTAAATTTTTAATTGAATTAATTTGGCATTGCATTGGTTGACTCATTTAAACACCATGTTTACTACTAACTCTAATTAATTCGCTGATCAATTTATTGTGGTCATCCATGTATTCTAACATTGGGCGCAAAACTTTGTTGATCAAAAAAATAGTTTCTTCTTGATGATCACTACTAAGCCTATCTATTTCTAGCTTAATTCTTTGCCTCAAAGTTGATTCAGTCATAATTATTTGTTTTTTTTAATTGGTGGAAACCTGCCCCAATCGCCCATGCCATCGTAGTCTGCTTCGTCACCTAAGTGTTCAAGGATTTTTTCATTCTTAACCATGCTATCTTTGGTTAATTTATTAATTTTTCTTTTACGAGTAAAAGACCAAATGAATTTTTTAATAGTTTTTACGATCATATTTTTTAAGTTGTTTTTTGCAGATGTCGCAGTCGATAAGTGTTTCCACGCAAAAGCAATTATTTGAGAATTTATTACTAGAGCAACTTATAAAAAAACCACAAGAAAATGTCAAGAATAATTTAATAATCGTTTTCATACACTTCTTCTTTCATCATTTTTTTGATTGATCCGTATATTTTGTACAATAATTCTTTTTGAGAATTATATCTTATAGAATCTGTTTGATCGAACCCATCGAAATTTTCTTTGGGATATTCTAATTCTCTGTCAACATCTCTTACTGCATACAATGCCATGTTAAATCCATGTCTTGCGCCATTATTAAATTCATCGTGTGCCATTATTTCTTAAATTTATTATCTATCCAAACCTTGTAAGTATAAAGCGCCATCAACATAAATGTCAACAACAAACCATCACCCCAAGGTAAATCCCATAATTCTTTTACTTCGTTCATTCTTTCTCTCCCCAAAATCCGCAAACACAAGGTTTTTCAGAAACTTTGTCAAATAAACTAATCAATATTTTTTGATTGTTATATATTTTTTGTGCCAATGAATTTATTTGATCGTCACTTAGGACTGCATTATCTTCACCAATAGGCTCATCTATTTCGTAAAGAAAATTTTGTATTTGTATTTCTGTAATCATTATTTATTCTTCTCATTTTCATCTAATAGAGCATCTAAAAGATGAACGATACCCCAACCTATTTCGCTATCTAATTCGGGGCGAAAGTTTTTTTTCAAAAGAGGGTCTTTATTGTCATGCCATAAAATTGACAACAAATGGTTTCTTTGTTCTTCTAGTAACTCGTAATCTATATTCATTAGTCTGAATCTATGCTAGTAATTATTAAAAGAAAAAGCAATACTAAAATGCACCCTGCTATGATATTTATAGCATAAAATACATCGGGTAAACTTTCTAATAAATTATTCACCTACGGAATCGTCTTTGATATTTGTTGGAGTATTTTCCTTGCCAACATCTTTTTGGATGCGAAGCATGATTCCATCTGCATAACCAAGTAAATTAAAACTCGCTTGCGATACTGATGCTCCTCGATCTAAGTCATCAAGAATCAATTCAGCAGAACTGATTATTTGATGTAGATACTCTTCTTCTTTACTAATTCTTCCTTCCATAATTTCTAAGTCGTGATTTGATGTAATAATTTTTTCGTCATTGTGTACGATGCACCAAGCGTTTAATTTTTTGTCAAAAAATAATGGCATTACGCTACCATTAATTCAGAATAATCATATTCCCCATTCTTGGCAGGAACTATGCAGTCAACTAAAAAATTCTTAATCGAATTGCTGATTTCTAAAATTTCTTGAAAATCTTCAAAAAGCATTGGGTTAGAATCTCCTTGACCCCCAACAGAAATACGATAACCTTCATCGATAGGGGCTATGTTTCCATTTTGTTGTCTAATCCAATTATTGGTTTGTGGGCATATCACATATTGCCAAGGGCAATGAAAAGAATTAATGTACATCAATAGGTCAAGATTTGCGATATTATTGCCTACGCTATCTTTTCTGTTCGTATAATCAACAAAGTCAATATTGGCGCATGGATAATCTGATTTCAAATCTTTTAATTGAACCATAACACCTTTATAGTTTTCTTTGGTATAATATGTATATGGTTGTCCACCGAATTGATTTGTTTGAGTTGCCGTGCAACCTGTTTTCTTGCACATTTCTTGGTCACGATGACCTTTGCTTGTCCAAGATAAAACATTTTCGCTAGGTAATAGTTTCTTAACTAAGCGGTTGCTTTTAAAAATAATATTCTTTGGGGAAAAGTTTCTCCAATTAACTCTTTGTGTTTCAAAATAATTTTTCATAACTTAATTTTGGTTTTTGTTTTAGATTCGCTTTAAGTATTGCAAAACTAACAATCGTTGTCAAGAGAAAAATTTGAGAAATGATGACCATGCTCTTCGTAGAAAGATTGTACTAATTCTATTGCCAAAATAACAGATTGGCTATGGGGATTTTCTGCCATATCACCGATAGCTGAACTTTCGGCTTCTTCTAAAACTAATTGTATTGCTTGTTCTAAATTCATTTGTTTGTCTCCCAATTTTTTAATTTTCCAAAAGTTTCTTCCCAATCATCTTTTATTTCAAGATCGGGAGTTTCGTTTAAGCCAACACAACCATCAAGCAAAAGCGTCATTATTTCTGAAACACTCATGTTCATTGCTAAATGCTCTGCAATGTCATCTCGCATTTCATCGTAATCGGGATTACCTTCTCTAAGTTCTCTTTGTGTAGTTCTCATATTTATTCTCCTTCTTGTGTTGCTACTACCAATAACTTGACATCTTCCCCATCTCCTGTCAATCCAAAAACATCGAGACAGGCTTGAAAGACTTCTCCATCTTCGGGGTCAATGCTAATCCAAGCGCAATTTTCACCATTCTTGGTTTTAACAATATCCCACTCATGCTCAAGTAATCTAGCTTTTTGATATTTAGTTAATTTCATATTTATTTTTATTTATTCTTTCCAATGTGGATAATCGGATTCTAGTCTTTCATATAGTCTTTCTATTGTCAAGCGAGTTTTTTCTTTGTCTGACTCTTTTAAATGATTAAGCCCTTCTTCAAGGGCTTTTATTTGATCAATAATATCTTTCATTTCTTCAGCTTGTTGCTGAATTTTATTTAAGATAGAAAAATTCATGTTACATAATCAGCACACGCTATTGTCTTAATTATTTCTTCGGGTTCTTCTTCAAATTCATGGCAACAAGTCCAATAAAAATCAGAACAACCTTTTAGCATACCATTAGTACAAATCTCTTGGATAATTGGTCTAGGAGCATCCCATGCCGTATCAAAATGGTAGTTGATGCAGTTCTCACTTTCTTCTGAAATTTCTGCTCTTACTGAATTCCATTTTGTTCCCCAATGATATACTGACCAATCATACCAATTATTGTTACCGAATTTTTTTCGCTCTTTATCGCCAAGAGAACCTTCGGCATAAAAAGTCTCAGAATGTTTGGGCATAGATACTAAATTATTAAAATCAAAAACATTCTTATCGCTAGATAATTTGTTTTTTATTTCTTGCAATTTATTTTTGGGGGCTTCAAAGCCTACGATATTGTGAGTCCAATTTGGCATTTTATACTATAATATTTGGTTCATCTAATTTATCCCAATCAACTTCATCCGCTCTGATTTTCCATGCGATTTCTCCATTTGTGGGATCGGCATATTCGATATTAAAATCGCAATCGTCAAGAGTTTTGTATGGGTCATACTCTCGCACTATTTGCTCTGCTTCGTCTCGACTTTCTGCTTCGACATAAAAGCAATTAATTATTTTAATTCCAACGCAATATTCTCTTTTTTTATTCATTTTTTGTACATTCGTTAAAAGCATCCATGAATGGATTTGTATCTCCTTTTAAATGCCCTTGTCTGTTTTCGTCCACCTCTTGTTGGGTGAACCATTTATGCTCTGTATTAATTAATTCATCTACATTACTTGGGTGATAACCCATGCTAACAAGTAAACCTTTAAACATATCAGCCATACCCTCAACATTTATATCGTCATTAGTTTCAACGCTATAAGTTTTGCCGTTGGAATTTATTGTTATTTTCACTTTTTAGACCAATTAATTTGTTCGTAGTTTTTCTTAAATTTGTTAGAAATATTTCTAGGTGAATCACCTTTTCCATTGCGATGCTTGGATTTAGGCGCTGAACCCTCTTTTGATTTAACTTTAGGTTTTTTATCGCTCATTTATTTTGCAACCTTAATTGATCTTTTATCCCGAATCGACAAGTAAACATTATATTATATATATGATGCCAAGCCTTTTCTGAATAAACATCGCCATGCTTGGACAAAGTTGGTTTCTCGAAAGCATCATTACAATTTTGCTCGATATGATTAATTAATATTTTTAAATCTTTTTCGATAGAATTAAGTTTATTAAGCAAATATATTGGCTCGATATTATTCATAAAATAAACTTATTTTCATACTCTATTAACATCGCTATTCCATTCTAGTGCATCATCATTATTTAAGTCACAAGCAATTTGTATATTAGTAATGTTATGCCATGCTTGGTCTGCATAGATGCTTCCATCTTTATTTAGACTTGGTCTTTTAAATCTTTTATTGCAATTATTTTGGATGTGTCTGTCAATAATTTCAATATCATCAGCAATGCAAGCCAAGCGATGTCTAAGTTCAAAGTTTTCTTGCATCAATCTTTCTACATTGTCTTTATGGATTTCTCTTTCAGCAAGAGTAAGTTTTACTGAATCTTCGTAAGTTGGATAATCGTCTCCTATGATTTCTTTCATGCCTTTACAATAGATGTTCTGTCTGATGGTGTCAAGACTTTTTTGATTCTACTTCTTCTTTCGTCATTTCGCCTCTAATAAATGCACCAAAGTCATCATTATTTAAGTGAGATGTATCGGGTGGAACAACACCAAACTCTCCACCTATGCCTAGTAGTTTTGCTCTATCATTGAGCCTCTTGTTCATTTGCTCTTTTAATTGAAACATTTTTTCCACAAGGTCTTCGATAAGAGGATAACCCGCCAACTCAAAAAGACGAGTATCTAATCCGCTCTCGACCTCAAATAAACTATCAATTTTTTGCGCTTCTTCTATTTTATTCATTTTCTTTTATTATTGCTTTAAACGCTAGTTCACAGAATTCATTAAATGTAATATTTTGCTCATGGGCGCATTTCATGTACTTTAACAAATCTTTATCATCAAAGTCAAGCTCAATAGTTTCATACTTTACTTTCTTAATGATAAACCCTTCATCTTGTGGGATGAATTTTAGTTCATCTCCTTCTTCCCAACCTAGTCTCTTTAATACATCATCGGGCAAGCGAAAATATAGTTCGCCATCAAAACTTTCTTTAACTTCTAATTCTGCTACTTTCATTTTAATTACATTGAATCTTATTCAGATTCTTTTTCTTGTTCTTCTACAAAACTAAGTTCTGCATTAAGTTTCCATGCTTTTGGAATTTCCCAATCAGCATCAACTTCATCCATTGCTCTATCTACTGCATCATCTTCTGATTCTGCATCAATAAAATAAGTGCGATAGGTTGTACCCATTATTTCTACTTCGTATGTTTTCATTTTTTGCTTGCATTTTTCCATAATAAATTTTGAGTTTCTTCGGTAAAATTTTTTACTATTGAATTGAGATCGTATATTTTATTCCCGAATCTGTCAATCCTATATTTGGCTTTAATAAGAATAACATCGGCAAGCTCTTTTTCCTCTAATGCTTCAGCGCTCATTCTTCGTAAATATAGATAGGGGTATATTCGCCAACATAAGCCCCCTCAATATTAAAATCAAAGAATTCCACCGCTTCTTCTTCTGTCATGCCATCATTAATTAATCCACCTATAATTTGATTAGCAGAATAAATAACATTACCTTTAGTTGAGTAACCCATGATTGCATGATCGTGACCATCAGCAAATAAAGCTTCGGGATTATACTCGGCAATCGTTTCTTTTAATCGCTCAATTCTCTTTGCACGATTTTCAAGTATTTCGTCTAGCACATCTTTTTCTTTTTCCATATCTTCTAAGGTTATAGCTCTTAAATTTTTTAACTCTTCAATGAGTGGGAATCCTTCTGAATTTAAACAAATCATCTGATAGCAAGACAATAGAAAAAGACAGGATCAATGTCAACAAAAAAATGATCCTAGTGTGATTACAGATCGTTTTATCTTGTTATGCTAACAGACACACAATGTTTTAGAATACTAAAATTTATGCTTACTACCATCATTGCAATGGCAAGCACAGGGCTTGGTTTTGTATTTAATTATCTTCCTTACTAAAAGGTTTCTAATACCCAAAGTATGAAATGTTTCAGATCGTAATGGTATCTGAATTCATTGCCATAAGCAACCCAATAATTTAAGTTTTCTATCAAGAAACTTAGTTTACTATGAAGTAATTTGGAGTTTTCTAAATCTAAGTCTAAATCATTAATAGCATTTATGACAAGCCTACTAGCCTGTTCTATATTGTCATAATGCTCTCTGTAAGTCACTTTTCGGGGACATCACATGGACAAATGATTTCTTCTATGAGATCACGAATATAAGGCTTGAGAGACTCTTCTATTTTATCTGCTATCATTATTTGAGCAGATTTTGATTGTAAATTTATTTGGCAATTGCCTGTATTTCCGCAAGCAATTTCGCTTAAAGTTTTTAATATAATTTCATTCATAATTCTATAGATTTTTTTTGGAAAAACATCTTTCAAGACCTTCTTGTATGGATACCGAAGGACTCCAACCTTTTTCTTTTAATGCAGAAATATCTGCTAATGTATGTCTAGCATCACCTTTTCTAGCAGGAGCATGATCCCATTCAACATCATGTATTGAGTCAATGAAATCTTTAACAAAATTCATTGAAAATGCTTCGCCATATCCAACATTATAATATTCGGCATCCATATCATCACGCTCCATAGCCAAAATATTTGCAGATACAATATCTTCGACATGAACAAAATCTCTAGTTTGTTCTCCATCTCCATCAATTCTTAATGGTTTGCCTTGTCTAATCATTTCCATCCAAGCAGAAATTGCCGTAGTGTAAGCTCCACCATATGGTTGATCTTCTGAATAAGCGTTAAAATATCTTAAACAAGTTGTTTGGATTCCATAAAGTTCTCTGTAAAGTTTGCACTCCATTTCAGACATTTTTTTATGAAGACCATAAGGTGATTTTGGTACTCCATCTCCATCACCCATAACTGCCGAAGAAGATGAAAATACAAATTTACTAACACCATGAGATTTGCTCCAATCAAGCAAAACAGATGTAACTAGAACATTTTGCAATAAAGTATAGCTTGGATTGAGTACCGAATATTCAACCCTTGGCAAAGCCGAAAAATGAAAAACCACATCAAATTTCTCATCGGGCAAACAATGTAAAACATCTTCGCCATCTTTTAAATCTATACCGACAACCTTTTGGATGTCATTGCGTTTATTTAATTCACTATATAGGTGAGAACCTATATATCCTTTATATCCTGTTACTAAAGCTTTCATAATATTTTATACACTTATTCTTCCCCTAAAATGTATTCTTTGAAACTAGCGTAAATGCAATAAATTAATATAAGCATAGCGCAAATGCTTTGCCATGATAATTTTAATAGTTTCATTTGTTATGAGCATACAAAGGGTCTTTTGTATTAATATTTATTTTCTTTCTGCACTCTATATTTGATTGGTACATTTCTTTTTGTCGTCTAAGTTCATTTCCTGCTCTTTGCAAAGTGTTAATAGCTTTATCTTCAGTCATTTTGCCATTGAGAACCATTCCAACACAGATTGTCACTTCTCTTGCGTTAATTCGATAAGGAAAGTTTCTGCAAAGAAACTTATAAAACTTGCCACTTATTTTGCCGTGCTTTAATTGAAAATACAAAAATCTTCTGTATTTGCAATTTTTAGTATTATGTATTGTGTTCATCAATATTAATTTATTCCTAAATAATAATATTTTTCTTTTATGTATTCTTTAGTTTGTTTTGATAGCTGACCTTTAAGAGCGAGTTGCTTTATGTTGTATCTATATTCTGTTATTTTTTCAATATCATTGTTTTCTCTTGCTATTAACATTTTTTCCTCTATTTTAAAAAGCCTCATGTCATCAACTTGATCAAAAGTAGAGGGATGGTAGGTATAATCAAATGAATCAAATATTTCTTGGAAATAATGTTTTTGTTTCCCCATGATCCAAAAACTAATCCAAAGAAATAGGACTGAGCTTACTCCAAAAATTGACAAAAGCGTAGAAAAAGTATCTGTAGATTTGCTCGCAAAAAACCCCATCCCAAAAGGAAAGCCAAGAATAAAACCCCATATCCAAATTAAAAATAAACCTATATCTTTTCTTGTGTATTTAGTGGGTTTAGTTCCTAAATGCACATCGTAGAAAGATTTATCTTTTCCTTGTTTGTGATCGACATATATTTTGCCTGTCAGAATTTGTTCCTTTAAACTATTTTTTTTTCTTGTTTTCACCCTTTTCCCTAAAATCAAATCTGTTTAATATTTAACTTTTATACCGCCTTGAAAATAATTTGGGTCTTTTTTAAGTTCTTCGGGAATATCAAGTCTTTCTACATCAACATATTCTTGAAAGAAAAATTCAAACGCTTCTGTATCATTGTTTTCTTGGGCTAATCTTATTTGCTCAAGATATTCCAACTCTAGCATTTTATTCTTTTTGTCTTGAGCTAATAGTTCGTCTATTTCTTTTTGGATTATACTTGATTCAGAAAGACTTTGGTTTGAATCAGAAGAGATAGCTTTAATATTTTTAGTTTGATTACAACTTATAAAAAATAAGAAGAGGGAAGCGATAATATAGTTGTTCATATATTATTATATGAAAAATTAAGATTAGTTCCAATCAAAATCTACTGACATTGCAAAGGCTAACCTATCTTTCCAAGGATTGCCATATTGATCTTTTCTACTAGGGTCAGTAATCCTTACTATAATGTTTGCTCCCTCATCATTTAATTCTTCTCCATCGGTACAATAATCGCAATCAATATCTAATGTAGGAGTATCTTCTACATGAGTATCTTCTTTGTAATCAAGAAACCAAACAGGTACGGACAAGCCTTCTTCGATTAAATCTTCTCTTATTGTCAAGTGGCTATCTTTTGCGCTCATTTCCAATCTTTCTCTAATACATATTTTTTATTAACACGATTCATTGCGAAGGCTCGATTTTTTGTTTGAGCTTCATATTCTGTTAATGTAGCAGAATGAATAAAAGCATAAGGTGGTTTTACGCTAGTGTCAATTAAAATATATTTGTGTTCGGGTGTATTATCTATTTTCATAATATTAAATTAATACTTTAAAGCTTCTTCTTGGTTCATTAGTGTTTTAATTTTATCTCTAGCTTCGTCCCAAAATTCCTTTTTATCTTCTTTAAGTGTAGCCATACCATAATCATGCCATACCTCGCATATCTTGTCAATGTTTTTATCATCGGGTTTTACATTGTAATGATTCCAACATCTTTCTCCATCAGCAGTTTCTGTCTCTATCCATTCAGCAGGAAAACCATTTGGGAAATACATTAAATTATTATTTTCTGCAAACTTTCTAGCAAGAGAAACAAAACTATCTTCTACTTCATGTGATTCGTACAAGTCTGCATCTTCGTACCAAGACTCATGGACGCTAATTTCAAATTGAAAAGTATCTTTTATTGCAACATATTCTTGCTCAAACTTTTGTCGATTATCGTCACCATGTTCTAATATGTCAAGGGTATGAGCTTTGCCATACCATTTCATGTGTTTCATAACTCGACTACGATAAATAATACTTTGGAACTCTTCAAGGAGTTCGCTATTAGACTTTGTAGTCTTTTGCGTTCTTCTAAAACTTACTGATAAACCTTCTCCGCTCATAATCCCCATATAGTAGGGGAATAATTTATTCTTGTCAAGGTTTTATTTTACAAAAGTATCGAGTAGAAAAATAAATAATAGAAAACAAATAAAGCCGTATATTAAAGTATCCGAATCCATGTGCAAATTTACACTTTTAATTCTCAAATACTACTTCTTTGTTTCCTTTTTTATTATAACTAAATAAATAATTTGTTCTATCTGTATCTATTTGATGATGGGGATTATCTTTAGTTGGTGGATCAACTGCATAACAAGCAACATCCCAAGACCATTCGCTAGGATCAGTATATTTATACTCATTATCCCAAGTAAATTCTCCAACATCATCACCACAATAAACATTGTAATCTATATAAGTGCCATCTTCTAGTTGGTAACTATTCCAATAGTCAAAGTTATCTCCATCAGTTTCAACTTCGGGATCAGCTTCAACTTTTTTGATATGAGCTAACGCTAAATCAATTATTGCAAGTCTAGCTTTTGTAGGGGCTTGCCAAGTTTCTATTGTATTAATCATTTTCTTCTTCGATATTATTGTTGTTGATAACACCCTCTTTAATTAATTGTTCAAAAATTTGAAACATTCTTTGGTATCTAGCATTGTGCAATGCTTTTGCTCCTATCAACATATTTGCCATATCGTCTTCTGTTGGGCGAACTTTGGCATCCATATAGGAATGTAGGATTACATCTATATCATCGCTCATATTATATAAAGCGCTCATTGCATCTTCTAAGTCAAATCTATCCATGGTATTTGACTATATAGACTTTGATAGGGCTGTCAATAAAAATATCACTTATCATTGCAAAGATTATGCCCCAATTACCCCCTGCAAGACCACATGAAATTCCCCAAGGCAAACCAAGGATAGGTGGTGGTGAGCCGTCATATTCATGTTTACCTATTTTCATCTCAAAAAGGTCTTGCTCCACTCTTTTTAAAGCTTGCCAAAATTTTTCATAATCAACTTCTCTGCCTGTGCCAATAGTTGCTTGAGTATACATATTATAAATATATTTACGATCACCTATTTCAGCCTTTGAGAATTTGCCAAGTGTCACTCCGTAATTGGAATTAAATGCTCTCCAATCTGCTTCATAAGCTTCGGGGTAGCGATCTTTTATTTGTTTAGCTATACCTGCGCCCATGATATTTCTAGTATTGCAAGAATGAGCAATAACATTAATATCGTTTGGGAAATCGAGGAGATCGCCTTCTATTACATTGATCATAAAAACTAAGACTCTTTTTCAAATTCTTTTTGGTAGCAATAATTATTCAAAGCCGCTCCATTTTGATATAACTTAATATTATGCCAATAAAGAGTGAGTTTTTCTCCTGTTTTTTTAGCGTGATCTAGCATAGGTTGAGTTTCAAACTTAATGTAATCCATGTAATGCAAAGTATAGATTTCTTTTTCTTCTTCTGTTAGATTCTTACGCTTAATAATTTTCTTGAAACTAGGATGATTGAGATTTACCCCAATTCTATCTAAAGAGTCAAAGCCAACACAATGAGATTCGTTCATATCTATACATTTATCTTCGTCATCATCTTGTTGGACGATGAAGTTTTTCATATCATTTAAATTATATAGCTTTATAACTTCAAGGTCTTTCCCAAGAGGTTTTTTTTGCCTTTTTGTTTTTGGCTCTTCGGCAGAGTTTTTTGTATCTATATTTGTGCTGAGACAAGGAATGATAAATTCCCAATCTTTAGATTGAAACGAAATATTAATCTTTAAGAAAAAAGTTGTATTTGAAAAATTACAAGGAGGAGCAATGGTTAGCATACCTGCTCCATCAGCCCAAGATGAAGAATAAAACTCATCTTCTTCTTTAATCCAATCATCTCCATCTTTTGAGAAAAAAACAGAAGCTTCGGGTTTTGCTTTATGAAATACATTTCTTTTGGCATCGTGTTCAAAATATATCTTAAACGATTTAAGGTTATCGCCAATAAATTTAGTTGGAATGTGATTGCTTGGATCATTTTTATCGTGAGCAAAATGACGAAACCCTCTATCATCTAATACAATGTCAGTCAAGGAATTATTAAAGTTGCGAGGGGCATTGGATACAACTGAACCTAATTCATGTGAAGACCTATTTATATTCTTAAAGATTTTTTCTGATAGGAATCTTTTTTTATGCTTTTTAAAGTCAGCCTTAAAATTATTGAGACGAGATTGACGCAATAATTCTAGGATGCGTCCATCCGCTTTTATTTGCTGAAAACCATAAGTGATAAAATCATGAATTTTTGTATCTGAAGCTAATTTTTCTTTGTTAGTTTGCACTGCGTCAAGCCTGTCTTTCATAGACAAATTATTAAAATCAAAAAATACAAGTAAATTATCTGAAATTGAATTCATTGCAATTTCTTGTCTTTGAAGATACCTGTGCGTATAAAAAATTAAATTATTGAATATTTTAATGACAACTCCTGATCGTGGAGAGTGTTTCGTATGGGGAGTTATTTTATCAGAAGATGTGAAATAGCATTTAACAAAAACTTTATCTTTATTCATTGTCAAAGTTTGATCAAAAACAAGTTCGGTTTGCTTTTTATCGACTTTGTCTGCAAAGGCTTTTTCAAAGCCATGAGCAGTCTCCGAATCCACTCTTGATTTTTTATCCCAATTTTCAGTAGGAGCAATATCTCTTTCGGGTTCAACAAGCTTTATTGGAGTAACAAAACTAGGGTTAGTATAGTTTATATAATTTTTAATTTGAAATAAAGAATTCTTTTGATGGAACAATCCACCACCACTTTGCTTGCGATATGAAGATAATTGACCAATACCTTTGTGGAAATCAAAATTATAAATTTTCATATATGTACCATACTTTGGTTTTGAAAACTTACTTAGGCTACGATACCTACTTGGGTAAGAAATTGGGAATTCAGAAAAACTACACATTGGGACTAACCAATCATCACCAACCTTAAACTTCAAATAAACAATTTCATGATTCCTTATCATTGGAAGACCAAAAGAAGATAATTCATCAAAATCTATAACTTGACTAATAGAAAAAGACCAAAGGTCTTTGTGGGGATCGTTTGAGATTTTAGATAGATGAGGAG
>ENA-OSEY01000242-OSEY01000242.1-marine-metagenome-genome-assembly--contig:-NODE-242-length-40054-cov-4.094855_pt1 | contig 40054 bp, 40 predicted proteins | sample MGYA00248465_ERZ534230 | MGnify/ENA primary metagenome ERZ534230 (study PRJEB26409, sample SAMN06344110) | marine metagenome | isolation source: Sea water from surface | place: Atlantic Ocean:Southern... | reverse complement strand
TTGAGATGCTAGGGGATGTGCTGCGGATATTGAACTATTAGTTATTACATTTTTATTTTCCTTAGTACAGGAAAATGTTACTATAAGAAATAGTAATAATAATCTTAAAATAAAATTTTTCATTGATTAATTGTTTTGTCAATTAGCGAAAATATATATCCTACAAAGTAAAAGTGTAATTCATAAAAAATCTAATTGAATTTGTAAATTGCGAATAACTAGATTATCATATATGAATTTAAGAAATCTTGTGATTTTTTCACTATTATTTTTTTGCTGTGAACAAAATCAAAGCAAAAACCAAAGAGATAATAATTTAGAATATAATCCTGAAAAAAGATTAGAGCAATTAGGTATAACAATACCTGAGGTATCATCTCCAGTAGCAAATTATGTCAGAGTAGTAAAATCAGGAAACTTATTATTTCTATCCGGTAGTGGTCCAAAAAAAGCAGATGGATCATATATTACCGGTAAATTAGGTAAAGAACTAACTATAGAAGACGGATATCAAGCAGCATGGCTTACTGGAGTAAACCATATCGCTACTTTAAAATCTGAACTTGGAAATTTAAATAGAGTCAAAAGGATTGTGAAAGTTTTGGGGATGGTGAACTCTACTCCAGAATTTCTTGACCAGCCTAAAGTTATAAATGGTTTTTCAGACTTAATGGTTGAAGTTTTTGGTGACCGAGGTAAACATGCTCGTTCTGCTGTAGGGATGGCTGCACTTCCTCTAGGAATTGCTGTAGAAATTGAACTTATTGTTGAAGTTGAATAAATCTTATTAGCTATTTCATATCAGTCTTAATCCATTCAATAAATGTCCTAGTATTTTTTTTTGAGCTCTCATTTATCTTATGAAAAGGTTCACTAGAATTATATTTTGACTTAAAAAATTCTGAAAACATATATGCAGAAATTTCATTAGGGTGATCGAGACCTCTTGACACAGGATATGACTTAGTATAAAATGACAATTCTTGTAAAGGCTGATTTACTAATTTATTTTCAGATTTTAAAACAAAGTATTCATCATTTTTTTCTTCAACATGGAAAACCAAATCTATAAAATCTCTACCCATTTTCGGTATCTCAATATTTTTTTTTAAAAGTGTTCTTATCCAAAAAAACTTATTTTCATTTTGAGGGTCTTGAATCAACCACTCAGCTAGAGGTGCATCTGGATTTGAAACTTGATTTAGTATTATTTCAATCTCATCCTTTACTATTTGTTTTACAAATTTCCATTTTTCTGAATAAAGCTTATCAAATTTAGTTTTGAAGGTTCTTTGAAGAGAATGCATTTGTTCGTGAACCAATAAGCCACCTAATGAAGTTACTAATTTTGCTTCATTATTCTTATCCATCTTTTCACTCCAATTAGTAGAAAGCTTATCAAGATAGGCTTGACTTAAAATAATATATGTTCCTCTTGTGTGGGCAAATCCACCACAAAGCCAATTTTGAATTTTGATAAATCTCCAAGGCTGACGGGCCATAAGATTTATTTTATTTTGCAATAACCAATCATTTGTTTTCTTAACAACAAATGATAGTATTTTTTTTTCTTTTTCACTAAACTCCATTACTGCTGAAGAAAATTTTTCTCTCGCAAATTTTCTTGCTGAATCGATCTTTGATGGAGATTGTTGCTGAACAAAAGTGGTAATCTCTCGGGTCTGAAGTTTTGAAAAATAAGGCTCAAAAGTTTCATCTAATATCGCTTTTTTGGCTTTAATTGAGGTTAAAAAATTTATTCTTGAATGAAAAAGATGACTTTTTTTGATCTGTTCTATTTGATAATGATTAAGACTAAATTTTGGATCAATTCTATCTTCAAACTCTCCATCACCTTGAATATTTGGTAAAGAGTCATTTACATTAGGATCGTCGATAGCATGCTTTAGCCCCAAATTGTGACCTATTTCGTGAGCTACAACAAAAGCTTCTACATACTTTTTTTCTAAGCCCTTGTACTTACTATCATCACCAAGAGTTATGAATACAAGGTTTCCATTCACCATTCCTCGTCCAGTTGGGCCTTTATTTCCATCAATAGCGTTAACAAAAAACATGTTTATAATATCACCTTGACCTCTCAGAATTTTTTCTTCTCTTGCAATTGAAACTATACTGTCCAGATTGATTTTTCCATCTCTAGCATTTGTATTATTAAAATAAATTGGTTCTAGATAATGAAAGTCTAAATCTAATTTAGAATATGCTCTATTGACTAACCTTTTTGATAAATTTATTTTTGATGGCTCATCGCCAATATCAGATTGTGTTATGATTGGCTGAATAATAATTACATTGGAACTAAGTTTTTTATGCAATGTCTTTTTGCAAGAAAAAAATTGAATACAACACAAAAAAAATACTAGTAAAGATCTATCCATATTCAATGTAAATTGATAATTATATCTTAGAATTAATTAAACTCATGGATTTAATTAATTCCGTTGATTGTACCTCGGGTGGGAATCGAACCCACACTCCCGAAAGAACTGGATTTTGAATCCAGCGCGTCTACCAGTTCCGCCACCGAGGCTTATGTCAGGAGAATTTTTAAAAATAGTAAAATATTTTTTTAGGTTTTGTTTTAAAAACTACTCCCAGCAAAATTTATTTTTAAATTTGCATTATATTCATTTTGATGAAAACTCCAGCTAAAATTTTTGCATGTAATCAAAGTAAGCTACTTGCTTCAAAAATCTCAGATCATTTTGGTATACCTGTGGGAAAAGTAAATTTCTCAAGATATAGTGATGGTGAATTTCAACCTTCATTTGAAGAGTCGGTGCGTGGAGCAAGAATATTTATTATAGGGTCCACACAGCCCACTTCTGACAATTTAATGGAAATGCTATTAATGTTAGATGCTGCTAAAAGAGCTTCAGCAAGACACATAACAGCTGTCATGCCATATTTTGGTTGGGCCAGGCAGGACAGAAAAGATAAACCTAGAGTTCCTATAGGTGCAAAATTAATTGCAAAGCTTCTAGAAACTGCCGGTGCTACCCGAATAATTACGATGGACTTACATGCTGATCAAATACAGGGATTTTTTGAAAAACCAGTTGATCATTTATTTGCTTCTACAATTTTTCTGCCACATATAGAGTCTCTAAAATTATCAAATCTTACAATTGCCTCTCCAGATATGGGTGGTTCAAAAAGAGCATATGCCTACTCTAAATATTTATCAAGCGAAGTAGTAATTTGTTACAAACAAAGAGAAAAAGCGAACAAAGTTTCACATATGGAACTTATCGGTAATGTGAAAGACAAAAACGTGATTTTGGTTGATGATATGGTAGATACAGCTGGAACACTGACTAAATCAGCTACGCTTATGAAAGAGCGAGGAGCTATTTCAGTTAGAGCGGTATGTACTCATGCTCTTCTTTCGGGAGACGCTTATGATAAAATTGAAAAATCTGAACTTGAAGAGTTAATAGTAACTGATTCTATACCCCCAAGAATTAGTCACAATAAAGTAAAAGTATTATCTTGCGCCCCATTATTTGCTCAAGTAATGCACAATTTGCATTTCAATAAGTCGATAAGTTCAAAATTTATAATGTAATAAAATAATATATCATGAAATCAATAACCATTAACGGTTCTAAAAGAGAAAGCGTAGGCAAGGTTGCTACCAAAGCCTTACGTAATGCTGGAAGAGTTCCCTGTGTTCTTTACGGAGGTGGTGAGTCTTATCACTTTTCTGCTCAGGAACTTGATTTCAACAAACTAGTATATACTCCAAACGCACACACAGTAGAAATCATACTTGATGAAAAAACAAAAATCAATGCAATTCTCCAAGATATACAATTTCATCCTCTAACAGATAAAATATTGCACGTTGATTTTTATCAACTCTTTGATGACAAAGAAATTTCCATGAATATACCTGTCAAAATTGAGGGTTCCGCTCCAGGGGTATTAAATAGTGGTGGTGTTCTATCTGTTAATAAGAGAAAACTACGCGTAAAGTCATTACCTAAAAATTTACCTGATTTCGTTACTGTAGATATTTCTAATTTAGAATTGGGGAATAAAATTTACACCTCTGAACTTCAAAATGAATCTTACACTATTTTGCACCCAGATAACACTGTTGTTTGTCAAGTAAGAACATCCAGAGCCTCAATAAAAGAAGAAGAGCTAGTAGCTGAAGGAGAAGTAGAATCAGAAGTAAGTTCAGAGACTCCTGCTAAAGAAGGTGGAGAAGGTGAAACCAAATCTGAAGAGTAAAAAATATTTTTACTCAAAATTCCAGGCATGTGATAACTCAACCACATGCTTTTTTTTATTTTAGAAAATGCAATTTTTAAAAAACTTATTTAAAAAAAAGGTACCTAAACTGAGCATGAAAAAGTATTTGATTGTAGGTCTTGGAAATGTTGGCGAAGAATATAATAATACAAGACATAATATTGGTTTTAAAATTATAGATAAACTCGTAGAAAAAAATGAAATAGATTGGGAAATAAAAAAATTAGCTCACTATTCTTCATTTAAAAAAAAAGGGCGCCAGTTTTTACTTATTAAACCTTCAACTTTTATGAATAATAGTGGTAAAGCAGTTCGCTATTGGGCCCTAAAAGAAAAAATTCCTTTGCAAAATATTTTAATTATTACAGATGACTTGCATCTTCCCTTTGGTGACTTAAGATTAAGGCCTAAAGGAAGTCCAGCGGGTCATAATGGATTAAAAGATGTAGAGAATCAACTGAATACTTCAAATTATCCTAGACTAAGATTTGGAATCGGACAGAATTATAAAACATTTGATCAAGTAAAATTCGTTTTGGATCAATGGGACGAAACAGAAAAAACTAAAATAGAAGAGCGAGTTTCAATTTGTACAGAAGCAATTGAATGTTTTGGCTTAGAGGGCATAAATAATGCTATGAATAAATTTAATGGTAAATAGCTATTGTGTTTCAAAACTAAATATTTCAGAGTAAGAGCTGTTATTGCTTTTGTCTGTTGTCTTAATTTGCCAAAAATAAGTTGAATTGGAATCTAATTCTATAGAAACTTGACTTGTGTTTATGTCTTGTTTTTCAAGATTGAGATTCTCCTCTTGAACTCCAATGTAAAAGTCATAGGATTCGATATCATTGTCTAAATCTGCACCTCTCCAACGAAATAGGATTTGATTTTCGTTATTTAAACTTACAGAAGTGTTATTCAAAGGAAACAATAACAAAGCTGGAAAAGGAATATGATTTTCAGTAGGTATTCTTTCAAGATAAAATTGCCAAATTTCGCTGTTTTTTGTAATCGAGGTAAAATCAGATTTTGAACGAACAAACCAGCTATAGGGGGCACCTGCTGAAATCACTAATGAACTATTTAAAAGAGGTGTATTAGAAATGAATTTTTCCTTTGTTATAGAATTTTCGACTATTAATTCATATTGATCCACATTTAGAGCTTCTGTCCATTCAAAACGTACTTGACGATCAGTATCATTAATCCTAACAGCATTTGCACAAGACTCTAAGTTTTTTGGAGAAATTAAAGAAACACTTTCAGGGTCCAAGGCAGTGTCTGAAACGCAATAGAAAAACATAATACTGAAACAAACGGAAAATTTTCTCATTTCTTGATAAGTTTATGATTTTCTAAATGATCATTATAATCTATCTTTAATATATAGATTCCCGCAGGTAAAAATTGCATAGGAATTTCAACTAGTCCATAAAAACTGTTAACACTTTTTTTAGACCAAAATAAATCTCCATTACCCGAAAATAAATAAATGTCTGGTGTTGAATCTTTTGGTAAAACTATTTTTATTAAATCAGATACTGGGTTAGGATAAACCCTTGCCTTTTCTGTTAGATTTAACCATTTTTCAAATATACCTTGGCAATCCTTATCGGTTCTAATTTCTATTCGATTTATTTTTTCATTCACTGGTAGTTGAATATTATTCTGATTCGATACTTTGTAAGATTTGTCGTTTAACATTATATCGTAGTATTTACCGCCAGATAAATCAATATTTAAAACACTTAAAAATGGATTATATTCAGCTTGAACGGATAATTTTTCTGGAGAATTAATCTGAGTTTCGTAACAATATTGAAAGTCAGGATAATTATTCACTCTAACACAAACATTATATCTACCAGGCTTCAAATTTTCAAGAACTTCACCTAATATTGAAAATTCAAATGTTTTGTAGAAACCGTTTGGTCCATTTAATTCTGCTGTATATATAAAATCAGCTCTAGCATTAAAAAATAAAGTCCCGTTATCTTGATCTGGACATGTTACATCATTTTTTATGATAGAGATATTCTGGGTTGAAAAAAGGTCGCAAATATCTCCTACACCGTTATTATCAATATCTGACTGATCTTCATTTGTTACAAACGGACAATTGTCCTGACTGTCTGAAAATGAATCATTGTCACTGTTATTTTCGATATTTCCTTCAACACAAAAATTAAGTTGAAATTGAAGAAGGGTGCCCGTATCATTTTTATACTGATCTAAAACTATAAGTTTCCAAGTACCATAGGACGAAGTTCCATATAGAATACTTAAATCTTGTAAAGGAACAAATGAACCTGTAAACGGGGGTTGGCTTTGAGAAATATTTAAAGTAGCCTCTTGATTGAAAGTTGTTTGTGTATAATTATCTCCATCATCTCCTAAAGCCCTACTTAACAAAATACGCTCTCCATTTGGTGTTTCCAAATACAAAGTAAGATCATCAGTATAAGTGTGTTCTAGATCAACTACAACGTCTAAATCTATAATTGTAGAATTAAAATCTACTTCTATAGAAGATAAGGTTTCACCATCCTCGTTTTCTGTAGCATCTTCTATATCATTTGGTAAATCGTCTGAATTTATATCTTCACAAGAAATTGAATTCGTTTGAAATGAAAAAACTTCAGAAAAATTTCCAATCTCACAGTTATTTTGGCTTTGGATTCGCCAATAATAGTTTGTTTCTGATTTTAATTTACCCAATTGAAATTGTGATATTGCCAATGTGGTATCAATTACTATACTTTGAAAATCTGGATCAGTAGCAATTTGAATTCTACTATTATCTATATTCGAATCAATCTCCCAGGATAAAACAGGATTTAAACTGACATTATTTGAATTATTTTCAGGCGCCAAAATATCAGCAGTTTCTATTTCATTATTGCGCTGCTCCAAAATAAATGGAAATTGTTCTGATCCTGAAGAAAATAGTGCTTCAAGAGTGAAGTTATAATCCCCCGTATCGAGCGAACTTAGCCCACTGAGTTCAAAATATCCTAAACTATCACTTTCGATAAATGAAGCTTTTGAGAATTTTACGTCAATATTTGGCGGTTGAGGATTAAGTTGTAGTGTAAATGGTTCTTTGAAATTATTATATTTATTTATTTCAAATGTGAAACGCTGTACATCACTACCACAATTTTCTTTTACAAATGTATCTAGATTTAAAATTAAATCTCTAGACTCAATTTTAAAATCAGTTGAATTTATTGCAAAGAAAATATTATTAGTTGGCTTAATCATTAATCTAGCTTGATCAGTATTGATTTCATTAGGAATTATAACTCTAGAAAATCCATTATTTTTTATCCCGTTTGCAATTTCAATTGGAAAGCTTTCTCCACCATCTGTGGATAAAGTAATATTCACATGAGAGGCATCAATCGGATTTTGATCAGTTTTAGCAACATCCCAAAAGATATTTTCTAAGGATCCTCCTTTTAAGGACAGTCCTAATTCATTTTGAGAATTAATTTTAAAAGGCCCAGCATTTACATATGAAGTTATCTCAATTAAGTCTTGAGCAACTAATGATACTGAAGGAGTTTGCTTTCTTACTGTAAGGCCCCATTGCATTTTTCTTCCAATAAGCGGAACAGTTTCCCAATCATCTCCTATGCTAGGGTTCTGTTCTGTTAATTCATTTTTTAAAATTCTCCTTATGTTTGGAATTGTTCTTTGAGACGATCTATTTGGTGGTAAAGATCTAGCCATTGAACCAATCGGGTTATAAGGTCCAAAATTGCTTGATGTAATTTCAGCACTATCGAGTTGTTCCCAACAATAAGTGTAATTTTCTGTCTCTAAATTTGTAGAAAAATCAACCTTTAACTCATAAGGTGTACCAATTGGAATAATATAATCTTGACCAGCATCCACACTTAAGGTTTCTGACGATAAAATTTCAGTCCTTCCACAATTAACTGATTCAACAGTGCGTGATATGTTTTGAATACTGTAGTAATGAAAATAGGGATCTCCATGTTGTTGTAAGTCGTCAGGTCCTGTGATTCCTGCGTAACCCATAATCGTAGATCCACTACCAGGTTCAGCATTAACCCCAGTTCCTTCAGTTTCAAAGGAATAAGTGTGATATGCTCCAAATTGATGACCTATCTCATGACCTGCATAATCAAGATCAAAATAATCGTTGCGATATTCACCTCCATATGTATCCCTAAATGGGTGAGTAGAAAATCCTTTACCTTTTTCACCTTTTAAGCATACACAACCGATACAGCCAGCGTCTCCATTTGGTTCTCCGTAGTCAAAAAGATGTCCAATATCGTAATTTTCATCACCTAAAACATCGTCTAAAGTCCTCTGAAGTTCAGAACTAAAATTTCCTGTAAAAGGATCTTGATTTACATCTTCATAAATCAAACTTTCATCGGAAATCAATTCAAGACGTATATTTAAATCCCTTTCAAAAATTGAATTAATTCTATTTAGGGTACTCACTATAGCAGCAAAAGCATCTTCCTTATTAGATCCATTATTTTGATTATTATCCCCCCAATAATTTGTATACTCAGCAGTTGTAGCTATCGCAATCCGAAAGGTACGGATGCTTTGAGGAAATGTTTGTTTCTTAAATTTTGGTTGTATTGGCTTTTTCTTATCCCCTCGGATTTCTGTTTTACAAAATAAATTTGAAGAATTATGATTTTTTATTTTTAAATAACTAAAGTGTAAATTTTTATTCCCTTTTACAGGTTGAAGAAATAAGTCGGGGCCATTTTCAAAGTGAATCCAGGCATTGATTCCTGCTTGTTGAGTACTCAAACGAACTTCAACATCTTTTCGTACTTTACTTTTACCCTTAAAAGTTTTAATCCCCGGGTATTTTTTTGATAATTTTTCATTCAATAGTGGTACAGGTGTAATTTGAAAAACTTCTTCTTCCCCCATTTCATTTGGAAGAGAAATTTCTATTATCATATCTCCCTTTTTTGAATTACCTTTTCTAAACAAATCTTGTGGCATTACGAAATAGTTTTCATCATATTCAATAAATGAATTTAGATTTTGGCTTGGGATTTCTACTTTAATCCACTTGTTTTGGCTTAAAGCTATATTTATAAATAAAATGAGAAAAATAACCAATATTATAAATGGCTTTTTATGGCAGTAAACATTGTAATTTCCCATTTACGTTCATTCAAGTCTTAGCTAAAAATAAACAAACTAATTCTTCCATAATCGATATTAACGTACTTTTGTTTGACATATACGAATAGTTTTTTTAGATGGATATAATCCAAGGAATTCAGAATTACACTTCATCATCAAAATCAATTCTTACAATAGGAACATTTGATGGTGTTCACATGGGACACCAAAAAATTATTAATGCTCTTGTAAAGGATGCCAAAGAAAAAAAACTTCAAGCAAATCTTCTGACTTTTTTTCCACACCCTAGAATGATTTTAAAAAGTGAGAGGACCATTAAATTAATTGATACAATTCAGGAAAAAGAAATAATTTTAAAAAAATTAGGGATTGATAACCTCATAATACATCCTTTTTCATTAGAATTTTCAAAACTAAGTGCTGTTGAATATGTTAGAGATATTTTAGTTAAAAAGCTTAAAATTAGCTCTCTGTATACTGGCTCCAATCATCATTTTGGAAAAAATAAAGAAGCAAGTGTTGATGATCTGATTTTATTTGGTCAAAAATATGGCTTTGAGGTAAGAACTGTATCCGCTGAAAATATTTCATCAATTACCGTAAGCTCAACTAAAATAAGAGATGCAATACTAAATAGTAATTTTGAAATAGCAAAGAAATTTTTGGGGCGTGATTATGAACTCAATGGTATTGTAATTAAAGGAAAAGGGTTAGGAAAAACCATAAACTTTCCTACAGCTAATTTGAATATTAAAGAACAATATAAATTAATCCCATCAAAGGGTGTTTATCTTGTAAGAGTATATTACAATAATAATTTTTTTGAAGGGATGATGAACATTGGTAATAGACCAACAATCCAAGGAATTAATCAAACACAAGAAGTACATATTTTTAATTTTAACAAAAACATTTACGGAGAACATTTGAAAGTACTTTTTTTAAAAAAAATCCGTGATGAAAAAAAATTTAATTCTGTTGAAGATTTAAAAAACCAGCTTATCAAGGACAAGGATACATGTAAAAGAAACTTGTCAATTTAAATGTTAATACAAAATTGCCTTATTTTTGAATAAAAAAACAGAATGCTTGGCTTGCGGTATATTCAAGAAAATAAAAAATCCATTATCAATGGAATAAAAAAAAGGGGGATTGATTCTTCAAAAATTATTGAAAAAATTATTGATCTTGACAAAAAAAGAAAAGAAAAGCAAACAGAATTGGACAATCATCTAGCTAATTCTAATAAAATTGCCAAAGAGATAGGAACTCTGTTCAAAACTGATGAAACTGAAAAAGTAAGTAGTTTAAAAGAAAAAAGTATTAATCTTAAAAGTTTAACCAAAACTCTACAGGAGCAACTAATCGAAATTGAAAAAAGTCTATTAGACTTAAGAATTCAATTACCAAATGTACCATACGAAATTGTCCCAAAAGGTAATTCAGAAAAAGATAACGAAGAGATATTTAAATCAGAGATACCCAAACAAAATATTGATTATCTTCCCCATTGGGAGCTTGGAAAAAAACATGATATAATTGATTTTGAACTGGGAAATAAAATTTCTGGAGCTGGATTTCCAGTCTACAAGGATAAAGGTGCAAAATTACAGCGCGGCTTAATAAATTATTTTCTTGATAAAAATATTTTAGCCGGATATAAAGAAGTTCAAGTACCCATTTTAATAAATGAAGCTTCAGGTTATGGAACTGGCCAACTCCCAGACAAAGAAGGTCAAATGTACCAAATTGGTAAAGATGACCTTTACCTAATACCGACAGCTGAGGTTCCAATAACAAATATTTATCGTGATAGTCTATTAGATTTTAAAGAACTTCCAATTGCACTAACTGGTTATACCCCTTGTTTTAGAAGAGAAGCGGGCAGCTATGGGGCTCATGTTAGAGGATTAAATAGACTTCATCAGTTTGACAAAGTTGAAATTGTGAGAATCGAAGAACCACAAAATGCATTAAATGCTTTGGACGGTATGGTAAGTCATATCAAATCTATTTTGGATGAATTAAAACTTCCGTACCGTATTCTTAGACTTTGTGGTGGAGACTTAGGTTTTACCTCTGCTTTGACCTATGATTTTGAAATATACTCAATTGGACAAAGTAAGTGGCTTGAAGTAAGTTCAGTATCAACGTTTGATAGTTTTCAAGCAGAGCGTCTAAAATTGAGATATAGAAATTCTAAAGGTAAAAAAGAACTTCTACATACTTTAAATGGGAGCTCATTAGCACTACCAAGAATTATTGCAGGTATATTAGAAAATTTTCAAGATGCTAATGGAATTAATCTTCCAAAAGTTCTAGTTCCCTACACGGGGTTTGAAAAGATTTAATAAATGAGGATTTATATTATATAAAAGCAATTCATAATTCAGTATTCAAAAAACTAATAAAGGAGAAAATAATTAGTTTTAGACTAATGCCTTCTGGTAAAGTATTATTTAATTGAGAAAAAAAATCCAAAAAGTTCGTGCGAAAAAAAAGTTAGGCCAACATTTTTTAAAAGATATAAATATTGCAAAGTCAATTTCTGAAACCTTAACTTTTGAAAACTACAATACGGTTTTAGAGATTGGCCCTGGGATGGGAACATTAACTGATTTTTTGATTCCCATGACAGATGACCTAAATCTTATCGAAATTGACAAAGAGGCTGTGGAATATCTTGAAAACAAGTATCCTAATCTAGGAAGTAAAATTATAGAAGGTGATTTTTTAAAGCTTGATTTAAATCAAATTTTTAGAAAAAAACTATTTGCTATTATTGGCAACTTCCCTTACAATATTTCAACCCAAATTATTTTTAAAACAATAGAATATAGAGATCAAATTCCATTCTTTTGTGGAATGTTTCAAAAAGAAGTTGCAGAACGTATTTGTGAGTCTCCTGGATCAAAAAAATATGGGATTATTTCTGTTCTCACTCAATTATTTTATAAAACTGATTTACTTTTCGAAGTACCTCCGAATGTGTTTAATCCTGTTCCAAATGTCTATTCTGCAGTTATTCAGCTAATACGTAAAAACAACATTAATTTAAACTGCAACGAGCAACTCTTATTTAGAATTGTTAAGTTAAGCTTTCAGCAGCGTCGTAAAACTCTTAGAAATAGCCTAAAAAATCTTAATATTTCTGAAAAGTTAAGAGAAGATAGTATCTTTGATAAACGTCCTGAGATGCTCTCGGGTTTTGACTTTGTCCAAATTACAAAAAGGATCGACAATGGCAACATTCCGAATTAATGAAGCTTTTTTAATTGAGATAAAAGACCTTATTAAAAAGGGGAATAACTCTCACATTAAAAGAAAGCTAGGACAAGCACACTATGCAGATCTAGGAGAAATTATTGAAGCCATCTCTCTAAATGAGGCAACATATTTAGTAAAAGTATTGGGTAGTGACAAAACTGCAGATGCCCTAGCTGAGGTTAACCCTGATATTAGAGAAGGAATTCTGGAAAAGCTTTCAGCAAAAGAAATTGCAGAAGAAGTTTTAGAACTTGACACTGACGATGCTGCAGACATCATCCTAGAACTTCCAGAAGAGAGACAAGAGAAAGTAATGTCACAGATTGCAGATGATGAACATGTGAATGATATTCGTGATCTACTTAAATACGAAGAAAATACAGCAGGTGCACTAATGGCAAAAGAATTAGTAAAAGTGAATGAAAACTTAAGTGTTCTAAAATGTTTGAATGAAATGAGAGCACAAGCTGAGAATGTCACACGGGTTCATTCCATTTATGTTGTTGATGAAAAGAACCAACTTAAAGGAAGGCTTTCGCTAAAAGATCTTATTACTGCAAATTCGAAAGCAAAAGTTAGAGATATTTACATCCCAAAGGTAGATTATGTAACAGTTGATCAAGAATCTGATGAAGTTGCAAAAATTATGTCAAAATATGATCTAGAAGCAATTCCAGTAGTAAATATGAGAAAAGAATTATTAGGACGTATTACGATCGACGATATTGTCGATTTTATTAAAGAAGAGGCAGACAAAGATTACCAATTAGCAGCTGGTATTTCAGCTGATGTTGTAGTAGATGATAAAATATTGGATTTAGTAAAAGCAAGACTTCCATGGCTTTTTCTCGGTTTATTAGGAGGGATAGGTAGTGTTTTTATTTTGCAAGATTTTGAGGCAATTATGGAGCAACCTTTGTTGCGTAATTTATTTTTTTATACACCACTAATTGCAGCAATGGCAGGTAACGTTGGAGTTCAATCTTCAGCAATTATAGTTCAAGGTTTAGCTAATGATATAGTAAAGGGATCATTATTTAATATTTTAATCAAAGAAATTGGTCTCAGTCTAATAAATGGATTTGCTCTAGCTATAGTTATTCTTATTTTCGGATATTTTATAAATCAACCTTTTCTTGTCAGTACAACAATTGCTGGATCTATGATGTTAGTGATTATAGTTGCTGCACTTGTCGGTACATTCGTCCCGATTGTTCTTAATAGACAAGGAATTGATCCTGCAATAGCTACTGGTCCATTTATAACTACCGCTAATGATATTTTTGGAATCTTTCTGTTTTTTTATTTTGCAAAAATAATTTTAGGGTTCTAATGAAGAGACCTAAAGTTCTCCATGTTGACGAAAACCATCCGATTCTTATAGATGGCCTTGAAAAATTAGGCTTTGAGAATATTATAGAATATGAAACTCCTCTAAGGGAAATTATAAAAATGATAAATCAATATGATGGTATTGTAATACGTAGCAGGTTTACAATAGATAAACTCATTTTAAAAGCTGCAAAAAAACTTAAGTTTATAGCTAGAGTAGGATCAGGATTAGAAAACATTGATGTAGAATATGCTAAGTCCAAAAAAATACATTTGATTTCCTCGCCTGAGGGCAATCGTAATGCTGTTGGTGAACACGCACTTGGTCTATTATTGAGTTTGATGAATAAACTTCACTCTGGTCACCAAAAAATAATAAATGGTTCTTGGATCAGAGAAGAACAAAGAGGATTCGAACTAGAAGGAAAAACTGTTGCTGTAATTGGTTATGGAAATACTGGAAAAAGTTTTGCAAAAAAATTAGTAGGTTTTAATAATTTAAAAATACTATGTTATGATATCAAGCCTAATTTAGGTGACGAAATAACATCTCAGGTTAGCCTAGAGGAAATAAAAAATAAAGCCCAAATATTAAGTTTACATCTGCCCCAAACCAAAAAAACTCTTGGATTTCTTAACAAATCATTTATAGAAAAAATGAAAAATCCATTCTGGTTAATAAATACCTCAAGAGGAAAAGTAGTTGTTACGGAAGATTTAGTTGAAGGGTTAAAAACAAAGAAAATATTAGGTGCAGGATTAGACGTTCTCGAGTATGAATCTAATTCATTTAATTCAATAACAAATTCAAATAAAATTACTCCAGCTCTTGAATACTTAATTAAATCTGATAAAGTTTTATTAAGTCCACATGTAGCTGGATGGACTTACGAAAGTCACAAAAAACTAGCTTTAACAATTGTTAGAAAAATTAAGGATTTAAGATTAACAAATTAAACAATAAATTGAGCGGTTTCTTCTGTTCTTTGTTCTAATAAAATTGGTTTTCCAATATTCTGAATAAAATTGGATGCTTCCTGATTAAAATGTCTGACAGTAAATAAATCAACTCCGTCATTTACTTCTACATTAAACTTTGCCCGTAGAATAAGTAATAACTCATCTAATTTATTGTATTTATTATTTATACAAACTGAAAAACTGATTGCTGAGTTTTGTATAAGCTCAACTGTCATTTGATACTCATGCAATAATCTAAAAATATAACTAATATTTTCTTCAACTATAAATGAAAAATCTATCGTAGAAAGTCTTAGCAAGACTTGGTTTTTTTTTAAGATATAGCATGGAACAACAGGATCTAAGTTTTTACCTTTTAACACTACAGTCCCTTCATTTTTGGGATTTTCAAAAGATTTTACAAAAAGTGGTATTTCTTTTCTTTGCAGTGGTTGAAGGGTCTTGGGATGAATCACTGATGCACCATAAAATGCGAGCTCTATAGCTTCTCTGTAGGATATTTTTTTTAATAATTTAGTTTTTTTAAATACTCTTGGATCCCCATTTAAAACTCCGGGAACATCCTTCCATATTGTTAGAGATGATGCATTTAAAACATATGCAAATATCGCGGCAGAATAATCTGATCCTTCCCTGCCTAATGTTGTTGTGAAATTGTTTGAATTACTCCCAATAAATCCTTGAGTTACCGCAAGAGAATGCCCTTTCAAACCATTTTTTATATTTTGACTCGTTAACTCCCAATTTAAATTTGCAGCACGATAGTAATCGTCAGTTTTTATGCATTTCCGAGAATCAAGCCAATAATTCTCCAATCCGGAAAACTTCATAAATGCATGAACTATTTTTGAAGATAAAAGTTCACCAATACTTACAACCTGATCATAAACAAAACTATAGTTTGGTGACTTATTTGAGTTTAAAAACCCTGATAATTCTTCAAAAAGTTTATTTATAGTTTCTTCGATTTCAAAGCTATCATTTCCAAATAAATTTTTGACAATTTGTATGTGATATTGCTTAAGTTGAACTAATCCATCAATAGTCTTTTTTGAATCATTGAAATAATTGTCTAAAATTTTCTCAAGGGCATTAGTTGTTTTGCCCATTGCTGAGACAACTACTATTGTTTTATCATACCCAACTTCTTTTAAAACCGAAACAAGATTTTTTACCCCTGCCGCATCTCTAACTGACGCTCCACCAAATTTAAAAACTTTCATTACTTAATCTAATGTTCTTTATTTTCCAAATATTTCTTCATTTCGGATCGGTGCATTTGGACTGATCTCCAATCGTCCAAAACTTTAGCCCCACTTTTTTTATAGAAGTTTATTGCAGGACTATTCCAATCTAAAACATTCCATTCGACCCTTTTGACTCCTGAATTAAAAGCCATTTTAATAAAATTTGAATACAACTGAGTCCCTATACCTTTACCTTTATATTTTTCAGAAACAATCAAATCTTCTAAATGAATAGTTGGTCCATTCCAAGTCGAATAACGCGGATAGTAGATGGCCATTCCAATTATTCTCTTGTTTATCTCTGCGACGATACATTCAAATAATGGTTTCGTCCCAAAACCATCATTTTCTATGTCAGATAGTTTGAGTTTGACACTTTCTGGCTCTTTCTCGAAAAGTGCAAGCTCTTTGATTAAATTTAATATCGCTAAACTGTCTTTTTTTTCAGCTTTTCGTATGAGAGCATTCATTAAACTAAATTTTTGAATAAAAATATAATAAGATTAGTTTTTAACACCTTGACTACAATAAATTTCACAATTTTTCTATGGATGTTATAAATCAACCAAATTCATTTAACCATTTGGAAGTAACTTCAATAAATTCTTTTGGATTTTCTGCATGAAGCCAGTGGCCCGCTTTGGAGATTGTAGCTATTTTAGCTTTAGGAAAATAGTCTCTAATTATATCTTCATCACTATCTAAAATATAATCAGAGTTCTCACCTTTAAGAAAAAGGCAGGGTAACTTAGAATGAACATTATAGTTTAATTCTTTTCCAATTAAATGATTGGCTTTTTTAAGAACTTCAATATTAACTCTTAAACCTAGCCTTCCTTTTTCAACCCAGTAAAGATTTTTAAGTAAAAACTGTCTCAAGGAATTTTCAGGGATAATAATTGACAACTTTTCATCTGCTGCTGCTCTTGAATTAATTTTATTAAAATCCAGACATGACAGCCCATTTAAAATTTGCTCGTGCTTAGATTCGTATTTTCTAGGTGAAATGTCTGCTATAATAATTGCTTTAAGTAAATACGAATGATTAAATGCAAGCTCCATAGCAACCTTGCCACCCATAGAATGACCAAGTATAAAAATTTGTCCAAGCTTATGAAATTTGCAATAATTTAAAATATCCTCTGCCATAACTGAGTAGGAAAATTCTTCACTCCAAAAACTTTTACCGTGGTTCCTTTGATCAATAAGATGAACCCTGTAACCTATTTTGTTCAAAACATTAGCATATGTTTTCCAATTATCTCCCATACCAAGAAAACCGTGGAGGATTAATAATTCTTTTCCTTTATCCGAGGTTATTTTACTGTGGAGTATTTTCATTTTACTAGACATTCTAAATACTTAGGGATAACATTTTTAAATCCTAAATATAAGCTTTCAGAAATGAGAGCATGACCAATTGAAACTTCTAATAAATCAGGAATATTTTGGGCAAAATATGCTAAATTTTTTAGGTTTAAATCATGTCCAGCATTAACCCCAATTCCTAATTCTGTGGCTTTCTCAGCTGCTAAAATATATGGAGTTATTCCATTTTCCCTATTCAAATTATAGGTTTTAGCATAGTTTTCTGTGTACAATTCTATTCTGTCTGTGCCAGTTTCAAATGCTGCCTCAATAATTGAGATGTCGGGGTCAACAAAAATTGAAGTTCGAATACCTTCAATTTTTAGTTTATCAATAACACTCTTCAAAAATTTAGCATGTTTTTTGATATTCCATCCAGCACTTGATGTGATTGCATCTTCAGCGTCAGGAACTAATGTTACTTGGGTAGGTTTTACTTCACATACTAGATTCAAAAATTTTGTTGTGGGATTACCTTCAATATTAAATTCTGTTTTAACTACTTTAGGCAAATTTCTTGCATCTTCATAACGAATGTGTCGTTCGTCTGGTCTCGGATGAATTGTAATTCCCTGTGCACCGAACTCTTGTAAGTCTTTTGCAACTTTGAGTAAATCAGGTACATTACCACCCCTTGAATTTCTTAGGGTTGCTACTTTATTAATATTTACACTGAGTAAAGTCATATTATTTTGCAAAAATATCCTTAATGTTAGACTTTTAAAATAAATTAATAACAAATTAATTATTGAAACTTAAAATAAAGGTTGTAACGAGTTTTGTAACTTTACAGTTGAAATTTGTAATATGAATATCGCCATATATAGCGCATTTTTTTCACCAAAATCAATTGATTATGTCAAAACTGTAATTGACTATCTTAATTCCAAAGAATACAATTTTATACTATTTGACAGAATAAAAAAATATTTAGGTGATGGTGCAATTAATTACAATTATTTTAAAGATGATGAATTACTGAATGAAAAGGTTGACTTTTTATTTTCTATTGGTGGTGATGGAACACTTTTGAGATCTGTATCATTAATTAAGGATTCCAAAATCCCCATTTTAGGAATCAATGCTGGAAGATTGGGTTTTTTAACAACCATAAAAAAAAATACTTTAGAAGAAGGGCTTAATCAATTTTTTGAGGGCAAATATGATTTTGTTGAAAGATCTTTATTAGAAGTATCTACAAAATATAACTCTGAAGCATCAAATGACTTTGGTTATGCTTTAAATGAAGTTACCATTAATAGAAAAAATACTACATCTATGCTTAGTATTGATACAAGATTAAATGATCAATACCTAACTACTTATTGGTCTGACGGACTAATAATAGCAACACCAACAGGTTCAACTGGTTATTCTTTAAGTAGTGGTGGGCCAATTGTCACTCCATCATCTAAATGCTTAGTGATTAATCCTATAGCTCCACATAACATAAATATGAGACCCCTTATTGTACCTGAAGAAACAACTTTAGAAATATCTGTAAAAGGTAGAGGCAACACTCATTTACTTTCATTAGATTCAAAAATATTTACTATTGAAAATGGTAACGATATTTATATAAAAAAAGCTGATTTTAATCTTCTAACTATTCAATTACATGGAACATACTTTTTCGATACATTAAGAGAAAAGTTTTTCTGGGGGCACGATTCCCGAAATACACAATAAATTCAGGCTTTTTCGGTTAATACTAAACACTTAACATCGTTTTAGTTTAATTGAAAAATGTACAAGAAAATTCATTATTTTATATTAATATTTTTTTTTACTTCTTTAATTAAAGCCCAATTTCATGAAATTGGGATTTTTCTTGGAGGCAGTAACTATGTAGGTGATGTTGGATCTAATCGATATTTAGATCCAAATGAATTTGCGTATGGTATTCTCTACAGATGGAATATTACAGACAGATATTCATTAAGAGGTGGATTTACATTAACAACGCTAAATGAAAATGAATATAGAAATAATGATATTAACCGATTTAGAAGATCATATAAAATTAGTAACTCAATTGAAGAGGCAGCTGCTGGTATTGAAATAAATTTTAAAGAGTTTAATTTGCATGACCCTGTTTTAAGCTTTACCCCATACATTTTTTATGGTATAGGTTATTTTAGGTATGACCAATTTTTTATTGAACCAGGTAATTCGTCAGTTGAACCTGTATACAATAACTATGGAAAAGATAGAAAAATTGCTATTCCGATAAGTGTTGGGTTTAAATTTAATCCAAATCCGTTTTTTGTGCTAGGTTTTGAAGTTGGTGCCAGGTATGCTTTAACAGATAATTTAGATGGCAGTAATCCGGAAAACCAGTACGCAAACAATTTAAATTATAAATTTGGAAATATTAACAATAATGACTGGTATATTTTTACAGGTTTCACAATTTCATTTACCTTTGGCGATCTTCCATGTTATTGCAAAGAATAGATGAATAAAATTCCTAAACATATAGCCATTATAATGGATGGCAATGGCCGTTGGGCAAAAAAAGTTGGAAAAGAAAGATTTGCAGGACATACACGTGGTGCTGAAACGGTTAGCGAGATTGTTGAGGAGGCTGCTAGAAAAAAGATAAAATTTCTAACACTTTTTGCTTTTTCAACTGAAAATTGGAATCGTCCAAAAAAGGAAGTTAACTTACTTATGAAACTACTTGTTAGTTCTTTAAAAAAAGAATTTAGTCGATTAAATAAAAACAAAATTAAATTATGTGCAATTGGTGATATAAATTCATTACCAAATTCAGTTAAAGATGAACTAATGTTTGTTATTGAAAAGACAAAAAAAAATAAAAAGATGGTCCTCACACTTGCACTAAATTATGGTGCAAAAGAAGAAATAATTGAAGCGGTCAAAACCATATCCAATAAAGTTAAAAATAGTATAATTTCACCTGAAAAAGTTGATGAATCGACTATAATTAGTCATCTTTACACGAGAAATTTACCTCCAGTGGATTTACTAATTAGGACAAGTGGTGAAGAAAGAATCAGTAATTTTCTATTATGGCACATTGCCTACGCAGAATTATACTTCACGAAAACTCTTTGGCCTGATTTTAAAAAAGAAGATTTAGAAAAGGCATTAATAAGTTATAAAAAAAGAGAACGGCGATTTGGAAAGACGGGTGAACAAGTCATATAATTACTTCTTGCTGAAAATTTGGTTAATTGCAGTAGGTTTTTTTGTGGGAAACCCGTTTTATGCTCAAACTAGTGGGTTTGTAAAGGGAAAGACTTACAAGCTTGATTCAGTTAGTGTTAGTGGTATCAAAACTTTTAACGAACAAACAGTAATTTCTTATAGTGGGCTAAATATAGGTGAAAAAATTAAAGTCCCAGGGGAAAAAATTAGTGCTATGATTAATAAGCTTTGGGCACTAGAACTATTCAGTGATATTAATGTTTTCGTAACTAAAGTAAATAACAATAATATATCTTTAGAATTAGAAATTGTGGAGCTTCCAACATTAACTAATGTTAAAATTAATGGCTTAAAAAAATCTAAAATTGATGTTATTATTAAGGATACAGATCTTGTTGAAGGAAAAAAACTTTCAGAAAGTTTTTTAACTAATACAAAAAATTATATCGTTAATAAATATCAAAAAGAAGGATTTTTAGATACAAAGGTTTCCTTGAATACCATAAAAGATACAGTTGGTACAAATTCATATAAAATGGTTGTTAATGTTGATAGAGGGCCACGAATTAAGATAAGGGATGTCAATTTTAAAGGAAATGAGATTTTTAAACAGGCTAAATTAAAATCGAAACTAAAAAATACCAAATCTAAAAATCCAATACGTTTTTGGAAGAGATCAAAATATATAGTAGATGATTTTAAAGAAGATCTTGTAGGATTGATTGACTTTTACAAGGAAGAAGGTTACAGGGATGCTAGAATACTTTCAGATACGGTTATTAGAAATGAAAAAGAATCAAAATCGATATCCCTAAATTTAAAAATTGAGGAAGGTAATAAATATTATTTTGGAGACATTAATTTCATAGGAAATGCTGTCTACTCTAACGATGTATTGCAACAAATTTTAGGTCTTAAAAAAGGAGATGTTTACAACGGTGTAGTACTAAAAAAAAGGATTGCTGATACCAGTAAACCAGATGGAAATGATATTACTAACTTATATCAAAATAATGGGTATCTTTTTTCCAATATAAATGCAGTTGAAGTAAGTGCAGTAGAGGATACGATTAATTTTGAGATTAGAATTACTGAAGGAAAATTAGCAAACTTTAATAAAATTGTAGTTGAAGGAAATACAAAAACGAATGATCATGTCATTTATAGAGAGCTACGTACTAAGCCAGGAGAGCTTTATAGTAAAGACAAATTAGTAAGGACTGTTCGTGAAGTCGGACAATTAGGTTTCTTTGATGCAGAACAAATCAATCCACAAATGGAAAATGTTGATCCTAACTCAGGAACAATTGACGTTCGTTTTGATTTAGTTGAATCTGGAGCAAGTCAAATAGAGCTTCAAGGGGGATATGGTCAAGGGGGCTTTATTGGGACATTAGGGCTTTCATTTAACAATTTTTCGATGAGAAATATCTTGGATAAAACAAAATACAAACCGCTTCCTATGGGAGATGGCCAAACACTAGCGCTAAGGCTCCAGGCAAGTCAATTTTATAATACCTACAGTTTTAGTTTTTCCGAACCCTGGCTCGGAGGGCAACAACCAGTCCAATTTTCAACATCTCTGCAACACACAATACAATACAGATATGATTTTTTTACTGGTCTAGCTGACAAATCTCAATCTTTTCAAATAAGCGGGGCAACAATTGGATTAGCAAAAAGACTTAGAATTCCAGACGACTTTTTTCAACTTTCACAGGCTGTTTCATTTCAATACTATAACTTAAAAAATTACTACACAGGACTATTTACATTTGGTGACGGACAAGCCAATAATCTTTCATACACCATTAACCTCACAAGAAATAATACTAGAATTAATCCAATATTCCCAACTGGCGGATCCACTTTTAGCATTAGCGCGAAATTAACACCTCCATACTCATTGTTTAGCAAGAAAGATTTTTCAAACCTTGGAGTTTTAACTGAATTTCAGGATGAAAATGGTAATCCTGATCTTGCTAAAATAGACCAAGAGAAATTTAGATGGCTCGAATTTTATAAAATCAAGTTCAATGGAACTTGGTACACACCTATCTATGAAAAATTAATTCTTAAAACACAGGCAGATTTTGGATTTTTAGGCGCTTACAATCTCGCACGTGGTAACATTCCATTCGAACGATTTTTTTTAGGTGGTGACGGAATGATTAATTATGCTTTAGACGGACGTGAAACTATCGCCTTGCGAGGCTATCCTAATCAATCTCTTTCAAGTACTGACGGCTCCGTAATTTTTAATAAATTTTCTTTAGAACTCCGTTATCCTATTACACTTAAGCCAAGTGCCTCAATATATGCTCTAACTTTTCTAGAAGCAGGGAACGGTTATAGTAGCTTTAGAGAGTTTGATCCTTTTAGATCTAAGCGCTCTGCGGGTGCTGGAGTAAGAATTTTTATGCCTGCATTTGGTTTACTTGGAATAGATTTCGGTTATGGTTTTGACAATGTGAATTCAAATTTAACTACACCTAATGGATGGGAAACACACTTTGTTATTGGCCAAAGATTCTAAACAAAAAACCAAAGCGGCCTTTAACTTTATAATATAATCCTAATTAAATCGTTATTATTTTATGCTTAAAAGAAATTTATACAAACTGATTTTTTTATTTATGTGCATTGCAGCTTTTGCTCAAAAGGGAACTAGAGTTGGATATATGGATATGAATGTAATTCTTGAAAATATATCAGAATATAATAAAGCAAATGATTTACTCGATAAAAATATAGCAAATTGGAAAAAAGAAATTGAGTTGAAAAAAATTCAGTTAAGGCAGTATGAAGAACAGCTTAATATTGAAAGAATACTTCTGACCCCCGAACTCATTAAAGACAGGGAAGTAGAGATCCAAATATTTGCCTCTGAAATCATATCCTTACAAGAAAAACGTTTTGGTCCAAAGGGAGACATGATAGTCCAGAGATCAAAACTAATCCAACCCGTACAGGATCAGGTTCTATCGGTTGTTAAGCAAATTGCTGAAGAAAAGAAATATGATTTCATTTTTGACCGATCTTCAAGCTTAACCATGTTATATTCCGCAAAAAATTACGATATTAGTGATCTAGTAATAAAACGAATTAATAGGCAACAACGCATTCAAAATAGAAAGAATCAAATTGAAAGATTAAAACCTAAATCGAGCTCCTCAAATAATTAAAAATTTTATAATTATGAAATACCTTAATACCCTAATTGTTAGTTTATTATTAATAGCTTTTCCGTTAAATATTAGTGGTCAATCAAAAGTTGCTCACATAAATACTCAGCAATTAATAAGTGAAATGCCAGAAGTTATTGCAGCTCAGAATGAATTGAAAAAACTAGAAGACCAATATGCCAAGGAATTAGAAACATCTGCTAAAGAATTCCAAACAAAAGCTCAAAGTTATCAGGGGGATGCTGAAAACCAGACGGAATTAATTAATCAGCAAAGGCAAGTCGAATTACAAGAAATGCAGAAGAGAATTCAAGAATTCCGAGAAACAGCTGCACAAGAGCTTCAAAAGCGTTCTTCAGAAATGATGCGTCCTCTTTATGAAAAAGCACGTACATCAATAGAAAAAGTAGCTGCTGCGCAAGGTTTTGATTATGTTTTAGATTCTAGTCCCGGAGGAAGTGTAATAATGGCTACTGGTAAAGACTTAATGGCGGATGTTAAATCTGACTTAGGTTTCTAAATAAGTTACATGTTTTTCAAATAAACTTGGAGCCACTATAATTGTGGCTTTTATTTTTTGTACCAATTTGCGTAAAAAAGATAATTCTCAGCGATTCTTTCAACTTCTTTTTTCTGAAGGTTTTGATCTAAATCTTTAATTTTTTTTGCAGGAATACCGGCAAAGATTGATCCTGAAGGTACTATTGTATTTTTTTTCAGTACTGATCCTGCAGCAATTATGGTATTACTATGAATCACACAATCATCCATTATAATGCTACCCATTCCAATAAGCACATTGTCATGTAATTTACATCCATGAATAATAGCATTGTGACCAATTGATATGTTATCTCCAATATTAGTAGATGCTTTTTTATATGTACCGTGAATTATAACACCATCTTGGATATTAACCTTATTTCCAATGCGAATAGAGTTGACATCACCTCTAATAACAGCTTGGAACCATACAGAAACTTGGTTGCCAATAATTACATCTCCTATAATTGTTGAATTCTCAGCAAAATAGCAATCTTTTCCAAATGTGGGGTTGTAACCTCTAACAGATTTTATAAGCACGATATTTGTTTGATGCAAAATACAAAAAGATTATTTTCAAATTAAGTGTCAACTTTTTCAAATTTTTATTAAGCATTAATTATTTTTATAATCAATAAATCCTAACTGTGAAAAAATACAAAATAACCGCAAACACAATAAAAGGAGATGATAAGGCTCAATTTTTGTTTAATCATATAATTGGATATAAGAAATCTCAGTTTTATAAAAATGTTGATGATGCGAAAGGTGCTCCTTTAATTCAACAACTATTCTTTCTGCCTTTTGTTAAATCAGTACTTCTTGAAGAAAAGTGTCTAATTGTTGAACGCTTCAATATTTTAGAATGGGAAGAAGTTGCTGATGAAGTTTGTCAACAATTAGAAAGTTATTTAAATAATGGAGGATCCATAATTGAAAAAATTCCAACTACTGTGTACGCAGAGAGCACACCTAATCCATCTGTGATGAAATTTGTTGCTAATAAATCTTTGGTGTCTAAGAGTTTTGAGTTTAAAAATATTGATGAAGCCAAAACATCTCCTCTGGCTCAGAAGCTTTTTCATTTTCCATTTATCAAAGAAATCTTTATAAACTCTAACTATATATCGATTACTAAATATGAAATTAATTCATGGGATGAAGTTGTAATGGAAATTAGAGAATTTGTGCGTTCTTTTTTAGAGGAAGGGAATACTGTCATTGAAGAATCAAAAGAACTTAAAAGCGATGTCAAAAATGCGTCTGGTCTTAAAAATCTAAATGCCTTGGAAAAGCAAATTATTTCAATTCTAAAAGAATATATTCAACCAGCTGTTGCGTCTGATGGTGGAAATATCGAGTTCGATTCTTATGATTCCAATAAAAAATCTGTGCGAGTTATTCTTCAAGGTGCGTGCAGTGGGTGTCCATCTTCTACATTAACACTTAAAAATGGTATAGAAACAATGCTTAAAGAAATGATGCCTGGTAAAATAGAAAATGTTGTAGCATTAAATGGCTAATACTTATTTTTTCTTAGGATTCTGTGTCTGAAAGTCTTTAAGGTAATAGGGCTCAAAAAGTGCTAAATTTTCGAAGTTCCTATCTTTATAGTGATTCCAGCAAATATCACACATGTCTATTGCAGATGGAAAGTGTTCTTCATTATAATGTGCATTTATTTTTGGTTTTAGGGTTTTAAATTTTGATGCTCCATTTCCAATTACTAAGCATGATCCATTTTCAACCTTATCAAAAAAGCTATTTTCCGATAGTACAAAAGCATTTGTTTTTTGAATATACCTTTTTTTAGTATCAAATACAGCAGAATATACTTCCATCCTTCTGGCATCTAACATAGGAATCAAGTAATCGTATTCATTTTTATTAAAAAAAGGAGCTACCATAATTTCAAGAGTATTTACACCTATAAGTGGTATGTCTTGTGCAAAGCAAATTCCCTTAGCAGCAGCCACACCAATTCTTAGTCCAGTATAAGAACCTGGACCTTTACTTACAGCGACTGCATTAAGATCAGTTGTTTTGATTTTTATTTTTTCAAGTATATCTTTTATAAAAACATGAAGTTTTTTTCCATGGATAAATTCATTTACTAGCAATTGTTTACCAGCAATATATTCTCCTTTGAATGCTATTGAAACTGAACATTGAATTGTTGATGTTTCTATATGTAGAATGTAAGACATAGAATGTTAAAATGTTCCCAAAGAACTACCTCCATCAACCCTAACAACACTTCCATTAGAAGACGAGGAATGATGACTGCAAAGATAGGCTATTGTAGCTGCTACCTCACTTGTTGAAGCAAATCTTTGTGTCAAAGAGGTCTTTCTTTCATCTTTAAAAAAATTCTTTTCAACTTGATTTTTAGTTACATTTTCTAATTCAGATTTAGTTTCTAAATAGTTTTTTGCTCCCTCACTTAAAGTAGATCCTGGAACAACTACGTTAGAAGTTACATTTGACCCTTTAGAAAGTTGAGCTATACCTCTTGAAAGAGAGTGCAAAGCTGCTTTTGTAGAACTATATGAAATTAAATCTGTAGGAGCCAAATAAACACATTCACTTGAAATAAATATAACTCTTCCCCAATTTCTTGCAATCATACCTTCTAAAAAATGTTTAGTCAAAGTAACTCCACTCATAACATTAACTTGGAATTGGTCATACCAAGTTTTTTTTGGAGTATTAAAAAATGATGTCGAAGAATATATCCCTACATTATTTATAAGGACATCGACATCTGGTAAAGAACTCAGAAGATTCTTCACTTGTGCTTGTTTGAGAAAGTCAGCTACAATACCTTTTACTTTTGATCCCTTGATTTCATTTTTTAAATATTCTACTGCTTTCTTAACAGTCTTTTCACTTCTACCATTTATATAAACAGTCATACCTTCATTCAATAGAATTCTTGCAGTCTCTAAACCTATTCCTGAAGTTGAAGCCGAAATAAAGGCTTTTTTGCCTTTTAATTTAAAATCCATCTTAAATTAGTTCCATGATGTTTTCCCCAACAGTTTTTCGCCTAACAAAGATAATTTTGCAGTTTCATACTTTTTTTGCTCCCAATTTCTTGGATCTCCAGGAAAAGCATATCCTTCTGGTGCTATTCTATTTTTCCAAGAGTTAATCCGCCATTGCTTAAGAAGTTTGTTATCTTCATCTGCAGGCATCATCGATATGTATTGGGCAATACGGACTTTATCTTTTGAGAGATTAGGACGTATTCCATGCGGTAGGAGACTATTAAAAATGAGTAAATCCCCTGCTTCCATTGCTACTTTTTCAATATAGTTTTCAATACCTGAAATATCAGGCTGAAAGCGGTTTCTGTCCTCTGGTTGTTCTAATTTCCACAAATCATAGTTTTGAAATAACCACGGTATGCACTGAAATCCTCCCATATTTATATCTGTTTGATCTGATAATGCAATTACACCTTGGACATTTTGAGGCTTAGTTTCTGGATCATAATCCCAATGAATGAATCCTTTATACTCAAAGCCCTTCTTGATAGGAAAATTTAAATTTGCTCGGTCAATTGTAACCCATAACTTTTCTGTTCCCCAGATATCGACAAAAGCATCATAAACTTTCTGAGTCTGACGATTATCCCATAAATACTGATTATTATATACCTCAACCATACCTGTTCCTGCAAGCTCTTTCATTTGCATTTCAGCTCTGGGTGGCTTATACCAAGTGGAAACATCTTTTGGGTTTTTCTCTTCGAATTCCCATAAGAAAGTAGCTGTGGCTTCAGCTTGTTTTTTTGGTATTGCTTTTTTAATAACGATGTATCCTTTTTGAACCCAAAAAGACCATTGTTTTTCAGTCAAAACTCTTAAAGGACTTCTATTTTGACGATCGTTAAGCTTTTTTGAACTACTTTTTGCAGTGGACGGATTACCTGGAATTTCTTTATGTTCGCTAGCGTATTTATTCACGAGTTGGTTGTTTTATTAAAAATAAATTTAGTGAATTTGATCGTAAAGGAAATTTAAATAATTGAATTAGGAAAATTTATAACTAGACAGATATCTCAATTCCAAAATAAAATTCTAATACTTTTAGCTTGAAGATATAGTCATATTTTGCCCTAATATTATCAGAGGAAGCAATTTCATATCGTTGTTTTATTTGTATAAAATCAAATGAATTTAAAACGCCCGCTTCAAATTGTTTTTCTGCCATTAGATATGCTTCCTTTCTAGCTTTAAGTGTCTTTTCAGATGCCTGATAAAACTTGTAAGCCCCTTCTGCGTTATTATAGGCTTGATTTATCGTGTTTTCTAAATCTAACTTAGTTTGCTCAAATTGAACTTCTGATCTTTTTAGATTCAGTTTTCTTCTTTTAATATTATTCCTTAATGAAAGTCCGTTAAATAATGGAATGCTTAAGTTAAGTCCATAGCTATGCCCATCATTTTGACGAAACTGATCAGTAAAAGATAAAGGCCCCGTTAGCTCTCTCTCAGGAAACTGAGATATCACAAGTGAACCATTTTCTTTTACAACTCCAATTGGAGTTTCAATTAGATTTCCCGTTTCTATAAATCGGTCACTATATGAAATACGTGTATTGTAATTATAAAATGCTGAAATTGTAGGTAATAATGCACCTTTAGCTAAATCAATATCTTTTTTTGCTATCTCAATATTGGTTGCTGCTACTTTTATATCATTTCTTAAGGTCAAAGATTTTTCAAAAATTTTTTTAGGTTTTTCTAAGAGAATCTGTGAAAGAGGGATAGAATAATCTACATCTGCTATATCAAAATTTTCATAATCTGTAATTAAAAGTGACTGAGCTAGATTAATTAATGAGAGTCGTGTGGTATTTTCCGACTGAACTAAAGCTTGTTCTTGTGAAGCCAGATTAGCTTCAATTTCATAAATTTCTGCTTGAGTTTGAATTCCCGCAGCAATTCTAAGTTGGGTTCTTTCTAATTCCTGTTTTGCCAATTCGAGTTGATAACGCTGAACTTCTTCCAACTCTTTGTTAAACATTACTTGTAAATAAGAGTTTGCAACAAAAAGGCTAACATCATCTTTCATGTCCTCAAGCTGATATTGTCTTGATATGATGTTTAGATTAGCCCTAGCTAATTGATTTATATTTTGTTTACCATTAAATAATGTAACTCCTAAATTTCCTCCAAAAGCAGAAAATTGAGTAGTCAAGTTTTCAATAAGACCGTTTGTAATATTTTGACTTAATCCATTATTCCAAATATGTTGGGATTGAGCATTTATATTTGGCAGAAAACTGCCAATAGCATCTAACCTATCGATATCAGCCCCATCTAAATCAAATTCCGATTGTTGGATACTTATATTCTTTTCAAGAGCTATTGATACACATTCTTCTAATGTGTAGGTTTTTAACTGTGCAAAAAGAAATTGAAAGTTTAAAAATATCAAAATACTGAAAATATTTTTCATGATAATGTTGATTTAAATTTGATTAGTTTTTATTTCTACTTAAAACTATTTTGATTACCATCTTTCTTTAAAGGCTCCGTTTTATTCCAAACTTTAATTTTATCGTCTTCACTAATCCCAGTGATAATTTCAACATTTACTCCATCAGAGATACCAATTTCGATATCCTTTCTTTCAAACTTTTGATCACCAACTTCTATTTCCACGTAAGGCTCTTCTGTTTTTGAATCAAATTGTAATAATGACTCTGATATAGCCATGACACTATCCTTTCGTTCTAGAACTAAAGAAGCATTAGCACTATATCCTGCACGTACGAAAATTGAATCATTAAGAAATAAATCTGCTTCTATTTTGAATTGCACTGCTCCCTGTTCTTCATTCCCTTTTGGAGCAATAAATTTTAATTTAGCTTTTAAAGATTTGTCTTCAACCGCACCTAGATTTACCTCAAGTGGCATTCCAATTACTAATTTTCCAACCTCCGCTTCATCAACTTTTCCCTCAAAAATCATTTTGTTTAAATCTGCAATAGTTGCGACAGTAGTTCCTGCATTAAAACTATTACTTGCAATGACTTGATCTCCTTTCTCAACAGGAATCTCAAGTACAGTTCCCGCTACTGTGGCCCTAATATTTGTATTAGCAGATGCTGAACCACCTTTAGATCCTAATCTTATAATTTGTAAATCAGATTTTGAATTAGAGACATCTAATTTAGCTTGGTTGTAATTCAACTCAACATTATCAAATTGTTGTTTTGAAATAATTCCATTTTTGAATAAACTTTTATTTCTTTCATACTCAATTTTTGCATTTTTCAAGATAATTCTTGAATTTGCTAGTCTTCCCTCTGCACTGTTTAAGTTTTGTTCGTTTGGAACTACTTTAATTTTAGCTAGTAGGTCTCCATTATTCACCTGATCTCCCTCCTCTACATAAATTCCATCAATAATACCTTGTATTTGTGGTGTGATTTCTACCTCATCCTCAGGTATTACTTTTCCAGTAACGACAGTTTTCTTTTCAATTGATGTTTTAAACATCTTCTCAGTTTCAAAGGTTATTGCAGATTTGTTGTTTGTTTTTACAAAAAATGCTGCCGCAAATAAACTACCTGCAATTAAAACCGAAATTCCGATGTATTTTAAAATTTTCATTAGTTGTTTATAGTTTTATTCTTCTCTTAGTGCATCTATAGGTTTCATGTTAACTGCTCTTTGAGCAGGAATTAGTCCAATAAGTGTTCCAAGAAAAATCATTAGAAATAGTGCTCCAAAGATATATGGAATTGGTACGGTTGGATTTGTATATGGAAAGTCAGTTAAATCTTTTGTAGCAGAGCTAATACCAAATAAAACAAAAGCTCCTAAAATAATACCAAATATTCCAGCCACGAGTGTAAGAAAGACCGATTCTAAAATAATTTGATTACGTACCTCATTGGGAGTAGCACCGAGAGCCCTTCTTACACCAAGTTCTTTTGTTCTTTCTTTTACTGAAATTAAAAGAATATTCCCAATTCCAATTACACCTGCCATTATTGTAGCAATGCCTACAATCAGTGACAAAAGTGTCATCCCTTTTGAGAATCCCATAATTTTATTAAAAATTTCTCCTAGATTAAACCCTCCAAACGCACGGTCATCTTCAGGAGAAACATTGTGTAATCTCTTTAAAGCAGCTTTTATTTTTTTTTCAACAGAAACCACATCAGCATCATCATACGCAGCTATCGTAAACCACATTACATCATCACCAGTATTATATAGTCTTTTAAATGTTTCAAATGGAATAAAAATATCTCCATCAGTTTCAAATCCACCTCCAGGTATAAACTTGTGAACTCCAATTACTTGAAAATATATATCATCAATTTTTATATACTTTCCAATTGGATCTTCGTCTTTTTCAAATAATTCTGTTTTCGTTCTTTCTCCTATGACGCATACTTTTCTTTTGAATTTTATGTCCTCTTCGTTGATAAAGCGACCACCGTTGAAGATTTTTTTTGTTGCAATTCTTGTATAATCGGGAAAGTCACCATAAATATTGTAGTTGCTTGATTTATTTTTTCTTACGACTAAAGGCGGGCCACCCCAAAACACACCCCTTGAGTTTCTAGGCGCTATAAATTGCACCTCTGGAATTGTTTTTTTAATGTAATCCATATCTGAAAGTGTTAGCTGAATATTTCTTCCTGTTTTGAACCCAGCATAGGGTATGCTTGTCCTTTCAGCCCAAATAAACATTGAATTCATTGCTATATTTTCGAACTGGCGCTCAAATCCATTATCTAGTCCTTTGGCAGCTCCAGATAAAGTAATATAGATAAATATTCCCCATAAAACTCCAATCACAGTAATGACAGTTCTTACCTTGTTTTTTGATATAGATCCAAAAATTTCTTGCCAAGTATCCCTATCAAAAATCACCTTTAAATTATTCATCTCTTAAAGCAATTATGGGTTTGATACTTGAGGCTCTTTTTGCAGGAATATAACCAGCAATTGCACCAAAAACAATTAGTACTACTGTTGCAATTAAAGCTGTAGAAATTTCAATAAAAGGGTTTTTGATGAAATATTTATCTAATTTTATTCCTATATTTTCAAGAACTAAGACTCCAAAAAATAGGCCTAAATAGCCAGATATTATTGTTATAAACACTGATTCCTGCAGAACCATTTTTATTACTGAATTCGGTGTAGCACCTAAAGCTTTTCTTATCCCTAATTCTTTAGTGCGCTCTTTAACTACAAAAACCATGATATTTGAAATACCAATAATTCCCGCAATCAATGTTCCTAGACCAACAAAACTTACAATTAGCTGAAGTACTACAGCAAATTGTTGTGTTTCTCTTAAATCATCTGCTATATTTCTTATGTAAAAGCCATTTGGATCCTCAGGAGAGACCGATTTTTTTTCTTTAAAATACTTTTTGAGTCCATTTTCTATGCCCATTGCTCCAAGGTAGCCAAGTTCTTTTCTATATGTTAGTATTATTTGGTCTACTTTATCATTACTTTTTTCAATAAGCTGTCTAGTTGTATAGGGTATATAAATATTTCTTTCTTCATTATCTCCACCGTCATCTTGAAAAATTCCAACAACCTTAAATGCAGAAGAACCTAAATTTATGTATTTGCCTATAGCTTCCTCAGACTTAAATAAATCTTTAGCAACCATTCTTCCAATCACTGCAACTTTAGTTTTACCACTTATATCGGATTGATTAATGTATCTTCCTTTCATCAATATTGTTTTTTCAACAAACTGATGTCCAGGGGCAACCCCACGAGTACTGTAATTGTTGCTATTGTTTTTATATCTAGTTAGTGCATTTCTAGTTATTCTTGGTGTTAGGTATTCTAAATAAAATGAAAAGTTTTCTTTTATATCACTTAAATCATCATTTTTAAATTCAATACGTCTATTTGCCTTAAAGCCTTTATAGGGTTTTGAAGTTTTTCCAGGATATAAGAAAATAGCATTACTAGCATCATCTAAAAAAAATTCTTTAAAAGTATTTTTAAGACCATTACCAAGGCCAAATAAAATGATAAAAATAAAAATACCTAGAGAAACTGTAAAACCAGAAAGAAAAGTCCTCAGCTTATTTTTACCTATAGTTTCAAAAATTTCTGTCCAGCGATCTCTATTAAACATATGATGAGGCTTTGACCTGTTTAACTTTGCTATCTTCGACTATAACTCCATCTTTGAGTTTCACAATTCTTTTACACATTTTTGCTATCTCTAACTCATGAGTTACTACTAATATGGTCTTGCCCTCTTCATTGATTTTTTGGATCAATTCCATTACATCGCATGAAGTCTTAGTATCTAAAGCTCCAGTTGGTTCGTCAGCTAAAAGAACTTTTGGTTTTGAAGCCATAGCTCTGGCTATAGCTACCCTTTGTTTTTGACCTCCAGATAGTTCACTAGGCAAATGTGTTGCCCATTCTTTTAGACCTACTCTCTCTAAATAATCCGCAGCTATTTGCTGCCTTTCTTTTCTTGAAACTCCTTGATAATATAGTGGTAATGAAACGTTTTCTAAAGCATTTTTATAATTTATCAAATTGAACGACTGAAATATGAATCCAAGAAACTTGTTCCTGTATTTTGCTGCTTTGGTCTCATTCAAATTCTCAATCTTGAAACCATCTAATATATATTCGCCCTTGTCAGCCGTATCAAGCATACCTAAAATATTAAGTAAAGTTGATTTCCCAGATCCAGAAGATCCCATAATTGCAACTAGTTCACCACCCTCTATATTTAAGTTTATCCCCTTAAGAACATGCAAAGAAGAGGACCCCATTTTATATGATTTGTGAAGGTTTTTTAATTTAATCATTAAGACAATTTACAGTTCTTAAATTTGATTATATGGCAAAGGTGGTGTAAAATTACGGTTTAGAGGCAAAAATTAGTTTAAAAATATGTTAAGTTTCAACTCGTTTTAGTAAAATATTTCTATTTAAACGAAGGGATATAATTATTTTTTCTTTAAAATCTTGTATATTTTCCAACCTGCTAACCCAACTAAAAAATAAGGAATTGCCATCAAATACAAAATTCCGTTGTTTATACCTTTGGCTGTAGATTGCCCTTCCTCAGACTCAAGTACAGCTCTACACATTGAACACTGACTGTAAGCATCAGAGCAAAGAATAAGAAGAGAAAATATAAATATTAAAACAAAGGGTGTATTTATTTTAAGCATAATAAGGTGAAATCATTAAATATACAATCACTCCTGTAACTGCTATATACATCCATATTGGAAAGGTATATCTTGCAATTTTTTTATGATTTTCGAAAAAATTTGATATAGCACGTACATAGGTAACTAATACCATTGGTATAATACCTACTGAAAGTAAAATGTGGCTTATAAGAATAAAATAATATATTGGTCTTAAAATCCCTTGGCCTCCATATGGTGTTGGGTCAGAAGTCATGTGATATGCAACATACATGGCAAGAAAAACAACAGATAAGGATATTGCTATTTTCATAAGCCTTTCATGTAGAATCCTGTTTTTTCTTTTAATTGCGGTATAAGCTAAAACAAGAACCAAAGCAGTAATTGCATTAATAGTAGCGTAAGTAGGTGGAAGGAAAGTAAGCGGTTTTACATTAGGAATTTTAATCATAAAAAGAATCACAACTACTATTGGAATAGCAATCGATAAAATCCAAACCCAAGGGATATATTTTTTTGTAATTAGTTCACCTCTTTTATTCATTTTCTATTCTTTTAATAACTTTTCGATGTCCTCAATAAGTAGATCAACCTCTTGAACTTTTACGTTTTCTTGGTCAACTCCCATATAATATACTATGGGATTACCATATTTATCTGAGCGTGAACGGATAAAACCTTTTTTATCAATCAACGCAAAATAGCCTTGATGTTCAAAACCACCTGCAACTTTTGGGTTTACAGACGCAAATATATTAAATCCTTCGTTGGCAAGAGAATATAAATTTTCTTTTTCACCAGTGAGAAAATGCCAATTTTGAGAAAATACATCATATGATTCCGCATAATTTTTTAAAACTTTAGGGGTATCATATATTGGATCAACTGTAAAAGATGCTATTCCAAAATTTTCTTTGCTTCCAAATTTATTTTCAATTTTTTTCATGTTTTTATTCATGATAGGACAAATAGTTGGGCATGATGTGAAGAAAAATTCAACAACGTAAACTTTATCTTTAAAGTCTTCATTTGATATAATTAAGCTGTCTTGGTTAAAAAACGTAAAATCAGGGACTTTTTTAGCCTCACCATTTAAAAAAATGAATTGAAGTGGTACTGCAGAAGTTGATCGATTATGATCTACTACTTTGTTATCAATAATTCTATTGAAAATTTTTGGAATAAATAAAATTCCAAAAATTATAATAATTAAAAAAAGTCCAACACTTTTTAACTTTTTCATTTTTCTCTTTCCGAATTATAAATTTTAAGTGCCAGTCGATATTCAGCAAGTATCACCTTTACATCATCAATCATTTTTTTATTTATTTGTGCTACAGACCGTGCATCAAAAGCGTATAATGTTCCTGAATCTTCATCATCGTTTCTTCCCCTTAGACTCAAATCTTTATCAATGATGAATACATATGGTGTATTACCTGATTCATCTAATGAAAAAGGAGTTTTTAGTGAGCTAAAATGAGTTTTCATAATTTCGGAAGTCGTATGTAAAAAATTCCATCTTGAAATATCAGTCCCTACACCTTTTATAAGTTCATTTTTCAATTCTTGAACCTGTTTAATTTGAAAAGTGTCTACAAAAAAAACAAACTGAAAGTCATCAAATTGGTAAAACCTTTTATAAATTTTTTCATTTAAATTAAGTGCCTCTGCCTTTTTATTTTTTAAATCTCCTCCCCAGTAACCTAGAATTGTAATCTTATTCTTTAATTTAATTTTTTCACCTAAATAACCTTTAGGCAATTCATTTACTTTTTCAGTTAGAATTGGAAGCTTTGCGAAGTTGTTCTTCCCAGAAGCAAAAAATAAATAAACTAATAGTGGAAATACAAACAGTATCCCTAAAACAAACTTTTTATTTAAATCCTTAGTCATAAATTTATACTCACTATGAATTAATAGTAATAATTAGTTGAACTATATTTTAAAGCTTATCCTAGGTTAGAAATTCCAGGAAACAAATCCTATATCCATAACATCGAAAATATAATCTGCCTCTAGTATAAGAATAAATATAAGATATGGAATCAAAATCACTAATGGTAAGACTATTGAATTTTTTAAACCACTTCGTTCATCACGAATATGCATAAAATCCCATGCGATATAATATGCTTTTACGATTGTAAGTAAAATAAAAATCCAGTTAAGAAGTTTCATTCTTAGAAAACTTGTCATAAGAATTTCTGGCTTTAATATTCCTAATCCTACTTCAATAGTTGTAACTATAGATAGAAAAATTAAAACTCCCCAAATCTTTTGTTGGTTAGATTTAAATTTTAATAGTCCTCTAAAAATTGCAAGTTTATGCTGTCCTTCTGCCATAATAATTATTTTAAACGAGATAGAAAAATGTAAATACAAAAACCCATACTAGGTCTACAAAATGCCAATACAATCCTACTTTCTCAACCATTTCATAGTGGCCTCTTTTCTCATAAGTTCCAAGTATAACATTAAAAAATATTATGATATTTATAACGACTCCTGAAAATACATGAAAACCATGAAAACCAGTTATAAAGAAAAAGAAATCAGCGAATAATCTGTTCCCATACTCATTGTGTATCAAATTTGCCCCTTCAACAACCCCTATTGCATCATCTATCTTGTAAATTGCTTCATCTCTTGAAAGCAAAGTTTTTTGACCATTTTCAGAAATCTGTTCCGTTCTTATCGTAAGATTAGGATTAGCTAAAAAACCCTTTTTAACCTCTTCCACAGTAATTTTTGGAAGTGTTTTTTCATTCTGATACCAAAGGCCAATATTTGATTTGTGGGTTTGGCGTTCTGAATTAATTCCAATTGCAAAATCTTGGACAGATATGCGCTTATTATTTTCTAAATTAACAAACTGAAGTATTTGGCCTCCTTTTGTCTCTAGTGCACCGTATTCACCTTTTATAAAATTCTTCCATTCCCAGGCCTGTGATCCAACAAAAATGGCTCCACCAATAATGGTTAATAACATATAAAAAGTAACTTTAGACTTATTCATATGATGACCAGCGTCAACAGCAAGTACCATAGTAACAGATGAAAAAATTAAAATAAATGTCATTAAAGCGACATAGTACATAGGAGCGTCAACACCATGTAAAAATGGAAAATGGGTGAAAACCTCATCGGCAATCGGCCATGAGTTTATATTTTTGAATCTTGAAAAACCATAAGAAACTAGGAATCCAGTAAAAGTCAATGCATCTGAAACAATGAAAAACCACATCATTATCTTCCCATAGCTTGCACTAAAAGGTTTAGCTCCACCACCCCAAAGTTCTCTCTCGTTGACTTGAGTGTTTGTAGTTACTTCCATATGATTAAAGTCAAATCCGATATAAATTTATAAAATTTAGCCATAGAATGAAACGAATAAATATAAATATAGCCAAAGTATATCAAGAAAATGCCAAAAAGTTAAGGCCAGTTCAAATCCTAATGTATTCCCGTCAAAATAAAGCCCCTTAAAAGTATTAAGCAAAACATATAAAACAATTATAATCCCTGCACCAAGATGTGCCATATGTAACAAAACTAATATATACAGGTAAGATGTCGTAATTGAACTTTCAGGTCCTGTAAAATAATATCCGGTGTCTATTATCCCATTGAAACCTTGTATTTGAAAATAAATAAATGCTAAAGCTAATAATAGGGTTATACTAATTAATAACTGAGTCATTTTCAAACTTTTCATTCTTAGCATTTTAAATGCTAAATAAAAAGTAACACTACTTAAAATAATTATTAGAGAACTAATAGTGAAATCAAAAGGTAGATCAATTTGTTGTATCCAATCTGCTCGTGAGCTACTGACTACATATGCACTTGTAAGACCAGCGAAAGTCATACTCATACTTATCATACCCAGCCAAAGCATCATTTTTTTTGCTTTATTGGACTTTAATAATATTTCGTCATTACTCATTGAAATAATAATTTATCTAGCACATATACAACTTGTACTCCAGTAATATAAATAATACTTGATTTTATTAAAAGACTTGCAGATTTGTCGGTTTTTGATAACATTAAATTTATAGCAAAATAAAAAAACATTATTCCTAATAGTAATATAATTACTGAGGCTAGTTGAGTTAAATAAAGAACACCAGTAAATCTGAATGAAGGTATAAGTGAAATTAAGATTGTCCAAAGTGTATAAAAAACAACTTGGAAAGCTGTACTTTGATCTTTTGATCCAGAAGGTAACATTTTAAAACCCGCAGATTCGTACTGATCATGCATAAGCCATCCTATCGCCCAAAAATGGGGAAATTGCCAAAAAAACTGTAACATAAATAATAGTCCAGGTTCAATTCCAAACTTATTAGTTGCAGCTACCCATCCTAACATAAATGGAATCGCTCCTGGGAATGCACCCACAAAGACTGATAGTGGTGTTTTTTGTTTAAGGGGTGTGTATAAGCAAGCATACAAAAATGTGGAAATGCATGCGAAGAAAGCAGTTTTTAAATTTATTAAATAAAGACAAACAACTCCAATCAGGGTAAGCATAACTCCAATATACATTGCAGTCTTAGGTTGAATTCTCCCGTCCGGAAGTGGTCTATTTTGAGTTCTTAACATTTTTTTATCTAAGTCTTTCTCAAATATTTGATTAAAAACATTTGAGGCTCCAACCATCGAAAAACCACCTATTATAAGTAAAACCAGGGAATAATAGTTTATTTCCTCAACAGCTAAAAAATAACCAGCAATTGAAGACAAGACTATTGAAATTGACAGTCTTAGTTTTGTAAGCTGGGAAAAATCAATTAAGTTTTGATATCGTGTGTTTACAGAAATGGATTTGTAAAGAGGCATCAGACGTCATCATTCAACAAGCAAATATAGTGTAGAATAAGTCATCGAGCAATGATTTATCCCCAGATAAATTTTATTGCAGTCTAAAAGTAATAGGTATACTAAAAGGAACTCTGACAGGACGTCCCCTTTGCTTGCCTGGAGTCATCGCTGGAAGTTTTGAAATTATCCGCTCGGCTTCTTTTTCCAAGTTTTTATCTGGACCTCGCATTCTAATATTAGTAATACTTCCATCTTTAGATATTATAAAGTTTACATATACTCGCCCTTGGATACCCATCTCTTGGGCAATTTCAGGATAGCGGAAGTTTTTCCTGATATGCTTATTCATTTTTTCTTGAAAACAGCTTCGCCTTTCTGATTTTTTTACTCTTTCACAACCTGGAAAAATTGGAACATCCTCGATAACAGCAAAAGGTACGTCTATATCAACTTCCTCCTCCTCAACTTCTACGATTTCGACAATCTCTTCTTCGTCTGTT
>ENA-OSEY01000241-OSEY01000241.1-marine-metagenome-genome-assembly--contig:-NODE-241-length-40194-cov-3.446793_pt1 | contig 40194 bp, 40 predicted proteins | sample MGYA00248465_ERZ534230 | MGnify/ENA primary metagenome ERZ534230 (study PRJEB26409, sample SAMN06344110) | marine metagenome | isolation source: Sea water from surface | place: Atlantic Ocean:Southern... | reverse complement strand
ATCGATGTTCTTTCAGAGGATGAGCTGCTAACTTGCAATTTAGGTATAGAAAAATTTGAAAGAGATACCGGTGAGGAAATTGATTTTCCCTATAAATCCAGATGTCACCAAATTTTCTCTTGGGCAGATCATTTAGTACACCACCCTAAAATTTTGGATGCTGTGGAAGATGTTGTTGGTCCAAACATCCTTTGTTACCATGCAACATTATGGGTTAAGCCAGCAAAGTCGAAAGCATTCGTCCGCTGGCATCAGGACGGAACTTATTTTTTTCTAGACCCGGCTCTTCATGTTACAGCTTGGGTCGCTCTTACTATTGCAGATGAAGAAGCTGGTTGTATGAAAGTAATTCCGGGCTCCCACAAAAATCAATTTCTAGAACATAATGATGATGATAGCCCAGAAAATTTGATTCCTAGAGGGCAGGGATTAGCAGAGGAAATCGATACTTCAGGGGCAGTCAGCATGCCACTAAAAGCAGGTCAAATGTCACTCCATCATACAAAACTTTTTCATGCCTCATTCAATAATAACCGAGACGAGCGAAGGATTGGTTTTGGAATAAGTTATATACCGACTGAGGTTCGAGATGTTGGGAAAACAAAAGCTCATGCTTTGCTGGTTAGAGGAGAAGACAGACATCGAAACTTTTTGTCAGAAATGCGGATGAAGGAAGAGGGCTCAGAAAGCCAAAAAACCTATCATACCTCTCTCATGAGACAGTTTCGAAAAAGGCAAGATGATGGAGCTAAATATTCAAAATTCAGGATGGAATAGTCTGAAATATCGATTAATTTTGCTGGCTCTATTTCCTGCTTTGAGTCTGCGGCTTCCTGGAAAATTAGGGTGGTTATAATGAATGATTATGGGAAAAAAGGGCTAATTGGTGTTTTAACTCCGCAGGCTAATACTACCGTCGAACCAGAGTTCTGGACATTGTTACCAACAGGATGGTCGTTAATAAACACCCGCCTTACTTCAAATAAAAAAACAATAGAAAGTCGCTTGGTTGATTACACAAAAAACTTTGAGAAAACCGCTGAACAATTCGCAAATGCTCCCGTAAATATAATCGCTTCGGCATGCACGGGAGCCTCTTATCTTATAGGACAAAAGGCAGAGTTAGAAATAAAAAGTGAGATGGAAAATAGATATAAAGTTCCTTTTGTCACAGCCGCTTTAGCAACCGTTAATGCTCTAAGAGACCTAGATGTAAAGAAAATATCTTTACTCTCACCTTATCCAGATACTTTAACAAAAGCTTCAGTTGATTATTGGCAGGGGTACAATTTTGAAGTTGCTTCAATCTCAGGCCCAAAACTTGAGACTGAGGAGTTTCACCCAATTTACGCAATGGCTGGTAGCGGTGTTTTACAAGCTTATAGAGAATTATCTGATTCTGCTTCAGATGTTGTTGTGATGATGGGCACTGGTATGTCAACACTCACATCTTTATATCAGGGCCAAAAAGAAAATTTGAAGGCAGCATTTTCGTGCAATTCTGCTCTTGTTTGGAGTTGTTGTAAAAAGCACGCTCCAAGTGAGACACCTTCAATGGAAACATGGATTAATTCGATGAACTGGAAGAAAAAATACGATTTGTTGATAGGTTTATGAGTTTAAGATGAGAGAGTTATGTGATTTTAGGTCATAGTAAATATAAATTAAATAATTATGGTTGAGGAAAAAAATGGGACAGGGAATTTACATCACAGTCGTTGAAGGTAAGGGTGATAACGATAAAGTCTCCGCCTATCACGTTGCTCCAAAGCAATCACAACCAAAGGGCGGCATTGTGCTTTTACAAGAAATTTTTGGCGTCAATGAATATATCCGAGAAGTTTGTGATCATTATGCAGAAAAAGGTTGGGAAGTGATCGCCCCTTCATTGTTTGATAGAGAAAGTCAAAAAATAGAACTTAATTATGATGCTGATGGCGTAGAGCAGGGCCGCGCTCTGAAAGATTCATTGGATTCTTTCTCCGAGAACGATATTGCTGCTTGCTGCAATCATTTTATGAATGGCTTGAAGCTTGCCGTTGTAGGCTATTGTTGGGGGGGATCATTAGCCTGGCGTGTGGCTTGTCGTAGCTCAAGGTTTGACGCGGCAGTTTGTTATTATGGAGGAGAAATACCGTCGCTCTCATCCGAAAAACCTCATTGTCCAGTTCAGGCTCACTTTGGTCGACAAGATTCTACCATTCCAATTTCAGATGTTGAAAATTTTATCAGTTTGAGGCCTGAGGTGGAAACATACATATATGATGCCGATCACGGTTTTAGTTGCCATCATCGAAAACAATATCATCAATCAAGCGCAAATTTAGCACAAGAGCGTGTTGATGAGTTTCTTAGCCGGCATATTCAAAATACAAATTAAATTTCGCAATCTGGAGTACAGCAATTTGTGCTTTTTGCAAAAACTTAGTTTCAGAGCCTCAACAGATTCATTAATAAGAAGCGTTTTCAGTGACCGAAAGATAGAGGATTGTGTAAAATGCCAGAATATAAAACCGCACTGGTAACAGGCGCACAAAAAGGCATTGGAGCGTCTATAGCTAAAGCCTTAATTAATGAGGGAGTGAATGTTGTTTTGAATTATCTGGATGATGATAGCACAGTGTCATCCTTAGTAAGAGAAGCAACAGATAAGGGATTGAAGGCCGAGGCAGTTAAGGCTAACGTCGCCAATCGGTCAGAAGTTGTGAACTTAATAGATGCAGCCGAAAAATTTGGGGGACTAGACTATGCAGTGAGCAATGCTGCTATTTATCCAAGAACATCGCTTTTGGATATGACGGAAGAAGAATGGAAAGAGGTTTTAGACGTTAATTTGAACGGCTGTTTTTTCACTTTACAGGCAGCAGCCCGCAGCATGATAGCTAAGGGCAATGGAGGCTCTATTCTTACAATTTCTTCTGGCGCAGGATTTAAAGGAGCGGCGAAAGGTGCGCATTACAGCGCAAGCAAAAGTGGGTTATTTGGTCTAACAAAATCAGCCGCACTCGAACTAGCCTCTCACAATATCCGTGCTAATGTAATCGCACCAGGTTTAGTGGATACTGATCAACCTCGAGGTGAATTTAGTAACGAAGATATGGAACGGATATGGAAAACATTGCCGCTGGCTGGTAAAACCGAGCCTTCTGATATCGCTGACCTAGCCATCTTTTTGTTATCTGGTAGAGCTAGTCGCATCACAGGTCAGATTCTCCATGTGAATGGTGGCGGTCTGATGCCCTAATAATCGTTTGCCTCTAAAGCGTTTCATCCCTCCCGATGATTTGGCTGTGCACCATTTTCGAACGATTCTTTGTCCATTTAATTGCATTACACCTTGCAGCACCAATCTTTTCAGGCTTGAGTGCGTTTAATTCAGGAGAAAACACGTTTAATTCGCCAAGGCCAAATTTTGCATGTTCTATTGAGATATCAGACATATGTGACTGAAATATTTCAACTGTTCTATTTAGGTTGGTTGGGTCTGGTATTATTCGCATGGTGTAGAAAGTTGAAAAAGCCGGCACGCTTCGGTCAAAATTTTCTCGATTATCTACTTCCATGGTTAATGATAGGACTGGCCCGTTTTTGCGCTGAACCTTTCCAGTAAATCGGTCACCAACTCGCGCTCCATAAACTGGGTCAGGTGGAGTTATCCAGATTTTAGCGTCTAGTTGTGGCCAACCAAACATTTCCCGACCCACGGTAATTTCTTCAGCTGAATCACAATATAAAAAAGGATCATAAAACCCTTCCACACCTTCAAATTGAACTGCCAGAGCTACCACTGCTTCCCGCACTAGACACCGCTCTGGATGACGAGCAGCAAAATCAGTCCCAAAACCAATATCACAGATTAGCTCGTGAATTGTAAAACGCACTGGAGAATCTGGAATTATGGTCAGAGGTTTTGGGACGAGTTTAGCTATTGCACGCTGATCACAGTCAACAATTAAGGTGACAGAACGCCCACTAAAATTCCAAGGAGGGGGGCCGTACAAACTGGATTGCCCAGTTGGATCCAATGGCGCTGAAAATCCTTTAAGAGTGCCAGTCATTCCCGTTTGCTTTTAACCACTGGGAGTGGGTGACGCCATTGCCGCGAAAACCCTAGCAACAAATTCATCGCGTTCCGCAAGCCTATATTCATCATAGGTAGCTGCTTCGACAGGTTCATCCAATCTGGAGAGGTCTGCACCGTTTTTTGCCAGAATATCCTCCAGAAGTTTTTGCCTATCCCGCATTGCATAAATCTCAGTCGCTAGCGCTAGCACCACACGCATCATGTCTGATTTTGATACAGCTTCAAAATAATCAATTTCTGGAGAGACGGACATTTTTCTCACCCCTGCTGTTATGGCTTATGACCGATTGTTACATGATAGCGGAATTTTCCCATATAATTGCCCTTTGCTCCGCCCCATTCAGAATGAGCCTCTGTCATCTTTGCTTTCAACCCTGCATCCTGATAGGCCTGTATTAAATCCATTTCGTGATAGTCGCGCCAATACGGTTCGCCGTTATGCTCAGTATCCCAGTCCATCAAAAATGCACTCAGTGGGTCAAGGCTGTCATAGCTGGGCAACTCAAGATTCGCTAATACGCCACCGGGGGCTAATACACGTGCGGCTTCATTAACTATATTGGTTACCGCCTTTGTTGGCACCTCATGAAGCAGCAGCATACAAAAAACCAGGTCGAAATGACCGTCAGGGAAATCCATATCCTCTGCATTCATTTGGCTGAAATGCATCGGTTTTCCATTTTCCACTGCTCGGTGTCGAGCATATTTTAACATTGGGGCTGCTAGATCAATTCCCCAATGTTCTGCGTCTGGTAAAGCATTCATTATGGGATAGCTCTTGTAGGCTGGTCCGCATCCCATATATAGCACCCGTTTGAAAGGTTGGTCTGGAAGCACGCTAACCAGAGCCCTTCCCATCTCATCTCCAGCTTTGCCGTATCGATGCATTGTATAGGTTGCTACACCTACCTCATAAATTGGGCCGGCTATAGTATTTTTATGAAAATTACCAGGCTGAAGATGAAATTCATTATTTTCGTAATAATCAGGCATAGGTAGATTTGAGTTTAGTGTAAGTGAGCCTGGGTCTTGGTAATCGCTATCTAGCTGTTTTTCTATTTCCGTCTTGCGCTCGTCAAGACCGAAAATTACTTCCCGCCACATAGCTTCCTGACTTAGACGCTGTAAACCACGTGATGTCTGATAAAGTGGGTCTGGACCAAATTTTTCCTGCATAAACTTGCTATCGCGTAGCTTGGATTCGTTTGGGTTTTCTGCATCACACCAATTTTCAAATTCCTGCCTCAAAGAAGGCATTATCTGCCCTGCAATATAGACTTTTAGACCCTCTACTAAATCTAGGCGCGCTTGACGCTCGCGGCTTAGGCGCAAATCCATTTTAATGCTCCCACTTCTGAAATACTTTTCTTCCAATAAAAAGTTTGCACCCCTTGTTATCTTTTGTCTAGTTTGCGCAAATGCAACTGTCATGAATTAAATTATCACATCTATTGTTTGTCCTGTTAGGTTCTATGCCTTTTCAATTGCCTCTTTTTCTATGCTAGACTTGCAATAAAAAGCCTTCCTGTGCTGAAAAGTTTTAGGAGTAACGAAAATGGCTAATATCGAAGAGGTTAAAAACGGCTATTTCAAATGCGAATGGGGTCAATTGCATTACCGTTCAGTGAATCTAGATAGTAAAAAACCTTTACTGGTCATGTTGCATCAATCGCCCCTCTCCTCTCGAAATTATCAGGCTGCTTTACCATATTTTGCGGATCATTTTCGGGTGGTTGCTCTTGATACGCCTGGCTTTGGCCAATCAACTCCACCTAATCGAGTTTGGAGTGTGCAAGATTATGCAAAGATTGCTTTACAATCTGCTGATGCGCTGGGTGTTGAGCAATTCTATCTATTTGGGCGTGCAACCGGCGGGGTTTTTGCTTTTGTCGCTGCCTTATTATCTCCCGAAAGAGTAGAAAAGTTGGTTTTGCATGGAATGCCTGTCTATACAGAAGAAGAACGCACTGACCGGTTGGCTAATTTTGCTCCTCCATATGAGATTGATGATGATGCTGGACATTTGCGTTGGATTTGGGATCGTATTCATTCAGAATATCCCTGGATAGATGGGCATTTGGCAACGCAGTTTTGTCGGGATTTTCTGAATGCTGGACCAGATTTTGCAACTTCTTATCGTTCTATCTGGAAGTATGATTTGCCAAAAGGGTTTGCCGCTGCTGGAAGTCGACTACCCTGCCCAACCTTAATACTCGGTGGTGGAGCAGACCGTATTGCTTACATGCATGAGCGTGTTAGGGCCCTTTTTCCGGATGCGGATGAAGTATTTGTGCCAGAAGCTACAGACTTTGTTGCAGAACAAAACCCAGAACTTTTTGCCCGTATTGTTGGAGACTTTTTGGCCAGTTAACATCCAATAGCACTCTTTACTAGTTATTGTGGCTCTCTTTTTTTATTGTTAGACTTGCTTTATGGGAGAGCTAAGTAACAGTGAGCAACAAAAGCTTAAGCAGGACTTTATTACTGGATTTTCTATTTTAGATGCAGATGGCCAGAATAGTGGTATTGCTGGGCATTTAACTGCGCGTATTGGTAGAAGCGAACAGTTACTTGGCCATCAATATGGCCTAGCTTTTGACGAAGTTGATGCCTCGCAGGTGCGACAGGTGGATTTTGCCCTCAAGGCTGCCTACGACGGAAAAGTTAGTCCATCTTTAGCCTTTCATGTAGCCCTATACAGGAATCGTTCTGATATTGGAGCTATCGTGCATAGTCACCCGGATCAGGTGATTGCCTTCAGCGCTACTGGAGCGCGGTTCGAGCCAGTTTTTCAGAGTGCGTTGATGCTGCATGAAAAGGTGGCCCATTACGATGATTATGATGGCATTATTGAAAATGAAGCACTCGGGCTAAAATTTGCTGAAAAGCTTGGTGACAGTCAGATATTGTTGCTTAAAAACCACGGTCTAATTGCGGTGGGGCGCTCGGTTCGGCATGCTGTTTGTGCGGCGGTTATCTTTCACCAAAATTGTCGCATCCACTTACAGGCGTTGTCTGCTGGCAGTGTTTCTGGCTTCTCTGATGTTGGGGAGGCAAAAAATATACTAGAGCAGGCAGGTGAATTTCTGAATCAGGACCGGATTATCGACATGCGCTGGGAACAACTGGCCCGAAAGGCAAAACAAAAATAAAGGGCACGCCTTTATGCAAAAAAGTAAATTGAATCAAATGGGGTTATCACTTGATGATTGGGAGAGGTTAGCTGAACAAAGTGGCCTTGATATAACCCAGTTAGAAAAGGAAGAAATATATCAGGCCTACTTGCGCGTTCAAGAGCTGGTAAAGCGCCTTGATCAGATAGTCAAATCAGAGGCAGAGCCGGCAGCAATTTTTCTAGCTGAGAATTTTAGTAATGAGCAACATTAGCGCATCAGAAATTGCTCCGCTTTCGGTTTTTGAATTGTCCAGATTTCTGGCGGCTGGTGAAATCAGTGCGGTGGAAATTACTAAGGCGCTGATTAATCGGATCGAGGAAAAAAATGAGACATATCGCGCTTTTCTCACAACTAGTTTTGAGCTGGCTTTAAAACTAGCTGCGCGATCAGATGCGAGGCGCGTAAAATCAGCCCTTCTCAGCCCAATTGATGGAATTCCCGTCGCACTCAAGGATGCTTATGATACCAAAGGTATTACCAGCACTGTTGGTTCAGGGATTTTGCGTAATCGCGTGCCTACTGAAGATAGCGCTGTATGGGAAAAATTGAATCAAGCTGGTGCGATTTTACTCGGCAAACTTGAATGCACTGAATTTTGTTTAGGTGGCCCATCATTGGATGCAGCATTTCCAAAATCGCTCAATCCTCATGATAAAGAACGATATACCGGTGGCTCATCAAGTGGTGCTGGCGTGGCACTTGCAACTGGAATGGTGCCTGCTGCAATGGGGTCGGATACAGGCGGCTCGATACGCATTCCAGCTTCTTTTTGCGGCGTTTCTGGAATAAAACCAACTTATGGATTAGTGAGCTTGCGTGGCCTTTTCCCACTTTCTGGCTCATTGGATCATGCGGGCCCAATGGCGCGGACCAGCCGAGATTGTGCTCTTTTGCTTGATGAGATCAAGGGGTTTGACCCAGCGCACCCAACCAGCAGCAAGCGGCAGATTGCTCCGATATCTCCAAGTCTGTCTGGAGATTGTCGCGAATTAGTTATTGGTCATGTTACCAACTTCACTGAATTGGAGGGTGTTTCTGAGGAGAGTCAGGCGGCTTGTTTGAGAGCGTTAGAGGTTTTTGAAGACTTGGGAGCTAAAATAAAAAAAGTGCAACTGCCTAGTCTCTGGGATTATACAATTGCCAACACTGTCATTATGACAGCTGAAGCCTATGCTATTCATGCTGAACGGTTTGCTGCCAATCTGAATAGAGTGAGTGATTTAACTCGTCATCGGATTGCTCTGGGAGCATTTTTAACGGCTGAAAATTATATTAAGGCGCAAAAAGCGAGGCGAGCTCTCTCGCAAAAGACCTATGCATTGATGAGGAGTCATTCCTTAGATCTGCTCTGCTATCCAGGGATGATGGGTGATCCTCCAGAAATTGATAAGGTTGGCCGATATTATTATTTAGATTGGCCGCTAATAACCTCACCGGCTAATTTGACAGGGGCTCCAGCAGCTTCGGTGCGCGTGGGTTATTCAGTTGCCAATATGCCAATGTCTATTCAGCTTACTGGTAAACTGTTCGAAGATGGAAAAGTACTTTCGGCTGCTCATGCTTATGAGATGGCCACACCAGAATTTTCCAAAATTATGGAGTGAATTAATGCTTGTTCGAAGACGCTTTATGGATATGCCTTTTGGCCAAATTCACTATCGGGAAGCCGGTACATCGGATTTACCTCCGCTCATGCTGCTACATGCCTCTCCTGGTTCCTCCAAGCAATTGGAATTCCTTATCGAAAACCTTGGTAAGCAATTTCATGTGATTGCTCCTGACACAATGGGCAATGGTGACTCAACGCCACCAAAACAGGAACAGCCTGAAATTAGTGACTATGCTAATGCGATGATAGTTTTCTCCGATCAATTGGGTTGGAAAAAAATGCACCTTTATGGCACCCATACCGGAGCACGTATTGCTGTCTGTATGGCCTTGCATGAAGGGGGACGTATTGACCGTCTCATATTGGATGGGTTCGGCCTTTACACTCCAAAATCCTTAGATCAAATCCTAAAGGTTTATGCGCCCTCTATGGAGCCAGATCAACAGGGCTTGCATGTCATGCAGGCTTGGCAACTCTGCCGAGATCAATATATCTGGTTTCCTTGGTTTCGAAAACAAGCGGAAAAACGTGTGCCTCATGACTTACCAGATGCTGAATTTTTACATCATAAATTTGTTGAGTTGCTCAAAGGCATTCGAAGCTATCATAAATCCTATAAAGCAGCCTTTCGCTACTCCATGCGCGAATATGTTCCAAAGTTAGAACACCGCACGCTTATCACCTGTGCTGAAAATGATTTAGTTAGACCAGATTATGAGGAGGCTAGGATGCTCTTGGATGGTGCTGAAAGCTGTATTACACCTGGGGTACGCAGTGAGGAAGACGCTGCTAAAACTGCTGCTGCTTTTGCCCAATTTCTGCTTGGTAATTGAGAAGATTTTTACATTGCTGTTGGTTTTATGACGGCTTTGCGACTACTATTCACGCTTAACAGGCCGCTAGCACAAATCATGATTATTCCAAATATATCTGCTAGGTTTAGCGTTTCATTAAAAATAAAATAACCAAAGCTAAGTGCCCAGACTATGCGAAGATAGTCTAGTGCCCCAATTAGCATAGAGGAAGCAAATCGATAGGCTAAAATGATTAGTGAGTGCACTCCTAATGCCACTACGCCCAGAAGAAGCACCCAAATCCACTGGTCTGCTATGGGCTGGCGGAAATCAGCAACGCTGGGCAGACCAAAGAAAATTATACCAGAAAGAGTTAGATAAAAAATCACAGCAAAATTGGAACTGCGAGCAGGCATCCTACGTACAGCTAAGTTTGTGCAAGCTGCTAAAAATGAGCCAATGAGAACCACTAGCGCATCAAAGTTAATGCCGGATAGATCTGGCTTAAGGATAATCATGGCACCAGAGAAGCCCAAAAAAAGTGCCAGCCAGCCCTGTTCAGAGACCTTATCCTTGTAAAGCACCGAAGTTAAAATCATAGCTATGGTTGGAGTTGTAAAATTAATTGAAGTAACGGTTACGATCGGTAGGCTACGCAGGGCAAAATAGAAACAGGCCATAGAACAAATTGAAAAAGTGGCGTGAACCATATGTGCCTTAAGATCAGCTGCAAGCAATTCTTGCCGGAATTTTTTAAAAGATAAAAATGGAAGAAGCACAAGTATAACTAGCCATGAGCGCCAGCCTAACATTTGAATTGTGGTGAAGTCAGCTTCAGCCAGAAATTTGATCGCAACCGCCATTATGGGGATCAAGACTGTATTGCCTAGCATCGCCGCATATCCCAAAACAGGGCGTGGAGGCAAAATTCCTGAATGTGTGGCTCTTTTGCTCAAGGTACTTTACGCCAGATAGGGCCGCGTGCCCGCACCGGTTCTAAAAGGCTCTCATCAAAAGGTGGAAGATGATAGCCTTCAGGCTGAGGAGGGCGGGCTTCATAGCCAGTTTTTTTCTCTAAAATTTGGCGGATGCGCGGATCAGTATAATAGGCAGCATAGCAAGCTTTCAAAACTGCTTCAAAGGCATCTGGTTGAGTGCTCTCAATGGAACTGAGGCAGGCTGTTTGTTGTTTAGTCGATAGAGCTGAAAAATTATCAGGTAATTCTGTTAACATAATCTCAAGATATTTATCAGCCTGTTCAAACAGGCTGTCTAATAATTCGAGGAAACGGCTAGAAAGCCCGTGTTGGCCTGCAGCTGGCCAGCCAGTGGTATCGCCTGGTATCAGACAGTCCAGCATAGCTATAATTGTTTCTTTTGACATGGCATCTCTCCCGGTCAGGCTGCGGCAAGTCTTGCACTCATCAAATCTGCAGCCCTCAGAGCTAGCGACTGTAAAGTAGAAGTTGGGTTGACTGGGCTGGAAGTAACAAAGACTGAGGCGTCAATTATTGTGAGATTTTCAAATCCATGCACTCGCCCATCGTTTCTTGTAACACTTTTTTTTGCACAACTTCCCATTTGCGCTGTCCCCATAAGGTGAAAGCCTGCTTGTTCAGAAAGGGGGGTGACCACTATTTTTTGAGCCCCTGCTGCGACGAGCCACTCGCGCGCTCGAGCAATACCAAAGTCTCTCATTTTTAAACTATTTTCACCCAGTCGATATATCATGCGTGCCGTTGGCATTCCAAATTTGTCCAAGCGGCTCTTATCCACCTCAATTCGATTTTCTGCTTCTGGCAGATCCTCACAAGTTATCGTTAGGCTTATCGACCGGCCGAAAGCAGAATCAAAATCTCTATTATGTTGTGCTCCCCAGGGAAGTCTCTCCCCATAGCCTCCAAGAGCCGTGCTAAGTGGGCCTTGACCGCGCAGAACTTGCATTTGAAAGCCACGAAGAAAACCTCGGGCTTGGTCTGTTTCGCAGAATTGTTGGCTTACTATTGAAGTTGCAAAAGGTCCAGCATAACTCTGCAAATCTTCTTTAAAATAACCAGTCACAATTGCTGTTGGATGGAGCATTAAGCCTTGACCCAGCAGCTGATTATGCCAGCCGTCTATTGACCGAAGAAGGATATTCGTTGAGAGCGCATTGCCAGCTAATACTAGTTCACCGCAATTTATTTTCATGATGGTACCGTTTTGGTTTATGACCTCAACCGCTTTTATCTCGCCATTAATAGTTATGATTTGTTTTACAATCTTGCAGGTAATCAAGTTGACTCCAACCTGTTGGGCTGCTCTCAAATAAGCAATATCAGCACTTGCACGTGCATGGCGTGGGCATCCAATTCCGCATGGTCCACAATTATTGCAAGCGCCTCTACCAACAACTGAGTCAGTGCTGGCAATAGCTGCATCTGCAGGCCACCAGTGCCAGCCAAGTTTATTTGCAGCTTCAGCCAATTTGCGACTTCCAGTGCAAAACCCAAGTGGTGGATGGCCGCGCTCCGCCCTTACTGGGTTGGCTGGGTCGCCAGCTAGCCCTGACACGCCCATCATTTCGTCATTAATATCCATATAGGGCGCGAGATCATCATAATTCAGAGGCCAATCGGCTGCGATATCGTCTTGGCTAAATGAGCAGAAATCAGAGGGGCGAAAGCGCGGAAAATGTGCTCCCCAGCGAATAGTACTGCCACCTACAGCATTGAAAAAAGCTGGTTTAATAGGTGTTTGGCTTTCATCAACAGGATAATCAGCTGCTGATTTACGTATATTTGGATTAGCATGAAATGATTTCTGTAATGCTAATTCCCAGTCATTTTTCTTGCTAGCAGCGTTGCGTTGGTTGACGAAATCTCCACGTTCCACCAAAAGGATACGTAAATCTGGCTGGAGATTAGCGAGGCGCCAAGCAAAAGCAAGGCCGGTTGCACCCGCTCCCACGATGACAATGTCGGCAGCCTCAGCCATTATCTCTCCTGCAGATTGTTGGCTGGCTTGGCTTAAATTTGTCGTGCAACCAACTCACCTTCATTAATTGCGTCGTTTACACGGCGCTGCGCCATAGCGTCCCCAATCAGATGGCAAGGTTTGCTATCACAAAGGCTATGATAGAGCTGGTCGTTTGCGGCGCCGCCTTGCACCATCACTACGGCTGAAATATTTTTAAAAGTAGAATTTTTGCCTGTATATAGATCTCGCATCACAACTTGGTCGTTATCTATCGACAACAATTCACAATCTACATGAAATTTAACTCCAAGGTTTTTCAGCATCCCGTGAACCTTGCCCCAATCACGACTAGTTGCAAGGTCTGGTGAAGCTTGACCAAGCTGGGTCACGAATTGCACAACTTTGCCTTGCCGGGCAAGAATTTCAGCAACCACGGCGCCCTGACGTCCCCCTATAATGTCAAAGATTAAAATCTGTTCACCTAATTCTGGCTGCTTTTCTAGCAGTTCAGTATAACTAAAAACGTGGGTACTATCGGCACCAGGAAGACAGTTTCCGTTCCATTTTTCTGGATGCAGCATTGTCCAGCCATGTTTCAGACCAGTGGAGCCAGCAGCGATTACGATTTCATCAAATTTTTCTAAATCTGCTTCCTTAACTTTATGATTTAGGATTACCTTTACATCTTCTTCAGCGACACGGTCTTCAAGCCAAGAGACAATCCCAATCAGTTCCTGCCGCGACTCGGCTTGAGCCCACCAGCGCACTTGACCACCCAGCTCAGCTCTTGCTTCAAATAAGGTAACTTGATGGCCGCGTCTTGCCAGAGTCCAGCTAGCGCGCATTCCAGCAGGCCCGCCACCCACAACAGCAACCTTTTTTTTCTTTTCCACAGGAGGCAAATTATATTCGTCCAGATCCAGTTCCTGCCCGGCAGCAGGATTATGAATGCAGCCTAATGGAGCTTGAGCAAAAATACGGGACATGCACCAATTTGCACCAACACAAGGCCGAATAGTATCAGATTCTCCCGACAGTGATTTTTGAGCCCATTTCGGATCAGCGACTAACGCTCGAGCCATGCCAACAAAGTCACATTTACCTTGTGACAGCCAAGTTTCAGCTTCCTCTGGTGTGGTAATTCTTCCAACACCAACCACAGGCAAATTAAGCTTTGATTTAATCTGAGATGTCGCATCTAACTGAAAGCCATGTTTTTCAGGAGCGGTTGGATAAATTAGCATGCGGTTTATGTAGGTTCCGTGACTAAAAGAAATGTAATCTATAAGTCCAGTTGCCTCAAATTCTCTGGCAATATCGGTCCATTCATCTGGACCTAATCCACCTTCATGGCCATCATCCGAGTTTAGTCGCATACCCATAATCATTTCTGGGCCAATTTCAGCCCGAGTAGCCTCGAGAATTTCAGTTACAATGCGCATGCGGTTTACTAGTGACCCACCAAAATTATCTTGTCGAAAGTTTGTGGCCGGCGATAAAAACTGATTGAGCAAGTAACCGTGTGACATGCCATGTACTTCTACTCCATCGAGACCTCCTTCGCGTGAATAGCGCGCAGAAAGGCGGTATCCATCTATGATCTCATTAATATCTGACGCGGTCATCACATGCGGCATTTCTCTGTAAACTCCGCAAGGCACTGCTGAAGGGGCCCAGACTGGCAGCCCGTTGGTAACACCATTAGTTTGTCGGCCGCGATGCCAGGGTTGTGAAAGTAAAAGCGTGTCATAGACATGAACCGCATCAGCTAATTTTTGGTATTCTGGAACCATGCGTGGATCAAAGGCAAAGGCCTTGCCCTTGTAAGGCTGGGTAGTTGGATGCGTGGCCATAGCCTCCATGGTTATTACAGCCGCTCCTCCTCGCGCTCGTTCGGCATAATATGCAATATGAGCGTCTGTGAAGAGGTGGTCTTTGACCAATAGTGTTGCATGTGCTGTCATCCAGATCCGATTTTTTGCTTTTTTTGGACCTAACTTTATGGGGCTACCCAAAATGGTGAAAGGGTTCTCTGTCATTTTTGATCTCGCGGGATTATGTTGCTGCCATCATGCAAGCGCAGGCAGCTGGCCAAATGATTTAGTGAAATTTCTTCCGCCTTAGGTGAGGTGGATTTACAAGCTGGTAACGCAACTGGGCATCTAGTGTGAAAACTACAACCACTGGGCAGATTTATTGGGGAAGGAATTTCCCCTTGTAGAGTCAAGCGCCGCAATCGGGCATTTGGGTCTGATGGCAGGTGTGCCGAAAGCAATGATTGTGAATATGGGTGTGAGGGGTCTGAGAATAACTTGTCTTTAGGCACTTCCTCTACAATATGGCCTAGATATAGCACCGCAATTCGGTCGCTAATAAGTTTTATTGTGCCCAAATCATGGCTTATAAAAAGGAATCCAGCTTCTGTTTCAACTCGCAATTCTTGAAGTAGCTCGAGTATTCCTGCTCTTACAGAAAGGTCGAGTGAGCTAGTTGGCTCATCTAGAACAATCAATTTTGGGTTTGTGGCAATTGCGCGTGCTATGCAAACGCGTTGAAGTTGGCCGCCAGAAAGTGCACTTGGTGTTCGATTAAGAAAATCTGTGCTAAGACGCACTCTTTGGGCTAGCATTTCTGTTCTGTCCTGGCATTCCGAGCGCGATATATCAAGATGAATTCGTAGTGGCTCTGCTATTAAATCGCCAACCTTCATGCGTGGGTTCAGAGCGCTCCATGGGTCTTGAAATACCATTTGCATATCTTTGCGCAGAGGCCGAACATATTTGTTTGGCATGTTAGTTATGTCTTGTCCATTAAAGAAGACTTGCCCTTCTGTTGGGTTGGTAAGGCGTAAAACAGTGCGGCCTATGGTTGACTTCCCAGACCCGCTCTCCCCCACCATGCCTAGGACCTCGCCACGCCTAATCGATAAATTCACTCCATTAACTGCATTGACAAAGGTGCCAGAACGACCCACTGGAAAGCGCTTAACTAGATTTGTGGTTTGCAGGATTATGTCACCCATTTTTTTTGCCTCTGCTGGTCTTAAGCGGTTTTGCAAAATGACAACGAGCGTTATGACCTGATGTGATTTTTACCATGGGCGGCTTTTTTTGACAGGTGTTAGTTGCCAAAGGGCAACGGTCTTGGCTAAGGCATCCAGTTGGAAGATTAAAAAGATCTGGTGGTTGTCCTCCAAGTTGATTTTTTGTTCCCAAATGCAGTTGTTCTGGGGTTGCGGCCAATAATTGTTGAGTATAGGGATGGGCGGGTTTTAGAAAGACGTCACGTACTTTTCCCTGTTCGATTATTTCACCAGCAAACATTACCGCTACTTCGTCACAATAATGTGCAACTATCCCTAGGTCATGAGTGATGATCATACTGGCCATGTCAAACCGGCTAACCAGGCCTCTTAGTAAATCTAAAATTTGTGCCTGTACGGTCACATCTAAACCAGTTGTTGGCTCATCTGCGATAAGTAACTTAGGCGAATTCATTAGAGCCATGGCAATCAGCACACGCTGCGCCATGCCACCGGAGAGTTCATGAGGCCAGGCAGTAAACCTTCCTTGCGGATCAGGAATACCAACTGCCTGCATCATTTCCATCGCTTTTTGCCTGGATATTTCTAGGGAACCACCTGTATGTGTCTGGTGAATGCGCACTAGCTGTTCTCCAATACGAGTTAGTGGGTCTAGAGAACTACGCGGATTTTGCACAACCATGGCAATATCGGCTCCGCGAATGGCATTTAACTCATCATCAGGCAATGATAATAATTCACGGCCATCAAATTTTACTGAGCCGCCAACAATGCGGGCAGGTGGGCGCAGAAGGCCACATATTGATTGTGCGGTTAGGGATTTTCCTGCGCCAGTCTCACCAACAATACCCAAGACTTCCCCACGGTTGAGGGTTAGATTAACTTTGTTAAGTGCACAGGCCTCACGGAGCTGATTGTCGATATCGTGAAAAATGAAATGTGTCTGTAGTTCAGAGACGGATAGCAGGCTCATTTTGAAACTCTCCGTCTAGGGTCCAAGATATCTTGAATGCCATCGCCGAATAGATTAAGCCCAAACACTAAAAAAATCAGTGCAATTCCGGGAAATATAGCTACCCACCATTGACCAGTTACCATAAATTCTGCCCCTTGCCTAATCATCGCCCCCCATTCAGGAGTTGGTGCTTGGATGCCTACTCCTAAAAAGGCTAGCGTCGCGCTGATGCGAACGGCCCAAGCGGCTCGCACAGCTGTTTGTGCCATTGCGCCCTGTATTGAGTTAGGCAGCAGATGCAGAAACAGAATACGCCATGTTGGATTTCCGGCTGCAACAGCACTTTCTACAAATATAGAAGACCGCAAGGTCAACACTTCAGCGCGAACCAGCCGAGCAAATACTGGGCTATCTAAAAAACCTAGAACAAGGACTACATTTATAAGTGATTGGCCGGTTGCAGCAACAACTGCTAATGCGAGAATAATGGATGGGAACACGCGAAGTCCGTCAAAGATACGCATTAGGACTTCATCTAGAATACCTCCTCGATAACCAGCGATAAGCCCAACTGGCACACCTATCAGTACCGATATAGTCACTGCTGGGATCGCTATTCCAAAGCCAAATTTTGCGCCATAAATTACACGAGAGAAAACGTCCATTCCATTGCTATCAGTGCCGAACCAATGCTCTGCAGAAGGGCTTTGTAGGATCCGATCTGGATAGGCTGAAACGGGGTCATGTGTCATAAACAGTCCAGAAAAAATAGCAAGTATGCCAAACATAAGAATAATTACCACACCAGCAGTTGCTGTTGGGCTCAACCGACTCACGCCGCGCAGGCGATTGCTAATTCGAGTGGAGAAACGAACATTCGTTGGTGAAACAGCAGGCATTTCAAGTCAACTCCGAGCGAGGTTCAATGATCGCTATAATTATGTCCACCACCAAAAAGACTAGGACTGAAAATAGTGCGAGCGTAAGCACATAGCCCTGGACCGCTGTAAAGTCACCTCGCACAATTGCGTTTAGTCCGTATTGACCCAATCCCCCCCAAGCAAAGACGTATTCGATCAGTGACATAGTTCCGACTAATCCAGTAATTTCTGTTCCCACAAAAGTAATAATTGGAGTAGCGCTATTGCGAAAAACAATGTCGCGTACAGTTTTTGTCTTAAGGCCACATGCCCGAGCATACCGAACTGAATCAGAGGCTATGACCTCTAAAGCGATAGCCCTTGTTTGTTTGATTATTGGGGCCGCTGAAACGATCGCAAGGCAAACAACGGGTAAGATCAAATGTGCAAACGCTGAATGTGCTGCCCGCCAATTAGCAGTTAGCAAGCTATCGATTAAGTAGCTCCCTGTAATGAAATCAGGTGGGCTGACCATTAGTGATATTCGTCCCATACCTGGAGGTGCCCATCGTAGCAGATAGAAGAAGACAAACAGCATGACAAGGCCAAGCCAATAGGTTGGAATTGAAAACCCAAGCAGCGACATAACACGAGTAGTTTGGTCAAAACGGCCATTAGGATTAAATGCGGCCCGCAGACCCAGCGGCACACCTATGAGTGTGCCAAGACCAATGCCCCAGAACAGTAGCTCAAGTGAAATCAAAGAACGTGACGAAATATCCTCAAGGACGGGTCTATTGGAAAGCCAGCTTTCTCCCAAGTCACCTTGAACCACATTACCGGCATATATCAGAAATTGTTTCCACAAAGGCTGGTCAAGACCAAGTTCTTTGCGGATCATGTCAAATTCTTCAGCTGTAGCGGTTGGGCCAGCCAAGAGACCAACCGGGTCTAGCCCTCCGACACGGACTAACATAAAGGTTAAGAAGACTACCCCGACCAAAAGTGGAATGACCATGAGCGTGCGTCGAAAAATAAACTGTGAAAAATTCATAATTTTGGTGCTTGTTCAAGCAAGTTAGTTGAAATGAATAAGAAAAATAAAGAGCATTGCCGCCAGAAGACTGGCGGCAATGCTAATCAAAGTGTTAGTCCATCTTCAGTTCACGCCAGCGCTCATGTTCGTCCGGATAATGTACCCAGCCACTCAGCTTGGGGTTCATTGCTTCGAATGTTGCTGGATAAGTTGTCAAAATCCATGGAGCATCAGTGACCCACAGCTTCTGCGCTTCGTCCATCATTGCCAGACGCTTACCGGCATCCAGTTCCTCGCGTGACTTGTCTATCAACTCGTCCACCCGTGAGTTGCTGTAAGCTGCTCGGTTGGAAACACCTTTAGAGTGTGAAATCAGATACATGGTATAAACAGGATCCAAAACGATAGGCCCGTCTTCCCAAGTAAAGAAGCACATACTCATCTTTTTTGGTGAACCTTTAGCCCGCATTTCTGAAGTTGTTACCCGGGTAGGCTGCACAGTCACGCCAATTTTCTTCAACATATCCGCTACCTGGATTGCCACAGGCTCCTGGTGCCAGAAAGCATCTGCATAGAGGAGCTTTATTGGTTCGGAGATACCGTTTGGAAAACCGGCCTCAGCCAGCAGTGCTTTAGCTTTGCTTAGGTTATAGTCATAAGGATAGTGATTTGGATTATAACCATCCACAATTGGGGGCACTACAGATTTTGCGATATCCGCCTGACCTGCAAAAACCGCCTTATTCAAGGCATCTTTGTCAATTGCATAGTTAAATGCCTGACGGACCCGAACGTCATCAAAAGGCTCACATTTTGGGTTCATTCTGGCAGAAGCAATAGAGCGGCCAGAAGCGCGATCTACTTTCACATTCGAATCCTTCTGCAAATCAACCACCTTTTGAATAGATGGGCGGTCAATTAAATGTACCTGACCAGTTTTCAGCAAGGTTACTCGGCTAGCTTCAGATGGCACTTCTTTATAGATCACTTTATCGAAATGCAATTTTCCACCAAAATAGTTTTTATTGGCAACGTAAACAGCCTGATCGTCTGGGCGCAGAGTTTCAAGATGATATGCTCCAAATCCTGCGGTGTTTGATTGCATCCACTTTAATGCCCATGGGTCTTCGGTGGTTGCGTGCTTTTTGACTTCTGTCGAGTCATAAATGCCGGGAACATAAAGTGTTAGTGCTTTCAGGAAGATTGAGCTGGGTGCCGATAATGTGAACTCAACTTCGTATTTAGAGAGTGCTTTTACTCCAATAACATTAGACACCCGAGCAATAAAGTTCCCTGTCCGTTTCTGAGCAAATGATTTTGACCAACTCCACTCCACATCATCTGCAGTCAGCTCATTGCCATATGGGCTCTTAATGCCTTCACGCAGTTTAAATACCCATGTTTTTCCATCAGGAGATATTTTCCAGCTTTCAGCCAGATGTGGCTTAACGGTTGCCGGGTCATTTTTCATCTGGCCATCAACCATCTTTTTGCCGTAAACAACCAGATTTTCATAAGTCTGTACAACTACCTTCTGGGTGTGAGTCTTTAGAGCATCACCGTCAAAACCTTCCGGAACTTGAGGTGAAGCTACTATTAGTGTTTCTGCTGAAGCAGCCCCCGCCAATGCCGAAAAGGCTAATGAGGCTGCGGCAGATACCAGAAACTTGTTTTTGTGTTTTCGCATTTTATCCTCCCTTTCAAATAGGATACACAAAACAGACAGGTTAGCTTTTCTGAGGATTGAAGAAAGGAACACGGAAGTCGTCCTTAACTTCTCTAAGAATATCAATCACCTCGTACTGGGCATCAATTTGCCTGTTCAATTTTGGCGCATCTAGCTGGTAGCGCCAATTACTGCCAAAACCTAGTGCTTTATCAACACTGACGTAGGTTCCGCAATAAACTATGAAGTCACGCTTTGGAACGTGACTCACCCGCTCTCTCAAAACTGATAAAACGTCTGGTGGGGACAGAAATTTGTCCACGCCCACTTCTTGATACAGTCGGCCATCAACCCAGCTGCGTAAAATGCAGTCATCCCAACTATCTGCAATATCATCCCAGAGCCAAAATTTTGTCGCTAGGTGATTGACACAGGCTTGCTTTGAGCCTGGGATAGAGACGGTTTCAAGGGCCCTATCAGTATGATCGCTTCCAACACCAATATAAATCTTGTCGCTAACGTATATGACAATCTCTACCTCACCAGAAGTTTGCGTGGATTGTACAAACACTGCATCGCTAGTATCTAATGCATGCAATCCAATCGGATAAATCCTTGGAGCTGGTACATCAACTGCAATATGAATCCCCGATTTTGCAACCTCTTCCTGGTGAGCTACTGCTGACCGTGGGTCACGAGTCGCGGAGCCAAAATTGTACATACGTGAAATCTGCAGAGATTGCTCTATTATGTTCCCATCAGTATGTTCCACGTTCATAGTTAACTTCTGCATAGCCTGTCCTCTTTTATGAACCAAATTCTGCTAAATCGAGGAGAACTGGATCAGTTCCGGGGCCCATATGTCGTCGCCACATCCAATAGCGTTTCAAGTTCCGCCCACCGGTGCTCCCAGGGCTAAATTCTTCACGCCCATGTAAAAAAGCTAAATTATTCATGACTAACAAGTCACCCGGGCGTAGCAATGTCTTAAAGTTCAGCTCTGGCCTTTCCAGAACTTCATCCAAAAAATCTAGTGCCTCAATTTGAATGGGACTAAGCGGTTCTCCAGCCATCTCCATACCGGGCGTAATCATTATCCGTGCGTAGTGCACCATTAGTTCCCCATTTTTAAATTCGAGAATTGGTTTTTGAATGGTTGGGCCTTTTGATGGCCAAACATGGGATTGTGGAGCACGAAAATGATAGGTTTGAAAATAATGAGAGAGTAAATCTGGTCGCTCATTCATGATTGTTCTCAGGATAGATTGAGCAGAAATAATTGTGCTTTCGCCGCCTTGGTCTGAAGATTGGTAGCAAAAAAGCCCAAGATAACAGGGTGGGCGAGGCTCGAGACACCCATTGTCAGAATGTTTTGCTGAACGCTTTGCGCTAGCGCCTATGCGCGTGGGGTCTGAATTTGCCTCGCCTTTATCTGCAACGGTAAAAAGGCGCAAATCATGGTCAATGCCTTGACGCATAATCTGTCCAAAATAATTACAAATGGCCCAGCCCAGAATTTCGAACTCTTGCTCTGAGAGAGTTTCTGCTAGGTCTGTGTGGATAACTACAAAACCAAGGCCCTGGTCTAGCCTCTGACGCAATTCTGGCATTTCTCTTGCCAGTGTTGGTAGTCGAAAATCTTCCTGTGTTATGGTGTTTAGTTTTAGACCGTTAGCACGCACAAACTTCAATGAATCGATAATTTCATCGCGCACTTGAGAGCTTAAATGAAAGTGAATGATGCCGGACTTAGCTGCTAAATCTTTATCTCCCCAACACCGTCCAGGCCACTTCTCTTTTGTCTGATTATGAAGTTCAACTATTTCTTCGGGTGATGAGCAAGCAGCTTTCATGCTATTAGCATCGAAATCGGGCGATGATGAAAGTGACTCTTTTTGCAATACACACTCACTAATTAAAACCAAACATTAAACTGTACCAGATAGTGTGGAGCAGTCAAAAAGTTATTGTCAATGCCTGACAGCCGTTTTTGCCCAAAAACACTAATTCTGAGAATGCTGTTTTTATTGCCAATTTATTTTTTGGTAAGCAGGTAATCAGCAGTTCGAAGCGCAAGAGCCTGAATTGTATTAGTCGGATTTACAGCCGCGGCTGTTACGAAAGCTGAACCGTCAATTACAAACAGGCCTTGGACGTCATGGGTCTCACACCATTTGTTTAGAACTGATTTTTCAGGATTGTTCCCCATGCGAGCGGTTCCCATTAGGTGAAAACCAGCTTCGGGCAATGAAGGGTTATCAAAAATTTCATAACAACCTGCCTGAAGCAGAGCTTTTTTGGCCATCTTCATGCCCATTTTCAGTGCTTTCTTTGCGGATACTGGAGTCTTGTAAATCATCCGGGCTGCCGGTAGGCCGTCATCTGCTATATTTGTTTCACTGAGTACGACTTGGTTAGCCAGGTCTGGCATATCATCAGAGCAAATAGACAGACTATAAACATGGCCAAAGTGGCGTAGGAAATCGTTATGGTGGTTATTTCCCCACGCAATCCTGCGCCCCGCAGAGCCGCTAGCCGTCAACGCGGGGCCATGTGTGCCAAGAGCTTGCATTTTGAAACCGCGTTTGAAGTCGCGTTTTCCATCTGTTTCATAAAAATGGTGACTTACGAAACTCCCAGCAGAAATCCCCTTGTGGCCTTCAACCAGATCCTCAAATAGGCCAGATACCCTGGCTAGAGGATGTAGCATTAGGTTTTTGCCGACCAGACTGGACTTATTGGCTAATCCTTTATGTTGGGTTTTATCTGCTGACAGTTTAAGTAAGCGAGCCGAGCCGACTGCATTACAGGCTAAAAGCACTCTTGGAGCTAACAATCTTTCTTCTTTGCCTGTTCTGTCCAAATATAAAACACCGCTTACTAAGTTAGAAGGGTCAGTAAGAATTTTGGTAACTCGGGTTTTAGTGAAAAGTCTTGCACCAGCCTTTATCGCCAGCGGCCAATATGTAATATCAGTGCTGGCTTTTGCCTTATGCGGACAATTTAGCTCACAGGGACCACAATGGTTGCATTGGCCACGCTCACTCCCATAGGGTTGTGAGTTCACGGCCATCTCTGCTGGCCACCATGACCACCCCAGTTCATTAAAAGCGTTGGCAATACGTTTTGCCCCCTCTGATAATGGCAAAGGGGGTAGCCTGTGGGGCGCGTCAATCGGGTACGCGGTGTTGCCTGATAGTCCGCTAACACCCATCATTTTTTCATTTAGTTGATAATAAGGCAACAAATCTTGATAGCTTATTGGCCAGTCTTCTCCCACACCATCCATTGTTCGTGTGCAAAAATCAGACGGGTGGAAGCGTGGAAAGTGACATGACCACATAATTGTACTTCCTCCCACAGCAGAATACATAAGAGGCTTTATCTCACTGTCCTCTGCGTCAATTTGAAGATCAAATGTCAAACGACGCTGAGTTGGGTTGGGGCTCCAACAGGTTTGTCGTTTTATTTCCCAATCGTTTTCATTTGCTGGGAAATCTCCGTCCTTTTGCCAGTCGCCGCGCTCTAAACAGGCGACTTTTAGTCCGCCTGCTGCCAATCTCCAGGCAGCAGCGGCTCCTGCAGCGCCAGCTCCAACAATAATAATGTCCAAATCCTTGTTCAGTTCATTTGGCTGATTTTCTGGCTTCATTAATTAATTGCCTTTGCACAAGCGCCTGCTTACCATTTTTTTACCTTAGTGTTTTTTTGGGTTGGGGCAAATGTCGTTCGAAGTTTCCAGTTTGTGCGATTCAATAGACAAAATGATGCAAAAGCATCTACCACTTGAAGAAGTTAGACGACGAGATGCGGCCGGTGAGCCGCCAGACCACCTTTTAGAAGTTTTTGCTGATATGGGTTTGTTCAGACTAGTTATGTCAGAAAAAGAAGGTGGTTTAGGAGGCAGCTGGGAACAGCTCTCAATTATACAGGAGAGGCTTGGTTATCATGCGACCATGGCGGCTTTGCTTTACAACAGAGTAACCTGCTTTGGGATGATGACTTTGATAACATCTGGCAGCCCGACTCAGAAACAAGCCTGGATCCCAAAATTGCTGGCTGGGAAGGGGGCCTTTGCACTTGCCTTGAGTGAAGCAGAAGCTGGTAGCGATGCGGGCGCCTTGCAGACACGAGCCGTAAAGAGCGGTAAAAATTGGAAAATCACAGGCAGGAAGATTTGGATTAGTGGCGCAAAGGCTGCTCTGCAAATGGTAGTTGCGGCTCGTACAGATTCAAAAAGCAGAGGTGGAAAAGGAGTAACCTTATTTTTGGTTTCACCAGATGCTAAAGGCATATCTATGACACCGTTGGAAAAAATAGGAAATCGCTGCTCTTTATCATATGATATTGGCTTTGATGAAGTTTTAGTCTCTGATGAAGCACGTTTAGGGGTGATTGGTGAAGGTTTTGACTGTCTCAAAAAAACACTGTTTTATGCTCGTTCTGGATTAGCATCGGCAGTTGTTGGGACTGCACAGGCAGCTGTGGATGCTGCTCTGGCACACGCCCGGGAACGCAAACAATTTGGCCAATCGATTGGACGTTTTCAGGTGCTAGCACATAGGCTTGCACATATGCAAACAGATGTAGATTTAGCGCGTCTTCTTACCCGAGAACTTGCTAAGTCAATTGATGCAGGTAAAGACTGTACGCGCTTATCTGCACAGGCCAAGCTGGTTACTACTGAAACTCTGAAAACAATTACTGAGCAAGGAATGCAAATTATGGCCAGCGCTGGTTATGCAGCTGAGAGTGATATGCAACGATATTGGCGGGATGCTCGATTATATACTTTTGGCGAAGGTTCGAGCGAAATTTTGTTGGATCTTATCGCGCAAGATATAGGAGTAGGAAGAGGGATTTAGAATGACTAAGGCAGATCACACACTTTTGGCGATAGACACCGTTGTGAATCCGCATACGTCGGAAATAGTTAAGATGCGACCAGACTGGTCAGGGCGTTTTCATAAAGGTAAGTTTGGCCGTGATGACTCGGTGATGCAGGGGTATAGCTATGAGGAAATGCTGCGGCAAATGGATTCGGCGCGCATTGAAAAAGCTTTTCTTGTAGCCAACAAAACTGGCCAATTGGGGCTTAAGGGCAGCTGGCATTTGCCTTATGAGATTGTAGCAAAAGCAGTTCAGAAATTTCCTGATCGTTTTTATGGTTTAGCTGGACTAGATCCTACAGAGGGAATGGCAGGAGTATACGCGTTGACTGAGGCGGTGGAAAGGTATGGTTTCATTGGTGCTCATGGTTATCCGCATTGGTTTGAGCTGCCCCCAGATAACGCCCGTTGGTATCCATTTTATAGCAAATGTGTGGAGCTAGATATTCCGATATTGTTGCAAGTAGGCCAGTCCCTTGTCTACGAACCAAAGCGGCCTCTGCAATCTGTGGGTCGTCCAATTAGTCTCGATCCGGTTGCTTGTCATTTTCCAGAATTGAAGTTGGTTGGAATTCACATAGGCATACCTTGGACAGATGAAATGATTGCGATGGCTTGGAAACATGACAACGTCTACATTATTGCAGACGCTCATGCTCCTAAATACTGGCCGGATAGTTTTGTGCGATATATTGATAGCTATGGGCGACACAAGGTGATGTTTGGTACTGATTTTCCAGTTTTAACATTTGAGCGTTACCGACGTGAAGTAGATGACCTTGGATTAAGGGCTGAGTCTTATAAAGCTTTTATTCGCGGTAACGCGGAGCGAGTCTTCAAGTTGTAAAAATGATTATAGATCTGCCATTCAAAGAACGTTCGATCATAACAAAAATTCAAGAGAAAAACTTTTCTCAAACCATGGATTTATGTTTTTCCCGTCACCCTTATTATCGTGCCCGATTTAAACAAATGGGGCTCTTGCGAGGTGATATAAAAAGTTTAGCAGATATTCATCTTTTACCTGTAATCTCGAAAAAGGATTATGCTGCAGAGCCTGAAGCCTTTCGTTTGGAAACAAAAGGCTTGGAAGAAGAAGCTACTATTAATTGGGATGTAATGCATACTACGGGCACAAGTGGTGGCAGGCCCACTCCTTTTTATTCAACCAGCTATGATTTCTTCAATACGCTTACTGCTAACCGCAGAGCTTTAGAGATAAGACAGGTGCGTGACACTGATAGTGTTGCGAATCTCTGCCCAATGACCCTTTACCCATATGGGGCTTATCACCGCACTATTGCAGCTGCTAATGTCATGAAAATCCCTGTAATTAGTCCATTACCTGGTCGTCCCTCGAAGCATTTTCATTGGACCGCCGGTCTTGATGAGGTCGTCGAGACAGTTTCTCGAACGAAAGTAACAATATTATGGGGGGTCACAAGCTTTGTGCGGAGGGTGTTAATGCGTGCTGAAGAGTTGCGAGCTGATTTTTCTGCGGTACGGTTGGCCTTTGTAACCGGTGAGGCGGTGAGCAGTGAAATGCGCCGAGACTTAACAAACAGAATGCGCAGAATTGGTCGCAAAGATGCTTTTGTTAGTATTTCCTATGCAGCTACGGAAATGCAGGTAGGGTCTGTGGAATGCTGTCCAGATTCCGGCTATCACAATCCAGCCCCAGATCATTTTTATTTTGAGATCGTTGATCCAGACACGCACAAACCCCTTCCTGAAGGGGAACGCGGCTTGTCTGTACTAACCCATTTAGACCGTCGTGGAACGGTCCTTTTGCGCTACGCTTTGGGTGATTTTGCAGCGCTCAGCACAGAGCAATGTCCGCATTGTGGCAGCTGGACCGACCGGTTTATAGGGATGCCTTCGCGGGCGGATGATCTAGTTAAGGTTAAAGGAATGCTGATAAATCCAGAAGTGGTAACGGATTTGTTGTTGACCGACGGACAGGTGGGAGAATTTCAGATCATAGTGGACAAAGAGGTGCAAAATGACCCACTTTCTGCAGATAGGCTTCGGCTGCTGTTAGATATCGATCCAAAGACTGATATTGAACGGATAGCTGAAACTGTTCGTGTGGCTATAGGAGTTCGGCCAATTATTGAGCGTTCAGAACGAACAGCTATTTTTGACCCAGATAAATCTCTAAAAGCTAAAAGGTTTGTCGATTTACGGAGTCAGTTGTAAAAGGTTTTAAATATGGCGCAGCATAATCTTTATCCTCATGTCTTTAGGCCTCTGAAAATTGGACAGACTGAGGTGCGCAACCGTATTTTTGTTCCAGCCCATACCACCAATTATGGTGAGAATAATTTACCTTCAGGCCGCCATTTGGCCTACCACAAAGCGCGAGCGGCAGGTGGGGCAGGGTTAATAATTTTTGAAGGTATTCGGGTTCATAAATCCTCGCTAGGCCGGCAACAGGGCGTAAATGGCTATGAAGCCGCTTCGATACCTAAATTCAGTGAAATAGCGAAGGCAGTGCAGGGTGAGGGAAGCCGCCTTTTTGGACAAATTTTGCATCTAGGGCGACATATCGATGGGAATTTTGCAAGGATGGCCTCGTGGTCAGCATCCTCTATACCGTGGACAGCGACGGCTCCGGCCCCACACCCAATGACTGAAAATGAAATTAAATTAGTTATAGGAGCACATGCAGATGTAGCTGCTAACCTATTGGAAGCTGGGTTAGATGGAATTGAATTACAGCTTGCCCATGGTCATCTACTGCAACAGTTTTTATCGCCTGTAGCAAATGAGCGTGGAGATAAATATGGCGGTAACTTAGAAAACCGAATGCGCATTGTAATGGAAACAGCTATAGCAGTGCGCCAAATGATCGGGGCAGACCGCACCATGGGCGTAAGGATAAGCGCAGATGAATTTCTACAAGGTGGGCTAACACTTAATGATATGTGCACAGTAGTTCTCAAGCTTGCGTCAGCTGTACAGCTTGATTTTGTAAACGTTTCACATTCTGCTTATCATGGTAGCTACACTATTTCTACACAAATAGCCGACATGGCTTTTAGTAATCAGCAATTTAGATATCTAACAGAGGCGATAAGTACAAATCTTGATGGATTAGAAAGAAAGCCAGTGATTATGTCAGTTTGTCGTTACAATAGCGTCGAACTGGCAGAAGATATGTTAGCGACTGAAAAGGCTGATATGATAGGTATGGCCCGCGCTCATGTCGCTGATCCAGATTTAGTAAATAAGGCTTACTCAGGAAACGTTGAGGACACCATTCCTTGTATTGGATGTAATCAGGGTTGTGCAGATATGCTAGCTCAATCACTTGCAATATCATGTTTGACAAACCCAAGAGCCGGCAAGGAGGCAGATTGGCCTGCTCCTTTCCTGCAATCAACCAAAGTTAAAAAACCAGTGTTGGTCGTTGGCGGTGGCCCAGCGGGAATGGAAGCGTCTGGTATTTTAGCGGAGCGGGGATTTTCAGTGACACTTGCAGACAGTCATTCAGTTTTAGGAGGCACTTTAAATTGGCTGGAAAAAATGCCGTTGCGAAAAGAATTTTTACAGTTAAAAAAGCGTCAGATGCGGCGTCTTGAGCAGCATAAGGTGAACCTTCAGCTGGAGTGTAAAGTCGGAGATGATATGCTAGAGAAGCATCAAGATAGCCACATTATCTGGGCTGCTGGAGCTCAAGCGCAGGCTCAGGCGCTATCTAGTGGAGGGGTAGCACTTACTCTCGAACAAGCTCTTACAGATCCTGGAAAACTTGGAAAAAAAGTTTTGATGGTTGATCATCTCGGCACCTGGGCTGTTGTTTCAGTGGCAGAATTTCTCGCCGATATAGGAAAACAAGTAAGCCTTATCGTTCCAACCGGAATCGCTGGATGGAAAATAAGCATCTATAGTTCCTTTGCCTTAAAACATCGATTAAAAGAAAAAAATGTTCAATTGATCCCTGGTCACCGGTTACTTGATTTTGCAAATGGGCGTGCGGATATTGAAGATTTGTCTGTACATGATAGTACTCAGGCCCTCTTAGCGGATAGTGTTATCGCACCAATTTCCGGTAAGCCGAATGGGCCACCGGAAAAGAATAGGACTATTTTAAATATTGGCGATAGTGTATCAGCCAGAACTGCCCTTGAAGCGGTTTATGAGGGACACGAAACAGCCTTATTCTTGGAGAGTTGAAACAATCATCCAATCAGCTTATGGACAAGTCTATTGGGCGCTATAGCCACCATCTACTAAGAGATCTGTGCCGGTAATAAAAGATGCTGCATCAGAGGCAAGAAACAAAGCTGCTTTGGCTATGTCTTCAGCTTCTCCTAAGCGACCTAATGGATATGCTGTCTTAAGTGCTTTTTCTGCCTCTTCAGCTGTACCATAAATCTCAGTTAGTCGAGGAGTTAGAACGGCGCCTGGAGAAAGTGCTACCACTCTAATGCCGTCCTCAGCATGGTCTAGGGCTAGAGCTCGGGTAAATTGTAATATCCCACCTTTAGTGGTGCAGTAAGGAACCGCACCTTTAATTGCAACGTGGCCTAGCTGGGAAGCTATGTTTATAATAACTCCGCTGCCTAAAGCTTGCATCTGAGGTATCACCATTTTAGAAAGCAAGAATGCTCCTGTTAGGTTAACTGAAATTGCTCGTTGCCATTCATCCAAAGATAATTCAGTTACTGGAGCACGCCTTGTGAGTGCTGCTGCATTGTTCACCAGAATATCTACAGGCTTGTTTTGATTAAGAGCTGGTGTGAGGTTAGCCTCAAGCTGTTCAGCGTCAGATATATCAACGTTCACGAAGCAGGTTTGTTCTCCGCATTCTTCTTTAAGGGTTTTGACTGAGTCTAATGATTGGTCCACTAGAATCAGACGGGCTCCAGCAGCATGATAACTTCTGGCAATAGCTCGCCCAATTCCCTGAGCTGCACCGCTGATTAATGCTGTTTTCCCTTTGAGGTCATTCAGCATTTTTTTAGATCTCCTAACTGATTGAATTTGCTTTATATTCTGTCTCCTCAGCCGGTTAAACACTTCATTGAAGTGCTTCAAGAACTGCCTCAGCACTAGAACCAGTCAATTGACCAGGCTCTTCAACAAAGGAATGTATAATGATGCCTTCATCTGCAACAAAGCAGCATCGTTTTGCTCGTTCACCTAAAACTGGGCCAAAATCTCTTGTCACTCCCAGGGCTTGCGCTAGTTCAGCACGGCTATCTGCAAGCATTTCAATTTTGCCTAAGGCTCCAACCTGCTCTCCCCAGGCCTTCATAACGTGAGCATCATTTACTGATATGCAGGCTACAACATCAACAGCTTTCTTGGCAAACGAGTCAAAGAGCCGAACGAAACCAGGTAAATGGGTGTTTGTGCAGGTTTGCGTAAAGGCGCCAGGTACGTAAAAGAAAACAATTCTTCTGTCTTCGCACCAGTCTAAAAGATTGATTTCCTCAACTGAGTCTCCTGTCTTTGTGTGAAGTGTAACATCAGGAAGTTTTGTTCCAACAGCTAAAGCCATTCCAGTACCCAAAATAAATTAATTGCTAAATTTTCCTGTCTCACTAAATCAAATTCATTTGCAGTTGTCTACTTAGAGGCTTTTTTAACAATGCATAAGGTGATTATTTCAATGTGTGACTATCTGAGGACTGAATTGGTCCTGATATGCAAACAATGAAACTGCGCCTCCAGTATGAAGGAAGATGACGTCTCCGTCGTTTGAAATTTGGCCAGACTGTATCTGGCCAATCAATCCTGCCATACCCTTTCCTGAATAGACGGGATCGAGCAAAATACCCTCATTGCGGGCGAGCATATTTGTAGCCTGAACCATTGTCTCAGTTGGAATGCCATATCCGTCACCAACATAGCCATCATCTACGATTACCTTTTCGCGGGGTAGGGGTTTGTCTGTAAGCTGGGCAGCAGTTTTCACAGCTAGATTGTAAACATTTTCAATTTGGACCTGTTCTGGCTGACGCACGCTTATACCTAGGATCGGAATATCGCATTTCAGAGCATGAAAACCAGCAATCATGCCAGCATGGGTGCCCGCGCTGCCTGTTGATAGCACAACAAGCTTAGGATGAATTCGCATGGCTTTACATTGCTCTAACAATTCCTGCGCTGTTGAAACATAGCCAAGAGCGCCAATTTCATTAGAACCGCCACCGGGAATAAAATATGCATTTCGCCCTTCTGACTTCAGTCGCTCAGTAACCGCTTTGGCTTCTGCGTTCATATCTAGGCCAGCGGGGCGGAATTCGATTTTTGTGTTAAACATGCGGTCAAAAAGAACGTTTCCTGTCTGCTCATACTCTGCGCTTTTTTTAGGAACTCTGCGTTCAAGAAGGGCGTAACAGTCAATGCCAAGCTTACAGGCTGCTGCTGCTGTCTGGCGAACATGATTGGATTGCACCGCCCCTTGCGTGACAACAATGTCAGCCCCGAGCTCCAAGGCATCTGCCATGAGAAATTCTAGCTTGCGTGTTTTATTTCCGCCAGTTGCAAGTCCGGTACAGTCATCCCGCTTTATCCATAAACGGGGCCCGTTTAGAGCTTTAGTTAATCGGGGCATTTCTTCCAATGCTGTTGGCTGGTGACATAAATGCACGCGTTTAAATCCCGCTAAAATGTCGTCCATATTGTTCCCCTCTTTATATTTGCAAGAGTTTCTCTGTTCTAAAATTTGGGTCAGTTCTCTGAAACTAGCCTTGAATCAAGTAGTTGACCCTCGCGCGCCAGGATTGGATAGGCAATTGAGGCGATGTGACTGTTGAATTCTTTAAATGCTAGTCCTGTTTCAAGATGCAAATCACTCGATTCAAGAACTTCTACCCGCCCTTTAGCCAAGCGTTTCAGGTGGCTTTTCCTGCTTTTTCTTTGGCGTAGGGTAAATTCGTTCTTCTCTTCAAGTAATTGCCGCGCAATACCAACATCACCAGAAACCAGAACATTGCCTGCTAAAGAGATATTTGCAATTACCTTGTCGTGCATGCTGCAAAGTTCTGCTAAACCCTCTGAAGAAAAGCGGACACCTTCGCGGTCTTTGTTAGCAGCAAGCTTTGAAAGTGTCTTTGAAATTACATCTCCTGCTGCTTCAATTGCGATGGCAAATTCAAGCAGGTTGCTCAATTCCTTCCGGTGGGCATTGTTGCTGTTTTTAATGCTGCTCACACCAGATAGTTCTGATACATAACGCCGCGTCCCATTAAGGGCTTCATTAACGACCAAATCTTTTTTTACAATCCTATCCATTTGCTTGACGTCATATTCCTTAAATAATTCCATGATGGGGAGCATCATTTCTTCGATCAGTAGAAGCATCCTTTGTGTTTCACGCCTAATACTCGCAATCGCTACTTCAATATTGTCTAAATTATTGTGATTAATCACAGAACGGTAATGCACTGGCATTTCTTCCAGATTTGCTAATTCTCTAGCCATAAATTTTGAAGCCGCACGTTCCAAAAGACCACTGAATGGCACAGCCAACAGCAACAATAAATTAAACAGAATATGACAAAAAATTACCTTCTGGGCGTCATTGATATTTGGCAAAAACTCGATTATTTGAGAGCGATTGATTGCTATCACCATAATTATTGACACGCTTCCTCTAATAATAAAATTCATCAAAGGAACTTGTCTTGCTAAAGGCGGCATGGCGCGTGTCACCCATAAGGGCAGAAGCGATGAGCCAAGATTAGCACCCAGCATTAACGACAACCCGACCATTAAAGGCAAGGCGTCTAAAGAAACCATTGTGACTATCATCAACACCGATGCCACAGCAGAGTGCATGATGAATGTTAGAGTTGCGCCAACAAGAAAAGCTGTAAGAAAGTCACGGATCAGCAAGGCAGAGATTTGTGGTAAAAAAGCGCTATCACGAATTGGCATTACCGTCGCGCGCATTAACTCTAAAGCTACTAGAATTAGAGCGACACCTAAAAGTGCGCGCCCAACTTGCTTTGGAGTTGGGGACTGGCTCTTCAGAAACATAAGGCCCCCAAGAATTAACAGCGTTGGTGCTAGCCAACTAATATCTAGACTCAGAAACTGGATGACGAGTGCTGAGCCAAGATCTGCTCCTAACATAGCGGGAAGACCAAGTTGAAAAGATAGCGAGCCAGCACTGACAAAGCCAGTGATCAATATTGCAACTGCCAACGAGCTTTGCATGATTGCAGCGAGCGCCATACCAGCGAAAGTTGCCTTAAATCTTGCCTTTGAGCCTGTTACTAACCGGCGAAAAGATGCTCCAAAAGCGCGCTCAACTCCTGTACGCACCATTCTGACTGCAAACAAAAGAAGAATGGTTGCGCCTGCAAGTTCAAGTAAAAAGTCAACGGTTACCATGTGGAAATATTGCCGAATTATGAGTATAGGATCAGAAGTGTTTAATCCATTAGTATAACAGGTATTTGATGTATTTGGTCAATATTATTGCTAGAAACTGGTGCTCGGAGTTTTGCGTAAAGCTTTGAATCTCACCGTAGATAGTATTATTTGGCATAGCATTTGAAACCTGATGATAATCAAAAGAACTGCTTTTTTGGGAGATTTTTATGGCTACCCCTGCCATCTATTTATTTCGCCACGGTGAGACAGAATGGAATATTGAGGGTCGAAGGCAGGGACATTTGAATTCACCTCTGACTTCCCGAGGCCGACTTCAAGCACAAAATAATGCGCGTTGCTTGAAGCAGAATTCATCCTTGGCTGAACCAATCATTATTTATTCTAGCCCGATAGAGCGTGCTAGAGAGACAGCACTTATCATGCTGAATGAACTCAATATAGCAACAAGTTCAATTATCTTTGATGACAGGTTAAAGGAGTCAAGCTTTGGGGATTGGGAGGGTCTTACTGACCCTGAGGTTGCTGAGCGCTATCCGGTGTCCTGGCAAGCGCGAATGATGGACCGTTGGAACACACGGCCACCATCTGGCGAATCATATGCTGATGTGAACTGCCGTGTATCTGAGTGGTATAAGGAGGTGGAGTTCGCCAAGACAACTCTTGTAATTTGTCATGGGCTGACTTCTAGGGTTCTGCGTGGAATTTATATGGGTCTTACACACCAAGAAGTTTTTGGTCTTGCAGAACCACATGATGGTTTTTTCAAACTCAGCCGTGGAATTGTTTCTTATATAACTTAGTAACGCGTCTTATGTTTGCGCTATAATTTCATTTATCTTGGTAGCTAATTCAGAAAATGAATTCAGTGCCACATCGTGCGGTATTTGGTCCACTGGTATTTTTCTATATCCTTCAGTGAAAAGAATAAATGGCACTTCAGCTCGCTTCGCTGTCTCTGCATCTATCTCGCTGTCACCAACGTAGATGCACAAACCAGAACCGAGTTCATCAAAGGCGGCTTTTAGCGGTGCGGGATCAGGCTTGCGAGCAAGCGGGTTGTCGCCACCCCAAACAGTCTGGAAGTATTTTTCAATTTTCAGGTGTTTCAAGATGGCAATGGAGGGCCGGTGAAGCTTATTGGTGCATATGCCCAACTGATGTGATTGCTCTAATGTGGTCAAGGCCTCCAGAACACCTGGGTACATCACCGTCAACTCAACTGCACTTTCATAGCGTGCGGTCATTTCTTCGAGCAGCAATGTTTGGTATTCGTCTGATACATCTCGAGCTTTACGCATCCGCTCTACGAAATTTTGTATACCTTCGCCGATGAATGAGTGCGTTTCTTCTAGTGTGATCGGTGCAACATCAATTTTTGAAAGACTCGCATTTGCAATACTCCGTATGTCAGGAGCGCTATCAATCAATGTTCCGTCAAGGTCAAAGACAATTCGAGCGTTCATATTTGTTGCCTCTCATCTTTAGTTGTTCGGTCAGGTGTATGCTAGACTTCTCAAATCGTTGGGATAATGAAGTCAGGTACAATTTGGGTTTGCTCAATAAATTTTTTGTAATCATAACCTGAAAAGAGGCCATGATCTGTCACTAGGGCGGTTTTTATTCCATATGCTGCACCGCCTAATACATCTGTATGCAGCGTGTCGCCTACCATCACAACTCGAGATGGATCGATATTGGGAAGGCGACTGAAAGCAAGATCATAGATGTTTGTAAAAGGTTTTCCAAAAAATTTTGCTTGAATTTTCAGCTCACTTCCAAGTTTGTGTCCATAATAACCTGGCTCCAAACTCAAATAACGTCCACGAGGCGCAACAATGTCTGGGTTACCAACGAGAATAGGGCGTGCAACTTTTGCTAAGCTCTCTTGTAAAAGCATTTGCTGAGCTTCGGTCCATTCCAATGTAGATAACAAAATAAACCCAGATGCAGCGTCATAAATTGACATGTCGTTTTCCAAGCGTTTCCAGGGAATACCAAGAGTTTCAACGTGCGAGTTTTGAGTGCTCATTACACCCCAAAACCCACTATCTGGCAGTGGTGGGATAGCAGCGGCTAGAGCAGCGCGACTTGAAACGATATCTGCAATTTCTAAAGGAATTCCAAAACTAAGAAATTTTTTCAGGGCTTGCTCAGCAGGGAAACATGCTCCATTTGTTAAAACAAGAACGTCCTTGCCCATATCTTTTAGCATCTGTGCTCGCTGCGCAGCGCCAGCAATTGCTGTATCACCCACATTCAGAACACCAAAAGCATCAAGCAAAAATGTATCAAAAAGGTCGGCAATTTCCCCTAGGTTCTCAGCGTGAACAGACTTTTTGGGCATATGTGCTGCAGGAAGAACAGAGCGGATAGCCTCATATTGTTGCAAGGCCCAGACGGCATCTCGCTCGGACATATTAGATAATTGCCCCACGCACCTTCGCTGAAATATATTCAGATAAAAAAACCGTACCAAGGATAACGATGAGTATTGTCGTCACCTGTGTCCAGGCCAGCACGTTGATTGAGGCGCTCAGTTGTATGCCAATACCTCCCGCACCGACAATACCTAAAATGGTGGAGCCACGGACATTGATGTCCCAGCGGAAAACACCGACTCCAGCGATTGTAGGCAAAACCTGGGGTAAAATGCCGTAGACCATTTGCTGCGCGCGCGAACCACCAGTGGCTTTAATCGCTTCAACTTGTTTTGGGTCAATCTCTTCAATAGATTCATATATTAGCTTGGCACAGCCACCGATTGACCGAATTCCAATTGCTATCGTTCCTGCCAATACGCCTGGCCCAACAATCACAACCAGAAGAAGAGCCCAAATCAGCGAATTCACTGACCGAGTTGCTACAATGATAAATAACATCACGGCACGAACAGATTTGTGAGGTGTAGTGTTGTGTGCGGCGAGGAACGCAATTGGCACCGCAAGACACATCGCGATAGCGGTGCCAATGGTAGCGATATTGAGTGTGTCCCATACAGGTCGCCATAACTTGGGCATATAGCTCCAATCTGGCGGAATCATTCGTTCACCAATGTCTGACATTTGCCGGGGGGCGTCCCATACAAACATCCAGATAGTCTTTTCAGAGATCAGCTGCCACGCATAGACAGCTATGCAAAGCCCTACCAGCCATCCCCCCCAAATTAGCCATTGTTTCAAGGGCGTGCGCCTGCGCCACAGAGGGCCCTGTGTTGTTTCGATAGTCGGCATTACTGCACCCACTTTCTGAGATAGCCTGAGGAATATTCCAGCGTTATCACAATCGCAATTATTGAAAATAGGATGGTTGCCGTGGTAGCGTACTCATAACGTTGGACTGACGTCAGAAGGTGTGCGCCAATGCCGCCTGCACCGACGATCCCCACCACTGCACTTTCGCGGAAGTTGATATCTAAACGATAGAGTGATAGTCCAATCATTCGAGGGAGAACCTGAGGCTGGATCGCGTAATTTATCCATTGCAACCATGTTGCACCAGTTGCGCGCACGGCTTCAGCTTGAGACTTGCTCATATTTTCAATGTCTTCAGCTAGAAGTTTGGCCCAAAAGCCAATTGTACCTATTGCCAAGGCAATAAAACCTGCGAATGGACCAAATCCAAAGAACTTTACTGCAAAAATTGCAAGAATTACTTCCGGAAATGTTCTAGAGACGGCAATGATGCTGCGACAAAAGAGGTATACCCATGTGGGCGCTAAGTTTCGCGCTGCGCCTAGCCCAATAGGGATGGAAAGCAAGACTCCACCGATGGTTGAAATGACAGCCATCCAAATGCTCTCTAGAATGCCATCTAAAATTACGCCGCGAGAGTCGCTTAAATCTGGAGGAAAGAACTTACTGATCATGTCTGCCCCACGAGGGATGCCCTCAGCAACACGTGTCCAGTTTACGTCCATTGTGTAAATGGCTAAAAAGAAATAGGTGACAGTGCCAACATAGATTAAATAGCGAAGAAGCGAAGATTTGATGAAATGCGGCTTCTTCCAAGTTTGGGCATAATTTAGTGACGCCTCACTCATGCCATTTCTCCTTCATCGAGCACGTCATCGTCATCTTCTACCTTTTCGATAGTCTTTTCCCAATCTTCCTCACCGTAAATTTCAGTTAGAACTTCTGGTGTCAAGCCTCCTGGAGTTCCGTCATAGACAATTTCTCCAAGTTTTAGTCCAACCACGCGCTCAGAAAACATCTGTGCTAAAGCCACATCGTGAATGTTAATGATTGCGGCCAATCCACGTTCTTCACAGAGTTCTCTTATAAGACGCATAATTTGACGCGATGTTTTTGGATCGAGGCTTGCTGTTGGCTCATCTACTAGTAACAGCTCAGGATCCTGGATCAATGCGCGGCAGATCCCAACACGTTGTCGCTGACCACCTGACAATTCATCAGCTCGCTTGTCGACCATATGCATCAGGTCCACGCGATCCAATAAGCGGTAAGCTTCGCGCACATTTTCTTTTGGGTATTTGCGAAAGAGGCTCTGCCAGAAATTCACGTACCCCAAACGACCTGATAGGACATTTTCCATCACCGTCAGGCGTTCAACCAAAGCATATTCTTGAAAAATCATACCCATACGTCGGCGTGCACGTCTAAGGTCTCTATTAGACAAACCGTTAATTTCGCGCTCGCCTAAATGAATCGTGCCTGTTGTTGCGTCAACTAGCCGATTAACGCAACGTATAAGAGTTGATTTTCCAGCGCCTGATGGTCCTATCAGGGCAACCAATTGCCCATCTGGAATTTCAAGCGTTACATTATTAAGTGCTAAGTCGCCGGTCTTATAGCGTTTAGAGAGGTTTTCAAGGCGTAACATGAACGGCTTCCTTTAAAATTGGCAAAAGAGATGGACGCGCCTGAACAAGGCGCGTCCAAGAGTATTTACCGCTTTTATTTGCAGTCGTAGCTTACACCATTGGCTTTGTCGATGCCACGGATGACAGCCCAATCGTATTTGTGCTCGATACCAACAAAGATGTCTGCTTTCTTAAATTCTTTCTTGAAAGTTTCATCCCATTCATATGTCCAAAACGCTGTCTTGATCTTAGCTACCAGTTCTGGGTGCAAGTTGTGAGCATGGCCATAACCAGTAGTTGGGAAGGTTTGAGACTTGTAGATCGTACGAATTTTTCCAGGCTCAATTACACCGCGGCGTTCCATTCTCTGCATCACTGAGTTCGCAATTGCTGCTACTTCGTAATCACCGTTGTAAACACCGAGAATTGAGTTGTCATGTTTACCTGAAAAAGTTGGAGTGAAGTCTTTTTCAGCTATCAGACCAAACTCTCCTTTTAAGATCGCAGATGGCGCCTTGAAGCCAGAATTAGAGGTTGGCGAGGTAAAGGCCATGGTCCGACCTTTGATTTGGTCCGGAGATGTCATGTCAGAATCCGCGGGTACAATGATTTCCATCTCATACCCAAATTTACCATCTTTATAAGCCATCATGCCAAAGGGCACAAAACCTGCGCAACTTACAGCAATAGGGTTGGAGCCTGTGTTAAAACCAGCGACGTGCAGACGCCCAGAACGCATAGCTTCAAGCTGAGCAGCATTGGACTGCACAGGGAAGAATGCAACTTTACGTCCAGTTGTCTTGGCCATATGGTCAACAAAGCCTTGCCAGATATTTGCATATACAGCAGGGTCTTCAACTGGAGTGTAGGTAAAAATTATAGTTGATGGGTCAACCCAGTCTTTCGGGTCTAATGGCAGGTCTGCCAATTGATCAAGGTTCCTGTCGCAATATGCGACATCCAAAGTACCACGGTGGCAATCTTCTTGTGCATTCACCAAAGTGGGTGCAGCCAGCAACATTAAAGCGCCCACAGCGGCAAAGAGTCCTTTGCTAAATCTTAGCATCATTTCCTCCAAAAATTTTTTGTTTGATAATTTAGGTTACACATTCGTACTGGGCAAGCAAGTAAGTTTGTTATAAAAATGTGATAAAGTTGTAGTCTCTATTTTAGCGTTTAAAATTCTTGAAACAACGTATCTATATCTGGCCAAAATGACAATTTATCTCATTAGACACGCTCAATCAGCTTTTAATGCTGTTCACGATCCTAATAAGCCTGACCCCATGATATTCGATGCACCCATAACAGAACTTGGGGAAAATCAGGCTCGACTAGCTCGAAAAGAAATCAAAAAATTCACTATCAGGTCTGTTATTGTATCGCCGTTTACAAGGACAATACAAACGGCACAATTGATTTTTGAGAATAGTTTACCGTTTGAGATTAATGCTGAGGTGCGTGAGCAACTTGTAAATAGCTGTGATGTAGGAAGTACGCCGCGTGAACTTTCTGAGAATTTTCCCCATTTGAATTTTGATGATTTAGATGAATGCTGGTGGCATCAAGGTGAAAAAGATCACCGCGGCATCTCTGTTGAGCCTGAAGAGGTTTTGATGCAAAGGGCAAGCAGATTTTCTGCATATCTAAAGCGCGAAAATATTCACTCAACAGCAATTGTTTCTCATGGTAATTTTATTCGTGCGTTGACTGGAATAAAACCCAATAATTGTGAAATACTTGAGTTTGACCCTCATTAATCTGTAGGGATATGTTCTGTCTCTAGACAATACAGGCTTGCAAATGGGTAAAAAATATATTTTGGCTATCGACCAGGGGACCACTTCGACTCGGGCGATCATCTTTGACCAGAAGCTCCAGCCCCTCGCCACAGCACAAGAAGAGTTTGCCCAGCACTTTCCACAATCTGGCTGGGTGGAGCATGACCCC
>ENA-OSEY01000239-OSEY01000239.1-marine-metagenome-genome-assembly--contig:-NODE-239-length-40300-cov-5.467419_pt1 | contig 40300 bp, 32 predicted proteins | sample MGYA00248465_ERZ534230 | MGnify/ENA primary metagenome ERZ534230 (study PRJEB26409, sample SAMN06344110) | marine metagenome | isolation source: Sea water from surface | place: Atlantic Ocean:Southern... | reverse complement strand
TGCTAAAGAATATCTAAATCCAAAAAAGAAAAAATGAGCCTTGAGCTATTAAAACCTGTTTCAGAAAATTTACTCGATGAATTAGATGAAAATTACTCACAAGGATCACTGTTTAAAAAAATAAAATTTCACAGACAACAGTCAGGTATACCCGATATAAGTTTATCAAATCTTTGCATAATTGGAATTAGTGAAACTAGAAATTCTTATTTTGAATCCGAAATACATGATTTAAATATATTTAGAAAGCAGCTATATAAACTAAAACAGGGTAGATGGAAAATATCTATTTCTGACTTAGGTGATCTTCCTAATGGAAATACTGTTGAGGATACCTATCACGCACTATATGAAATATGTAAGGAATTGTATTCAAAAAAAATTACTTTGGTAATAATTGGAGGAAGTAATGATATTATTTATCCAATTTTCAAATCTTTTGATTCTTATTCTGAAAAAGTAAATATTGTATCTATTGATAATCAATTTGATCTATATCAAGATTCAGATATAATCTCAGGTAGAACATACATGAATAAAATTATACTGGATGATTCTAACAAATTAAATGATTTTACAAATATAGGGTATCAACGACACCTATGCTCATATGAAGAGATAGAGCTAATGGAAAAATTATTTTTTGAAAAAATTTCATTAGGTGAAATTTCAGAAAATAATATGAGAGCTGAACCAATTATTCGAGATGCTGATATAGTCGGTTTTGACATGAAATCATTATCAATATTCGGGGACTGCAATCCTAATGGAATAGATTCAAGGCTTGCCTGTATATTAAGTAAATATGTAGGTCAAAGTAATAAGACATCCTTTTTTGGATTGTTTGACTTAAATAATAATGAGATTTCTAATAAATTATATTCTGAAATAATTTGGTATTTTATAGACAGTTTAAATAATAGAATTAATGAATCAAACTTTGATGATTCTCAATTATTTTTTAAATATATAGTTCAAACTTCAGGTAGGGATATTATATTTTATAAAAGTAAAACTTCAGAAAGATGGTGGATGACTGTAACCTCAGCTAGTAATGATAAAATTAAATTTTTACCTTGTCTTGAAAGTGATTATAAAGATGCCTTAAATGATAACCTCCCTGGTAGGTGGTTAAAAGCATCAAAAAGAATTTAAATTTCTTGTAAATATCTTTCTGCATCAAGTGCTGCCATACAGCCAGTACCAGCAGCAGTAATAGCTTGCCTGTAGTCTTTATCTTGAACATCACCTGCTGCAAAAACCCCAGGAATATTTGTTTTAGTTGAGGTATTATCTGTTAATATATATCCGCTTTCGTCCATATTAATAATACCTTTAAAAATATCAGTGTTTGGAGTATGGCCAATTGCAAGAAACAAACCGGCAACTTTAATTTCAGAAATCTCGTTCGTGATATTATTTTTAACTTTTATTCCTTCAACAACATTATCTCCCAATACTTCATCTATTTCAGAGTTAAAAAGAACATTAACATTTTTAAAATTTTTTAAACGATGTTGCATTGCCTTAGAAGCTCTAAAGTGGTTCTTTCTTACCAGCATTGTAACATTTTTACAAATTTTTGCTAAATATGTTGCCTCCTCAATTGCACTATCTCCCCCTCCAACAACTGCAACATCTTGTCCTTTATAGAAGAAACCATCACAGACTGCACATGCCGAGACCCCACCACCAATAAGTTTTTGTTCACTAGGAATTCCAAGATATTTCGCAGAAGCTCCAGTACATATTATGATAGTCTTTGACTGGACTTCATCTCCGTTTTGAGTGTAAATCTTATGTGTTCCACCTTTCTCTTTTGAAAATTCAACTCTTGAAATAAAATCAACTTCAACTTTTGTTCCAAATCTTTCAGCTTGTTCTCTTAATTCATTCATCATAGTAGGTCCATCAACTCCTGACGGGTATCCTGGAAAATTATCTACTTCAGTTGTAGTAGTTAGTTGACCACCCGGTTCTAGACCAGTGTAAATTATTGGTTTAAGATCAGCTCTAGCAGCATAAATTGCTGCTGTATATCCTGCTGGTCCACTTCCTATGATGATTGTATTCATATAAAAACAATTGAGATTTTAAATTGATTTTGTAAAATTAAAAAAACATGAGAATAAATTCATGAAAACATTATTAACTTTGTAATTTCAAATTAGAAAAATGGCTTTAAAAAATCTTAAGTATCAATCTCCTGGAATTACTGAGGAGACAAGATTTGAAAAATTGCATACTGTTAATTTTGAGAGTTCAAAAGAAGCCTCAAGACTTATTGCTAGAGAAATTTGTGATTTAGTTAAAGCCAAACAAGAAAAAAATAAAAGTTGTGTAATAGGGTTTGCTACTGGTTCATCACCTTTACAAGTTTATCAAGAAATTATTAAGATTCATCAAACTGAATCATTGAGCTTTAAAAATGTAGTTGCATTTAACCTGGATGAATATTATGGAATAAAAAAAGATGATATTAATAGTTATCATCATTTTATGAATGAAAATTTATTTGATCACATTGATATACCCAAGGAAAACATTTATATACCATCTGGAGAAATTAGTGAGAAAGAAATAAAAAAGTTCTGTTCTTCATATGAGAAACAAATTGAACAATACGGAGGTATTGACCTACAGCTTCTTGGGATTGGTAGAACTGGTCATATCGGCTTTAATGAACCAGGTTCTCATTTTAATTCAAAAACACGACTTATAACTCTTGATCATACAACCAGATTTGATACTAGTAAAAGTTTTAATGGCATTGAGAATGTCCCTACTAAAGCAATTACTATGGGGGTCAGAACAATTTTTAATGCAAAGAGAATTATTATAATGGCATGGGGGTTACACAAAAGTTTAATTGCAAAAAAATCAGCAGAACATGACGTTACCTCACTAATACCATCTACATATCTTCAAAATCATAAAAATACAACTCTCGTTCTTGATAACCAGTCTGCAAGTGAATTAACAAGATTTAAAACACCCTGGTTAGTAGGTACATGTGATTGGATTGATTCCATGAAAAGAAGAGCTATAGTTTGGTTATGTGAAACAACAGGAAAATCTATTCTAAAACTAACTGATGAGGATTATAATAAGAACGGTTTGTCTGATCTACTGGCTCTTGAAGGATCTTCATATGATCTAAACATTAAGATGTTTAACCATTTTCAAAATACAATTACAGGATGGCCTGGGGGAAAACCTGGTGCTGATGATTCAACTAGACCTGAGAGAAAATCTCCCAAATCTAAAAGAGTAATTATTTTTAGCCCTCATCCTGATGATGATGTTGTATCAATGGGAGGAACATTTGATAGGCTTGTATCTCAAGGCCATGAAGTACATATTGCTTATCAAGTAAAAGGTAATATTGCCGTATCAGATCATGATGCTCTGAAATTTATAGAAGTTTCCAAAGATTTATTTAAAAATGAATCAAAAGTACCGGTAAGTGAATTAATAAAGGAGCTAAAGAATAATAAACCCGATAAAATTGACTCCCAGGCAGTTAGAAATTTAAAAGGATTTATAAGAAAAAGTGAAGCCATTGCTGCTACAAGATATATTGGAATACCAGACTCAAATACTCATTTTTTAAATCTTCCATTTTATGATACTGGAAGAATAAAAAAGAATCCTCCAACAAAAAAAGATGTATTAATTACAGCTTCATTAATTAATAAAATTAAACCTCATCAGATATTTGCAGCAGGTGACTTAGAAGACCCGCATGGAACCCATAAAGTTTGTTTAGATATAATTTTAGAAGCTTTGGAAACATTAAAAGGTGAAAAATTTATGAAGGATTGTTGGCTTTGGCTTTATAGAGGAGCATGGTTAGATTGGGATATTCATGATATTGACATGGCTGTTCCAATGAGTCCAGCGCAAGTTCTCAGAAAAAGAAAAGCAATTTTTTTCCATCAGACTCAAAAAGATGGAGTAATGTTTCAAGGTCAAGATCTTAGAGAGTTTTGGGTAAGAGCTGAGGAGAGAAATAGTGAAACTGCTGAAAAATATAAAAAAATGGGATTAGCAGATTATGCTGCAATTGAATCATTTAAAAGACACTACTATTAAACTTTAATTATGAGAAAAAATACTTTATTATTCATTTTGGTTACTTGTATAGTTTCAAACTTAAATTCACAGAAAAAATTTTCCAATAGGAAAATTGATAATCTCAAAAATCAAGTACAACAATTAGTTGAAGAAGATAAAAAAATGACGCAAGTAATGATAGATAAAGTGTTTAGTTTTGGTGAGCTTGGATTCCAAGAATTTGAAACATCAAAATATATGGGAGCTATACTAGAAGAAAATGGATTTGACGTTGAATATCAAGTCTCTAATATTCCTACTTCATGGCTTGCAACATGGTCTAATGGAGAAGGAGGTCCAGTAATTGCTCTAGGAAGTGACTTTGATGGAGTTCCGTCTACATCCCAATATCCCGGTGTTGCATATGAAAAACCAGTAGTTGAAGGTGCTCCAGGACATGGAGAGGGACATAATATTGGCCTTCCAATTGTTGTAACCTCTGCTCTATCTCTTAAAAAAATTATGATTGAAAACAACATTCCTGGAACTTTACTTATTTGGCCAGGTGTTGCAGAAGAAATTTTAGGCTCAAAAGCTTGGTATGTAAGGGATGGTTATTTTGATGATGTCGACATATGTATTTTTACTCATGTAAGTACCAATATGTCTACATCTTGGGGAAGACCTACTGGTACTGGACTTATTTCAGTTAAATATACCTTTTATGGAGAAACAGCACATTCAGCTGGTTCACCTTGGAGAGCAAGAAGTGCTCTTGATGCCGCTGAATTAATGAATATTGGTTGGAACTATAAAAGAGAACATCTTCATCCAGATCAAAGATCTCATTCAATTTTTCTTGATTCCGGTGATCAACCAAATGTAGTTCCATCGAAAGCTTCAATTTGGTTTTTTTTAAGAGAGATTACATATGCTGGAATTATGAATATGTATGCAACAGCAAATAAAATGGCTGAAGGAGCAGCACTAATGACAAATACTACCTTTGATTCAGAGGTATTAGGAGCTGCCTGGCCAAGGCATTTTAATAAAACAATTGCCGAGGAAATGTATAAAAACATCAAAAAAGTTGGTTTACCTGACTGGTCGGAGGATGATCAAACTCTAGCAAAAGCTGTTCAAAAAGTTTTAGGTAACGAAAATCCTGAAGGTCTAGCAACTGAACTACCTCCTCTTCTTGAACCTCTACCTTATAATGTTAGTGGGGGTTCTGATGATATTGGTGATGTTTCTTGGAAAGTTCCAACTGTTGTACTTAGGTTTCCTTCTAATATCCCTGATGTTACTTTTCACCATTGGTCAGCAAGTATTGCTGCTGCCACGCCTATAGCTCATAAAGGGGCTACTGCAGGTGCTAAAGTAGTTGCAATGACTGCACTAGATTTTTTAACAAAACCTGACAAACTCATTGAGGCTAAAAACTATTTTAATAATATTCAAAGTAAAGAGGATACATATAGACCAATGATATCTGAGACAGATCCACCACCAGTTTATTTAAATACTGAGATTATGGAAAAGTATAGGGATGAAATGAAAAAGTTTTACTTTGATGAAACTAAATATGATACTTATTTAGAGCAATTAGGAGTAGAATACCCAACAATTAAGGAAGATTAATTTCATATTAATTAAATCTCACAGGACATGTCCATTCCGCAGCACATTGGTGATTTGATCATACCATCACATTCAGGACAATATGAGACTTGAACCTCGTCTCCACTATCAACTGTAATACTTTTATTTAATAGGGGTTCATCACATTTTGCACACTGACTTTTGACAGACATTCCACATTTTTCGCATGTATATGTAGCTTTTTCCATTGTGTAAAAATAAAAAATACTATTTAAAATTGTGAATTTGACAATATATTAATATCTTTTTTACATAATACAAAATAAAATCAATTAATATGAGAATACTATTAAGTTCGGTTTTCCTATTATTTTCTTTGTTTTCAGTTGGTCAAAGTAGTCTAACTGGTGTTGTTAGTGACGAAAACGGAGTGCCCCTTCCTGGCGCTAACGTAGTTATTGATGGAACTAGTACAGGTGTTTCAACTGATTTTGATGGAAATTTTGAGATAACCGCGAACCAAGGACAAGTCCTTGCGATTAGTTTTATAGGATATACCACAGAGTATATAACTGTATCTGGTCAATCCAATCTTAATATTTCTCTTCAGCTAGATAATGAACTTGAAGAAGTAGTAGTTACTGCTTTAGGTTTTGCAGCTGTGAGAGATCAACAGGGTTCTACCTCATCCGTAGTAAATGCAGATGATGTAATTCGATCTGCTGAACCAACTGTTGTTAACGCTCTAAGTGGAAAAGCTTCAGGTGTTAGAATAACAAGATCTAATGGTGATCCAGGTGCTGGAAGTACAATAAGAATTAGAGGTGCAAATACAATTGATGGTTCAATACAGCCACTGATAATTGTAGACGGTGTTCCTCTAGATAACACCACATCTTATGCTGGTGGTAACAATATTACAGGAGGTAATGGAGGTGTTACTCAAGGATCACGTCTAAATGATATTAATCCTGCAGATATTGAGTCAGTTAACGTTCTTAAAGGTGCATCAGCTGCTTCTTTATATGGAAGTAAAGCTGCGAACGGAGTTGTTGTAATTACAACGAAAAAAGGTCAAAGAGGTGAAGCTAAAATTTCCTTTAAATCTTCTTACTCTTTCGACGAGATTTCTGAAAGAATTCCAATGCAAAATACTTGGGGACAAGGAAGAAGTGGAGTTTGGGGAGAAACTAGAGCGGAGTCCTGGGGTGATTATATTCCTGATAGAGCTGGTGGAGGAGACACTTACAAAGAAGGTGCTTACTTCTTAGCAGACAGTGGAAGGACTTATTACAAAATAGACTCAAAAAACTCAACAAGAACATATGTTGATGAAAACTTTGATTCAGTATTTGGAACTGGTAATGCTTTACAAAATGACTTAACAATAAGTGGTGGTAATGAAAATAGTAACTACTTTTTTAGTTTAGGTCATCTTGATCAAGATGGTGTAATTAGAAACGCTACTTATGAAAGAACCAATGCGAGACTGAATTATGAGGCAAAACTTAATGATAAAATAACATTATCAACTAAAATGGCCTATACTTTTACTGACTCTAATAGAATTCAACAAAGTTCCAACGTTTCTGGTTTAATGCTAGGTCTTTTAAGAACTCCACCGGATTTTGATGGAAGAGATTACAAGGGTACATATTACAGCTCTGGTGGAACTGAGTATATAAATCGTGGAAGATCTTACAGAAAGTCAATTGGTGAAAGTTCGAACCAATCATATACAAATCCACTTTGGACAGTAAATGAGCAGGAATCTAGTACGAAAGTAAACAGGATAACAGTAACTCCTCAACTAACCATTAAGCCAACAAACTGGCTACAAGTTATTACAAGAGGTAATGTTGACGTTGCCGACGATAAAAGAACCTATTTTTTCCCAGTTGGTGACGCTAGTTCAAGAGCAATTGGACAATATCAAGAAGACGCACTAGATATTAGAAACTCTTCTCTAGATATTATTGGTAAAGCAAATTTTCAATTATCTGATGAAGTAAATCTTACTGCAACTGTAGGTTGGAGTTATAATGATAGAAAATATTCAAGGATATCTGGAAATATAACAGGATTCTTGGTTAATTCTGCAAAAAGAACTACCGCTCTTAATACTTCTTCTGAAGCATCAACATTTGATGGTTTCAAAACATTTAGAAGATCCAATAGAGGTTATGGTATATTAAATTTTGATATTGATGATCAATTATTTATTAACTTATCAGGAGCGCAAGAAGCATCTTCTACAATTAATGGTACTTTCTTCTATCCGGCAGCAGATGCTGCTTGGGTTCTAACTGAAGATCTTATCCAGTCTAATACAATCTCGTTTGCTAAGTTAAGAGCTTCATGGGGTCAAGTAGGTGTTCAGCCTGCGCCTCACAAGTTTGAAACTTTAGCAGAAGGTGGTTTTGGTTATTCTACATATAGTGATCCTCTTGATAGTAACTTGTTTGGAGGTGGATTTAGATTAGATAATAACCTAGGTAATCCTAACCTTGAACCAGAAATTAAAACTGAATGGGAATTAGGTGGTGACTTTAGATTCCTTGATGATAGAGTATCTCTTTCTTTAACATATTATGATAATATAATTGAAGGTATTCTTTTAGATGTTTCATTATCGCCCTCTACAGGTTTCTCTACTCAGTATGGTAACTATGGAGAAATGACTAATAATGGTGTGGAAGTTGATCTTGGTCTTGATCTAATCGATGAACAAGACTTTAGTCTGTCTACAGCTATAAATTGGTCAACAAATGAAAATGAGGTTACTGACTTATATGGAACTGAATCTATTAATTTGTCTCCAGGTGCATCAGTTAGTTCAAGAGCTGTTGTTGGTTATCCATTAGGAGCTTTATATGGAACAGGATCTAAAACAAATGCTGATGGATCTTTTGATTTAAATTCAAATGGTTTCCCTCAAATAACATCAAGTCCTATAGTTTTAGGTGATCCTAATCCAGATTGGAGAGGTGGTATATCACTTAGTATGAGATACAAAAAACTAAGACTTAATGCTGTTTTAGAACACTCAGAAGGTGGATCGTTTTCTCCGAGAACATTATGGGTACTTAGAAGATTTGGTACAACTCAAGAAGTTTCCAATAGAATTACTCTTAATCAAGATTTAGTTAATTATGCAGGGAATACAATTCCAAGTGGAACAACCGTTAGAGGAAATGTTCATGACTTTGGTGGAGGACCTGTATTGCTAGATGAAAGTTGGTACAGAACTGGTATAGGTGGAGGTTTTGGTGATAACCAAGCATATAACTTCTCCATAGCAGACGCTACATGGACAAAATTGAGAGATTTATCACTAAGCTATGTGATAGATACTCCAGCGGTCAAAAATCTTGGTTTAAGTGATGTAATCCTTACATTCTCAGGAAGAGACTTAATAAACATCAATGAAGTTGATGGAATTGATCCTGAGATTAATACAAAGGGTGTAAGTGTTGCTCAAGGTGTTGAGTACTTTACAAATCCTCAGACGAAAGGTTTTCTTTTCAGTTTAACAGTAAATTATTAATAAGATGAAAAATATATATACAAAATCGATTTTAGCTCTTCTAATAATTTTCTCATTCTCATGTGAGGACTTAAATGAAGATATTAATGCTAATCCAAATGATATTTTAATAACTGATGTTGAGGATAAACTATTTTTAACTGGTGCGCAATTGGCTAACATCCAAATTCAACTTGGGCATCTAAACAGAATTAGTGGTATGTACTCAGGTCAGCTTATTGGATTTAGCTCTTTATACTCTAATATATACGGATATGCACTATCAACTGTTGAATCAAACAGCGAATGGTTTGCTTTATATGTTGGTGTTTTAAATAATATGAGGCAACTTCAAAATAACTCAACCAACTCATTGTTAGTCGGTATAGCTCAAATAATTGAAGGTCATGCTTTTGGAACTGCAGCATCTTTATGGGGAGGTATTCCCTACAGTGAAGCTGGAAATCCAGAGATAGAAGATCCAGCTTTTGATACTCAAGTATCTGTCTACAATGCTGCAATTGCAAAACTTACTGCAGGTATTTCAACACTTCAGACTGCAAGTTCAAGTAGTTTGTCACAAGATATTTACTTTGGAGGGAATAAAGATAAGTGGGTTGAAGCTGCTTATACTTTGATTGCTCGATTTAATCTTCATAAAAAAGATTATGCTGCTGCAATTGCTGCTGCTAATAATGGGATAAGCTCTGCATCAGGAGATATGCAATATAAGCCACCAGGGATTCAGTCTGGTGATCAAAACTTATTTGCTACAATCCTTAATGGTTCTAGAGCTGGAGATTTAGGTAATTCAGCAGGTGGCTCAGAAAGTTATCTTCTTCAATTGTTAAGTAATGATTATCCTACCAATAGAAATAATTCGAAAACTGATGAAACTGCTAGATATGGATATTATAAAATAGATTCAACTAGTGGATCAGCAAATACAGGGATTATAGCTGAAGATGAACCTCAAAATATGGTTACTTTCTTTGAAAATGAATTAATTCTTGCAGAAGCTAAAGCTAGACAGGGAAGTATGGCCGACGGTCTTCCTCATTTAAATAACGTAAGAGCTTGGCTTAATTCTGGAGGTAATCTTAATGATAATCATAATAGTGGTGGCTTCAAATACGAAGCTTATGTTTCCTCAGATTTCGATTCAGGTGGAATTGAAAACACCGATGGTATCGATTCTAAATCTGCCTTTTTAAGGGAGGTGATTGAGGAAAGGTATGTTAGTGGTTTTGGAATGCACATACCATTTGATGATGCAAGAAGATTAAGAAAATCTGATTCTGCGATTTCAGTACCATTTACTCTTGTACTTGGACCTAATCCTCCATACCCTGAGAGGATGCCATATGCAGCAACTGAGTTAAATTCTAATTCAAATGCTCCATCTGAAGATCCTGGTATTTTCACAAAAACTGAAGTTAATCAGTAAAATTTTAAAAAAAGGTTTGTAAATTCTACAAACCTTTTTTTTTATGTTTAGGATTTCCAAAATAATTATATTGACCCTTGGTATATCTATACTTAGCTGTTCAGATAATACAACCAAATTTTCAAATAGTGTAATTTCATCTCCACATCCTCTTGCTTCTCAAGCAGGTAAAATTATTTATTCAAAAGGGGGGAATGCATTCGATGCTGCAGTTGCATCAGCATTTACTTTATCTGTCGTTGAGCCAAGTATGAGTGGAATAGGAGGAAGGCTTCAGGTTATCTATAAAGATGCTGATGGACATATTAGTGGTATAGATGCAACTACGCAAATTCCTAAAAGTTTTAATGACAATGGTCAAGAGTTACCAAGTTTTGGATATAAAACAATTGGTATTCCAGGAGTTGTTGCTGGTTTAATAAAGCTTCATGAAGAAAACGGTAAGCTAAATTTGGAAACGGTTTTGCAGCCAGCAATAGAAATTGCTGAAACAGGTTTTATTATTCTTCCGGGAGAAATTTATAGACAACAATCAGAAAAGGAAAAATTAAATTTATTTGAGGGATCTAAATTATATTTTTTAGACTCAGTTGGTGAATCGTTTAAAATAGGTCATAAATTAGTCCAAAACGACCTTGCCTATATATTAAAAAAAATATCTAAAGAAGGTAAAGAAGGTTTTTATGAAGGTGAAATAGCAAAAAAAATAGTTGATGATATTCAATCAAATGGTGGTTTTATAGAATTAGAGGATTTAAAAAATTATAAGGCATATAAGTCAACTGTTTTTACAGGAGAATTTAATGGTTATAATGTGCATACTCTTAACCTACCATCCTATGGTTCAATATCTATTCAAATGCTTCAGATATTTGATTACTTAGATATTAAAAATGAAAATGATTGGACAATCAAAATATCTTCGGCAATTGAAGAGGCATATAATTATAGACCTTATCAAAAAAATAAAGATTCTGTTATTAGTATTCTTTCTATAAATACAGCTAAGCAAATTGCAAATAAAATTGAAGATTTAAATTTAAAATTTACTTTCAAAGACAATTTTAAGGAATTTAATACTTCAGATATAGTGCTTGGTCATACAGCTCATCTTACAGCTTCAGACAAATTTGGAAATGTTGTATCTCTAACCCAGACTTTAGGTCCAAATATGGGGTCAAAAGTTGCATCAAAGGGTCTAGGATTTCTGTATAATGTGACAATGGGTCCTTATCTAGGAGGATATTTAGGTCAAGACAAGCCAGGGGATAGATCTTCTTCTCATATTTCTCCTACATTATTTACAAGCAATAAAGAAGTAGTACTTGCATTAGGAGCTGCGGGAGGGAATAAAATTCCAGTAGCAATAAATCAAGTCGCCTACAGATACCTCAAACAAAATTTAACTCTAAGTGATGCACTTTTTATGCCAAGAACTTATATGTATGATAGTCCTGTATATCGTGAAGATCACGAAGGATTGGAGAAGTTTAATGAGGGTGTAATTTTTCCAGAATTGTATAATGTAGAGATGATTAAAGAAAAGGGATACTTTGGTAGAGTTCATGCAATAGCTCTTGATACTATTAATAAATTATGGATTGGAGAAGCTGATCCTGACTGGGAGGGAACAGTTGAAATATTTCAGTAACATGAATATTTATAGATTATTAGTTTTTTAGAGAATATATATAACAAGAAATCCAAGATAAGTTCCCAAAGCATTTCCCAAGCTTCCAACTAAAATTGCAGGTAAGATTAAATCATTTCTGTTAAAAGCTTCTGCTAAAGCAATTGCGGAAGTTCCTCCACCAATATTTGCCTGACTTGCAATAGAAATCATATCCCAATCTCTGTAAACTAATCCACCGATAATTATAAATATAATTCCATGAAGAAATACTGCAAGAGTAGTGAATAAGAAAAGTGTAACACCTATCTCTTCCAGTTGATCTACAGCACTTAGTTCACAGTATGCACCTATGACTGCTAAAAAAAGATAAACTAAATATATACCAAGGTTATGACTACCTTTTAAATTTGAAATAAATCTAACTTGAGCTAACAAAATACCAAATGAAGTTAAAATTAATATTGAAGGAATATTGGAATAACTTGAAATTAAATCAGAAATAAAATATGATGTAATTCCTAAAAAAATTAGCCAAATTAAAGATTCAAAATCTAATGACTCAAGATTAGGATCTTTGTGTTTATTACTTAAATCAAGAATAGCGGATTTATTACTTTTCCATAAATTTTTAAATACAATTGGAATAGTCAATGTGATCATAATCCAAATTGTTGTAACAACATTATCTACAGCAATTGTACCTGCGTATAGTACTCCTTTTTTTTGAAAATCATATTCCAGAGCAATTGCATTAAAGTTAACACTTCCGCCTGTATATGTTCCGGTTAACATACCAGCAATAATTTTAGCATCGTCACCTAAAATAATTTCGGGTGAAAGAGCTAACCAAGAAACTAATATTCCAGCAGTAGTTGACAATGAACCCAAAATAAAGAGACCTATCATTGGTAATCCAGCTCTTTTTATTGAGGATAAATTAATATTAAGCAATAAATAAAAAATTGAAATTGGTGCAATATACTTGAAGATGATATCATATAAATTAATACTATCTGATGCAGAGGGTATTAATTTTAAGTTTGCAATAATTGCTGTAAAAATAATCACTAGTAGAGCAGGCCCACCAAGTTTTGTTCCAATCTTTGATTTACCGGCATAAACCGATAGAATAACCATCAAAGAAAGTATAATTAAAACATATATTGGATTTGAGTAAAACTCCATCTAATCAATAAAATTAAAAAAAACAACCTTACTACAGGGTAGAAATTAATTTCCAGCAAAAGGAGTATTAAAAATACCTACTGCCATTTCAGCCCAAATAATAAAAAAAATTAAAATTATTATCCCAATATATATAATTCTTTTTTTAAGATTTTTTGTTTTACTAGATATAGAGTTAATTATAAAACCAAGTAAAACTATCATGAACCCCATAATAAAAAAATCTAAGAGACTCCAATCTACCTCATCAGTTATATTCATTATAAATAATGGAATTAACAATAAAATAAGTGGATAGAAAGATTCTTTTGACATATCTAAAATTAAAAAAACGGTTACACTTTAAAAAGTATAACCGTTTTACGGTATTAGTAGCGAGGGCAGGACTCGAACCTGCGACCTTTGGGTTATGAGCCCAACGAGCTACCTACTGCTCTACCTCGCGATATAGAGAGCAAATATAATAAACTTTCATTACTTAGGTTTAAGGCATTAGATTTAAGTAGTTATCTTTGCCGAAATGACTAATAATAAACATAGATCTGGATTTGTATCAATAATTGGGAGACCTAATGTTGGTAAATCAACTTTGATTAACTCTTTAATGAAAGAGAAGCTATCAATTATTACTTCTAAAGCTCAAACTACAAGGCATAGAATTAGAGGAATAATAAATGGTGATGACTATCAGATTGTCTTATCAGACACTCCGGGCATTTTGGATCCAAAGTATAAGCTTCAGGAAGCGATGATGAAATTTATTAAAGAAACTCTGATCGATTCAGATTTTTTAGTAATAGTCGAAGAGGTTGGAAATAAAGAGTCATTTAGTGAATCTTTAGTCAAAAAGATAAATTCTTTTAGAATTCCAACAATTCTATTAATAAATAAGATTGACCTTTCATCTCAAAAAGATCTTGAAGATTCTATATTTTATTGGAAATCAATTTTTCCCAAAATTGATATATATCCCATATCAGCAATTGAAGGATTTTTTATAGATGAGCTAGTTGAAATTTTTAAAGATGAACTTCCTCTATCTCCCCCATTTTTTCCTAAAGATCAATTTACTGATAGGCCTGAGAGATTTTTTGTTAATGAATCAATAAGAGAACAAATTCTTATTAATTATGATAAAGAAATTCCATACTCTGTTGAGGTAATTACGGAGGATTTTAAGGAATCTCCAAAAATTATTAAAATTAGATCTTTAATACTTGTTGAGAGAGACTCTCAAAAAGGAATATTAATTGGTCATAAAGGATCTGCTTTGAAAAAAGTTGCAACAGATGCTAGAACTAGTCTTGAGAAATTTTTTGGAAAGAAAATTTTTTTAGAAGTATTTGTTAAGGTGAGAAAGAATTGGAGAAATGATCCATCATCTCTGAAAAAATTTGGATATAATCTTTAATTAAATGAGTGGAATAGTAGCAATTGTTGGAAGACCTAACGTCGGTAAATCTACCCTATTTAATAGGCTAATTGAGAGTAAAGAAGCAATTGTTGATGAGGTTAGTGGTGTCACAAGAGACAGACATTATGGTAAATCTGATTGGAATGGTGTTGATTTTAGTGTAATTGATACAGGAGGGTACCTTCCTTCAAGTGATGATGTCTTTCAAAAAGAGATTGACAAACAAGTAATATTAGCTATAGAGGAAGCTGATGTTATCTTATTCTTAGTTGATGTAAAAGATGGTTTAACTGGAGTTGACCAATCAATTGCTGATATGCTCCACAAATCTTCTAAAGAAACCCTTCTTTTAGTTAATAAGGTTGATAATTCTAAATTAATTGAAGATTCTAATGAATTTTACTCTTTAGGCTTTGAATATCTATTTTGTTTATCATCAATAAATGGATCAGGTACTGGTGAATTTTTAGATTTACTAGTAGAAAAACTTCCCAAAGAGGATCTAATAGTCTCTGATGTTCCAAAGCTTGCTGTTATTGGTAGGCCCAATGCAGGTAAATCATCATTTATAAACTCTCTTATTGGTAAAGATAGATTTATAGTTACTGATGTCGCAGGAACAACAAGAGATAGTCTATATACTAGATATAATCAATTTGGTTTTGAGTTTGATTTGATTGATACAGCTGGTATTAGAAAAAAAAGTAAAGTATCAGAAGATATTGAATTCTATTCTATTTTAAGATCAGTAAGAGCAATTGAAAACTCAGATATTTGTCTAGTAATTTTTGACATCGAAAGAGGTTTTGATTCCCAAGTTCAAAATATTTTTTGGCTTGCTGCAAGAAATAAAAAAGGTATTGTTATTTTGGTTAACAAATGGGATATAGCAGAAAAAGATCATACAACAACCAAATCAATTGAAGAGGAAATAATAGGAAAAACATCCCCACTTACTGATATACCCATAGTATTTATTTCTGCATTAACAAAACAAAGAATTTTTGATGCTATAAAAATTGCAATGGAGGTAAATCAAAGAAGGGAAAATAAAATACCAACTAAAAAGTTAAATGATATTATTTTACCTATAATTGAACAAAAACCTCCTCCTAGTACTAAAGGTAAATTCATTAAAATAAAATTCTGCAGACAACTCCCTACTAAATATCCTCAGTTTGCATTTTATTGTAATCTACCACAATACATCAAAGATCCTTATAAACGCTTCTTGGAGAATCAAATTAGAAAAAACTTTAACTTTTTTGGAGTCCCAATCGATATTTTTCTGAGAAAGAAATAATTATAAAGTTTTTTTAATAGACTTTAATTCTTCCTTGATTTTATTAAGCTTTTTTATTATTGCAAGGTTTTCATCTGCGGATATATCCTTGGATTTTAGCTTCTTTTTTGCTCCTTGAATTGTTAAACCATCTATTTTAAGCAGTGTATAAATCAATCTTATTGACTCAATATTTTCTTTAGTATACTTTCTTATTCCAGATGATTTTATCATCGGATTGATTTCTTTAAATTCTTTTTCCCAAAATCTTAATAATGAAGTGTTGACATTAAAGTGAGTTGCTACTTCACTTATGCTGTAATATTTTTTTTCTGGAAGACTACTAAACATCTTAGTCAAGAGATTGATTCTCCTGAGAGGCAACTTTCACAAGCTCTTCAAATTCAGCAGGGGAAAGACTCCCCGAGTAGAAGTTAATTGGATTTATTTTTACACCATCCTTAACAATTTCGTAATGAAGATGAGGTGCAACGGATCTTCCCGTACTCCCAACAGTGCCAATAGTCTCACCCCTTTTAACTTTATCACCTTTTACAACCTTAAAGCTTTCCAAATGAGCATAAATGGTAACGTATCCAAAACCATGATCTATTCTGACATGTTTACCGAAACCAGCAGCTCTTGAGTCAGCTCTTGTAACTGTTCCATCACCAGTAGCATAAATTTCAGTACCTCTTGGTGCAGAAAAATCCATTCCAAAGTGCATTCTCCTAGCCTTTGTAAAAGGATCAATTCTATAGCCATAGCCAGATGCCATTCTTCTTAAAGCAGAGCTATTAACAGGCTGAATAGATGGAATAGAAGATAAAAGAGATTCTTTATTTTTTGCTAATAGTTCAATCTCATCAAGTGATTTAGATTGAATAACAAGTTCTTTGGTAAGTATATCTAATCTCTCGGTAGTATTTACTATCAGATCAGAACTTTCAAATCCTTCTAGGTAGTCATATCTATTAATACCACCAAACCCTGCTTTTCTTTGATCTTCAGGAATTGGGCTAGCCTCAAAATAAGCTCTATATAAGTTGTTATCTCTTTTCTCAATATTGGCTAGAGTAGACTCAACTTGCTCTAATTTTTTATTCAATACTTTAAGTTGGAGCTCGTAATTATCTATTTCCCTTTCTTGAACAATTTCTTTAGGAGTGTTAACAAAATCAGTATTAAATAGAATAACTGTAATAAATGCTCCAAAAATTACTGAACTTATCAAAAATAGAGACAGCCTATATATGCGATTGCCTAAGGTATTTTTAATTGGGACAAACTCTAGATTATCGGAATCAAAGTAATATTTAGTTTTGGACATATACCAATTTGTTGTAATTTCAAGCTTTCAATAGCTGTAAATCACTACAAATATAAAAAAAATGAATTCATCCGTTGTAAGAGAAAAATTTTTTCATTACTTCAAAGATAAAGGACACAATATTATACCCTCAGCATCTGTAATTAACCAATCAGACAAAAACTTAATGTTTACAAATGCTGGAATGAACCAGTTTAGAAATATTTTTTTAGGCAATCAAGAATCCAAATTCTTTAGAGTGGCTAATTCCCAAAAATGTCTTCGAGTTTCTGGAAAGCATAATGATCTCGAAGAGGTTGGTGTTGATACGTATCACCATACTTTTTTTGAGATGTTAGGAAATTGGAGTTTTGGTGATTATTTTAAGAAGGAAATAATTGAATGGTCATATGATTTAATTGTAAATATTTATGGAATTAATAAAGAAGATGTTTATGTCTCTGTTTTTGAGGGATCTAAAGAAGACAACCTAGAATTTGATCAAGTTGCTTTCGATGAATGGAAAAAATTTTTTAGTGAAGATCGAATCATAAGTGGTAATAAAAAAGATAACTTTTGGGAGATGGGAGATATAGGACCTTGTGGTCCATGTTCGGAGATTCACATTGATTTAAGATCAGAATCAGATAAGAAAAAAGTTAAAGGAGCTAATCTTGTAAATAAAGACCATCCACAAGTTGTAGAAATATGGAATTTAGTATTTATTCAATACAATAGAAAGAAGGATGGATCCTTAATAAAACTTGATAAGAACTATGTAGATACTGGAATGGGACTTGAAAGACTTTGTATGGCACTACAAAAAAAAGAGTCAACTTATGATACCGATTTATTTACAGATATAATTAAAAAAATTGAGGATATTTCAAATAAAAAATACTTATCAGGTGATGAAAATGTTGATATTGCCATAAGAGTCATCTCTGATCATATTAGAGCTTTAATTTTCACAATTTCAGATGGTCAAGTGCCAAGTAATAGTGGACCAGGATATGTTATTAGAAGAATTCTAAGAAGAGCTGTAAAATATGGATATACAAATCTTGATATAAAAACTCCATTTATTTATGAGCTTGTTGATATAGTAATCTCAAAATATTTGACTATTTATCCTGACTTAAAAAATCAGAGTGAGTACATTAGTTCATTAATTTATGAGGAAGAAAAAGGTTTCCTCAAAACATTAAATCAAGGCCTCTCCCTTATAAGTCAAATTATTGAGTCTAATCCAAATGATAAGATAATTAGCGGTGAAGATTCTTTTAAGCTTTATGATACATATGGATTCCCCGTTGACCTCACATCATTAATTGCAAATGAAAATGATTTTCAAGTTGATATAGACGGATTTAATGAATATATGAAAATTCAAAAAAGCAGATCTAAGTCAACAAGTAATGAAGAGATTAAAGAATGGGTTATTGTCAGTGAGACATCATCAAATAATATATTTAAAGGATATGACCATTATGAACTTGAATCAAAAGTTTTCAAGTATCGAGAGTGTATAAATAGTGAAGGAGATACTCAATACCATCTTGTGACAAATGAAACCCCTTTCTATCCTGAAGGAGGTGGGCAAATTGGAGATACTGGAGAAATTATTTCAAACTCAGCTTCTATAGCTGTAAAAAATACTTTTAGAGATGGTGAGGACATAATTCATCTTGTAGATAATTTACCAATCGAACTGGGTGACTCTTTATTAATGAAAATTGATAAAAATAGAAGATTATCTATTCAGAGAAATCATACTTCAACCCACCTTCTTCAATTCGCGCTAAAAAAAACATTAGGAAATCATGTTGAGCAAAGGGGTTCCATGCTAACCGAAGATATTTTTAGATTTGATTTTTCACATCAATCAAAATTATCAGATAAAGAATTGAGTGATGCTGAGAAACTTGTTAAAAGTTTAATTAAAGATGAAATTCAATGTATTGAAGAGAAGCAAGCAAATTATAATGATGCAGTTAAGGCTGGAGCTATTGGTTTATTTTCAGAAAAATATGGAGATGTAGTAAGAACGATAAAGTTTGGTGAATCATATGAATTATGTGGTGGAACTCATGTAAAAAACACAAGAGAAATTGAAGATTTTAAAATAATTTCCGAAGGTTCTCAAGCGTTTGGAATTAGAAGAATCGTAGCTACTAGTAATAAAACTAGAATTAAGGAAGAAGAACTAAAAAATCAAGCAATCAAAGAAAAAGCTGAAAGTGAAAAAGCAAATAAAATTTTACAAAAAGAAATTGATTCTAAAAACAAGATAAAAATTCAATCAATAAAAGGATTAATTATCAAAGAAATAAAACAGGTTAATGGATTAAATACATTCACTGGCGAATTAGACTTAGATAATAAATCAATTAAAGAATTGTGCTTTATGCTCTCTGATGAAATAGATAATTTATTTATGATTATTTTCTCAAGAAGCCCTGAAAAAGCATTTATTTACTGCTATATATCAAAAAGTTTAACAGTTCAGAAGGGTTTCAATGCTTCAAATATTATTAAAGAATTATCTCCTATAATTGATGGTAGTGGCGGAGGTCAGCCATTTTTTGCAACTGGAGGTGGAAAAAATATCGAAGCTATTGACAAAGCTTTAGCTGAATCAGAAAAAATTATTAATCTACTGTAGGGGGAAACTTTTCGAGTATCCTTGAAACAAAATTGCCTATCATCTTGTCTCTATCTTTAGAGTATTCATTAAGAATACCATCACCTCTACCTTGCCATACAAGCTGTTGATTCTTATTATCAATAAAGTTAATATATAGTGTACCTTGAGTTCTCGAATAAGCAGAAGGATAATTGTGATGATAAAAAAATGGAAACCATCCGTATCCATATGGCATATAATTATTTATATAAATCCTTTCTTTCGATTGAGTTTCAAATGTTACCAAAAGGTCCGGTGAATCTGATCTCTCCATACCTTTTGATTTTAAACCGCTATCTAAAGATTTTAGTATTCTTTTTTTGTCAAGATCAGAAATCTTAACTTTATCTATGTCAGGCTGATAGAAAGAATATGAATCATAATCATTAAAATTTACATCAGAATCATAATCATATTGGACATAAATTCCACAAGAGTTAATTATTAAAGCTAATGTGAATAATATTATTTTTTGAGAGATTAATTTTTTTATAATTTTCATTAATATAAAGTTATGAAAAATTTTTTACTGTTTTTTGTATTCATCATTCTCTCTTCCTGTTCGTCAATAAGATCTGTGTCAGAATTAAATTTGTCTGTTGAGGATAAAATAAACCTATATATAAAGAAGTATGCACCAGCTGCAACTAAAAATATGAGGTTCTATAAAATACCAGCGAGTATAACCCTAGCTCAAGGAATATTAGAGTCGGGTTATGGTCAGGGTACTTTAGCAAAAAAAGCAAATAATCATTTTGGGATTAAGTGTCATAAAGGATGGAAAGGAAAATCAATTTCTCATGATGATGATGAAAAAGGCGAATGCTTTAGATCATATAAAAACCCTTTGAGATCATATAAAGACCATTCCTTATTTTTAGTTGAAAGGGATAGATATAGTTCCCTATTTAAGTTAAATAGAAAAGATTATAGATCCTGGGCAATAGGTCTTAAAGCGGCAGGATATGCAACTGATCCAAAATATGCTGAAAAATTAATAAGTTTAATTGAAAGATATAAACTAAACAGGTTTGATGAATAAATTGCCATCTTCAGACTTAATAATACTTATCAAATCATTCCCTCTAAGCTCTTTTATAATTTTATCCCATTTCTTATTTGATAAATCAAATTCTGACTTAAAATCATTTAAAAGAATTTCATCATGGTTTTTTAGTCTATCGAAAACAACTTTTGCATCCTCTGAAATTTCAGGTCCCTGTTTAATAGGTTTCATTTGAGGAAAAAATAATACCTCCTGAATTGAAGTTTTATTGGTCATAAGCATAACAAGTCTATCAATTCCAATTCCAATTCCAGAAGTGGGAGGCATTCCATACTCTAATGACTTGATAAAATCCATATCAATAAACATAGCCTCATCATCACCTTTTTTTGTCAATTCAAGTTGATCTTCAAATCTTTTCAATTGATCAATTGGATCATTCAACTCAGAATAAGCATTGGCGATTTCCATTCCATTAATGAATAGCTCAAATCTTTCAGTAAGATTTGGATTTGATCTGTGTTCTTTTGTTAGTGGACTCATCGACTTAGGGTAATCTGTAATAAAAGTTGGATTAATAAAGTTTTTCTCACATTTATTACTAAAAATTGCATCTATAAGTTTTCCCTCCCCCATACTATCATCTATTTCTATAGAAAAATCCTCACAGATTGATCTTAATTCATTTTCATTTTTATCAGATATATCATAACCTGTATATTTAATTATTGCATCAGTAAGTGTCATTCTTTCAAAGGGTTTACTAAAATTAATTTTCTTTTTATCAAATTCAACTTCTGTATTATTATGTAATTCAATACATAAGTTTTCAATTAAAGATTCGGTTAGTTCCATCATCCAGAAATAATCTTTGTAAGCTACATAAAGCTCTAAAATTGTAAATTCAGGGTTGTGATTTCTATCCATCCCCTCATTTCTGAAATCTCTCGAAAATTCATAAACAGCATCAAACCCTCCAACAATTAATTTTTTGAGAAATAACTCGTCAGATATTCTAAGGTATAATGGTATATCTAGTGCATTATGATGAGTAATAAATGGACGTGCAGTTGCTCCTCCAGGAATAGGCTGAAGTATCGGAGTCTCAACCTCAAGATAATCTTTAGAATTCAAGAAATTCCTAATTGAATTTATAATTTGTGTTCTTTTAATGAACGTATCCTTAACGTCAGAGTTAACAATCAAATCAACATACCTTTGTCTGTATCTTTGCTCTAAATCAGTAAAACTATCATATACATTTCCATCAGAATCCACTTTTGGAAGAGGGAGAGGCCTAAGTGACTTATTAAGAACTTTAAAATCTTTTACTAAAATTGTAGTCTCACCAACTTTAGTCTTAAATAATTCTCCTTTTATGCCAATTATATCTCCAATATCAAGTAATTTTTTATAAATGATGTTATACTTTGTCTTGTCTTCGCCCTCACAAATTATATCTCTATTAAAATAAACCTGAATCTTACCTTTACTATCCAAAATTTCTGCAAAAGATGCATTTCCCTGAATCCTTCTTGACATTATCCGCCCAGCAATAACTACTTGCTGTTTATCTATATAATTAGATGTTAAATCTATTGAGAAATGAGATACTGGATAAAGCTCAGCAGGATAAGGTTCAATTCCAAGCTTTTTTAGCTCATCAAGCTTTTCTCTTCTAATTCTTTCTTGTTCAGTCACTAAATTTTGTTTAAACAAAGATAAGTTTTAAAAACAATCTTTGAATTACAAATTTTTATATTTGAATGTTCTATGAAAAATAAAAAAATTATTGTTAAAGATATAGGCAGAACAGATTTTTCTTATTCATGGAAATATCAGGAAAGTGTATTTGATAAAATAATTGCACAAAAAGTTAAAAATAGAACTTCCAAAAAAAAATCTAATACAAAAAATTATTTAATTCTAACTGAACATAACCCTGTCTTTACAATTGGAAAAAGTGGAGATATTTCAAATTTACTTTTAAATAAAAATCAACTAAAAGAAAAAAAAATAGATTTTTATAAAATAAACAGAGGAGGAGATATTACATATCATGGTCCTGGTCAAATTATGGGTTATCCAATTTTAGATCTTGATAATTTTTTTACTGATATTAATCTATACCTTAGAAACCTTGAATATACGATAATTGATACACTCAAACATTATGAAATTGAAGGCTTTACAATAAAAGGGGAGACAGGAGTATGGGTTAAAAAAGATAATGATTATAAAAAAATATGTGCGTTTGGTATAAGGGCAAGCAGGTGGGTAACCATGCATGGATTTTCTTTGAATGTTCAACCTGATTTAAATAATTTTAAATATATAATTCCTTGCGGAATATCAGATAAAGGCATAACATCTATTTCAGATATGAAAAAAGAAACAATTAATGTATCTGATTTAAAATTAAACCTAATTGAAAATTTTGCAAGAAATTTTAAAGCTGAGATTGAAAATAATGATTAATTAATTTCATAAGATACAACTGAAAATTTTTTCATTCTTGAAATAATCTCAAGTTTACCATCTTTATCTGAATCTACTAAATCAATTGATGAACCTTCTTCTAGAGGAAAACCGTTAATTAATTTTCCTTTATCATCATATAAATATATTCTGTCTTTACTAAGATCTGAAGTACCAATTAGTAATCCTTTATTTGAATTAAAAATTTTGGGCTCAGAGTATCTTCCAGGAGGAAGCTCTACATTAATTCCTTTAATTGATAATGTATTATTGCTAATATAAACTAGATTATCATCAAGAACATTAATATAATTCTCAGATGATAAGTCAAGTTTAACTCTATTAAATTCCCCATCTGTGTTAATTTGAATTAGATTGCCCTGAGAGTCCGATGTTGTAAAGAAGTCTAGGTATGAATAAAAGTTATTTTTACTATACTGAACTTTCTCGTCAATAATTATCCTGTCTTCGCCTCTTCTATTTAAAATTTTAACTTCACCATTTTCAAGTTGAAAAACTAAATAATCTTTTCCATCTATTCTTATGTGCACAGGATTATTTATAATATTTGAACTAAACTCAACTGGCTTAAAACCACTTACAATCTTTCCAGTGGAATCATACATCCTTATTAGGTTATCAGATGTAACAACTATCCTGTAGTTCCGATTTTTTTCATAATCAAAAACAGAAATAGGATTTACATTGATTCCTCCATCAAGATCTATACTTAATTCTTCAACTTCATTGCCATTCCTGTCAAGTAGGTATAACCTCTCGCTTGTTCTAAACAAAAGTTGTAACCTTCCATTTTTATAAATATCTATTTGTTCAATATCACCAATAATTTTTCCGGATAATTCCCTCTTCCAATTTAAATTTCCATTGTTTGAATATTGATACAGGTAGTTGCTACTATCTTGAAAAACAAAGTCATATTCATCATTTAAATGATTTTTTAACCATATTGGATTAGTGATTATCTCATTATTTGTTGAAACAATAAATTCAGTATATGTATCTCCTGCATTAGAAAATTTATCAGCCTCAATAATACTGGTATTTAGAAGAGCAATATCTTGACTTAAAATACCATCTACAGTCATAAATGGATAGTCATCAAAATTTATTGATGAATTATTCTCTTTATCAAATATTTTTTCAGAGTTTGCGATCCATATAAAGTTATACTTTTCAGATTTTTTGTTCATTAGGTTTATAAAGTTTGAGTTTGAACTTAAAACTTTATTTATGCTAATTAAGTTATTCAATTTTCTTAGTTGAGAAATAGAATTAGTTATGATCATTAAATCGTCATGAATATTGGCATAATTTAAATTAGAATTAAAATCCATATAATTTAAAAGTAGTTTTAAGTCTTCATTAATTTCAATTGAATTAATTTCACTATCGTTAGTTTCGACATATTTAAATAACTCTTTAATTTGATCCAAACTATTAATCCCAAGGATAATAAAGTCCTCTTCATCACTTACTACAGTTACTTCATTTATTAAACTAATTGAACTAAACAAAAAATTATCAGAGTAGATATCATTGACCTTTAAATAATTCTTTAAATTAAAAATGAATCTTTCTGAGTCACTAATTGTAATTGTTAAAGATGATTTGAATGTATCAGGAATAATTTTAAATGAACTAACCTTACTTGGTGGAATATTACTTAAAAGAGAAAGTCTAGAGTTAATTGAATCATTAATTCTTGTTACTCCGTTAAGTTTTAATTCATTCAATGAATTTTGAAAATCATAACCAATCCATGAAGATTTTACTTTAGGAAAAGTAGATATATTTCTTAACATAAAGTTTGAATTTGAGAAATCTTTCGATCTAACTAATATGTTAAAAGGCTCATTAGTATCTAGAGTCTTTGATATTTTAAGAAGCTCTGAATCTAATTTTTTATTTGATTTTAGATCTCTAATTATATTTTCAATTATTAAGTCTCTATTTGAACTAATAAAAAAATTATCTATTAAAGTCATGAAGATAGTTTCATCATTAATTTTTCTACTGTATATATTGTTATTTTGATAAATATGATCAAACTTTTCATTTTGAAAAATTGAATCATTAACCACTATTTTGCTTACAAATGTATATGCAACTTGATCTTTACCATATGGTGATAAACTCAAAATCCCATTTTTTGATTCTCTTATAGTCAGATCATTTAGTCTTGAAGAAATAATTTCTGATTCAGAGTAAATATTTGGGATAAGGGGGTTAGATTGAAATATTTCTTTTGTTGTATCTAAATCATTAATATTTAATATTGTATGCGATTCAGTAGGAATAAAATCAATACCAGAAATATTCTCTAAATCAACAGTGTTGCATGAGTAAAAAAATACCAGAGCTAAAGAAAATAATTTTAAAAAAGTTTTCATTGATTAAATTGAAGATTTAGTTGTTTAGGTTTAATCTTAAATGATAACCTATGATGAATAGTTTTTCCATATTTTAATATCATTTCAATATGATGTTTAGTACCATAACCCTTATTCCTGCCCCAATCATAATTTGGAAAATCATTATCAATTTTTTTCATATACTCATCTCTGTAAGTTTTTGCTAAGATAGATGCAGCTGCAATATTTTGGTATTTTTGGTCTCCCATTATCATACATTTGTATGGAATATTCTTAAAGCGTTTAAACTTATTTCCATCTACTAAAATAAAATTAGGCTTGATAGATAAATTCTCAATCGCTTTATGCATGGCTACAAATGTTGAGTTCAGAATATTTTTTTTATCTATTTCTTTTGGACTAACAAATGCAACAGAATAAGCTAAAGAATTTTCCTGAATTACTTTCTTTAGTTCTAGCCTTTTTTTAAATGAAATCTTTTTTGAATCATTTAATTCGTCATGATTAAAATCTTTATCAAAAATAACTGCAGCAGCAGTAACTGGTCCAGCAAGACTTCCTCTTCCAGCTTCATCAATTCCAGCTTCATATTTAAACTCTGAGAAATTATTCAATAACATGATGATAAAACTAAATTTTTAAAAGAAATCTTACCTTAGTATGAAAATACAAAATAGATGCAGAAATTTTTTCTGGTAATACCTTTTTTTTTAATACATTTTGCATTATTTGCTCAATCTGACAGTCTTGAAAGTAAAATAAATGATAATGATGATAAAATAATTCAGAACGATCAAAAAGAAATCAATGATTCTTTAAATCTTAATAAATACAAAATATTTTATTTAGACGGAAGAGTTGAGACTGCAGATACTAGTTTAACAATTTTTAAAGACTATAAATTTAACTTTCTTAGAGAAGATAATTTTGAGTTATTAAGTCTTCCTAATGTAGCTCACTCATATAATAAACTTGGATATAGTTTTAAATATAAAAGTACTTTTCCAAAACTAGGGGCAAGAGGTAAGCATTTCCATTACTTTGAAAAAGATGATATTGGTTATTATAATGTAGCTACACCTTTTACTGAAATTTTTGCTAAGTCTACTTTCGAGCAGGGCCAAATATTAGACGCACTTGTCTCAATTAACTTGAGCCCACAATATAATTTTACAATCGCTCATAAAGGATATAAATCACTTGGAAAGTATATAAGTAGTCGTTCAAGAGGTAATCAATTTAGACTATCTTCAAATTTTAATTCTAAGAATAAAAAATTAAATGTAAAGTCTCACTTCACTTCACAGAATATATTTAATGAAGAAAATGGTGGATTAGATGAAGATAATATTTATTTCTTTGAAGAAGCCACAGAATACTTAGTTCTTGATAATTCAGGAAATCCAATTGAAACTGAAGATGGATCATTAGAAACTATTGAATATGATGGTTACCTTGACAGATCAAGATTAGGAAGTCAAATAAGGGCAGAGGGATCATTATACTCAAAAAGATTTTTTATTGATTTTGAAAAATCATTAATTTATAATGATGAAAAGGAAATATCGAACTTATCTGTTGGATATCAGTTTACGCATGAATATAAAAAAATTGAATATAATGATCCTCTAATATCTCCATTATTTGGATCAACTTTTGATGGAACCGCAGTTTCTGATCAATCTCGTTATATAAGAAATGACAATTCAATTTATTTAAAATCAAATTTAAATAAACTTGGAAGATTTAGACTTTCATACAGTTTAATCGACTTTGAAAATAATTTTAAAGATTATGAGCTCAATAATGATGAATTAATCTTGGGGCTTAATAATAGTCAGTCAAATTTAAATTTTAATTGGCAGAAAGATTTCAAATTATTTCAATTAAATCTTGATCTAAATAAATCATTAAATGAAGATTATATATCTGATTATCAATCTATCTCATTATCATCAAAGCCGCTAAAGAATATACTATTCAATCTAGGGGCTATAAATTCAAATAAATCTCCAAATTTAAATTTTATATTATTCAGAAGCATCTATGAAGATTATAACTGGCACAATCCAGATCTTGAGAATCAAAAAAGTTCAACATTATACTCTGAAATTGGATATAAAGAGCTTATTAAAATTTCAGGAGAATACAGTAAAATTGATAATTATACATTCTTTCAGGAGCTCTCAAGTGGAATCACAGGTGAAATTTTTAATTCAAGAAAAATTTCTCCAAGTCAAATTGATTCAGAAATAAGTTATTTTAAGGTTAAGTTATTTAGTAAGATTGATTTCGGAAAATTTAGCTTTATCAATACTGGACAGTATCAAAAAAAAGATCAAACTATTGAATTTGGTGAATTATTTACATTGAATGTCCCTGAATGGATTACACGTAATACAATAATGTTTTCCTCATCAGTATTTAATAATTCCTTATTTCTGCAAACAGGATTTACTTTTAATTATTTCACTAAATTTTATGCTGATTATTACAACCCTTTGGTCTCTGAATTTGTGAGTCAAAATTTTAAAGAAATTGGAGAATTTCCAAGAATTGACTTTTTCTTTAACGCTAAGATTCAACAAACCAGAGTTTTCCTCAAAGTAGAGCATTTAAATAGTTCTATGACAGGTTATGATTATTATTCAGATCCATTTACACCTTACAGAGATTTGTCAGTTAGATTTGGACTTGTTTGGAATTTTTTTCAATAATATTTATGAGAGATTTTAATGTTATAGGGGTTATGTCTGGAACATCATTAGATGGTGTAGACTTGGTTTATGTAAATTTTAACTATGATAATAAGTGGAACTTTAAAATAATTAGAGCCAAGACATATGAGTATGAAGATAGATGGATAGAAATATTAAGAGATATTTCTTCAGAAGAAATACTGAATATAAAAAAAATAGATGAAGAATATTCAAAAAAGTTAGCAGAAATAATTGAAAAATTTATAATTGAATTTTCTATTAGAAATATTGATTTTATTAGTTCTCATGGACATACTGCGATTCATGATCCAATTAATTCGGTAACATATCAAATTGGTAATTTGCCGATTTTATCAAAAAAAATAAATGTTGATGTAGTCTGCGATTTTAGAATTCAAGATGTTGAACTTGGTGGTCAAGGAGCTCCTTTAGTTCCAGTCGGTGAAAAATACTTATTCCAAGATTATAACTCATTTATTAACCTAGGTGGTTTTGCAAATATTTCTAAACATCAGAACTCTGAACTAATTGCATATGATATATGTCCTGTAAATATTATTCTTAATAAACTCTCCAAAAATATTGGATATGAATACGATGATAAGGGTCTTTTAGCCCTGAGTGGAAAAAAAATAAAAAATCTCTTAAGTGATCTGAATAAACTTACCTTTTATTCTGATAAAGCACCCAAATCTCTTGGTATTGAATGGGTAAATGAGAAAATTAATCCATTAATTGATAAATATTCTCATCATCCTACTGAAGATTTGTTAAACACATTCACCCACCATATTGTAGAACAAATAATTAACGAAATAGGAGATACTGATAAAGTTTTATTTTCTGGGGGTGGAGTATATAATGAATTCTTAATGAATAGTATTAAATCAGATTCAAAATCTGAAATAGTAATTCCATCTTCTCAAATAATTGAGTTTAAAGAAGCTTTAATTTTTGCATTTCTTGGAGTTTTGAGGTATCTGAATATTGATAATTGTTACTCTTCAGTAACCGGTGCATCAAAAAATCACTGTTCTGGAAAAATTTTTTTAACGAAAGTTTAATTTTTTTAATAATTTAGTTGCAACCGTAAATCATATTTTTACAAGTAATTTTAACTTTTGTAATAATATCATGAATATTACTTCTTAAAAAAGTTAAGTTAATCTGAATTAAATGGAGACAATTTTATTAGGAATATTTATACTTGGTTATTTGGCAATAACTTTAGAACATAGTTTAAAAATCGATAAGCTCATACCCGCGTTGGGAATGATGGCTTTGTTGTGGGCTTTAATTTCAGTATTTAATATACCTGTATTTGAGGTTGATACTGAGATTCGAGAATTAATACCAACAAAAATAAAGAAGATAATGGCATATCATTTATCCCATACCTCAGAGATTTTAATATTTCTTTTAGGAGCAATGACCATTGTCGAGATAATTGACTATTATAATGGTTTTGAGAAGATAAAGTCATTTATAAGAACTAAATCAAAGAAAAAGCTATTATGGATATTCTCAATATTGGCATTTATTTTATCTGCTATAATTGATAATCTTACTGCTACTATTGTCTTAATTACAATTCTTCAGAAAATTATCAGAGATAAAAATTTAAGATTATGGTTTGCTGGTCTGATTGTAATTGCAGCAAATGCTGGAGGGGCTTGGTCTCCAATTGGAGATGTTACAACTACAATGTTATGGATAGCTGATAAAGTTACTGTACCAATGCTATTATATTACGTATTTATTCCTTCTGTAGTATGTATGGTTGTTCCAGTATACATAGCTTCATTTCTAAAGCCCTTCAGAGGTAACTTAGATAAAATGGATAACGATGAAAGTAGTATAACTAAAATAGGTACAACTATGCTTTGGTTAGGATTATCTGCTATACTTTTTGTACCATTTTTTAAAGTTTTCACTGGCCTTCAACCTTATGTAGGTATGATGCTTTCTCTTGCAATTGTAGCTACATTTGCGGAAATATACAGTGGTACTAAATTTAATATTAGTACTCCTAACGAGGATAGCATTATGCATAGTAAAAGTCCAGTTCACTCAGCATTAACTAAAATTGAACTTCCGAGCATTCTATTTTTCTTAGGAATTTTAATGGCTGTTGCAGCATTAGAATCAATTGGATATCTATTTGAATTTGCTCAATATCTAGAAACTGTTATTCCAGATATTAGGATAGTTGCTGGTTTCCTTGGTCTAGGATCAGCTATTATTGATAATGTCCCATTAGTAGCTGCATCAATAGGTATGTTTTCTCAACCAGTTGATGATTCATTATGGCATTTAATTGCATATGCAGCAGGAACTGGAGGTAGCGTACTTGTCATTGGATCTGCAGCAGGAGTTGTTGCTATGGGTATGGAAAAAATTGAGTTTTTCTGGTATCTAAAAAAAATAGGGTGGCTTGCATTCATCGGATTCCTAGCAGGATTTATAACTTTTGTGCTATTTGAGGCTTACATTCTTTAATATCTGATATTGAATTATAGGGAAACTGAGAATTGGATTTTAAATCGATTACCCTTTTACCAGTCTCAAGGTTTAAAAGCATATAAACCTGGAATCGATAACATAAGATTTTTTGTTGATCATCTTGATTTGAATCTTTTAGATATTAAGTTTATTCATGTTGGTGGTACAAATGGTAAAGGAAGTACTTGTGCATATTTATCTTCTATTATTCAAGAGTCAGGATATAAAGTAGGTTTATTTACATCACCTCATTTTTTTGATTTTCGAGAAAGAATTAAAGTAAATAATAAAAAAATTGAAAAGGATTTTATCACAAAATTTATTCAAGAAAATATTGAGTTAATTGAAGAGTTAAACCTTTCTTTTTTTGAACTTTCATTTGGAATGTCACTATATTATTATTTTGAACAAAAGGTAGATTATGCAGTAATTGAAGTTGGTCTAGGTGGAAGACTTGATGCAACAAATATTATTAATCCAATTTTATCTGTAATAACCAACATTTCATATGATCATACAGAAATACTCGGTAACTCCCTTGAAAAAATTGCATATGAAAAAGCTGGTATAATTAAAAAAAATACAAAAATAATAATCGGAGAAAGAGATAAAAAAACTCAAAATATTTTTATCCAAAAGGCTGATGAAAACTTTTCAGACATAATATTTGCTTCTGATTATAAAACAGATTTTGAAAATTCTGAAATAGAATATCAAAATAAAAATATAAGAACAGCTGTTCAAGTATCTAAAAATCTTAATGATCAAAATATAAATGAAACTAGTATAAAAAAAGGTATCATGAATTTAGATTCAAACACAGATTTTTATGGTAGATGGACTATTATTAATTATAATCCAAAAGTAATATTTGATTCTGCTCATAATGAGTCAGGTTTTTCATATTTGTCACAACAATTGGAAAAATTAAATTATGATAGATTGTTTATTATCCTGAGTTTTGTCAAAGGAAAAGACATCAAAAAATTAATTACATACCTACCGAAAAAGTCTCTAATTTATTTTACTTCATCTAATTCTGAAAGGTCGATGAATTATGAAGATATTATTCAGTGTGTTAAAGAAAATATTAATTTTGATAAAAATCCAATGAAAGTTTATAAAGAAGTATTAAAACAATCTTCTTCAAAAGATTTAATTATTATTACTGGAAGCAACTATATAGCAAAAGAAATTTTTCATGAGTAAAAGATTTATATTTTTTTTATTTATTGCTTTCAATAGTTCAAACGTACTTTCCCAAATTTCAACGGATAGACCTGATCAGACTGAGTCAGCAGTTGTTTTATCAAAAGGACAAATTCAAATTGAATCAGGTATTTTGTTTGAGGAATCCCAATCTAATATTAATACTCTTTTTAGGTTTGGTTTAGCTGAAGGTGTTGAGATACGATTAAATAGTAATTACCTAATAAATGATCAAATATCATTTATGAAAAAATCATCTTTTAATGATTTTGAAGTAGGAGCAAAGTTTAAAATTTTAAATAAAAGCTCAAATAAAACAAGATTAGCATTGTTAACCCATTTTTCTATCCCAACTGCTCGTGAATCATTTTCAAATAATGCTTATGGTCTGTTAACAAGATTAAGTATTTCTCATGATTTAATGGATGAATCTCAAATTGGATATAACATTGGATATAATAAGTTTGAAGATGCTAAAGGTCAATTTATCTACACAATTAATTATGTTAGAAGTTTAAATTCTTTTGGAGTATTTTTTGAGGTTTTTGGTGAGAATTCAAAAAATGATTCGAATATCAATTTCGATTCAGGAATAACTTATCTTATAAATAATAATCAACAAATAGATTTATCTGTTGGTAAAGGATTAAATAATAAAATGTTTTTTATATCTACAGGATTTAGTGTAAATATTGACTAACAATTTATAAAAATCCAAAAAGTCTTGGAGTTTCTTTTAAATATTTTTTATAAGAGTCTAAGTGTCCCCATTTTTTTTTGCCACTTTTTTCTAAAAAATTTATTCCACTAACATTAACTAAAAGTAAATATGTGAAAATAGGAGAAATTAGTGTAATATATTGAAACCCCTCAAGTGATGAAAAACTAATTAATGAGATTCCTAGCCACAGTATTATTTCACCTAAATAGTTTGGATGCCGTGAGTACTTCCATAGACCACTTGAAATAAATTTATCTTTATTATCGTCATTTGCTCTAAACTTTGTTTTCTGAGAATCAGCAATTATTTCTATTGTAAATCCAATTATAAAAATAATTATTCCAATAATTGTTGTACTAGAAAAAATTATTCCATTAGCTATACCTGTCAATGCACAAATTGAGCAGATTGTAACCCACATTCCAGATACACTAAATGTCATAAAAAACCATGAAAAAGATTTCTTTATCTCATTAAATCTTCTGTCTTTCCCTGCTTTTTTAATCCTTAGAAATAAAAATGTTCCTAGTCTTAATGACCAAATAATTATAAAAGTTGATAATACTAGACTTCCTAAATTAATTGATTCTACAGTATTTGATTTAAAAAAAATAAAAAGAACAGACGACACGTATGATATTGTCCCAGTCAAATCAAAAAATTTTTCTGTTTGGAAAAAATATGAAGGAACAAAAATTAGAAGGTGGATCAGAAAGATATATAAAACTGCATAAGTTATATTTTGAATACCTGTCAGATTTGCAATAAATATACAGATGCTGAAAGTCAAAAATGATATTAAGAAATTTGTAAAAATATTATTCATTTATCTAAAGTAAAAAAAATCTTATATTTGCCCACCCGGGCGCTTAGCTCAGTTGGTTTAGAGCACTTGGTTTACACCCAAGGGGTCGGGGGTTCGAATCCCTCAGCGCCCACAAATTATATTCAATAATTCTTTTCAGATTTTTCTTTATCTTAAATTAAAAATGTCAAATTTTATTGGTGAAATAACTTTTAATGTTATTTTCAAAAACTTAATTGTTCCAGTTGGATTTGGAATGACAACTAATATCTAAAAATAACTTATGAAAAAATCCTTAATAATCTTATTAGTTTCAGTAAACCTATTTTCTCAGGTTTCAGACAGTTTTGAGCCTATAGATGTTTTTGATCTTGAATATGTGTCAAATACTGAAATATCTCCTGACGGGAGTAAAGTTTTATATCAAAGAAATTTTAATGATATTATGACTGATCAAAGCTTCTCAAATATTTGGCTTATTAATTTTGATGGTTCAAATAACCAACCAATTACTACTGGAAATTTTAAAGATAATTCTCCTAAGTGGTCAAATAAGGGGGATAAATTTATTTTTAAGTCAAACAGAAACGGTAAGCAACAAATCTTTCTTTATAATTTAAATAATAATGCAGTTCAAAAACTTACAAATTTTCAGTACTCAATAGGATCATTGAGATGGTCACCTGATGATAATTATATTTTATTTTCTTCATTCATTGATGATAAGAGAGAAAAACTAATAAAGATGCCAGAAAAACCTAAAGGAGCAAAGTGGAATGATCCTCCAATTGAAATATCTGATTTAAATTATAAATATGATAGTTCAGGATTTAGAAAACCTGGTGAAACCCAGTTTTTCACAGTTCCAGCTACCGGAGGAACTCCCAGACAAATTAGTAACATTCCATCAGAAAAAAGATCTGGTCAAGGAGAATGGATTGATAACAATAAGATTATTTTTTCAGCTAATTTAAATGAAGACTCTGATTATAATACCAATAACACTGAATTATACATTTTAGATATAATTTCTGGTAAGCATGAAGCAATTACAGATAGGGATGGACCTGATTTCAGTCCAAAGGTATCAAACGACAGATCTCTGATTGCATACCTAGGATATGATGATAAGTATCTTAGCTATCAACAGAGTTCTATTTATGTTATGAGAAGGGATGGTTCAGATAAGTATAAAATTGAAATGGATCTTGATAGAAATATCTCCAATATATACTGGTCTGGAAATGATAAAAGAATATATTTCCAATATGACGATAATGGTATAACTAAAATTGGATCAACTACTTTAGATGGAAGCCAAGAAACTGTTGTAGATGAAGTTGGCGGATTATCTTTTTCAAGACCTTACAGTGGAGGGTTTTTTAGTTTGTCAAAGAATAATAGATACTCATTCACTTATGGAACTGCTTATAATCCTGCTGATTTAGCTACTGGATATAAAGGATCAAAAAGAAGAATAACCAACTTGAATAAGGATCTATTTGATTATAAAAAATTAGGTAAAGTAGAGGAAATATGGTATCAGTCATCTTATGATGGAAGAATGATTCAAGGCTGGATTGTTAAACCACCTAATTTTGATAACTCAAAAAAATACCCTTTAATTCTTGAAATACATGGTGGGCCTCATACAAATTATGGATTTCACTTTTCATCTGAAGTCCAGCTATTTGCATCAAAAGGTTATGTTGTCCTTTATACTAATCCAAGAGGGAGTACTAGCTATGGTAAAGAGTTTGCTAATTTAATTCATCATAATTATCCTAGTGAAGATTATGATGATTTAATTTCAGGTGTAGATTATATTATAGATAAAGGATACATTGATCAAGAAAATCTTTTTGTAACTGGAGGAAGCGGTGGTGGAGTCCTTACATCATGGATTATAGGAAAAACTGATAGATTTAAAGCTGCAGTTGTAGCTAAACCAGTTATAAATTGGTACAGTTTTGTTTTGTATGCAGATAATATTGGATATTTTTATAAATACTGGTTTGGGGATCTTCCATGGAATGATCCTGAAAGTTACCTTAAAAGATCTCCTATTAGCTATGTCGGAAATATAAAAACTCCTACAATGGTTCTTACAGGAGAAAAAGATTTCAGAACCCCAATGGCTGAAAGTGAACAATTATATGCTGGATTAAAACTAAATAGAGTTGAGTCGATGCTTGTAAGAATTCCAAATGCTAACCATGGAATTGCATCAAAGCCAAGTAATCTAATTGCTAAAGTCAATGCAATATTGTCTTGGTTTGAAAAATATAAAAAATGAAAATACTTCTAACGGGTTCATCAAAAGGAATTGGATATAGAATTGCACAAGATCTTATTAAAGAGGGTCATCAAATTGTACTTCATTATAACTCTAACAAATTACCATTAGATAAATTAAAAACTAAAAGCTCTTCAGATTTATTTATTGTAAAAGCAGATCTTTCATCTGAAGATGAAGTAAAAAATTTAGTTGAAGAAACCATAAAAAAAATAGGGTTACCTGACTCTGTAATTAATAATGCAGGTATTGCAGAATCTGCAGATATTACATTAGACTTTAATAATTGGAGCAGCATGTTTGATAAAACAATTGATGTAAATCTAAAAGCTCCATCACTCATTTTTAAAGAAATTATTAAGTATAAACGAAGTAATAAAATTAAGTCTAGATTAAGATTTATAAATATTGCATCAAGAGCTGCTTTCAGAGGTGAGCAGCAAGACTACATTTCTTATGCATGTTCAAAGGGAGGAATTATATCCTTAACTAAAACTATGTCAAGATCCTTTGGAGAGTCAGATAATGTTGTAGCAATTAGTATTGCACCTGGATTTGTTAGAACTGAAATGGCTCAGAGTTTTATAGATAAACACGGAGAAGATTCTGTGAAGCAAGGAATTACTCTTGATAGACTTACAGAACCAAAAGATATTTCACCAATAGTGTCATTAATAGTTTCAGGTAAAATGGATCATTCTACAGGTTCAACAATTGATGTAAATGGAGGAAGTTTCTTGAGATAAATTAAACATCAAAAAAATTATTAATAATCTAATAAAAAACAATTTGAATCATAATACTTGAATTTTATTAAATAAAAATTATCAAATTAATAATTCTGATTTCTATTTAGCACAAAAACTTTTCAATCTTACTACACTACTGCCTATTAATTTAAGTTTATAATAAATAAACTATTTATAATGAAAAAAATAATTTTAACATTAGCTATGTTACTTTTAACAATAAGTAACATTCAAGCTCAAGAGAAAAGTTACTGGGCATGTATGGCTGTAACTGTTGACAACTGGGGGCAAACTCCATTTGTTGATGCTTTAGACAACTTTATGAATTCACAAGTTGGGCAATTAATGCCTTACACGGTTACATTATCTGAAGTTGCTTTTACAAATGGAAATGATAGCTCTACTCATCAATTATGTTTTATTGGAGAGAATGCAGCATCATTTGCTACTTGGGGTTCAGGTCCACCTCCTTCAATGGAAGGTCTTGCATTATTCATGACTATTGATGAATATGTTGAATTTGACCAAATTGTTTTAGGATCACCATTAATTTTTGATCCAACTAATCTTTCAAATGGATTTACAGTAGTCTGGGCTATGGACGTGTCGGATCCCGCTACTTATGCAAATGGATTTGTAGAATTCAATAACTCAACAACAGGAACATTTGAACTTCATGAAGCTATTATTGGAGCTAAGGATGGTGTAACACACTATTTTGTTGCAAGGCAAAGTGATCTAGGAGCTTGGCTTGAAGCAAGAGAGGGTGTTTTTGCATCTGGAGCTGTTGAGCAATTTCAATCAGTTATCTCTGGAAGTGCAGATATTCTCTTTAATGTAGGGTTCAACCTAATTAAATCATATAATACAGACTAATTTTATTTAAGGCCCTTTTTTAAGGGCTTTTTTTTATATTAGAGATAAATCTAAAATCAATTTAAAATGAAACAATTTTTAACAATTTTAATAACCCTTTTTTCACTAACAATAACTTTTGGACAAGACCAAATAACTTGGAATGAAGTTGGAGTTGTGGCTAAAGAGGGATATGCAAATAACATTATCCAAACAATGGATAATTTTTATGGAAATATTGAGATGCCAGAGGGCGTATCAGTTTCTTTAACTGCTGTTTACCACAGTGATGAAAATCATAAAGCTACTCATTACTTAAATTTTGCGGGGACTATAGAAGGACTTGTAGAACTTAGACAATTAAGATCAGGTCCTGATTACAGTGAGTATACCTCAGAGTTTAGTAAATATGGTAAGACTATTTCAAATTCTCATGGTAAAACCTTTATAAGAATTCCTGGATCTGAAGGAGACGAAGCAACTTTTGCTCAAGTATGGGAATGGAGAGTAGAAGATCAAGGAGCATTTGTTGAAGAATTCAATAAAATGATTAAAGTATGGAAACCAGAGGGTTATTTATCACTTGGTGGAATTTTTGGTGGTCAAAGTATTGAGGGTGAATCTCATTATATCTACACTACATATAATACATATGAAGAAATGCTAAGCTTTGGACCAAAAACTCCCAGAGAGCAGAAAGCATTTGAAGATTTCATTAAAAATACTGATCCAATTTCTGAATTTAAGGGTACCTATAGTGTTGTAAATGTACAAACATGGAACTAAAATAAATTTTAGAATTATGAAATAACCCTCCATTGGAGGGTTTTTTTTTAAATTGCATTTAAATCATTTTAAAATGGAAAAAAAATATGTTTTATCAATAGATGCAGGAACAACAAGCTCAAGAGCAATACTTTTTAATAAAAATGCAGAGGTAGTAGAAATAGCTCAATATGAGTTCAATCAATTTTTTCCAAAAGAAGGATGGGTAGAACATGATCCAATCGAAATATGGAATACGCAGATAAAAGCTATAAAAGATGTTATAAATAATTCAAAAATTGACCCTAATGAAATAGACTCAATCGGTATAACAAATCAGAGAGAGACAACAATCATATGGAATAAGGAAACAGGTAAACCAGTATATAATGCAATTGTTTGGCAGGATAGGAGGACTGCTAATTTTTGTGATGAATTAATTGAAAAAAATATGGGTTCTCTAATTCAACAAAAAACGGGTCTTGTAATTGATGCTTATTTTTCAGGAACAAAAATAAAATGGATACTAGAAAATAATAATGATCTAATAGAGTTAGTAAGAGATAATAAATTATTATTTGGAACTGTAGATACATGGTTAATATGGAAGCTTACAAATGGAAAGTATCATATTACTGATCCGTCAAATGCAAGTAGAACAATGCTATATAACATAAAAGAAGATAAATGGGATGAGGATTTACTTAAATTAATAAACATTCCAGAAAAAATATTACCTAACGTTGTAGATTCATCTTCGGTTTCTGCTAATCTTGATAAAGAAATTCTAGGAGTTGAAATTCCAATTTCTGGTATTGCAGGTGATCAACAAGCAGCCTTATTTGGTCAATTATGTATAAACAAAGGGGATATCAAAAATACTTATGGAACTGGTTGTTTTTGTATGATGAATACCGGAGAAAGTTTTGTAATGTCAAAGAATAAAATGCTATCAACAATTGCATGGAGAATTAATGGTAAACTTACTTATGCGCTAGAGGGTAGTGTTTTTGTTGCGGGTGCATTAATTCAATGGCTAAGAGATAAACTTGGAATCATAAAATCATCTCCAGAAGTTGAAGAACTTGCTAAAACAGTAGGTGATAATGGAGGGTTAACTTTTGTCCCTGCATTGTCTGGTCTTGCAGCACCATATTGGGATCCTTATGTTCAGGGAACAATTTTTGGAATAACAAGAGGTACTGAAAATGGCCATATTGCTAGAGCAGCCTTGGAGTCAATTGCTTTAAGAACAAGAGACATAGTCATTGAAATGGAAAAAGATGCTGGTATAAAATTTACAGATTTAAAAGTTGATGGTGGTGCAAGTAATAATAATTTATTGATGCAAATACAAGCAAATTTATTGAGTACAAATGTTGTTAGACCAAAAACAACTGAAACTACTGCATTGGGAGTTGCTTTTCTTGCAGGATTAGCCACAGGTTTTTGGAAGGATATATCAGATTTAAAAAAATTATGGATTGAGGATATGTCTTTTAATCCAGATTCAAATTTTAATTCAAATGATATTATAGAGCTTTGGCAAGATAGAATTAATAAACTACTGAAAGTTAATGAATAGATCTGATTCTCTAGATAAGTTAAATAAAGTTAGTCAATGGGATATAATTATAATTGGAGGAGGCGCCTCTGGTCTA
>ENA-OSEY01000238-OSEY01000238.1-marine-metagenome-genome-assembly--contig:-NODE-238-length-40552-cov-5.358172_pt1 | contig 40552 bp, 35 predicted proteins | sample MGYA00248465_ERZ534230 | MGnify/ENA primary metagenome ERZ534230 (study PRJEB26409, sample SAMN06344110) | marine metagenome | isolation source: Sea water from surface | place: Atlantic Ocean:Southern... | reverse complement strand
TAACAAAAATTTTTCTATTTGGTTCCTGTCAATTACGCTTTTTGTTTATGGCATATTAATAGAGGTGGTACAGAATCAAACAACTTACCGAGCTGCAGAATTGGGAGATATTCTCGCTAATTCCTTTGGAATTTTAATTGGCGCACTGATATTCAAAATAGCTTATCGATTTAATAAACATCCCTTCTAGCGTATATCATATTTATGAAAGATATAAAAAGACACATTATATGGATCGCTCCTTTGCTCGCTATGAATATCGTCTTTTGGATGATATTCAATGATTGGAGTTTTCAAAGCGCTTTCACTGTTGGGGTAGCATCTTTATGTGCACTTTGGTGGATTTTTGAACCCATACCTATACCGATCACTTCTTTGATTCCGCTCGCTCTATTCCCAATTTTTGGTGTTTTGACAGGAGATCAAATAGCTAGAGCATATGGGGACCCCTTAATTATTTTATTAATGGGTGGTGCAATGTTATCAAAGGCGATGGAAATTAGTGATGCTCATAAACGTATTGCAATATCAATGATTCGATTATTTGGCGGCCATAATCCGAAAACTTTGGTTTTTGGATTTATGCTTGCTTCTGCCTCTTTAAGTATGTGGGTCTCTAATACAGCTACCACCCTTATGCTTATCCCAGTGGTATTTGCAGTTTTACAGAATTCTCGTTTAGAGGGAAATAATGCCAACTTAGCAGTCGCACTCTTATTAGGGATTGCATATGCTGCCAGCATAGGTGGATTAGGTACGCCAATTGGCTCACCGCCAAATGTAATATTTCTTAAAGTATACAGCGATGCCGTTGGAACGGAACCTAGTTTTTTTCAATGGATGATGTGGGGATTACCTGTTGTATTAATGATGGTCCCAATTTCATGTTTATGGCTTACCAGAAAGTTACCCAATAGAAGTGAGATTTCGATTCCTAAACTTGGTGACTGGACATCATATGAGAGAAGAGTATTAACTATCTTTGCGTTGACCGCTCTGTTTTGGATAACTCTGAGAGAGCCCTTTGGTGGATGGACAACTTGGTTTTCACTAAGCGGTGCAAATTACGCCTCTGTAGCTTTATTTTCAATAATTTTGATGTTCTTGATTCCCAATGGTAAAGGAGGAAGATTATTAGATTGGCATTCTGCATCCAATATTCAGTGGGGTGTTTTACTTTTGTTTGCGGGAGGATTGGCAATTGCCAAAGCTTTTGAAGTAACCGGAGTGAGCAATGAGATTGGTGAAAGTTTATCAATTGTAACAAAACTCTCAATCATACTTACTGTACTAATTATTGCGACATGTGTGACTTTTTTAACTGAAATTACCAGTAATACTGCTACAACAGCATTACTGATGCCTATTTTAGCGGCCACAGCATTGGGCTCTGGGATTGATCCAGTAGTATTGATGTTGCCTGCGGCGCTGTCAGCTAGTTGTGCTTTTATGCTACCAGTTGCAACGGCGCCAAATGCAATAGTCTTTGGCACAGATAAAATAAAGGTATCAAAAATGGTAGCAGAGGGATTTGCATTAAATTTGTTTGGGATATTTGTTATTACTACGGTTGTTTTTATTTGGGTGAACTGATTAATAACTCAGCTATCCACAAGTAGCTTGATGTTTTTTGGCGAAATTATCTGCCGTCCGGAGATGGACAATGCTAAAAGAGTCAGCTCCTGCCAAATATCACCTTTTCTTAAACCTTTTATTAAAAGATCTAATGCGGATGCTTGACTAAGGAGCATTCTTAGATAATTTATTTTTACACGGTTAATAGAATTATAGAAAATGGGAATTCGTTTTTCCCAAACACCAAGTCGTCTAAAGGTTATTTTTGGATCAATACCTTTCTCTGATTCCTCTTTCGCTCGATACAATATCCTAAGCTCCTTTGTGATTAACCAAAGTAAAAATATTTCTTCAAAACCATCATCTTTAAAGCTATGTAACACTCTCAAAGATTTTTCACTTTTGCCAGCTAATAAGTCGTCTATAAACTGATATGGATCGAATTTTTCAGAATTTGAACAAATATTTAGCATTTCATTTAGACCAATTTGACCCTCAGGCTCTAATAAACGTATCTTTTCAATTTCATGCGATGCGGCAACAAGATTTCCTTCTACCCTTGCGGTTAAGAGTTGAACTGCATCATTTGATAAATCAATTTGATAACGACTAAGCTGATTTTTAATCCAATATATCAATTCATTTGATTTTATCGGCCAAATTTCGATTAATATTCCAAACTGCTCTAGGGATTTAAACCAAGGGCTAGCTATTGTTTTTTTGTCTAATTTAGGAAATATAAGTAACAAAGTATTATCAGGATTTAATTGAGAACAAACATTTGTCAGTATTGGAATTTCTTCTTTTGAGAACTTTTGTTTTGAAAATTTAACTTCGATTATTTTTTTTTCACTGAACAAAGATAATGAATTATTCTCGATTCCAATCTCGGCATAATCTTCCTTTGACGAGCACGTTATTGATTTTCTCTCGGAAAAACCAAGTGATGTAGCTTTTGAACGGATTTGATCCTGAGCTTCTTTGACGAGTATCGGTTCATCACCACAAATAATATATAAATTCGCAAAATCTTTTGACAAATGCTCTTCAAGTTTTTTGACAGGTATTTTCATAGCAGGGAAACTGGTTAATTAGTTTTTGACATTATCGAGTCTAGTCTAAAAACAAGTTTCATAATTAATTTCTCTGTCATTTCACGTTTGATCTGCACTTCCTCTTCTGTGGATGCAAGAATATCATTTGGGAAAAACTCATAGAAACCTTCGACTTTTATTTCATTGCTATCAATCATCGAATTGTTTTTTTCGCTCATTATTGTGTAATTTATTGACATATTGATTTGGTATTCAGAAACCCGTCCGTCAGATCCTATGGATACAACCCGCTTGCTTTCCTCATAATCTTCAATCCTTATGTCGATTTTTGATTTACTGCTGTCTTGCATGTTTCGGAGGTGTTGTCTCGTTGCATATTCAAAATTTCTTTTTACCTCGGGGGCGAGATTATCAAATAGCAAGTTAATATTCATATCTTTGGTTATTGCTATGTAATTGCCTTTTAATTGCCATCCGCATGAGGAAATTAAAATGCTAAGAAATGCTATGCCAATTACTTTGATCAAACACTTACCACTATGTTTATTAATTTATTTGGTACAAATATGATTTTTTTGATTTCTCTATTCTCTATAAATCGGGACACATTTTCCTGTCTTATTGCTTTATGCTTTACCGCCGCATCATCTTCACCTATACCAACCTCGATTCTACCTCTAACCTTTCCATTGACTTGAATTACTATTGTAACGAAGGATTTCTGTAGCGCTGATTCGTCTACCTCTGGCCAAGAGGCTTCAGAGATGGGCACCTCGTTATCCAACATTTCCCAGAGCTTTATACAAATATGAGGGACAACTGGGTAAAGCATCAATATAGAATTGATAATTGCTTCTCTTCTCACAATGCTCGAACTGGCACAAAGTGGTCTTATTTTAGTGACTTCATTAAGTAATTCCATTACGGCGGCAATCGCCGTATTGAATGTATTTCGGCGGCTGTAATCATCGGTAACTTTGGCAATTGTTTCGTGAGTTTTACGTCGAAGATCTAATTGTTGCTGATTTAATTGAGCTTTATCAATTTCTTCCTTTGGAAAATTTACAATGGCTTGATCATAAGTTATTTTCCAAAGTCTTTTCAGGAACTTAAATGCGCCGGCGACGCCCTGTTCACTCCACTCCATTGTCTGCTCTGGAGGCGCTGCAAACATTGTGAAAAGTCTGACAGTATCTGCACCATAGTTATCTATTATTACTTGTGGGTCAATACCATTATTTTTTGATTTTGACATTTTCGTGACTCCACCGCTACTTAGTTCCACGTCAGAGTTTATTTGAGTGATTTTTGTTAATTTTCCATTCTCATTTCTATGAAATTCAACTTCTGATGGTGATACCCATATTTTTTTCCCATTTTTTTCATAAAAGTAGGACTCAGATAGAACCATTCCCTGACAAAGAAGTTTTTTAAAGGGTTCGTCACTATTCAACAAACCCTCATCTCTCATCAGTTTGTGGAAAAATCGGGCGTAAAGTAGATGGAGTATCGCATGCTCGATGCCTCCGATATATTGATCAACTGGCAACCAATAATTCGCTTTGACAGGATCTATCATTTGAGAAGTATCATTAGAGCACGTGAATCTTGCGTGGTACCAAGAGGATTCCATAAAGGTATCAAAAGTATCTGTCTCTTGTATTACTTGTCTTCCATTAAACTCTTGTGTTTTGTTGTTTCTTTCTCCCTTGTTAAATTTCTGTTTGTCTAGACTTACAGGAAGCCTGTCATAGGGAATTGGAATTTCTCCTCCTGACAGTAAGTTAAACATGGGTATGGGTGCACCCCAGTATCGTTGACGACTGACACCCCAATCTCTGAGTCTATAATTTGAAGTAACCTCCCCTTGATTCAATTTTTTCAAGTCTTCAGCAATTGCGCTAAAAGCTTCATTAAACGTCAGGTCATTATATTTTCCCGAATTAATAAGATTGCCTTTCTCGATAATTGCTTTTTCATTGATACTTGTATCCTTTTTGTCCAAGGACACAACTTGCTTTATTTTTAGGTTATATTTTTTTGCAAACTCAAAATCTCTTTGATCATGTCCAGGCACTGCCATTACAGCCCCGGATCCATAATCAATCAGAACATAGTTGCCAACCCATATTGGTAAAAGATCATTTGTTAATGGATGGATCGCTTTTAAACCAGTGTCTATTCCTATTTTAGATACAGTCGCAAATTCCTCTTCTGATACTTTTTGTCTCGAGCATCGTTTTACAAATTTTGCGATGTCATTATTTTTTTTAGAAAGATCAGAAGTTAATGGATGTTCAGGTGCTAGTGCTAGATACGTTACCCCCATTAAAGTATCCGGGCGAGTCGTGTATACCTCTAATTGATGATGATTGAATTCTTTATCTTTAACATTGAAAGTAATGTTGATACCTCTACTTTTGCCAATCCAGTTTCGCTGCATAGTTTTTACTTGATCGGGCCAATGCTCTAGATCCTCCAATCCACTGAGCAGTTCGTCAGCATATTTTGTAATTTTGATAAACCACTGAGGGATGTTTTTCTTCTCTACAACAGAGTCGCAACGCCAACAAGATGTATCAATGACTTGTTCATTTGCTAGCACAGTTTCGCAACTTGGACACCAGTTAACTGCACTCGCTTTTTTATAAACTAAATTTTTCTCAAAAAGACGTGTGAAAAACCATTGCTCCCATTTAAAATAACTTGGTTCACAGGTTGCGAATTCTCTTGACCAATCTATCGCTAGTCCCAGAGATTTTAGTTGGGACTTCATGGTTTGAATATTTTTTTTCGTCCATTCTGACGGTTCAGTATTGTTTTCGATTGCTGCATTTTCGGCAGGCAACCCAAATGCATCCCATCCCATAGGTTGAAGTACATTTTTACCCAACATTCTTTGGTATCTGGCAATTACATCTGCGATTGTATAGTTCCTGACATGTCCCATATGAAGTTTTCCACTTGGATATGGAAACATCGCGAGACAATAAAACTTTTCCTTTTCAGAACACTCATTTACAGAGAAGGTTTGATTGTTTTCCCAGAAAAGCTGAGCTTCCCTCTCCACGCTGTGGGGATCATATTTATCGTCAACTACCATGATTTTCAATCAACTTTATTAGACTGCGTCTAGTATAGATTAACGTTGAACAATTCGACACAGCATTGATTAAATCATAGGCAATTTATATTAAGAATTGGTTCTTTTCTGCACACCTAGCTCAACAAGTTTAGCAGCCATGTCTTCAGCGGAGGTTTCAGGATTTACTTGGGTATCAACATACATTATCTCGCCTTTCTTACTTATATAAATTGTATGTCTTTTAGGAACGCCATAGAACGCAAGAACATCATATGCTTTAGCGGTTTCTTTCGTTGGATCGCTCAGTAATGGGAAATCTGCATCATTGTCCAACGCAAACTTAATATTCTCTTCAATAGGATCAACACTCGCCATAAAATAAGCAACCTCTAAATCTTTTAATAAGTGTCCATTGAGGGCTAGTGATTTGCATTCGATTGTGCATCCACTGGTAAAAGCTTTTGGGTACCAGGCAATAACAACAGCTTCTTTGTTTAAAAATTGATCTAAAGAGTAAGTCTTCCCATCAGTTGCTTCAAGGGTGAAGCCAGGTGCTTTATCTCCAATATCTAAGCTCATTAAATGAGAAGAAACTGAAAAAAGTAACATTACTAAAACTACTTGAATTAACTTCATTTGGTACTCCTTAAAAGATTTTTTCTTGTTATTAAAATTATACATGTCATCACTACCAAAAATAAAACAAGGGAGGATCTAACTCGGTTGTAAAAAGTCTCTCCGCTTCGTCCTGTAACACTTAACTCGAGTTCTGATTGAACAAACTGGGGTAGCGTTTTAACAAAATTTCCTTTGTGATCAATAACTCCAGTGATTCCATTGTTTGTCACTCTTATTACTGGTTTTGAGTTTTCAATAGCCCTCATCTGAGCCATTTGCATATGTTGTTTTGGCCCAATTGAAGCTCCAAACCATGCATCATTGCTAAGGGTAAGAATTAGATTAGCGCCCGAACTATTACGGGCTATAAAATCTGGATAGACCACTTCATAGCAAATATTCGCACTGATATATGAACTTTTAATTGGTAGGAGAGTATTTCTTGCATTTCCCTTTGAGATTGAGGACATTGGTAAATCAAAAAATTTTATTATTCCACGCAATAATCTTTCGAAGGGCACATACTCGCCAAAAGGGACTAATTTTGATTTATCGTATTGAAATGATGAACTACTTAAATCAATTATTGAATTGAAGAACTCTTGGGTTCCTTGTTCATAGGTAATTGCGCCACTGACTAATTTGCTTTTATATGTGGTACTAAGATCTTTTATTTCCTCTAAAAATTGAGGTAAATTTTGAGGTATTGAGGGAAGTGCTGCCTCAGGCCAAATAATAAGGTCGTTATTTAAATAGGGTAAAGTTTGGGTTTTTAGTTGTTTTAATATTTCTTTTCTTTTTTCACCCGACCATTTTTCAGCTTGATTAATATTGGGTTGAATTAGTGCGAGTTTTATTTCCTCATTGGTTGATTTGGACCATTCGATATTTTGAAGAATATATCCTCCAGAAATTGTCACTATTATTAATAGATTAAGTTTTAAAATCGGTTTTAAATTTTCTTTTTCTCGAAATATTTGTGATAGGAAGGATGCTAGAAATCCACATATGTAACTCACAATGAGTACGCCACCAACTGTAGCCCATCCACTAAGCACGGTATTAGTGTGACTGTAACCAGCAAAGAGCCAAGGAAAGCCTGAAAAAGCAAATAACCGAAAATATTCGCTTAAAACGAGTAGTGAAGGCAGGCCGATTAAATAAGTTGATGTTTTATCAGGCATAAATCTGAGAAGAACAAAGGGAATTGAAAAGAGTATCGAGATAAACAAACAAAATAATACAGTGGCAAGAAAGGCAAATGGCATCGGGATGAAGCCATATTCGTGGATGCTGACGTATACCCAGCTAGTGCCAGTTATAAATATACCAAAGCCAAAACAAACACTTATTAAAAAAGTTTCCTTAGCAGATTTTGTGGGGTTTAATTGATAAAAGAAAAATCCCAAGCTTATGATAACGGCGGGCCAGAAGTTAAAGGGAGCCATTCCAAGTGGATAAAGGGCTCCTGAGAAAAATAATAGCCACCACCTAGATGACTTAAAAGGAAGCTTCATTTTATCAAAGAGACTTGTACTCTGGTGATTTTTCTAGAGTCGCCCGCAATCACTTTAAATTTGAATTTATCAATTGTTTCCACTTCATTTATTTCAGGCAATCTTCCAAATGCGTCAATAACAAGCCCGCCAACCGTATCAAATTCATCGTCAGGAAGTCCAACATCAAAATATTCATTGAAATCACTTATCTCAGTGATTGCATCAACGGAATATTTATTATTTTTCAATGCTATTATTTGTTCCGGTTCAGCTTCGTCTGTTTCATCCTCTATTTCTCCCACTATTTCCTCCAGAATATCTTCAATTGTGAGCAGACCCGAGACTCCCGCGTATTCATCAATAACAATTGCCATGTGATATCTTTGTTCACGAAACTCTTTAAGTAGAACACTAATTCGCTTACTTTCTGGAATGACATTGGCGGGTCGAAGCATGTTTTTCAAATCAAAGGATTCTTTCCCTTGCAGAATTAATGGAATTAATTCTTTTGCAAGTAAGATTCCTAAGACATCATCTGAGGATTCACCAATAACGGGAAATCTCGAATGCTGAGATTGAGTGACTACGCTTAAAACTTTTTCGAGAGAGAAATCAGATTCAATGAGCGTCATCTGAGATTTGGGTATCATGATTTCTCTAGCTTGGAGATCTGAAACTTTTAAAGCCCCCTCCATAATTTGAAGAGCATCTGCATCTATAATTGATTCATTTTCCGCACTTCTGAGCATATCGGCGACTTCATCACTATTACTTGGATTCCGTGAAAAAAAGCTCCCAATTCTTTGTAAAAGAGATTTCTCAGTTTTTGTTAAATAATTATTTTCGTCATTCATATTTGGACTCTGATTTATTTTTTAATATAAGGGTTACAGATATTTATTTGAGATAATAGATTGACTTCTAATGCTTCCATTTTTCTCATGGATTCTTCTTGATCATGGGTATGCCCTAAAAGATGCAATATACCGTGAATGATAATATGAGCCCAATGCGCCTCGACACTTTTCCCTTGTTGAATAGCCTCATTTTTTACAATTTGAGCACAAATGACGAGGTCGCCAAGAAAATTTAGGTCTTCAGTTTTAACACTCATGGGAAAAGAAAGTACATTGGTGGCACCTTTCTTCTGCCGATATTGTTTGTTTAGCGAAGCACTCTCCTCAGGATCTACAATTTTAATGCTTATTTCTACATTTTTGGGAGATGAGTTCAGTGCCAGGTTGACCCAATTTTTGATCATCGCGTTAGTGGGTATTTGAGTAGTTTTGGAAGCTCGCTGAATGATTACTTTCGGTTGATTATCCATGTTGTTATTCTTCAGTTTTCTCCACAGTGTCGTAGGCCTCGACAATTTTTTGAACAATCGGATGCCTAACTACATCTTTTGAAGAAAATGTTGTAAAACTAATATCACTTAAGCCTTTTAAAATTTTCTGCGCGTGCTTTAGGCCTGAAATTACTCCTTTTGGAAGATCTATTTGTGAAACATCACCAGTAACGATGGCAGTCGAGCCAAAACCTATGCGTGTTAGGAACATTTTCATTTGCTCTCGCGTGGTATTTTGAGCCTCATCCAAGATTATAAATGCATTATTGAGGGTTCTTCCCCTCATGTAAGCTAAAGGAGCAATTTCAATTGTATTTCGTTCTATGAGCTTTATTACTGTCTGATGGCCCAACATTTCATACAGCGCGTCATAAAGAGGTCTCAAGTACGGATCAACTTTTTGGGCAAGATCACCGGGTAAAAATCCTAATTTCTCTCCAGCTTCCACGGCTGGCCTTACAAGTAATATACGTTCTACCTGATTTTTTAACAACGCATCAACTGCACACGCGACTGCTAGATATGTTTTACCTGTCCCAGCTGGGCCAATACCAAAATTAACATCATGAGTGTGTATGTGCTGAATATATTTATTCTGATTTACACCTCTTGGTTTTATGTTGCCTTTTTTGGTTCTTATGACCGACAAGACATTGGAGAATGAATCTTTTATTTGACCTTTTAAGATACTTTTGTCAGATTCAAATTGGCGTAAGTGGAGGTGAACATTTTCTGAATTGATCTCGCTGCTTGCTGCAGTTTCGTCGTAGAGTGATTTTAAAACCCTCGTTGCAATTTGCGGTTTATGCTCATGACCTTTGACAGTGAAGTGATTGTCTCTGGAGTATATGTTTACTTCAAGTCGTTTTTCTATTAGACGCAAGTTCCCATCTAGCTCGCCGCGCAGTGCCGCTAGTCTTTTTGTATTGTTGGGAGTTAACGTTATTTCAAAAATAGAATTTTGTTTCTGGTGTTGTTCCAAGTTTTGATTTTGGCCTCTAGTCTTTGGGATATAAGAATATCGCGTAATTTATCTGAACGTAAACATTTTTTTCGATTAAAGTAGTTGACCTCGAAGTGAGTTAGGAAGTGCTTCTGTTATTTTCACTGGGATAAAAGACCCAATCAGGTCAGTATTTAACGACGCAAAATTTACCACACGATTATTTTCAGTTCGCCCTTGGAGCTGTCCTGGATCTTTCTTTGAAACGCCAGTTACAAGGAGAACTTGGTCTGTTCCAACCATTTTTCTGCTAATTCGCATTGCATTTTGTGTAATTCTGTCCTGAAGTATTTTTAGCCTTTGTTTTTTTATTTTCACCGGGACAGTGTCGGGTAAATCTGCTGCGGGAGTTCCAGGCCTGGCGCTGTAGATGAAGCTAAAAGATGTATCAAAACCAATTTCATCTATCAAATTAATTGTATCCTCGAAATCGCTCTCTGTTTCGGTTGGGAAGCCAATAATAAAATCTGACGAGATACTTATATCCGGTCTTAATTTTCTTAATCGACGAATTTTTGATTTATATTCCAACGCAGTGTGTCCCCTTTTCATTGCCATCAGAACCTTATCGGATCCACTTTGAACCGGAAGGTGAAGGTGACTGACTAATTCGGGCACATGTGAGTAGATTTCGATAAGTGAATCAGAAAATTCATTTGGATGCGATGTGGTAAAACGGACTCTATCAATTCCATCAATATCTGCAACTAAAGGAATTAAGTCAGCCAGAGTGCACAAGCTTCCATCGACGCGTGGACCTCGATATGCGTTAACGTTTTGACCCAGTAAATTTATTTCACGGACGTTTTGGGTTGCTAGAGCTTTTACTTCGTCAATAACATCAATAAGTGGTCTACTAACTTCTTCACCTCTCGTATATGGCACAACACAAAATGAGCAATATTTTGAGCATCCTTCCATGATTGATACAAAGGCGCTTACTCCGTCGGACTCTGGCGTTGGAAGGTGATCAAATTTTTCTATTTCTGGAAAGCTAATATCTACTACTGCATTTTCGCTATTTTGTGTGGTTTCCATAAGCTCTGGGAGCCGATGAAGAGTCTGTGGTCCAAAAATGATGTCGACATAGGGCGCTCTCTTTGATATTGCCTCGCCTTCTTGACTAGCGACACAGCCGCCGACCCCAATTATCAGATCAGGATTGGATTGTTTTAAATTTTTCCATCTTCCTAGTTGATGGAACACTTTCTCCTGAGCTTTCTCTCTTATGGAGCAAGTATTAAGTAGGATGACATCAGCGTCCTCTGCTTTATCTGTGGAGATCATATTATGACTAACGCCCAACAGATCCTTCATTCTGCTTGAGTCGTACTCATTCATCTGGCACCCATGAGTAACTACGTGAAGTTTTTTGATAGATTTTGTATTCATATTCGTATGACTCAAACAAAGGCTCGATATTATATCGGCCGCAGAAAAGTGCGCAACATTTCTGACGAAAACTAACGTCTTTTATGCTACACTTTTAAGGTAGTTTGATAAGCGTGCAGTGAGGAAGAACATTATAAATGGCAAAAGAACCAATCTATAAAATAAGTTTTTTCAATCAAGGCAAAGTCTACGAGATATATGCGAAACACGTATTTCAGAGTGATCTCTGGGGTTTTTTGGAGGTTGAGGAGTTTGTGTTTGGTGAAAGGTCTCAAATGATCGTAGATCCTTCAGAAGAAAAGCTAAAAAATGAATTTACCGGTGTAAAACGGAGCTTTATTCCTGTTCAGGCAGTTGTTAGGATCGATGAAGTTGAGAAAGAGGGTGCATGTAAAATTACTGAAGCAAGTGCGGGCAACATAAGTAATTTCCCTTTCCAAAGTATGGCGAGTGTTAAACCAGCAAAAGAGTAATTACGGGCTTCTAGACCGGAACATCTTTTTGATAAGCCATCATAAAAATTTGGAATAACTTTTAGGTCAGAATGTATGGTGCAAGAAATTTCAGAGTTGCTTCCTTTCGAATTCGCCAGAGCTAACAGGGTATTGCTTAGGGTCAACGAAAGTGATCTAGTGGTATCACCTGATGCGAATCATTCGGCTGTGACAGAAATCTTGAGGCTTAATAACAACATCGAGACCATAAAATCTGTGGATGCCGAGGCCTTCGATAAAATACTATCTTCCATATACAGTGGGGGCAATAACTCTTCTGAATCGGTCATGGCCGACATTAAAGATTTTGTAGATATGGAGTCTGCTGCTGCCGATCTGGAGGAAACTGGAGATCTTCTTGACTCTGAAAATGATGCGCCAATTATAAGGTTACTAAATGCTGTATTAGCGGAGTCTCTCAAAGAAAATGCATCAGATATACATATAGAACCATATGAAAGAGAAGCGGTCGTTCGCTTTAGATTGGATGGTGTTTTAACAACAGTTTTGAAACCATCCATACAAATTACTCCTTTGCTGATCTCTCGCATTAAAGTCATGGCAAGGCTAGATATTGCTGAAAAACGCCTTCCTCAAGACGGTCGAATGTCTGTAAAACTAGGGGGTAGGAGTATTGATTTACGAGTGTCTACAATGCCTTCAAGCCATGGCGAGAGGGTAGTTATGAGATTGTTAGACAAAGATGCAGGGAGACTTCAAGTTGACGACTTGGGAATGCCAGAGAAAACGGCTACGCAACTCGATGAGTTAATCCGGCGTCCACATGGAATCATTTTAGTCACTGGCCCCACCGGATCTGGAAAAACTACTACGTTATATGCCGCCTTGCAACAAATGGATAAGAAGGGACGTAATATTATGACGGTGGAGGATCCCGTGGAGTATGACTTGCCCGGCATCAGCCAAACACAAATTAATCTCAGAGCTGGAATGACCTTTGCGCGTGGATTAAAAGCGATTCTCAGACAAGATCCTGATGTTATCCTAATTGGTGAAATAAGAGATGGAGAAACTGCAGAGATAGCAACTCAATCAAGTTTGACTGGTCATTTGGTGCTCTCAACGCTTCATACTAATACTGCAGCAGGTGCGATTACTCGATTACAGGATTTAGGTGTTGATGCATTTTTACTCGCATCCACCGTCCGAGGTATTTTATCTCAGAGATTACTGAGAAAGTTGTGTTTTTCATGTAGGGAAAAAGTAAAACCAACTACGTTTGATTTACAGGCACTAAATCTTAACAAGGATGATTTTATATATGAATCAAAGGGTTGCTCTAAGTGCAACGGCACAGGGTATTTAGGGCGTCAAGCATTGTTTGAGTTGGTGAGTGTTGATGCCAATTTACAACGGTTGATTCATGAACAAGCTGGAGAGATAGAGCTAGAGAATGCCATAAGAGAAGATGTGCCGAGTATACGAGAAGCCGGCTTTGCTTTGGTAAGGGAAGGCACAACAACAACAGCAGAAGTGTTAAGAGTAACAAGTGTTTAACGATGCCGACATTCGATTACTCAGCCTATAATGCTAGCGGCAAATTGGTCCGTGGAATTATCTCAGCCGAGTCTGAGAGGCTAGCGAGAAAAACTTTAAAAGACAAAAAGTTACTTGCCTCATCAATAAAGCAAGTAAAAGCGAGGTCCTCTAGCAAAAAATCATTATTCGAAAGGCAGTCAAATTTTGATAATTTTGACTTGTCTCTCCTGCTTCATCAGCAAGCAATCCTCATTCAATCAGGTCTTCCTTTGGAGGAGTCTCTCAGAATGACAATTGAACAAGCTGAGACACAAAAACAAAGGCGGATGGTCGAAAGTTGGAGAAGCGAAATTACTGAAGGGAGAAGCTTTTCTGAAGCACTAAGACGTTCTCCTTACAAAATACCGGAGGGAGTAATTGCAGGTGTTGGTGTTGGCGAGGAGACGGGGCATTTGGACAAGATTTTATTGAGATTGTCAGATGAGCTTAGCACCAGTGCAGAGAACAGAAAAACAGTTACTCGAGCTTTGATTTACCCAGTAACGCTTATATCGGTATCCATTGCAATGGTAGCCCTTATGATGGTGCTGGTTGTCCCTAAAATTACATCTGTATTTGCCAGCTCGAACAGAGAATTACCTTGGATAACTGAATTAATTATCGGTGTAAGTAAATTCGTTCAAGATTTTGGAAGTGCTTTTTTAATTTTTTTACTAACAATCTTTATTACTTTTAAAGTGATAATTAGAAACCCCGATATTAGGTTGAGATTTCATAATTTATTGTTAAGGCTGCCAGGACTTGGGCGGTGGATCAGAATGGCAGATATATCTGATTGGGCGAGAAATTTAGGTGTCCTTTTAAACAGTGGTGTGCCTGCTTTAGCTGCGTTGAGAATCTCGTCGGCAGTGGTGGGTAATTTGTCTTTGCGAAAGAGTTTTGATGAGGTTACTGAGTCTATGCGGCAAGGAGTAAGCTTACACAGAGCGTTAGAAAAGAATCTTACGGAAAGTGGTTTTTTGGTCCATATGGTTGGCAGTGGGGAGGCATCAAGCGAACTTGACAAGATGCTTATTCGGGTAGCTGAATATTACTCAGCAAGATTAAATAATGCTGTAGAGGTATTTTTGAAGCTGCTCAATCCTATGTTAATTTTGGCTATGGGCGCTATGATTTTAGGTATCGTTGCTGGAATAATGTTGCCTATAATGGATATGAATAACACAATTTAGAAGTGAGGTAATTATTAATGAATACAACTAAAAATCAAAATGGATTTACTTTAATTGAGATGATGATCGTAGTAGCGATAATTGCCATCATGAGTGCGATGTTAGCTCCCACTTTATTTAATCAAGTAAGTAAGGCAGAGAAAGCAAGAACTGCCTCTGATATCAGACTAATAGAGAGTGCTTTGAAATTTTATCGTCTTGATAACTATCGATACCCTAGTCAAGCTGAGGGTTTGGAGGCCTTAGTTTCAGCTCCATCAGGGGCTGCTTCATCATGGAATGGTCCTTATCTTGAAAGTCTTCCACTTGATGCTTGGAAAGAACCCTATAAATACGCAAATCCTGGGACTCATGGTAAACCAGTTGAAGTTTATACTCTGGGAGCAGACAAGACTCCCGGGGGATCAGATTCAAATACTGACTTGGGAAGTTGGAATATAAATGATTAGTGAATTTTTTCACTTGTTTTCGCAATAAAATGTCGTCTTATGAAAAGTCAGAGAGGTTTTACCCTTATTGAGTTGCTTGTTGTGGCGGCTATCTTGGTTACGCTATTTGCAGTTGTCACATACTCTATCTATCAATCATCTGAGAGACGCTATTTTTCCGAGTCTGAAAGACTTCTTGCATGGATTAATTTAATTTTTGAACACGCGAAGTTAGAGGGAGCTGTATACGGGATTTTGCCGAGTTCGGAAGCTATTGATAGTAGTCTCACGTCATTACATCCCGCTCTTTACTACAGAAGAGAATGGCTTGAAACAAAAGTGCCCAATACGTTTGTAATAAATCACAATGGCTATGTTAGATTTGATCAAGATGGAGAGTCATTGACAAAATCATTTGTAGTTGATGATACTTTGGCAGATAAGAATCAAGCGTTATCAATCAGCAATGATGAAGTGATTGAGATTGAAAGATCCCCATTCGTCATTTTTTTTCCAGATGGATATTTAGAGCCCAGGGACATAATGTCCCTATCTTTTCCTGAAGTAAATTTATCTTTTGTCTTTAAATGGAACTCTGAAACGTCAACAATCGAAGTAGAGAGGTTTGATAATTGAATTGTAGGAGATCAAATGCGGGATTTACCCTTATAGAGCTGGTTGTCGCTCTGTTTATCCTGAGTTTAGTGCTGAGTGGCGCAATATATTCAATTCAACAATATGCTGATGAAAGATTAATGATGAAAGACCGTCTTTACTCTCATAATGTGGCTTGGAATCAATTAATGAAAAGATACCAAGTGTCCCAAAATGGAACCGTAAAAAATCGTACAATGGAATTAAAGTCAAAAGGTAAAGAAGTTCAGGGTCGCACTGATTGGGAGTGGGCTCTTGATATTGAGAAAGCTACTGGTCAAAACTTATATCGTTATGAAGTGAGAGTCGAGTCTCCGAATAGTGAGAAAATTCAGTCGAGTCTTGCTGTTTATTTGATAAAGAGTAATTAGGTTTGAAAAAGCAGTCAGGTTTTACTCTAATTGAAGTAATCGTGTCACTTTTCCTTCTATCAATCTTATCAATCATGTCATATCAGGCAGTGGAATTAATGACTCAGTTGAACTTCAAAAGCCAGCAAACTTTTAATAATGAATCCAAAATTTCGAGAGCTCTTCAGATAATAAGTAGAGATTTTATACACATGAAACCCCGAAGATTTTTTGATGGATTGAGTGATATGGAACCTGCTTATATAACCGATCCTAGTGACTTTGGAATCAGGTTTACCAGGGGCGGTGGACCAAGTGTCAAAAGTAATCCAAGTGGTCTCAGGCGAGTAAATTATATTTTGAGAGATGATAAATTCGTGAGAATCTCTTGGGGAGCTACTGAGTCACCCAGACAGAGTGATGGTGTAGAACTTATCCTAATGGACAATGTCTCGAAGGTGGAAATAGCTCATTTAGACGCTAATGGTAATTCCCATCCAGATTGGCCTCCACCAAATGCTCCCTCAAATACAGGAAAACTTTTACCACGAATGATTGAAATGAAGATATCGTTTGAAGACGAAACTGAGGTAAGTCGATTATATCCCGGAGTATTCAGCAATTAACAATGTTATTAAACAGAAAGGAGTCGCATTGTTGTCCGCGATTATATTGGTATTTGCGGTAAGTTTGATTCTCTCGAATATTTTCTATAGACACCAAATTGACGTATCTCAGGCGGCTCGTTCTTTGCACAGTGATCAAGCCTTCTTGATTGCGCTAAGTGGTGAAGGTTGGGCAACTGAACTTTTGTTTGAAGATTTGAAAGAAAATAACACTGACCATTATGGTGAAGTTTGGGCTCAAGCTCTACCTTTGCTTCCTGTTGAAGGTGGGACATTGACAGGATGTCTCAGTGATCTTCAGGCAGGTTTTAACCTCAATAGTTTCAAGTATTACGATAACTCACCTATGCAGGCGGAACTTGACGATTTCGAGAAGGTTGGATTTGCCAAAGTTTGGTTGAATCTTCTTGAAATAATGCAGATACCAATTAATCCAGGTAGAGTTTATACAATTAAAGATTGGATAGATTCGGATAATAGTGCAGGTTCTTGGGGAGCAGAGCAAGCTGATTATGAAGGATTAGATATATCTGTAATAGTACATAATGATTTATTCGCAACTCCAACGGAATTAGCTAGCCTAGTAAACTATAAAATTGAAGAAGTAGATTTATTGATACCCTGGATTTCCGCACTGCCTTTTCAAACGCCCATAAATATTAACACAGCATCACTGGAGATGTTGCAATCATTAAGCGGTAGCCATGGGCAGGCCTTTATTGAGGCAGTAATAACTGGTCGTCCTTTTAATGATTTAAATAGCTTTTATACTCAAATGAATGATTACCTTGCACTTTGGGACCCCGTAAAACCAGAGGTGGGTCGAGCAAATTTAATCTGGCCACAACATTTGATTTCTGTTGGGAGTGACTTCTTTAAGTTGTATTTAGAAGCGGAAATTGGTGATGCAAAAATGGAGCTGGTGAGTATTTTGCACAGAACTAAAAGCTCAGGCATTAATGTTATTTCAAGAGATGTGAGATTATTGCCAGCATTACTTCCTCCGCAGAGACCAAAATCTGAGATTGAAAAACTATTCTCTGACGACATAACTTTAAATTCAAATCAGCAAAATTTCCAAGAAACGAATATAATCCAACCTGCATGTCTGATGATGGAATATGAGTAAGATGAATATCATCCACCTTTTTGATTTGGAGCGAAGGCAAGTGCAAATAGAAGATGCACTTGAGGGGTCTTTAGCAACTGACTTTGAAATGGCGAAGTTATGGGTCCCCTCCGAAAAAATTAGTGTTCAGATTATTGATGTCCCCACAGCGCCGCGACGGAAATGGCGCGAGATAATCCCTTGGATGCTCGAAGATATAGTTCTTCAGAATGTCTCTGATATTCATTATGAAATAATTGATGAGAACAGTGGCAAGTTAACCTTACTGATTATCAGTACTGAGTGTTTAGAGAATTGGCAAAGAATTGCGAAAAATGCAGCAGTGAATGCGATATCAATGGCTCCAGATTATTTAGCCGTTCCATTTGATAAGAACACCATTTCAGTTGGTTGGAGAGAGGGTGTTCTTCTTGTGCGGACGTCCCGGATAAATGGATTTGCGGCCAAACCCTCGTTAGCATGGCCTTTAATTGAACGATTTCTAGATGAAAATTCAAATTTTAGTTTGTCTATATCAATTCCAGATACATCACTTGTGCCTAAAAATTTGCTAGATAGCGCCAAAATAAACAACTCAGAAATTGATTGGACATTTGGGTTTGATGAGAACATAAATGTATTACCCAGTCAGTTAAAAATGAATAATCACTCAAATTTAACATCAAAATGGTTGCTTGTTGCGTGTATCATAATTTTGTCTTTTGGAGTTTCTTTATTGTCAGTCTGGCTTGGTAATAACGCAATGGAGAAACAAATCGAGCTGTATGAGACATCAAATGTTGATCTTTTTAAAAAAATATTTAATGAAACGGTCCCTTCAAGTTCTGCCTTAAGGGGAAAGGCGGAGTCGAATATCAAACGGTTATTTGAGCAAAATGAAGCATTAAATTCACCCATCATGCGGGCCCTTTATGCGCTTCAACCATTAATGACAAACTGTGGTTGTGAGCTTGTAGAGATGGATTTGAGTGAGTCATCAGTAGAGTTGCAAATCAGAAATGCAAGTTCATTAATAAAACGACCGTTAAAAGTTGATGGATATAAGATCGTTATAGATAACCCTGAGAGTTCAGAAAGTGATGTTGTGAAGATTATGATGGCTCTAGAAGCGGATTCAAATAGGGCTTAACAGATGAATGATATGTTGTCGAGAATAAAAGATAAGTTCAATCTTTTGCAAAAAAGAGAGCGCAAGTTGCTTCTTTTAGGATTTGGCTTGATTTCAATATCCATTGTCTATCTTTCCATAAAGCCACTATTTATACTTAAAGAAGATCTGAATGAGGATTTAAAGGCTTCAAAAGCAGATTTTTTATGGATGACTAATCAGATAGAGGTTGTCCTAAAATTACGTAATAGTTGCTCATCAAGGAATTACAAAAGAGGCACTTCACAAGATCAAATTACCAACTTAGCTAGGCGTAATTTGATTAGTGTGGACTCAGTAACAGCCTCACAAAGAAAGATTAAAGCGAGTTTGTCCGGGTCAGACTCTAATAGGTTTTTGGACTTTTATTCACAATTCAGCTGTGCTGGATATTTGATCGAAAAAATAGAGATGAAATTGTCTCCAGATAACATATATAACGTGGATTTAATGGCAACTGAAGTTGAGTATTAAAGATTATAAATTTAGGTTGGACATAAGAAAGGTAGCGCTACTTGCCTCTCTCTTTGTCTTGTTGCTCTCTTTAGGGCAACTAGCTTGGACTCTGCGCGCAGATAATGTAGTTCCAAAAGTTCAAGTTGATATGAAGAAGTCTTTGAGAGTGATGTCTTGGAATTGGTTTGGTAATGTTAAAGAAGTGCCTATCATTAACACTAACTATGAAGACCAGCCGTTACAAGAGATTGATATAAATGCAGATTTATTAGGTGTCATGCTTTCAGGAAATAATTCTTCTGCAACTTTAAAATTCCAGGGTCGTCCAGAGAAAGTATTTAAGATAGGTGATAAGTTGAGTGGTTCAATTGAACTTGTAGAAATACAAGCATATCGGATTATTGTTCAGGATAAGGGTATAAGAAAGCAGCTATTAATGAAAAAGCATGACGTTATAATGGAGTCTAGCCGTTCAGAGGGTGCTAATGAGTCAAAAATAAGGCAAGAAGGCTTTGCTATCGCAAACTTATTTGGCGCAGTGCCGGTAAAAGTGAACGAGGATCAAGGATTTAAGGTAAGCAATCTTTCCTCTGAAGTGAAAGCACTCGCAGATATTCGAGATGGAGATGTTGTTCTAGAGGTGAATGGTTCATCGGTTCAAAATTTAATGTCCAATCCAATGAATTTAATTAAGTTAAGATCTTCGAATAGTTTGCCTGTAAAAATATTGCGGGAAGGGCGAGAGGAAACAATTTATGTGAATGCTGAGAGTTTGTCAGCTAAAATGCTTCCTGCGCTTGGCATTACTCCATAAAGAAATGGTTATTTAGAAAAAGGGTAAAAGATGTTAGCTACAGATAAAGTTAAATTAAAAATGAGAAGGTGTTTGAAGGCTATATCATTTGCTTTAGTATTTACCTTTTTTACTCCACAAAATATTTTCTCAGCAGAAACGGTTCAAATAAATTTTCGAGATGCGGACATTAGGAGTGTAATAGAGAGCCTTGCGGAGATAACTGGCAAATCATTTGTGTTAGATCCCAGGGTAAAAGGGAAAGTGACAATTATCTCTCCGGGACCGATTAATTCAGATTTGCTCTATGAAGCTATCCTCTCATCTCTTCAAGTTCAGGGTTTCCAGGCTGTGGAGGATGGTGCAATAATTCGAGTCATTCCGTTCACTCAAGCATTTCAATTTGCAGGTGGAGACGGAGATAATACTCTACTTACAGAAATTATTAAGATAAGAAATGTTCAAGCGGCAACCCTGGTTCCTGTGGTGAAACCTTTGCTCAGTAATGGAGCGCGTTTGTTAGCTTTCGCTCAAAGTAATTATTTGGTCATGTCTGATATCAAATCAAATATTTTGGCAGCGAAGCGAGTGATTGCTCAGATGGATGACCCTGATCAGAACGCGGTAGAAGTAATAAACTTGAATTATATTTCAGCAGGTGAAGCGGTTCACATTGCGGGACAGTTAAAACAATTGCAAAAGCAAGAGTTATCATTGGTGGAGGATGGCTTAAACAACAGAGTGATTGTTAGTGGTCCCGGGATCGCTCGTACTGCATTCAAAAATATGCTCAAACTTTTGGATCTACCTTCAACGAAAAAAGGTAGTGTTGAAGTAATATATCTTGATTATTCTCGAGCATCTGAAATCAAACCAATCATTGATGGCATGTTAAGTTCAGACGTATTTCTTCGTTTAGCAGGTGAGTCTACCAGTGATAAAAAGACCACCACCAATTACAAAATTGAAATTGATGAGTTGAATAATGCACTGGTAATGGCGGCACCGTCAGCGGTGATACGTGAGATCAAAAATGTAGTAGATAAACTTGATCGAGCAAGACCTCAAGTTTTAATCGAAGCAGTCATTGCTGAATTATCTGAAAATCAGGCGAAGAATTTGAGCTCACAACTTGCGATAACAGGTCAAGACGAAGGTGCGTATCTTACGAATTTTGATGGTGTTTTAGCAACTCTCTTAGGTTCTATAGCTGAAGGAGATTCCTCCGGACTTAGCAATTCTATTCCCTCACTAGCGCCAAGTGTGATCGGAATGGCGGGCGATTTTGACCAGGAAAGTGGACGAGGAATAGGTCTTCTTATTCAGGCTTTAAAATCTGATGGAAGGAGTAAAATTCTCTCAACCCCCTCTGTAATAACGCTAGATAATGAGGAAGCTGCTTTGACCTCTGGTGAAGAAGTACCTTTCCCAACAGGCAGCTATGCTAATACTAACAATACTAATAGCGTTAACCCTTTTACGACAGTAAATAGAGAGGAGGTTGGTGTAATGCTCAAAGTCAAACCCCAAATAAGTAAAGGGGATGCAGTGCGACTTGAAATAGAGCAAGAGTCCTCAGCTGTAAAATCAGGAACAGCAAATTCTTTATTGGGAGCTACGACTACAAAGAGCACCATTCAGACCAATGTTATGATTCAGGATGGTGAACTTCTTGTTTTGGGAGGATTAATAGAGGGAACTACGGGGGATAGTGCCGAGAAAGTTCCTTTACTAGGTGACATACCATTACTTGGAAATTTGTTTCGAAAAAGTTCTAAAGATGATCGTGAAAAAGTACTTATGATGTTCATTAGACCTACAATTTTGAGAAATCCAGAGGAAGCAAACGCATTATCAAGAGAGAAATTCGATCATTTGATAACGAGAGATTTTAAAGGTTCGGAGGATGGTACTGTAGCTAAACAGCTTAAAGATTTTATAGGGCAAGAAGATAACAATAATAAGAGTGAGTAATCACCAAACTCATGAGCGTTTACTTAAAGCATTTTGGTCTTAAAAAAGAACCATTTTCGATTGTACCTGACTCTAAATTTTTATATCCCAGTTACAGGCACAGGCAAGCTGTAGCACATTTAAAATATGGCCTTGATCGAGAGGGAGGTTTTATTGTCCTTACTGGTGAAGTAGGCACTGGAAAAACGACCTTAACAAAAACTCTAATAGAGCATTTACCGCCAAATGTTCGTGTTGGGTATATTCTTAATAGCAAGTTAAAGGAATCCGACCTGTTTGCAAGCATTTGCAAAGAGCTATCGATTCGTTTTAGAAAAAATTCCAATCTCTCTTTCTCTAAGCAATGTACTGACGCCATATATGATGATTTGCTCGAAACACACTCTCAGGGACTGAAGACGCTCATAGTTATAGAGGAGGCGCAGAATTTAGATGATGAGATTTTGGAAAGTTTACGATTGCTCAGTAACCTTGAGACAAGTAGCAATAAATTATTGCACATTTTACTTGTGGGTCAGCCAGAATTAATTAGAAAGTTAGAACAGAATAACCTAAGGCAATTAAATCAGCGAGTTGTCTCAAGATTTCATTTACTGCCACTTCAAAATAATGAAGTAAAAGACTACATTACATACAGACTTAAGCAGGGTGGCACGAATCGAGAATTATTCGGTAACAGAGCATGCAAACAAATTTATAGACTCACAAAGGGTGTGCCTAGACTTATAAATCTAATTTGCCATCAAGCGTTGTTGGGTATGTACTCTGAAAACAAACACACTGCTTCAACTGAGTTGATAAGAGAGGCATGCAAAGAGGCTCTGGGAGCGCAAATAACCGAAACAACAAACAAATGGTTAGTAAATTTAAGCTTATTGCTAGCAAGCCTTATTGTTTTAGTTATTGCAACTAAAGAAAAGCATGAACTATCTTTTGATTCTTTTATTAATGAGGAGAGTCAAAATATTTTAGAGGTTGACACAGCTGATAACGAAGCGATAAATCAATCACTTGATTCAGAAAAAAATGAAAATAAAAGCATCAATCCCTCAAATAGTTCAGTGAAATCAAATCCACTCAAATCCTTATTTTTGATTTGGGGGTTTGAAGTTGGAGATGCATTTACAAACGAAGAATTTGAAAACTTAGCTTCTAGATTTGGTTTGAAACTCGAAAATGAAACAAATATATTGTTCAAAACTATTGAAAACCTTAATAGGCCAGGCGTAGTTCATCTGATGGATGAAAATTCAATTCTCTCGAGTTCTTTATTAGTTGAGATTGGTGAGGAAAGCGTTGTCTTGATGAATGGTAAATCCACTAATGAGATGGAGCTAGACGTTTTCATACAAAACTGGACTGGGTCGTTTAATTATTTATGGAAACCAGAGCCTAATTTCAAATCTTTGCAATTGGGCGATGAAAACCAGGAGGGTCTGTCTTGGTTGCAAGATCAGTTATTTAAAATCAATAATGAAAGAGAGTTTTTAATCACTGGTGGGCGATTTACTAAAGCTGTTTACAATGAGGTTATTGAACTACAGAAAAAAAATAATATTGAGCAAGACGGAATTGTAGGTCAGCAGACTTTGATGCTTATCAATCAGCTCACAAATACTGCAATACCAACATTAACTAAAGAGAGTTATAGATAATGTCTTATATACTCAAAGCTTTGAAGAGAGCAGAAAATGATAGGAGTAAAGACAATCCTAAAAATTTTGAGGATATATTGAGTGATGAATGGTCTACAAGGGAGCCGAATACAAAAAATTACTCTGGATGGACGTTTTTTCTAGCAGTGCTCTTAATTATTGCTGCTGTATTAATTTTATCGATAGTGCTCACTGACACGACTTTAAATCAAAGAAACTCCTCTTTTGATGAATCATCTAAAAAAATTGACTCTGGGATGATTGCTGAGATACAAGAGATTGTCATTTCTGATTCTGCGGCTAATGACTTGTCACTGAACAATAATCCAATTCAATCGTCCATATCGATTGATAATATTGGTAAAGATATTTCAGGTTATATTTTCGCCGGGCCAAATTCGAGCGCAAATAGGATATTTATAGGCGGAAAATCATATAAAAAAGGGTTCACTATAGAGGATGGGTGGCTTATAACTGCAATCATGCAAGATGGATTTCTTATTGAGAAAGATGGTAAGAAAAAGAAACTTAGCTATCCCTAGCCAGTATATAGTTCAAATTCTGAATCTTCACTCCTATTAAACCGCTTAGCTCTTCTATACGGAAAAACGTCAAGAACAAAGCCGCTTTCAATTTGATTTTGCAGGTCTTTCCAAAAATCAACGCTGTACAGTTCACCATGGATTTCCTCAAACATTTTCCGAGCTTTAGCGTTTCCAGAGAAAAACAATTTGAACTCTTCGGGGAAAACGTCCATGGGCTCCACGGTATACCATGTGCCTGCTTTCATTTCCTCATATTCACTTTTGGGAGATGGTATTTTTCTAAAGTTACATTCGGTCAGTGTAGTTATCTCATCATAATCATAGAAAACCACTCGACCGTGCCTTGTAACACCAAAGTTTTTGAGTGGCATATCGCCAGGGAAGATGTTCGCTGCAGCCAGTTGCTTTATGCAGTTACCATATTCATCCATTGCGTCTTTAATTTCCTCGTCAGTCGCATGTTCCAAATATATATTTAGAGGCGTCATATAGCGTTCGGTATACAAATGACGAATAAGAATCGTGTCTTCTTGCACAACAACTTGTGAAGATGCTACTTTCCTTAACTCCTCTATCAACTCGCCTGAGAAGCGGTCAAGCGGGAAGATAAGATTATCAAATTCTTGGGTGTCAGCCATTCGGCCTATACGATCGTATTTTGAGACTAATTTATACTTATCTTTTACCTCTTGATGAGTTACCTCTTTAGGGGGTGAAAAGTTATCTTTTATTATTTTGAATACCGTGTTGTATGAGGGCAAAGTAAAAACTGACATAACCATTCCCTTTATTCCTGGTGCAACTATGAACTTGTCATCAGAGTTGTTGAGATGGTTGACGAGTTGTCGATAAAATTCGGTCTTAGCATGTTTGGGAAAACCAAGGGAGTTATAGATTTCATAATCCAGTTTTTTTGGCATTAGCCTCTTCAGAAAATGAGTGTATTGGTAAGGAAGAGGTGAGTCCACCATAAAATGATTACGCGTGAAGCTAAAAATAATGCTTAATTCATCAGTGTTGAAAACGACAGTATCCACAAAAAGTTTTCTATCTTCATTATTTAAAACAACCAATGCAAATGGGAAAACTTCTTTTTCAATTCTAAGTCTACCTATCATGTATGCAGCTTTACTTCTATAGAAGGTAGATTCTAGAAGATCTAGACTAATTGCTTTTTCATTCCAAGATTTCTTTTTAAGTACCTCCGTTGCGAACGCATCCTCGATACAATCAAGATCTAATTCAATATTATCCCAGGATAATGAAAATTCTGCCTCCTGTAAGACTCGTTTACATATTTGTCTAAAATCAGTTCCCTCATAGTTTATGAAAATACTGTACTCGGCCTCTGGCGCCTCAATAAGTTGAGAAGAAAGAACATAGACAACTTCGTCAGAAATTTTGTCATGCTCATGAATGTCACTGAATACTGAATTAAAAAATGTCTCCGCAATTTCAAAGTTAGGAAAATTGAAAATGAGTTGGGTGTAGGCAGTTTTTGCATCTTGCCATATTTGGAGATCACTAATATTTTTATTGGTAATAACTTTTAGATATTCAACAGTTTGTGTAATTTTTTCTTTGTAAATGTCCAGTCTCTCAACATTAGCTTGTCGAACTCCATGCCAATCAGCACTTTCAAATCTCGATTTTGCTGTGAGTGTAGAATTTAAATAGTCTGCAAAATAGCTCCTAAATCCATTAAGTATAGTTTTTGCCATTCTGCGAGCAGTTGAATTGTGTGTTAGAGGTTGCATTTTATAAACATTCTTAAATTTGCTCTAGAGAAGACTTTAGTGCCTTGATTTGTTCCTTGTTATATCTTTGTGCGGCAGGTTTTTGCTTTAGTTTTTTTGTACCCTCTTTATTCTCGATCGAAAAGGTTTCGCCCCCGGCCAACCGATCCCGGTACTTTTCAAAAATGTTTTGAAATCGAGGAAATGCTGTCGCTTCTATTTGGCTATGGAGAATGCTCCAACCTGTGTCCCTGCCAGCCAGAAAAACAATGGGATGAGACCACGCTTGAGATGCTTTTGGTGTAGGTTTGTTGCATGCCTCAAAATATGCTTCTTTGGCGGTAGGTAATTCTTTCGGCAGGCTACAAGTCAAACATATTTGGATCATTTTATTGAGAGTTGGTAAGTACTCACTATCTTCAATGATTTTCTCAGAAGCCCTGTAGATAGTATTTGTCTTAAAGTTAGCAAGTTTATTTAACCATAATTTTTTGGCGAGATTTTCTGACTCGTTATTATCTCCAAAGGCACTATAGTATTGATTATGAAAATTTACTCGAAACATTGCAAAAACATGATTAATCGTATCGATCAACTCATCTGTATTTTTATGATGCCCAGCTCCTGTCTTCAAGTGATTCGATGATGCTTCGATTCCTGATACGATTTTTTTGATTTTGTTGTCTATCCCCATGTGTCTTTCCTGTTGTTTCAATATTGAATGCCCATCTACGCTTCACATATTGTAAGAATTTAGTACTCCAAGATTGATGTGGTGTTCCGTTTTCCTGCCAATAAATTATAAACTCCTTTATGGAGTTTTCTGCAAACCCTCTGTCAATATTTGCCATTGCCAATACGTCATATACTGCATCTTTTGGTTTCCATGCAGAAGTAATTAATACAGGTTCATTATTAATCTCAGTCAATCCTGTATAAAAATTCCATTGCCTTTTTACGTGTTGTACAAACTTTGAGTCCCACGTATTTGATTTATCACCTCTCTCTTTCCAGTAGAGCACAAACTCAGGTATTGCATCCTCGATAAAGTTTGCATTAATTCCACCTTTTGAAGAAAGTATTTCATAGACATCTGAGGAAGGCTTCCAGTTAAAGTCAATTCTGTAGGATTTGTTCTTAATATTCTCAATCGATTTATTTTTCTGCCATTCCCGCCAGACCTCTTTTATAAATTTTGAGGACCAACTATGTCTGGATACATTCCGTTCTCTCCAATAGGATACAAACTGAGGGACTTGCTGTAATGAAAACTCTTTTGTGACTCCAAGTTGTTCCAATTGTCGCAGAGTTTCTTCATTTGGACTCCAATGAAGTGACATTCCTGCTATCGAATCTGATTTAATTTGATTTGATGAATTGTTGAAAAATTTTGAATGTTCTAGTTTTTTTGAAGATACGGCCGTTCGTAATGAATATGTTAACGAATCAGTTTTCTCTCGACTATTGTTAGTTCTCAAAATGCCAATACTAGAGAGGTTTGAAAAAACTCGATCAATATCATCTTGATTCCAAAATTGCAGGATCGATTTGAGTTTCTCAAAACTAATGGAATTCCAGTAGTTACCCTCAATTTTTATTTCGTCACTAAGATTTGAAACATCGGTCAAAACCTGCAGCAGAATGGCTTCTTCTAATCCAATCGTTGAGGCAATTTCTGATGAGAACGATAACTGTTTGTCTGTTTTTAAAACCATAATCCTACCTTATCAGAAAGAGTTTGAATCTTCGATATTCTCCTTTCGCATTAAATAAAATTTATGAATACGGTAAGATGAATGATGCAAAAATATACACAAATAAGTATAGTTTTTTTGAAATGACTCTGTAACCTATTCTTTATGGTATCAAAATTAAAAAAAGCCTTTGTTTGTAATGAGTGTGGTTCTGACTATCCTAAGTGGCAGGGTCAGTGTACCGACTGTAATGCTTGGAACACTCTCACTGAAATAAAGCTATCGTCTGTGAGTGGCAAAATTACTCGGCATCAAGGATTCTCTGGCAGTTCAGACAGTTCTATTAATTTACTTAAAGATGTACAACTTGAGGAAGTTCCTCGGATACGATCAGGCACCTCTGAATTAGACCTTGTTTTGGGTGGTGGATTTGTCCCAGGCTCATGCGTGTTGCTTGGAGGTGAGCCAGGAGCTGGTAAGAGTACCATGCTTCTTCAAACACTCTGTTTTATGGCTAAATCTCACGAAGCTCTCTACGTTACAGGTGAGGAATCATCGCAGCAGGTAGCGATGCGCGCGAAGAGGTTGGAACTACCCACTGATCAAGTGCAAATAATGACTGAAACCTCTGTTGAAAATATTTGTAACGTTGCGACTGAAAAGAAACCTAAAGTTCTTGTGATCGATTCGATTCAAGTTGTTCATTTGGATGATATTACATCAGCCCCCGGAAGTGTTTCACAAGTCAGAGAGTCTGCGGCAATGCTAGTAAGGTTTGCGAAAAAAACTAATACTATTTTGATTCTTGTTGGTCATGTTACCAAGGACGGCACCCTTGCTGGACCGAAAGTTTTAGAGCACATGATTGATTGCTCCTTAATGCTAGAAGGTAGGACTGATGGCCAGTTTAGAACGCTTCGAGGAATTAAAAATAGATTTGGCGCAGTTAATGAACTAGGTGTATTTGCAATGACTGAGCGTGGGCTTAAAGCGGTGTCAAATCCCTCTGCTATATTTCTTCAGCGAAATGAGGATTTATCATCAGGAAGTCTAGTTGTTGTAATTTGGGAGGGAACAAGGCCTATGCTTGTTGAGCTTCAAGCTCTGGTCGATGAGAGTCATATTGGAAATCCGAGAAGAGTAACAGTTGGCTTAGATCATAATCGATTGTCTATGTTGGTTGCAGTACTGCATAGGCATGGCAATATTTTAGTCGGCGATCAAGATATTTTTGTAAATGTGGTTGGTGGCGTTAAGATTATGGACACATCGGCCGATATGGCCCTCATTCTTTCGATAATTTCAAGTTTCAGAGATAAGCCTATGCCTCGGAATCTAGTAGTATTTGGAGAGGTTGGGTTATCGGGGGAGATTCGCCCTGTTTCGAACGGGCAAGAGAGATTGCGTGAGGCAGTGAAACACGGATTTACTCAGGCGATTATCCCTTCAGCAAATATCCCAAAAAAACCAATTCAGGGATTAAAAGTTATCGGCGTTAAAAAAATATCTGAAGCCCTCCAGGCACTTTTTTAAGCTCAATACGCATAGGTGAATTATTTGCTTAACTTTGTTTGACATTGCGTGGAGAGAGGATTAGTCTCGCGTTGTTGTATTTAAAAGAAGGTGCTCAAAACCAAGTTTTGAGTTAAACGGGAAATCGGTTCAGTTAAATACTTAACCCGATACTGCCCCCGCAACGGTATACAAGCTAATTTTGATAGTAAACCACTGTGCTTGATGTATGGGAAGGTTATCAAACAGAACTTAGTGTTCATCTTGTGAGTCCGGAGACCGGCCCGCTTTGTTATCAACGAATCACGGGGTGTGACTTCAATGATTGTTTCCTTTGTGTAACAGTTCTGCATACCCCTTAAGATAAACTCAAATCACTCGGGTGTGAGTGATGTTAGGGGGAAATATGTGTTTCAAAATCTCTAAGAAAGTTTTATTTAGTCTATTTATTTTTTTCATTATCTCTGCTCCAGCCAGGTCAAATGACGAGCTCAGCGAAGTACTTGTGTACGCCTCATTAACTCCTGTATTGAAACAAAATTCTGCTAACTCAATAACAATAGTCGATGGCGATGATGTTAGAAACAGAGGTGTTTTAAACATCGGCCAAATACTGCGTGATGTGCCAGGTTTGGCGGTTAGTCAAACAGGAGGATACGGAGCGCAAATGCAGATTCGTGCCAGGGGATCTGAATCTAATCATCTTTTAGTTTTAATAGATGGAGTTGAAGCTAATGACCCCTCTCAAAATGATGAATTCGTTTGGGGAACATTATCACTCGCAGACATTGATAGGATTGAGGTAATTAGGGGCCCTCAAAGCTCCATTAATGGAAGCGATGCATTATCAGGAAAAATTAATATAATCACACGCGCTGCAAAGGAGAATGGAGGCGAATTCTTCTCGCAGATTGGATCATGGAATACTTCGAATTCGGGTTTCAATTTTAATAGGGTTGGCGAGCAGTATAGTATTCGAGCTGGATTTAATCACACTTCCTCAGATGGCCATAACATCTCCAGAGTTGGTAATGAGGATGATGGATATCAGAATACTACCCTCAACATAAATTCAGCTTTTCAAATAAATTCTGAATTGAGTGTCTCTGCCGTAGCTCGAAAATCAACCGGAATGGTTGAATATGACTCTGATGATGATTTTGACGGATTAGTTGAGGACCAAGAAAAGCACTCAGATTTTGATAACTTAACGGCAAAGATTGATGCACTCTATACTCCAGCGGGCAGTAACTGGAGACATGAATTCCGTGTTGCAGAATCTCATTTTGATAACGAGGCATATGCCGATGATGTGAAGGGAAATGTGACAGCGTCTGAAAAATCTCAAGTGAGATACTTAGCTTCCTATGTTTATGATGATGCAAGTTTTTCGCTGCTTTTAGAGAAAGAGAAAGAGGATTGGATGCAGCGAGGAGAGATATCCTGGGGGATCTATGATCCTAATCAAGACAGGACCCGAGAAACGGACAGTGTTGCTTTGGAATATCGAACCTCATCATTAGAGAATCTGATCATTGGATTGAGTGGTAGGCACGAGAGCAACTCAGAATTTGGAAACTCATCAACTTATAGAGGAGAGCTTGTTTATAAGATTTCTGATGTCTTGAAAGTTCGTGGACTTGTGGGCAAATCAATAAAGAACCCCACATTCACCGAACGATTCGGTTTTTATACCAATTTTATTGGCAATCCACTTCTAAAACCGGAGGAGTCAGTCGGTTTTGAAATAGGCATGGATTATGTTCTTGAAAATGAACAAATCGATATGTCACTCACGCTTTTCAATGCAGATCTTGAAAATGAAATAAATGGATTTGTGTATGATCCCGTAACTTATGCTTACACATCTGGCAATATGAATGGAAGCAGCAACCGAAAGGGGTTAGAGATTAGTTTGGTAGGTGATTTAACTGAAACATTATCATTTAGCTCTTCTTATACTCACGTCAAAGCTGATCAAAAAAATGATGGCACAAGAGTTCGTGAGATAAGGCGTCCAAACCATATGGCAAATTTTGGTATTAACTGGGCTCCATCTTCATCTGTGAAGGTTATGATGAATAGTCAGTTCGTTGGATCTCAGTTAGACACATACTATCCTCCATTTCCTGCAAACCCAGAACAAGTCAAGATGGCTGATCACACTTTAGTTGACTTGTCTATTAATTATGAGATGTCAGATGATTTGATGATACTGCTCACAATTGAGAATGTATTCGATGACAATTACGAAGAAGTCTTTGGATATAAGACATTGGGCTTAGGCGGTTCTGTAGGTTTTAGATATCAAATGTAAAATTTTTGTTGAGCGGCCGTTTGATTTGCAGACTACCGATTTGAACAATAGAAGGAGACAACTTAGTGGTAAGCGCATTAGAGAAAAATAAAAAACATAAACTTAAAATGCAAAGGCAGAAAGAGCGCATTGACTCCCAAATAGCGAAAAATAACTTAGAGAGAGGAATAATACTTCTCTTAACAGGTGATGGTAAGGGTAAGACAAGCTCCGCATTTGGTATGGTATTACGTGCGCTTGGTTATGGCCAAAACGTGGGTGTTGTTCAATTTATAAAAGGTCAACAACTATCTGGAGAGGAGTTATATCTCAAAAATAAATTACCAGGCGTAGAGTTTTACCAAATGGGCACTGGATTTACTTGGGACACACAAGATCGTTCTGCAGATATTAAAGCTGCTGAGGAGACCTGGGCTGTTGCAAGTAAGATGCTACAAGACCAAGACTTAGATCTCGTAATTCTTGATGAAATTACGTACATGCTTAGTTTCAAATATTTGGATTCTGACATGGTGATTGAGGCAATTAAAAATAAGCCCCATGCTCAGAGTGTCGTCGTCACCGGTAGAGGCGGAGGCGCAACTTTAAGAGAAATTGCTGACACTGTGTCAGAGGTCAAAGAAATAAAGCATGCTTACAATAATGGAATGAAGGCTCGAAAGGGGGTCGATTATTGAAAATCCAACGTGAGATAATTTGATCTTTTTATGATTAGGAGATTACTCACTTGTCTCATAGCGGCTTATGGCGTCGTTTTTGTAAAAATAGTATTAGCTTTTGACTCAAACATTCTCGTAAAGGATGATTTGGGAGAGGCATTCGAAATCCAAAAGCCTGTTAAAAAGATTGTATCCCTTGCACCCAACATAACCGAATTGCTTTTCGAAATAGGGGCCGGGGACTTATTGGTAGGCGTTGATGAATTTAGTGACTATCCTCTCCAAGCCAAATCTATCCAACGAGTAAATAATTACTCCACCGTAAACTATGAAGTACTTGTCGCGTTGCAGCCCGATATCATTATTGCTTGGGCATCCGGAAATGGCATTACAACAATTAATAAGTTAAAGAGCTTAGGATTTGCTGTTTTTGCTCTAGAAATATCATCATTAGATGATTTTCCAAACGCATATAAAAGATTGGGATTGATTGCAAGTAAGATTGAAGAAAGTGAAAAAGTCTCCCAAGCATTCAAAGACAGGTTGGGAACTATTAAAAATAGAGTTCCTCGTACTAAAACAGTTAGAACATTTTATCAAATTTGGCACGATCCAATTATGACGATTAGTGGTAGCCACATCATTAGTGAAATCATCTCTTTATGTGGTGGTTACAATGTGTTTTCAGAGGTAAAAACACTCACTCCAATAATTGATATGGAGTCGATCATTTTAAAAAATCCTCAGGCAATAATTTCCAGTGGGAATACAGTGCTATCTGAGTGGGTAGAATTCTGGAAAGATTGGCATGTTATTGATGCGGTTAAACAAGAAAATATTTTCTTGATTCCTCCCGACCTTTTATCGAGACAAACATCAAGAATTTTAGATGGGGCGGAGTATTTATGCGACTATATAAACCTTGCGAGATAGGGATATAGATTATTTTAATATATACTTGACGTAAGTACCTGACTCGTAACCAATGATCTGATGAAGCAAATAAATTATGATCCGTTGCGTTCCAACGTTAGCATGTTGGGTAAGATTCTTGGTGATGTGATAGGAGATGCTGAAGGGCAAGCATTTCTCAATAAAATTGAAAAAATTAGATTATTATCAAAGTCTGCTCAAGCTGGTAATACTGAAGATGGGAATGAACTAATTAAACTGCTAAGAACGCTTAGTGATGATGAACTAGTCCCAGTTTCCAGAGCATTTAGTCAATTTCTTAATCTCGCAAATATTGCAGATCAGCAATTTAGTCATTCTAGAAGGGTTGACGAATTTGTTTCAGCGACAGAAACTCTGCGTGAAGTTTTTAAGCTAGTAGCGAATTACGATTTTTCAGAGGATCAAATATTAAATGCTGTCATGAACCTTAATATTGAATTGGTTCTGACGGCTCATCCAACCGAGATAACGAGAAGATCACTCATCCACAAATATGATGCCATCGATTCATGCCTTTGCCAGCTTGAGTTGAAAGGCATAACCACAAGAGAGAATGAAGAGATTTTCCGCCGCTTGAAAGAGTTAATTACTCAGATCTGGTTTAGTCATGATTTTCGATCAGTTCGTCCAAGTCCAGTTGACGAGGCGAAGTGGGGTTTTGCCGTGATAGAAAATTCTCTTTGGCGTGCAATACCTCATTTTTACCGCCGATTAGATGCTACCTTATTGGAGGCTACCGGGAGGCATTTACCACTCGACTTGTCGCCTGTTCGATTTGTATCATGGATCGGAGGTGATCGAGATGGGAATCCTAATGTTACTTCTGAGGTCACTGAGGAAGTTTTACTATTATCCTGTTGGCAAGCCGCAACATTGTATGTTGAAGACATCAACATTTTGATTGAGGAGTTGTCGATGTCTTTATGCAATGACGAAATGAGTCTTTTATCAAATGGCTCAAGAGAACCTTATCGAGCTGTGCTAAGAGAGGTAAGATCAAAGCTAAAAAATACAGTAGAAAATATCGAGAATCAGCTCAACCAGAAGAAGCCTACAAACCACGAAATCATTAATACGAAGCAAGAACTCTGGGATCCGATTTTTGCCTGCTATAAATCACTTTGTGACTGCAATATGAGTTTGATTGCCAATGGATCAATTATTGATCTGTTAAGGCGTGTCAGTTGTTTCGGAATACATTTAGTTCGTCATGATATTCGCCAACACAGCGAGAGACATCTGAGGGTTATCCAGGAGATATGCGTACATCTTAATTTAGGCGATTATCAGAGCTGGTCCGAGGAGAAAAAACAAGAGTTCCTTATCTCAGAAATAAAGGGTAATCGACCCTTGATCGGACCTGATCTTGTTTTGAGCGATGAATCCAAAGAAGTAGTGGACACCTTCAGGTTAATTTCAAAGCAGTCTGAGGATGCATTGGGTGTTTACATTATTTCGATGGCAAAAAATCCCTCCGATATTTTATCAGTGCACCTGCTATTGAAAGAGATTGGGTGTAATTTCAACATGCCTGTAGTTCCTCTCTTTGAAACTTTGGATGACTTAAACAATGCTAAATCAACAGTGGAAACCCTAGTTGCAAATGAATGGTACCGATCACTTATAAAAAATGAACTTATGGTTATGATAGGTTATTCAGACTCCGCGAAAGATGCAGGCATGTTGGCGGCTTCATGGGCGCAGTACACTGCACAGGAGGATTTAATCAACCTCTGTAGTGGTTATGGGACCAAGCTCAGACTCTTTCATGGAAGAGGGGGCAGTTTGGGAAGAGGCGGTGCTCCAGCTCATGCGGCTCTATTATCGCAACCTCCTGGCTCTTTACAGGAGGGACTGCGGGTTACGGAACAGGGGGAGACAATTCGTGCAAAGTTAGGATTAAGTTCTATAGCAATAAAAACCTTTGCGTTATATACAAGTGCAATTATTCAGGCAAATTTACTCGAACCACCTAAACCCAAACCTGAGTGGCGACAAATGATGGGTGAGCTTTCAAAAAAATCTTGTGCAGAATACAGGGAGATCGTTAGGGATAATGCTAAGTTTGTCTCATATTTTAGGCATGCAACTCCTGAAGGAGAATTAGCAAATTTACCACTTGGATCCAGACCTGCGCGGAGAAAAAGCGATGGTGGTATAGAAAGTCTCAGAGCGATTCCATGGATTTTTGCCTGGAGTCAAAATAGATTAATGTTGCCCGCATGGCTTGGAGCTGGAGAATCAATTTACGCAGCTTATAAGTCTGAAAATAGCATCTTAATAAAAGAGATGATTAAGACATGGCCATTTTTTGGTGCTCGGCTATCAATGTTAGAAATGGTTTTTTTGAAATCAGACTCTTGGCTATCGACATACTATGACGAGCTGCTAGTACCCAAGGATTTGAAAAAAATTGGCGATGATCTGAGGTTAAAATTAAAGCATGATTCTGAGGCACTAGATTTGATTGTTGGTAAAGAAAAACTATTGAATAAGCAATCGTGGCCTCGAGAATCGGTTCAATTGAGAAATATTTACATTCATCCTTTAAATGTCTTGCAGGTCGAATTATTGAAAAGGGAGCGTGAAAAGGCTGACGATAAGTACGAGCAAGCAATTATGGTAACGATCGCAGGTATTGCAGCAGGTCTTCAAAATACTGGTTAAGTGATAAATTTTCCGATGAAAAAAACTTCCATTTCCCTCTACGTCTTTCAGGTCTTTAAGTGTTTAATTTATGTACTACTCACCGCTAACATTTTTTTCTTTTATCAAGAAGAATCATTAGCGGTCAAAAGCACCTTCAGTCAAGGCATTAGTATCACGGACATCATTCAGGGATTTGCAGCTACATTAGACACGGCTGCCTGGGTAATGCTGCTGTTTTTATTTGAGTTGAATACATCAGAGTACCTAAAGAGACTTAATTCATTAAATAATGCATTTATTGCAAAAAATTTCATTCGAATTTTCAGTTATGGTTTGATTTGTTACGCATTCTTTGGTTATTTATTAAAATATATTCTACTAATTAATATCGAACCTTTTTTCATAGAAGACGTTTGCTCGCTCGTTGATCAAGGATATTATTTAATAGAGAATCTTGACGAGTATCCGTTGATGACCGCGAGTAATTGTCTCGCTTTAAGCAATAATCCATTATTTGTTTTATCGGGACAGGCGATACTTGGAACAAAATCAGATTGGCAGGCGATACAAAATTTAGGTTTGGTAGACATCATAAATTCTGGTACTTGGATTTTAATTGTCATGATCATAGAGTTAGAAGTTCTATTTGGCAGTAAGTTATTAACTACTCGATTAAAATTCTTAAATCTAAAAATTTTAAAAACTATCCTATATTTAATTCTTTTCTCTGCAGCAGCCTTTTGGGGCTTTAAAGGAGATTTTCTTGATTTTTGGGATGCTTTTCTCTGGCTGGTAGCTTTCTTTTTTATTGAGTTAAATTTACTCAAAATTGGCCAACCACAGACAAACTAGTAGTTTAAATCTGCTCGTTTTTTAATCGCCATCGTTAGTTTAACAAAGCATGACAGTTTATCTTGCTCATTTTTTAGCTCTATCTGCCATATGTGAGTTCCTCTTCCTATATGCAGAGGTTTGGCAACTCCAGTTACAAATCCAGAGAACACAGGTCTTATATGTGATGCGTTTACCTCTTGTCCAAAACAGATTTCTTTTTCGACATCAATAACATGAGCACAGGCTATGCTGCCTAGTGATTCGGCTAAGACGATATTTGCGCCACCATGAATTATTCCATAAGGTTGTGAGGTCGTTTCATTTACAGGTATTTTCCCAGCAAGAAAGTCATCGCCTACCTCGGTAATTTCAATGCCTAGGTATTCATCAATGGTTTTTTTACTCATTTTTTTAATCTCAGAGAGATTAGGTTTTCGATGCCAAATAGTATTCATTAATATTAATTTAAACTCTTATAACGTTTTCTTTTTGGTGTTGCATCACTTCCATATCTTTTAATGAAGTCCTCATGATATTCGCTATAACTCCCCTCATAGAAGCAAATGTTGCCATCATCTTCATAAGCCAACGTATGCGTTGATATTCTATCTAAAAACCACCTGTCATGAGATATAACGAGGACACAACCTGGGAATGAAAGAATTGCCTCTTCGAGGGCGCGAAGTGTTTCAACATCGAGATCATTCGAGGGCTCATCAAGTAGAAGAACATTTGCTCCTTGTTTCAGGGTATTAGCAAGATGTAATCTACCACGCTCTCCCCCAGACAACTCTTTAACTAACTTTTGCTGATCAGTACCTTTAAAGTTGAACCGACCGACATAAGCTCTTGATGAAACTTCATAGTTACCAACCTGGATAAGATCATATCCATCAGATATTGCTTGCCAAACAGTCCGATCATCGTCGAGGGTCTCTCTGGATTGCTCAACGTAGGCAATTTTTACTGTTTCACCGATATCAATTTGACCACTATCAGGCTCCTCTATTTTTGAAAGCAAACGAAATAAGGTTGATTTTCCAGCGCCATTTGCACCAATTATTCCCACTACTGCCCCTTTTGGTATTGATAATGATAAATTTTCAATCAGAGCTGTTTCCCCATAAGATTTTGATACATTGTTTAATTCAATAACTTTATCTCCGAGTCGATTACCTGGAGCAATATATATTTCATTAGTTTCGTTTCTGGATTGAAAATCTTGCGAATTTAGTTCCTCAAACCTTGCGATGCGAGCTTTATTCTTTGCACGCCTCCCTTTTGGATTTTGACGAACCCACTCTAATTCTTGCTTTAGTGTTTTTTGTCTTGATATCTCTTGTTTAGACTCTACTTCGAGCCGTTTTGTCTTCGCTTCGAGCCATGTGGAGTAATTGCCCTCATAAGGAATTCCATGTCCACGATCAAGCTCCAATATCCAGCCAGCAACATTATCTAAAAAGTAACGATCATGAGTAACGGCGACTACGGTGCCTTTAAAATCCTCTAAAAATTTCTCTAGCCAAAAAACAGATTCTGCATCAAGATGGTTTGTTGGCTCATCAAGGAGCAACATATCTGGGCGTGACATTAAAAGTCGGCATAGTGCCACTCTTCTTTTTTCTCCTCCAGAGAGAGATTCAACACTCGATTCCCATGGAGGTAATCGAAGAGCATCAGCTGCCACATCAAGAGTATGATCAAGGTTATGCGCGTCCCATGTTTCAATAATAGCCTCTAAGTCTCCTTGTTTTTTTGCTAGGGCATCAAAATCGGCATCAGGATCTGAGTAATCAGCATATACTTGTTCGAGTTTTTTGAGTGCATCAATTGCCTCCTCTAAGCCATCCTCCACATTCCCTCGAACATCCTTGCTTAAATCTAGTTGAGGTTCTTGAGGGAGATAACCAACTTTCAGTCCGGGCATTGGGCGAGCTTCACCAAGTATTTCTGTGTCTAGATTTGCCATAATTTTGAGCAAGGTTGATTTTCCAGAGCCGTTTAATCCTAGTACTCCAATTTTTGCACCTGGGAAAAATGAGAGAGAGATGTCTTTAAGGATCTCTCTTTTTGGCGGAACAATTTTACCGACACGATTCATTGTGTAAACGTATTGACTAATAATATTCTCCTTATTTTTAAATAATTTATAGACGTATATTTTGCTCTGTACTAGTTTTTTACCAGCTTTATCTCTTTTTTACATCTGTTTTATTTACTAGATTGCTCTCTTATTTTACACCGAATTATACATATTTGAGCGCGTAATTATGTTGATTAATCAACAAGTAGTATTGAGATGTTAATTGCCGGTGGTTGCAATTTGAGGAGTCAGTTGAAGGAGATGTTCATAAACCTGATAAGAGTCTCGCGTTGCATTGGGAGCTAATACACCTCCGGTTAAATCATCTCCTTCAAGTCCGAATAGAAATCTAAGTATTAATAAACCATCAGTCAGTGCATCGATTTGCCCACTCCCATCAGCATCAATCAAATCACCTAGATGACTAATACGTTCTTTTATCTCCTCTGCACTGGAGAACTCCGCTTGCAGTGAAATTGTTCCAGTAATCAGTGCACTGCCATCAAGTCCAAACATTTCTCGCAGAATTAGGAGTCCATCCGTAAGTGCGTCATGAGTCAAATCTCCATCCAAATCCAAAGATAGGGGTACTGTATCGTTAATGAATTCTTCAAGTGCTGTAAATCCATCATTGTCATAATCCAGTGTTGCATCACTCGCATCATTCGGATCAAAGTTATATTTAATTTCCCATTTATCAGCTATACCGTCACTGTCCGAGTCAGACGTATATCGGTCATCCTCTGGGAAGACGTCTGCGTTGTCTCCTAGTCCATCACCATCGGTATCTTTGTACTCTGTTGGATCTAGCGGGAAGGCATCGTAGATGTCGTCAACACCATCGCCGTCATCGTCAGTGTCGGCATTGTTACCAATCCCATCTCCGTCAGTATCAATCGTTTCTGAGGCATCTAACGGAAATGCATCATCGACGTCAAGAACGCCGTCGCCATCATCGTCGGTGTCGGCATTGTTCCCGATGCCATCACCATCGGTATCCACACTCTCAGTGGTATCGGTTGGAAAGGCATCCAACCCATCATTCACGCCATCATTATCCGAATCGGCGAAGGTGATTTGGAGATTGTCGATCACGGCGCCAAACTGATTGATCCCGTTGTCATCAACCAAATCAACGCTCTCAAAGCCGAGCGAATAGACCTCAGGTGATGCTATATCCAATTCGATCGCGACATGTTGATATGCCATTGAATCGGCTGAGGTTGATTGAGACACCACAATTGGGGTACCTGCCACCGTCTCTTCATTCAAGATAAGCGAAAAGCTTACATTATCTTGCGTACCTGGGTGTTTACTCACGTCAAAAGACAAGAGATGAACACCCACAGTAACAAACTCAATATCAGCTTTGATTGCTCCAGGAACGAAACCGTTTAGCTCTAAGGACTGCGAACCCTCTGATGCCTCGTGTGCGCCACGCACCATCTCAATATTACCATTCTCTACTCGCCATCCAATCCCAGAGTCGCCTATAAAGCTCACATCTACTGGCTGCTGTTCTGGGGCATCGAATGAAGGTGTAGCTGCGCCAAAGA
>ENA-OSEY01000237-OSEY01000237.1-marine-metagenome-genome-assembly--contig:-NODE-237-length-40718-cov-9.931768_pt1 | contig 40718 bp, 42 predicted proteins | sample MGYA00248465_ERZ534230 | MGnify/ENA primary metagenome ERZ534230 (study PRJEB26409, sample SAMN06344110) | marine metagenome | isolation source: Sea water from surface | place: Atlantic Ocean:Southern... | reverse complement strand
CTGGCGTAGCTCAGTTGGTAGAGCTCCTGATTTGTAATCAGGCGGTCGTTGGTTCGAATCCAATCGCCAGCTCCATTTTTTAAAATGATAAAAATTTTTTTGGAAACTATTTTTATATTTTTTGCAAAAACCCTTCTCCTTTTTCAAAAGATTTTAATTTCATTGATTTGTGTCTATAGAGAAAGTGGAAAAATATTACATCCTTATGGTATCGAAATATCTCGTCAGTATGTTTCTATTGAAGGCTTTAAGCATCTTATCTTAAAGTGTGGCAACGATAACGCTTCGGAAGAAAACACAATTATTATGATGGGAGGAGCTCCTACCGACTCCAGCGAATCTATGTGTTGGATGGCAGCTGAATTATGTAAAAAAGACAGCGCACTTTTAATCTATATTTTTCATTTACCCTTTTATGAAGAGTATTCAGAAATTATAGAAGATCAAAATGCATTTGCTGAGTTCAATGGAAAATTGCTTCCCTTCAATAGAGAAATAAATCTAAAAAAGGTTAATGTTGATCCTAAATTCAGTCATGAAGCCCAAGCTGAAGTAACTTTAAAGATTTTTAAAAAGTTAAATCTTAAAAAAGCACATTTTGTTGCACACGATAGAGGTGTGATAGTTTTTGAAAATCTTTTAATTTCAAATTCTGAAATTTTTATAAGCTTAAGTAGAGGATCTCAAGTTTGGGATTTTTATAAGGAAGAGTGGGCAGAATTGGCGCCAATGATTTGCGTTGGTCCTCCTCATAGCTTTTTTATATTTCCTCATCAAGTGAGAATTATTTTTTCACTTGTAACCTTTTGCAAATTTCCCTTAGCCATCAGCAAAATTTCCGAATATTTAAAAGGCGCAAAGAAAGGAAGTGAAGAATATGATCGACTTACGCACTTAATATATGAAGCTAACAATACCTCAAAAAAATATCTTCTAAAATTTAGACAGACTATGCTTCAAACTGATGTAAAGAAAGAAGTTCTTAACAGAGAAAAACTCAAAAAATTAGACATCAAAATAATGCAATTCCAAGGGGAGGACGAATTCAAATTTGGAAGAAATGGAAAATTAATTTCAGATCAACCATATTTTGGAATTTATAACTTATTTAGAAATGAAGTCGAAGATATTTATCCAGGCTGTGTTGGTCAAGATGCAAAAAAAAAAGAAAAGCAATTTATTGAGCTCAAGGATGGTTATTCAAAATTAAAACTTTTGCCCACTGCAAAATTCCATACTTTTGCACTCATACCAAAATCAGCACATTTTAATGTAATAGAAAATCCCAAAGGTTGTGCAAATGCAGTGTATGATTTTATCAATGACATTTAAAAACTTATGAAATTAATTAGCCCCATGAAGACTTGGCATCAAGTTGTAGAAAGTGGTGACATGAATCTATTAGATGAAATTCTGGACGAAGATTGTATTTTTTATTCTCCAGTTGTTTTTTCGCCGCAGGCTGGAAAAGAAATTACAAAAAAATATTTATCTGCCGCAGCTATTGTTTTTGCTGATGAAACCTTCAAATATACTAAAGAAATTGAGTCTGCCAAAATTGCATGTTTAGAATTTGAACTAGTTCTAAATGAGATAAAAATAAATGGAATAGACATTATCTCTTGGAATGACGATGGAAAAATTACCGAATTTAAAGTTATGCTTAGACCGTTGCAGGCAGTCGAGCTTATTCATAAATATATGGGCCAGGAACTTAAGTAAATTTTAATTCAGAATTTTTCTTCTTCTATAATTTCTGCATCAATAATTTTTTCTTTTTCTCCCCTTTTTTCTCTTTTTATTCTTGGAGAAAAAATCATACCCAAAAATAAAAATACATAAGGCCAAAAAAATAGAATGATTGCAAAAAGTATGTTCCAGCCCCAAACCAGAGTTGCACCAATTATCCCAAGAATAGGTCCAACTACTGGTGTAAATGTTAAAAAAATTGAAAAGATAAAAATAACACCCTCAAAAAAAGTATTATCTACATTAAATATTAAGATTAGAGAATCAGTAACAGCAGTTATTTGAAAAATTGAAATAATTAAATAAAAACCTAATGATAAAAATATCCAGTTTGAAGAAATTTTCAATTAACCTCCAATTCTACTTTTGATAAAAGCACACCTGTTTCATCAGCATATATCCAAGAACCCTTTTCAACTTTGACGCCTCCTATCTCTAGGGATTGTCCAGTAACTCCAAGATCTTGTTTATTGCTTTTAATCGGACATGAGCCGATTGCAAAAACACCTATTGGAAGATTCCTCAAAATTTCTACATCTCTAACACAACCATTAATAATTATTCCTTCCCAAGAATTATCTATAGCTTGCTGAGCTAACATGTCCCCTAAAAGAGCAACTTTCGTACTGCCTAAACCATCGACTACTAAGACTTGACCAGATCCATTACGATTTAATATTTCTTTTACTTTGCTATTATCATTAGGGCATTGTGCGGTCATGACTTGACCACAAAAATATTCTTTTTTACCAAAGCTTTTAAATTGGATATCCATAGCAAAGGTTTCAGGATGTAAATCACTTAAATCTGGAGTACTAAATCTTTTAGTCATTTAAAGAATTATAATGCATTACATGTCTAAGAAAAAAAAGGTAAATAAAAATACGTTTATAAAATATGATTTTGCTAATCCTTTTGAATTTGCAACAGAGTTGGCATTAGAGAGATCTGATATTTCAGATACTTGGCCAAAATCTACAGTAAGAGAATTAAATGCTTTAAAAAAAGAAGACATACTAGATTCACAGCTTGGACGATCAGATTTAACAAATAAACCTTTTGTTACGATTGACGGAAAAAGCGCGAAAGATTTCGACGATGCTCTGTATGCGGAAAAGACAGATCTTGGTTATAAGTTGTATGTTTCTATTGCCGATGTTTCCGAATATGTGAAAAAAAATTCTGCTCTAGATATTGAGGCCTTGAATAGAGGCACTTCAATTTATTTTAGAAACAAGGTCATTCCTATGCTGCCTGAACTTTTATCAAATGGTAAATGTTCTCTGAACCCAGACGAAAAAAAACTCACTATCACTTGTATTGTAAATCTAACAGAAGACGCCGAGATCATTGGGTATGAATTTTTAGAATCTATAATTATCTCAAGAGCAAGACTCACCTATGAGAACCTTGGACCGCTTTTTAATAAACCTAAGTCTAAACTCGACCAAAAATTAGAAGAAAGTTTAGAAAATCTTGAGAAAATATTCATTGCTCTGAAAAAGAAGAGAAAAGAAAGAAAAAGTATCGAATTTAATCTATATGAATCTAAGCCGGTTACGGATAAATCAAACAGAATTGTAAAATTCTCAAAAATAAATAGGAACAATTATCATAGCGTTGTCGAAGAATGTATGATTCTTGCAAATATTTGCGCCGCTAATTTCTTAATCAGCAAGCATATTCCTTCTATATTTAGATTTCATGAAAAGCCTGACTTATCAAAAATAATTAATCTAAAAGCCTTTCTCACAAGTAGAGGTTTCAAAAAAAATATGCGCTCAAATAATTTTAGAAATTGTATTTTGAGCTGGCTAGAGGAATCAAAAAACACTAGGTTTGAAGAAATAGTTAATATTCAAATTTTAAGAAGCATGAAATTAGCTAAGTACGACTCTCTAAATAGCGAACATTTTGCATTGGGCCTGAATAAATACTGTCACTTTACCTCACCAATAAGAAGGTATGCAGATCTAATTGTCCATCGCAACATAAAGAATCAAATCAGAAAGGAAAATAATCAGAACGACTTGAATAAACTAGCCTATAACAAAGACGAAGTTGAAGAAATATCAGAACTTATTTCTTTTAAAGAAAGAAAAGCTGAAAAAATTAATCAAGAAGCTGAAAAATTTCTTAAATGTAAATGTGCTGAAAACTATATTGGAGAAGAGTTTGAAGGGCTTATTGTTTCTGTGCTTGATTTTGGTTTTTTTGTGAGAATTCAAAAGTTAAACCTTGATGGATTCTGTCATGTAAATTCTTTAAGAAGTGGTGGCAAAATTAGGTTCAAATTAGATGAAAATATTCAGGCTCTAAAAGGTAGAAGAGAAAATTTTTTCGTAGGAGATAAAATAAAAGTAAAAATATCTTCGGTGGATGTATTTAGAAAAAGAATTGATTTAAAAAAATGTTAAGTAAAAGAGTTATCACAACATCGGATTTAAATTTTATAAAAACTCAAATTGAATTGAACCACGAACAGATTGTTGAAATTGTTTTTAACCCAACTATTGAAAGATTGAAGCCAATAGTTGATAAAGCGAAAGAAAAGAACATTCTAATATTAAATTCAAAAGCTAAAGATTTAAGAATGTCTATGACTTTTCATCCACAAGAAATAAGAGATATAAATTTTCTCGAAAAATTTATTTTTAACAAAGAAAATTTGTTTTTTCTAATTCTAGACAGAATTCAAGATCCTCAAAATTTAGGATCTATTTTTAGATCATCTTTAGGAGCCAACGTAGATGCAATTATCATTCCAAATAAAAATTCTTGCCGACTTACTAAAACTGTTAGAGAGGTATCCAAAGGCGCAACGGAATTAATTCCAATGATTTCAGTGCCGAATTTAATGAAAGTAGTTAAATTTCTTAGTCAAAATAATTTCAAAATTTATAGCTGTTCTTCCTTAAGTGATAAAAATTTTTTTGAAGAAAACTTTCAAGGAAATCTTGCGCTAATATTCGGTTCTGAAAATGACGGAGTTTCAAAAAACCTTGAAGATCTTGCTAATCAAAAACTAAGAATTCCTATGGATTCGAGATTAGAAAGTCTTAACGTTTCTAACGCTACATCTGTTATCCTATTTGAAGTTTTTCGACAAAGAGAACTGTAAATGCTAGTACAGAGAACATTAACTAATTCAATAAATGCAGTTGGAGTCGGCCTACATTCGGGTAGAAAAATTTCAATAAAACTCCTACCTGCCGAAGAAGATACTGGAATTATATTTAGAAGAGTTGATATCGACCCGCCAATTGAAATTAAAGCCATTGTTAACAATGTTGGAGCAACCACTCTTGCGACTACTTTGATACAGGGAGAAGTTCAAATTTCTACCATAGAACATATGCTATCTGCTTTTGCTGGTTTGGGTATTGATAATGCAATTATCGAAATTGATGACGTTGAAGTTCCAATTATGGATGGCAGTTCTAGTTCTTTTGTATTTCTTATTCAATCTGCTGGTATTAAAGAACAAACAAAGCCAAAAAAATTCATAAAAATAAAAAAAGAGATTTCTGTTGAAACAGACAACGGGGCTTTTGTAAGGTTGTCTCCTTATGATGGTTTTAAAGTTACCTATTCATTGGTTTATGATGACGACAAACACAAACAATACTCCAGTAAATCTACAATAGATTTCAATTCAACCACCTACCTAAAAGAAATTTCGCGTGCAAGAACTTTTGGGTTTATGGAAGAAGTTAATATGTTGAAAGAACAAAACCTTGCGCTAGGCGCTAGCGAGAAGAATGCCATAGCTATAGGGGAAGACGGAATACTCAACGAAGAAGGATTAAGATCTAAAGATGAATTTGTTAAACATAAGATATTAGACGTAGTTGGGGACCTATATTTACTTCAATACAACATTATTGGTGCTTTTGAAGGATACAAATCCGGACATACACAAAACAATTTGCTCTTAAAAAAATTACAAGAATCTCCGGAATCTTGGGAATTAATTTCCTCAGATGGAGATGCGCCTGAAATTAAGTATATTGAACCCATTATTGATCCTAGCTCTGGTTAATTTTTAAAAGAATGTCCATTCTAAGTAAAATTTTTGGAAACAAAGATGCAAAAAGTTTAAAAGCAGCCAATCGATATCTAGAAAAAATAAATGATTTAGAAGATAAATTTTCTAAGTTTTCTGAGGAAGAGCTTAAACAAACGACCAAAAATTTAACTAGAGCATACGAGCAAGATAATAATCTTGAAAATTTAATTCCAGATGCATTTGCGGCTGTCAGAGAATCAAGCAAAAGAAATATTGGGCTTCGGCATTACGATTGTCAGATTCTAGGAGGTATTGTTTTACACAACGGTAGTATTGCTGAAATGGCCACTGGAGAAGGCAAAACGCTTGCCGCTACTCTTCCCTGCTATTTGAATGCGCTTACTAGAAAAAGTGTTTTAGTCATTACGGCAAATGAATATCTAGCAGAACGAGATGCTAAATGGATGGGACCAGTATTTGAAGGTTTAGGAATGTCAGTTGGCTTCATTTCTTCGGGACTAAATTTAACTGAAAGAAAGGCAGTTTATGAAAAAGATGTAGTTTATGTGACAAATAATGAAATTGGCTTTGACTATCTGAGAGACAATATGCTTCTTCGAAAAGAAGATAAAACTCTAAGAGGATTGAATTTTGCTGTCATTGATGAAGTAGATTCAATTTTAATTGATGAGGCTAGAACGCCACTAGTTATAAGTGGGGTTGCTGAAGATAATGCAGATTTATATTTAAAACTAAAAAATATCCCTCAGTTTTTGCGAGAAGAAATAATCGATTTAGAAACGAATGAAACAACTACTGAAGGAGATTACGTTATAGATTTACAGTCTAATACTATTGAATTAACTAATTCAGGTCATGAAAAGGTTGAAGAAAAATTAAGAAGCTTAGGTTTAATATCCACAGATGAGAATTTATATTCAAGTAAAAACCTTAAATTACTTGAAATGGTGTTATGTATTTTAAGAGCAAATTTACTTTTTCTAAAAAATACCGATTATATTTTGCAAAATAATAAAATTGTTCTAATCGACACCAATTCTGGTCGTCCGATGCCTGGAAGAAGATTATCTGGAGGTGTACACCAGGCTTTAGAAATGAAAGAGAATCTTCCAATACAAAAGGAAAGCCAAACATTAGCTTCTATTACTTTTCAAAATTTCTTTAGACTGTTCGAAAAAATTTCAGGGATGACCGGAACAGCAAAAACTGAAGCAGCTGAGTTTGATGAAATTTATGGTTTATCTGCTGTTTCAATACCTACAAATATGCCAATGGTTAGAAAAGATATGGAAGATAAAATCTTTTTATCTCTCGATGAGAAATTTGATGCCGTTGTAAGCGAAGTATCCAAATTCCATGAACAAAAAAGACCTATTTTGATAGGCACTATTTCAGTAGAAACATCAGAGATTATTTCAAAAAAGCTTGAAGCTAAAAATATTAAACATAACGTTTTAAATGCAAAGCAAAATCAGAGTGAAGCAGAAATTATTTCTGAAGCAGGAAAATTAGGCGCTGTAACTATTGCAACAAATATGGCTGGGAGAGGAACAGACATAGTTTTAGGAGGCATAGGCTTTAATGAAGATGAAAGACAAAAAATCGTAAATCTCGGCGGATTGCATGTCATTGGAACCGAAAGACATGAATCGAGAAGAATAGATAATCAATTACGAGGAAGAAGTGGAAGGCAAGGAGATCCCGGTTCATCTAGGTTCTTTTTATCATTAGAAGACCCTTTGATGAAAATATTTGCTCCTGAAAGAATAAAAAATTTAATGACTTCGATTGGCGGAATGGAAAAAGGAGAAGCTATCGAACACAGAATGCTTACTAATGCAATTGAGAGAGCGCAACGAAGAGTGGAAGGAAGGAACTTCGACATAAGAAAAAGAATTTTAGAATTTGATGACGTATTAAATGAGCAAAGAAAAATCATATATTCTCAAAGAAACGAAATACTTAACAGTCAAAATATAAATGAGTTAACCGATTCGATGTTAGGAGATGTTCTTTCGTTTCAATTTGATCAATTAATTCCAGAATATGGATTGGAATCAGAGTGGAAAACTGATGAATTGAAAACAAATTATAAAAATGAATATGATGTAGAAATAGATTTTTCTAACATCTTCGAAAAAAATGATACTGATCTTATTAAGTCTAAATATGAAATTATTGATACCGTTTTGAAAAAATATGAGTCAAAAAGAAAAAGTAAGATTGAGATATTTGCCCAAGTAGAAAAACAAATTGTTTTACAAGTGATAGATCAATCATGGAAAAATCATATCAATGAGTTAGACAGTTTGCGACAAAACATCGGTTTTAGAAGTTATGCTGGTAAAGATCCAAGACTAGAATACAAAAGAGAAGCTTTTGAAATGTTTGAGAAACTTTTAGAAACCATTAAATCTGAGTCCGTGAGATTTTTAACAAAAGTCGAAATATCTGAATCGAGATCTGATCAAAAAGAAAATAGTGAGGAGTTAATAAATAAAACTCAATCTCAAAAAGAGTCTTTTGATTCTCTGTTAGAAGACAAATTTGAAACTAAATCAGAACAATCTACTCTAAACAACGAAGGAAATAGAAAACAAAGACGCATGAGAGCTAAGGCTAAAAGGAAACGAAGATAAAATGTTAGATGACATCGAAATTGGTTGTGCAACAACTAACTCTAAATATAAAGATCGACTAGATTGCGCCCTTGTTAAAATTCCTGCGACTTCGTCCTTATCTGGGGTATTCACTACCAATCATTTCAAATCAGCACCAGTTAAGAATTGCATAAAAAAACTCTCAAATGCAATGACTGGTGAAAAATTATTAATGGTTAATGCAGGCAACGCTAACGCTGGAACAGGTCGTGCAGGAGAAAAAGACATCGAGTCAATTCTCGATTCGGTCTCTTTAGAAACTGGAATTGCAAAAAAAAATATATTGCCCTTTTCTACTGGAGTCATCGGCGAAAGACTTGATAAAAAATCTTTGCAGGCAACATTTATCAAATGTGCAAACCTTTTTAAAAAAAATAATTTTAAAAACTTTGCAACATCAATAATGACTACAGACACAAAATTAAAAATTGCAAAGAGAACAATAAAAGTTGGCTCTAAAAAGTATTCTATCGTTGGAGTAGCGAAAGGTGTGGGCATGATTGAACCAAATATGGCTACCACACTTAGTTTTGTATTCACAGATTTAAAAATTAACTCGGCTCTGTTAAAGAAAATTCATAAAAATACTTGCAATGACACCTTTAATACAATTTCAATTGATGGAGAACAATCTCCTAGTGATTCCAGTATTCTTGTGGCAACTGGGAGCAATGCTATTAAGCCAGACAAATTTCTTAAAACCTTTGAAAGTTCTTTAACAGATGTTTTTTCAGAGCTCTCAGAAAAGCTTTTGTTGGATGGCGAGGGCGCAACTAAATTAATTGAGATTAAAGTATCAGGATTAAGATCAAAAGCTGCTTGTAAAGAAGTTGCAAAGAAAATAGCAAATTCGCCCTTACTAAAAACAGCGGCTTATGGTGAAGATCCTAATTGGGGTAGAATTTTGTCAGCTGCTGGCAACACAAATAATAAATTTCATGAAAAAGATGTAACAATTAAAATTGGCAACACAAAAGTTTTTCATAAAGGAGAGATTCATAAAAGCTACAAAGAATCTTTAGGAAAAAAAGAATTTAAAAAGAAAAAAATTTCTATTGCCATAAATCTCGGGCTTTCGAAGCATAATTCAAAAGTAAAAACTTCTGATCTTAGTCACGAGTACGTTTCTATTAACAGTGATTACCGAAGCTAGAGTAATCGGCATAACTCCGGGAATAGTCCAAAGCAACGATTTTGAAGCAATAAAGAAATCTTTTGAAACAACGTTAGATTTACTTATTCTAAGATTTGCATCTGAAAAGGAATTTAACAAAAATTTTTCAAATTTTGTTACTTTAGGCAAAGACTTGAACAAACAAGTTGTAGTTAATTCGAGACACATTAATTTGATATCTCAAAATTTTAATCTGCATCTAACGTCTAAAGATTTAATGAAATACAACGAGAGACCAATCTCTCAAAACAACATCTTAGGCGCCTCATGTCACAATGAAGAAGAAGTTTTGCGCGCAAATAAAATTGAATGTGATTATCTTTTAATTTCACCAATTAATCACAGCAAAGGAAAATCTGGTTTGGGCTGGGATAATTTTAATTCTTTAACGAGTTTAAGCTCTCGTCCATGCTTCGCATTGGGAGGAATGAAAAAAAAAGATTTACCTAAAGCTTTAGCTCATGGAGGAAATGGGATTGCTGGTATATCTTTTATTAAGGATCAATCGTAATTCTCTTCTGCATTTAGATTGCTTGAAATAACATTTTTTTCACTCAACCAATTTGATAAATCTAAAGATCTACACCTCTCTGAACAAAAGGGTTTGAACTTAGCTTCCTTACTTTGAATTAATTTTTTTTTACAGTACAAACATTTCATTTTTTTATTTCTTCGAAAATACGTTTATGAATCTTTTCTACATTCTTTTTTAAGTCTTCCAAGGTGTTGTCATTATTGATGACTATATTTGCCAGTTTCAATTTATTTTCTCTGGACATTTGAGTCTGAATTATTTTTTTTACAGAATCTTTTGACACTTCATCTCTCTTCGAAGTTCTTGCGATTTGTGAGCTTTCAGAAGTATCAATCAAAATGGTTAGATCACAAAAATCATATTGATCTGTTTCGAATAGTAAAGGGGAAACTAAAATGACATACTCTGATGTTGAACTTTTAAGCTTGGATTGAATAATGTCTCTTATTTCGGGGTGCAATAGCTGTTCTAACCAGATCTTTTCCTCAGAGTTATCAAAAATAATTTCTCTTAGCTTGCCTCTATTCAGGGTTTTATCTTCAAGCAAGATATCATCGCCAAATCTTTCATGAATTTTCATTAACGCATTTGACCCAGGCATTACAGCCTCTCTAGAGGCTAAATCTGCATCAACAACATCTATACCCAATTCTTCGAAAATAGAAGTGGCAGCTGATTTGCCTGAACCAATGCCTCCAGTTAAGCCAACAACAAACATACTAGAATAATATCAATAATTTCTATTTTGGTGGAGCCAGGCGGGATCGAACCGCCGACCTCCTGAATGCAAATCAGGCGCTCTCCCAGCTGAGCTATGGCCCCAAAAAGTTTTCGGATTATATCTCAAGATTCTTATGAACTATAAATTTTATTTATGTTTATTGAATTCTTGAGTTTGTTAAAATCATGACTGTTTTTTATTTAAAAAAAAATAAAAATTTTAAATCAATTATGTTTAACATCGTATTAAATTATTGGATCAAAAGGAATTTAGAAGGGTTAAATTATGGCTCCTTAGAGATTTATCTTCCGGCCAGAAAACAGCCTATTTTTCTATCAGGGAAAAACCCGGGAAATAAAGCTTTGCTAAAAATAAATAACTGGCGAGCATTATGGCTATTATTTTCTCGAGGCAGTCTTGGCTTTACAGAGGGATATTTAAAAAATTATTGGAACACCGATGACATTAATAATTTAATGGACTTAATCTCGAAGAACTATAATTCTTTTGAAAAAGTAAATAGTGGTTATGGTTTCTGGAAAATCATCGACAAAATTAATCATCTCAAAAATGCTAATTCTTTAAGTGGCAGTAAAAAAAATATCCATGCTCATTACGATCTCGGTAACGACTTTTATTCAAAATGGCTAGATGAGACCATGACTTATTCGTCGGCTTTCTTTATAGAGAATGAAAATAAGCTGGAGAATGCTCAAACTAGCAAATATCAATTGATTTTAGACTCTTTAGATCTTCCAATTGGCTCGACAATTCTCGAAATAGGCTGTGGTTGGGGAGGTTTCTTAGAACATGCTTCTAGAAAAGGTTACAAAGTAAAAGGGATCACAATTTCGCAAGAGCAATATAAATTTGCTTCTGAAAGAATTCAAAATCTTCCCAATCGACCTGAAATAGAATTAATTGATTATCGAAACCTTGAAGATAAATTTGATGCCGTAGTTTCTATAGAAATGTTTGAAGCAGTGGGTTCAGCCTATTGGGAAACATATTTCAACAAAATAAGAGAGGTGTTAAAACCTAACGGGAAAGCAATAATTCAAACCATAATTATGAAGGAAGATTACTATGAGGGATATCATGATTGGCCTGACTTTATTCAAACTTATATATTCCCTGGCGGCGAGCTTTCTTCAGATAAAGTTTTTAAAAAAATAGCGAGTCAAAGCAATTTAGATGCTTCAGGAGTGACTACAATGGCCAATTCTTACGCTAAGACATTAGAAATTTGGTTTAATAATTTTCAACAAAAATGGTCAGAGATCAATGAAATTGGATTTGACGATAAGTTTAAGAGAACTTGGGAAATGTATTTGGCATACTGTCGTGGTGGATTTTTAAATGGCCAACTAGACGTTGTTCAGTACAAATTAACTCACAAGTCATGATTTTAGGAATTTGGCTCGCAGAAAGAGGCTGGATTCCAGATTTTTTGTTAAGAATTGCAGTAAAGTCGATTAGCAAAGCAAGAATAAAAAACTCTAACGGGTTTTCAGAAAAGCTGGCAGTATTAAATTCGTTGAAAGATGGACCTATAGCTGAATCCACTCCATCTGCAAACAAACAACATTATGAAGTTCCTCCAGCTTTTTTCGAAAAAGTTTTGGGAAGCAAACTCAAATACTCTTGCAGTCTGTTTAATAATAATCAGAAAAGCCTAAATGATGCAGAAACAGAGATGCTAGAGACTTATATTGAAAGAGCTGAAATTAGATCAAAGCAAGAAATTTTAGATCTAGGATGTGGATGGGGAAGTTTTTCTCTTTACGCTGCACAAAAATTTCCAAATTCTAATTTTACTGCGGTCAGTAACTCTGATGATCAAATTAATTTCATTAAATCAAAATCAAAAGAACTAGGAATAACAAATCTTCTCGCTTTAAAACAAGATATGAATCAATTAAATTTAAAAAATAATTTTGATCGTATTGTTTCCATAGAGATGTTTGAGCATATGAGAAATTATAAAAATTTATTAAAACGGCTTTCTAATCTTATGGTTGAAGATGGCAAATTATTTGTTCACGTATTTTGCCATAAGCAATCTGCATATCTTTACGAAATTAAAAATGAAAGGGATTGGATGACCAAGTACTTCTTTACTGGCGGCATAATGCCTTCAAAAGATATTTTTAATTTTTTTGATGAAGATTTAACAGTTGTTAATTCATGGGAAATTAATGGGAAACATTATTCTCAAACTTCAAAAGCATGGTTAAAAAATATGGATAAAGACTCTAAAATTATTAAAGAAATTTTAAATGCCCACTATGATGAAAAAAATATATGGTTTTACAGATGGAGAATATTTTTCTTAACTTGCGAAGAATTTTTTAAAATAAATAATGGGAAAGAATGGTTCGTGTCCCATTATTTATTTGAGAAAAAAATTTAAGCTTGAGGAAGGTAAGTGCCGTGCTGATTTAAAGCCTCAAGGATTCTTTCAACTATTAATTTCTGAGAGTATTGTTTAGTTTTCTCGTAATGCGGATGAGGCAAAGTTGCTAGATCATTAGCTCTCTCCAAAGCTGTTTCCATCAATTTATCAGCTGGAACGACTTCATCTAAAAGACCTGCAGTTACTGCTTCTGTTGGTGTATAAGTATCAGAGTGATAAAGCGCTTTATAGTAATGTTTTTTATCTAATCTATCTTTAATAATTTCCAAAATTTGTACTGGAATATCCATATTATTGCGAACCTCGTTGGCTTGAAGAACAAACTTTCCTTCTACTCCAATTCTTATGTCAGCACAACAAACTGTAAACAAGCCTAATGCAACCGCGTGCCCAGATACCGCAGCAACAATTGGACGTGGAAAAGAATACAAATCAAGAAGAGTTTTGAACCCTAAACTAGTCATTTTCATTGCCGCCTCAGCATCTCCAGATGCAAGAGTTTTAAGATCAAACCCACCTGAAAACAAACCTGTTCTTCCAGTTATAACCACAGCTCCTGAATCTTTAGGTATCTCATTTAGAAACCCTTGAACGGTAGATAACATATCAAAAGAAAAGGCGTTGGCTTTTCCGTCGTCCAATTTAATTATTGAGATGTCCCCTTCCTTAGATAATTTAGCTATATCAGTCATTCATTTCTCCATAAAAGTTTTAAGCAAAAAAACTTTAACGTAAAATCATTGCCTAAACAATAAGTAAAACATAGAATTTTTTCATGGAAAGCATAGCTTTTGACTCATCGATAATCATAAATTTGGCGGTGCCAACATTTTTTTTGCTAATCTTTATTGAGATTCTCTATGGCTATTTCACTGGCAAAAATAATTACAGATTTAATGACACATTCACCAGTATATCGCTAGGGTTAATAAGTAGATTTATTCCTTTATTAGGCATTGGTCTTCAAGGGGCTGCGTTCGCTTATGTAGCAGTTTATTTTAACTTAGCATTATTCTCAGCTAGTAACCTTTGGGTGTGGATCTTAGCCTTCTTTTTATACGATTTTAGTTATTACTGGATGCACAGACTACATCATGAAGTAAAAATTCTTTGGGCTACGCATGTGGTGCATCATCATGGGGAAGAATTTAATCTTTCGACGGCGCTTAGACAAACCAGTACCGGTTTTCTTTGGAAGTGGATTTTCTACTTGCCAATGTTTCTAATTGGGATACCGCCAGAGGTTTTCGTCACAGTAGCGGGAATAAATTTAGTATATCAATTCTGGGTTCATACCGAACACGTTGGCAAATTAGGTTGGCTAGAGTATGTTTTCATTACCCCGTCGAATCATAGGGTTCACCACGCTCAAAATAAAGACTACATCGATGCAAATTATGGCGGTGTGTTCATTCTGTGGGACAGGATGTTTGGTTCTTATAAACCTGAAAAAGACGAAGAGAAACCGATCTATGGCACAACTAAACCGCTACGAAGTTGGAATCCTCTCAAAGCAAATTTTGAAGTGTTCGCCGAGATTATTAAAGATTTCAGCCGCACAAAAAAATGGTCTGATAAATTTAAAGTAATTTTCTCCCCGCCAAAATGGCGCCCCAATGATGTAGAGAAAAATTACCCCATCTTCAGGAATGACTTAGCAAATTTTGAAGTCTACGATCCGAAAAACTCAATCTATTTGAAAATTTATGGCTGGATCCAGCTATCTTTCATTATTTTAACATCGGCATTTATTGCCTCGTCCATTGGCAGTCTTGGTCTACTGGAAAGTTATGCTTACGCTTTAATTCTGATTGCTTCAGTAATTGTGACTTTAAAAGGGTTTGAGAGTTATCAACTAAATTATATTAATGAAACTATCAAAATTTTTCTTTTGATCTCTATTTTATTTTTCTCAGGTTTATTCAATTCAAATCTAATGATCTTTCAAGTATTTGTACTTCACCAGTCAATCAGTCTTTTAAGTTTACTGGTTTTGTATGCTATGCAGAGTTTTAAGCTTTTTTCATACGAAATCGATTCAGATCCAAATGTCTAGATTTTCATTAAATTTTTTTTAATGTCTCTAAAACTAAAAAAATCCCTCTAAGTGTTGATTTAAAAGGATTTTTGGTGGGTCTGGCAGAACTCGAATCTGCGACCTCACCCTTATCAGGGGTGCGCTCTAACCAGCTGAGCTACAGACCCAATTGAATGGGATAGTCATACTACAAGAAATAATTTAATTTGGTAAGAAATTAATTTGAAATATTTCTTAACTTTTCTGTCATCGGCTTGATGAAGTCAGGGCCAATGCCACAGCAACCACCAAAAATTGAGGCTCCGATTTTCTTCCACTCCATGCAGTATTCAACAAAAGCATCTTTACTCAAATCTCTTACTTGATTTTTTATGTTGTTATCTAACGTCCATCCTAAAGGCACAGAAAAAACATTTGGATAGGCCCCTATCTTTTTGTCTGTGAGTTTTTGAAGTTCGATCAATCCTTTTGAAATTGAATCCGGGTCAGTGCAATTAAATAAGTATGCATCTGGATTGTATTGCTCCGCTTCTAAAAAGGCAGCTTTAATCCCCTCGCCGCTTCTAAGCTTATTGGAATTAAAATCTTCTAAAGACCATGAAAGCCACACTGGTTTGTCAGAGTTAAATCGCTTTAAGGACTCCAGAACATTTTTTGTTTCTTCAACTGAGGAAATTGTTTCACACAAATAAATATCTACGAATGGATTTAATTCTTTAATCAAAACCTCATATACTTCGAGGGATTGCTCTAAATTATGAACTAAATCTGGTCGATAACTTTCATCTAGCGGAGGAATAGAACCGGCTATTTTAATTTTCCCTTCATATTTTAAAGCAGAGTTTTTGGCTAGCTCTCCGGCTCTCCTGATGAGAGTAAGCATTTCACCCTCTAACCCTGCTTTGGATAAATAGCTTGGAATCGTCGAATAAGTATTTGTAGTTATGATGTCTGAACCTGCTTCAATGTATTCATCATAGATTTCAGAAATTAAATGACTATCTTTTAAAAGAAACTGTGCCGACCAAGTGCCGGCAGACTTTTTTTTGGATCTTTCTATGAGAACGTGGCCTAAACTGCCGTCAAGAAAAATCATGAAACATTATTATTAGTTTTTTGATTTATCTACTAACTTATTTTCTGAAATCCAAGGCATCATGCCACGCAGTTGCTCTCCAATCTCTTCAATAGGATGCTCTTGCGATTCTTTTCTATATTTTTCCATCATCGGTCCTCCTGCTTGACTATTGCTTTGTCTAGCATCGGACACAAATTCGTCAGCGAAGTCTCCTGACTGAACTCTTTCAAGAATTTTTTTCATAGCTTCTTTTGCAGTTTCAGTGATAACTTTTGGCCCAGAAGTGTAATCTCCATATTCTGCGGTATTTGAAATACTGTAACGCATGTTGGCAAGACCGCCCTCATAAATTAGATCCACGATAAGTTTCACTTCATGTACACATTCAAAATATGCCAACTCAGGAGGATATCCAGCTTCGGTAAGCGTTTCATATCCGGCCTTGATTAAAGAAGTTAAACCACCACACAATACTGCTTGTTCGCCAAATAGATCAGTTTCAGTTTCATCTTTAAATGTAGTTTTTATGATGCCAGCCCTGCCACCACCAATTGCACTTGCGTAAGCAATTGAATTCTCCAAAGCAAAGCCAGAAGCATCTTGTTGTATGGCAATTAAGCAAGGCACGCCTGCGCCACTTTTATATTGTCCTCTCACAGTGTGACCGGGACCTTTAGGAGCAATCATAACTACATCAAGATCTGATCTTGGAGAGATTTGCTTGTAATGAATATTAAAGCCATGCGCGAAGGCTATAGTTGCACCCTGCTTTAAATTAGGCTCTATTTCTTCAATATAAGTTTTACCTTGGAATTCATCAGGAATCAAAAACATTACCAAGTCGGCTTTTTGAGCAGCATCGGCATTGCTTAAAACTTCGAATCCAGCTTCTTCAGCTTTGAGGGCAGAAGACGATCCCTCTCGCAATCCAATAATTACCTCAAAACCTGAGTCTTTCAAATTGTTTGCATGGGCATGTCCTTGTGAGCCATAACCGATAACTGCAATCACTTTGTTTTGTAGAATTTCAAGATTTGCATCTTTATCGTAATAAACTTCCATTATTTCTCCTCTTTTAATATATAACTTTTGTTTCTTCTTCGGTTTCCAAGGATATGTTCCCCAACGTCATTCCAAGAGCGCCTGTTCTAGTTACTTCTACTAAGTCGTCTTTCAATTCGACTAAAAGGCTCTCTAAGATATCGGTTTCTCCTATCAACCTTAAGATTGTTTTCTCGTCTGTATTATCAAGTTCATTTAAGTCTAAACTTGAATAATTTTTTTCTATTTTACTAATTACTTCAGCTTTATTTGAAACTTTAATTAAAGCCATTTCTAAAGATATAGACTCACTTGCTTTCAAATCTTGCACCATAACAACATCGATTAGCTTGAAAAGTTGTTTAAGAATTTGCTGAATTATCTCCACAGATTCTGAAGTCGTCATGGTAAGTCTTGATAAGGTCGGATCTTGAGTTGGCGCTACGGACAAAGAGTCAATGTTATAACCTCTTTGAGAAAAAAGACCGATCACTCTTGATAATGCCCCGGGTTGGTTTTCCATTAGTAAAGAAATTTGACTAGCCATCTTAAAAGGTTTTTTTATCTTTGCTTAAACGCATTTCAGACATTGATCCTCCAGCTTCAAGCATTGGATAAACATGCTCATCGGGGTCCACTAAAACGTCTAAAAATACCAATTTATCTTTCATTGCAAAACTTTCTTCCATAGCTTGGTTTAATTCCGATAGCTTTTCTACTTTGATACCAACATGACCGAAAGATTCAGCGAGCTTTACAAAATCTGGAAGAGAGTCTTCATAAGAGATACTAGAATATCTTCCTCCGTATTGCATATCTTGCCACTGCTTAACCATCCCTAAAGCCCTGTTGTTTAAATTAATAATCTTGATCGGTAATCCATATTGACCGCAAGTAGATAATTCTTGAATACACATTTGAATACTTCCTTCCCCAGTCACGCATGCTACATCAGCCTCAGGAAAAGCAAATTTTACTCCCATAGCTGATGGGAGCCCAAAACCCATGGTTCCCAAACCACCAGAGTTGATCCATTTTCTCGGATCTTTAAATTTATAATATTGAGCTGCAAACATCTGGTGCTGGCCTACGTCAGAAGTAACATAAGCTTCACCCTTAGTAGTTTGATATAAAGACTGAATAACTTGTTGAGGGAGAATTATATCCTTCTCATTTTTGAGCTTAAGCATGTCATGATTTAAACCATGAGCCTCTCTCCAGCCTTCAACTTGAGCCCACCAATCCTTATAAATGTTTTGATCGAAGCCTGTGGATTTAACCTGCTCTATTAATTGTTGCATCACCAACTTCGCATCTCCTTCAATTGCGAGATCAACCCCAATGATCTTATCAATTGAAGACGGATCTGAGTCAATGTGAATTTTTTTAGCTTCTAAGCCAAATTTGCTTGGGTTATTTGTTATACGATCGTCAAATCTTGCACCAACATTAAAAATTAAATCTGCTTCAGACATCACCATGTTTGCTTCATAAGTTCCATGCATTCCTAACATACCAACAAATTGATCATCATCGCCAGGAAAAGCGCCAAGCCCCATGAGCGTATTTGTCACTGGACAACCAATCAATTTTGAAAATTCGGTCAATTCTTTAGAGGCATCTGCTTGAATAGTTCCGCCTCCAGAGTAAATGACTGGTTTTTTTGCAGATCTAAATAATTCTATCGCATTTGCAATTTTTTCATCTTGCCCCTTGCCTAAAATTGGAAACGATCTCATGACCAATTCTTTAGGATACTTATACTCAAACTTATAATTTGGATCCGTCATGTTTTTAGGCACGTCAATAACCACCGGTCCTGGCCTTCCGGAAGTAGCTATGTGAAATGCTTTTTTTATAACCACAGGGATTTCTTCAGCAGATTGCACCAGAAAACTATGTTTTACAATGGGTCTGGAAATTCCCATCATATCGGTCTCTTGAAAAGCATCAGAACCAATCAAATGGCTTGCAACCTGACCGGAAATAACAACTACAGGAATAGAATCCATGTAAGCGGTTGCAATACCCGTGATGGCATTTGTTGCTCCTGGTCCTGAAGTTACTAATGCAACTCCCGGTTTACCAGTGGCTCTGGCAAATCCGTCTGCGGCATGCACTGCTGCCTGTTCGTGCCTAACTAAAATATGTTGAACTTTATTTTGTTTATAAATCGCATCATAAATATGTAGGGCTGCTCCTCCGGGATAGCCAAAGATTAAATCTATCTTTTCGTCAGCTAAAGCTCTTATCAGAGCATCGCCTCCATTAATTTCTTCTTTACTCATTGTAAATATTTAGGTTTTATACCTGAGGGAGCGAATTTTGACACCCATCAGATACAAGTCAAGTCTAATGAGTCAGTTGCTTGAGTTTGTCCAGCAAGGTCTTCATATCTTCTGGTAGATCTGAGGAAAATTCAATTTTTTTCCCTGTACCTGGATGTTGAAAGGCCAAAGATGATGCATGCAAAGCTTGTCTTGGAAAATGCTCAATAATTTCTCTCAACTCGCTTTCAGTAGATTTTGCAAACCTTCTTTTTCTTCCGTATAAAGGGTCGCCAATTATTGGGAAGCCCATATGGCTAAGATGCACTCTAATTTGATGAGTTCTTCCAGTATCTAGTTTTAAAAATAAGTGAGAATAATTTCCAAAAGTTTTATCAAGAGAATAATGCGTTAACGCGTCTTTACCAGATTCAATCACAGCCTGCTTTTGTCTATTTGTGGGATGTCTTCCAATAGGTTGGTTAATTTTTCCAGACTTTGTAATCTTTCCGACTACAAGAGCTTGATAGATCCTTGTTACAGATCTATTGGATATTTGATTGGATAAATTTAAAAAAGATTTTTCGTTCTTTGCGATCATCATTAATCCAGTAGTATCCTTATCTAACCTATGAACGATGCCGCCTCTAGGCAATTTTTTTAATTCGGGAAATCTGAATATAAGCCCATTCAAAAGCGTATTAGTTTTATTTCCTGCTCCCGGATGAACAACTACATTAGAAGCTTTATCTAAAACTATAAACTCTTTGTTTTCCTCTACGACCTTTAATTCAATTTCTTGTGGAACTATTTCTAATGCTTCTTCTTCTATGAAAGTAATGTCAAGAAAATCACCAGGCGAAACTTTAATGCTCAATTTAATAACTACTTCTTCATTTAACAAAACCCGTCCTTTGAGGATGCAATTCTTAATTTTTGTTCTTGATACATCTGAGATTAATTCAGACAAAGCGATATCAATTCTCTGACCGGACAAGTGTTCAGGAACTTTTAAAACCTTATTAGTTTTAATACTCATATTTTCTGATGATAGAATAGTCGAAAGTATGGTTATTACTAAGAAAAAAATTCTTAAATTGCTCTTGATTGCGTTTACATCAATATTTTTTATTGGATGTAATTCAAGTCCTGAAGAGGAGATAACTATCGAGATGATCGAAAAAGACATTTACGATCAAGCTCAGAGTAGACTTAAAGCCGGCAATTACGCTTTGGCAATAATTAGCTTAGAAACACTGGAAAGACAATTCCCTTTTGGAAGATACGCCGAACAAGCTCAATCCGAGCTCATCTATGCTTACTATAAAAATTCTTCATACGATGCGGCTATCTCTGCTGCAGAAAGATTTATTAGCTTGCACCCAAGGCATCCAAATACGCCTTATGCTTTTTACTTAAAGGGATTAGCAAAATTCACAGATGATAAAAATTTCTTTGGTGAACTTCCATTTCTTGGAGACATGACTTTCAAGAGAGACCTTAGCAAAGCAAAAGAATCTTTTGATGACTTAAGTGAATTTCTAACAAGATACCCTGAAAGTGAATACGCAGGCAATGCAAGACAAAGGATGATTTTTCTAAGAAATCTGATTGCTAAACAAGAAATTTACATAGCAGAATATTATATTGAAAGAAAAGCATATGTAGCAGCGGTGAACAGAGCAAACTACATCATTAGACATATGTCTAAATCTCCAGAGGTTGTTAAAGCATTAGAGATCTCTATCCTAGCTTACAAAGAACTTGGCAAAGAGGATTTAGCTAAAGAAGCTGAAGAAATCCTTAAATCCTATAAGGAGAAAGCTTAAGAAAGAAGCAAGTAATTAAAATTATTTTACAAAGATTTTAATCTTTTCTGAAAAAATTGGCTCTGTGTGAGGCACGTGCATCCAATCTCCAAACAAGAGTTGCAAGGTATGTTCGCCCGGATCAAGAGCAAGGAGTGTTTGGGTTTGTCCTTTACCAAAATGAATGTGATTTTCGTCTGCTGGAATACTTTCATTCAAATTAGGTAAAGCATCAAGATCAACTAAAAGGTGATGGTGTCCTGTGTTAGGAAAATTTATTCCAGCTGGTGCAACTCCGATACCCCTCAATCCAAAAACTATTTCAACAGGACTAGATACTTCATCTCCATCGGAAGGACTTACAAAGTAAACTTCTGCTGAGAAGGCCGAAATCGAAAAAAATAAAAAGGTAAATAAAATTTTATTCATAGTCACCATCCTGATAAATTAACGGATCTTTTGTTCCCGAATGTTTTAATTCATAAATTTTTCCAACCACCAAAGAATGACTATTAAAAGTATATATTTCATCCATAGTACAGAAAATATTTGACTGCGCGTCGCTCAAATAAGAAGGGTCGTATTTTAGCCACTGACCCTTAGAAAATCTGCTCTCCCCATCCTCTTCACTACTACATAAATTAGCAAGATCTTTTTGAGAACTGTTTAGTAAATTCAAACAAAACTTATTGTCTTTTTTTAAAAGTTTGTGCATCGAAGCATTTTTATTTATACAAACGATAATAAGTGGCGGTTCCAAGGATAGTGATGTCACCGATGATACGGTCACAGCACATCTGTTGTTTTCTTGCCCCGAAGTCATGATAAAAACGTTTTGTTTTAAAGTTCTTAAGATTTGTAAAAATTCTTCTTGCATAAGCTTTTTATAAAAAATAATCTTAACCGCTATCATAATTCATTTGGAACTAAGATGGAAAAAGGGAACATCAGAGTAATTGGAGGAAAATGGAAAGGAAAAAAAATTTCCTTTCCTTTAGATTCTAACTTGCGCCCCACGCCAGACAGGGCCAAAGAAACTGTATTTAACTGGTTGGGTAATGATTTATCTGGATATAGTTGTTTAGATCTTTTCGCGGGCACCGGAGCTATGGGGATTGAAGCATTATCTCGCGGAGCTTCTAGAGTAGACTTTTTAGAAAAGGAAAAAATTTTTGCGAAAAATCTTGATAACACATTGAAAGATTTGAAAGGGGAAGTTAACTCGATAATCTACAATAAAGACTTCAGAGATTGGTTCAAACTAAATGCTCTAAATAATCTTTACGATATAATTTTTATTGACCCTCCTTTTAATCAAAACTTAATCAAAGAAGTGTTTGATTGTTTAGCCAAAACGAAAATTCATTTTGAAAAAACAATTTTTTATTTGGAATCCGAGTCGAATTTGGATCTAAGCTTTATAGAAAAAGAATTTGAAGTTGTAAAGAAAAAAACGATGGGAAGAAAATGTTACAGACTTCTAAAGGTCAAAACTATTTAGCTTTTTTCATTGAGTCGAAAAACTCATTATTAGTTTTATGCTTTCTGAGTTTGTCTATTAACCATTCTGTGGCTGTAATATCTTCCATTTCGTGAAGTAATTTTCGAAGGATATTTATTCTTGCTAAATCTATTTCTTCAGTAATCAACTCCTCCCTCCTAGTTCCAGATCTTCTTATATTGATAGCCGGGAAGATTCTTTTTTCTGCTATAGACCTATCAAGGTGAATTTCCTGATTACCTGTTCCTTTGAATTCTTCATAAATTACCTCATCCATTCTAGAACCTGTATCAACTAATGCAGTTGCAATGATTGTTAGACTCCCACCATTTTCTATATTTCTAGCCGCCCCAAAAAATCTTTTCGGTTTTTCTAATGCATTTGCATCTACACCACCGGTTAGAATTTTTCCAGAAGATGCTTGTGTTGAGTTGTAGGCTCTTCCTAATCTTGTGATTGAATCTAGAAGAATGATGACATCATTTCCTGACTCGACCAAACGTCTTGCTTTTGCAATAGCCATTTCAGCTACTTGAACATGACGAGAAGGAGGTTCGTCAAACGTACTTGCAATTACTTCTCCTTTCACAGACCTGGTCATGTCAGTTACCTCTTCTGGTCTTTCATCTATTAATAAGACCATTAAGATACTATCTGGACTATTTTTTTCTATAGAGTGAGCTATGCTTTGCAAAAGCAAAGTTTTTCCTGCTTTTGGCGGCGAAACAATGAGTCCTCTTTGGCCTTTTCCTGTCGGAGAAATTAAGTCAATAATTCTTGCCGATAAATCTTCAGTGGTTCCGTTACCAGACTCCATAACCAATCTCTCTTCAGGAAATAAAGGGGTTAAGTTTTCAAAAGCTAATTTTGATTTTGTTTTATCCGTTCCTTCGTAATTAATTAGATCAATTTTCAATAAAGCAAAATATCTTTCTCCATCTTTGGGAGGTCTTATTTTCCCTGAAATAGAATCTCCAGTTTTTAACCCAAACCTTCTAATTTGACTAGGAGAAACATAAATATCGTCTGGCCCTGCCAAATATGAAGAAGTTGGAGATCTTAGAAAGCCGAATCCATCGTTTAATATTTCTAATACGCCCTCACCTTCAATGTCTTCCCCACTTTTTGAGTGAGATTTTAGAATATTGAAAATTACGTCTTGTTTTTTTGACCTAGCAATATTTTCGATACCCATATTTTCGGCTATACCGATTAGTTCTTCTATGGGTTTGGCTTTAAGTTCGCCTAAATGCATATGATTTTTTTATTTAAAATGAAAAAAAATTACTGGAATTTAATTCGTAACTGAAAGTTACTGGGCAAATCTAGCACTTAAAATTAAATACGTCTAGTAAATATTTAAATATGTTGATTTAAAAAATCCATCAACTGATTTTTAGTCAAAGCACCAATTCTTTGATCTATTGCCTCTCCGTTTTTAAATAGAATTAACGTAGGAATGCTCATTACCTTTTGTTTTATAGCAGAATCTTTGTTGTTATCGACGTCTAACTTAGCTATAACTAATTTATCTTCTAACTCACCAGATAATTCCTCTAATATAGGAGCTACCATTTTGCAAGGACCACACCATTCAGCCCAATAATCTACTAATACAGGTTTATCCGTTGCAGATAACTGTTCTTCAAAGTTTTCGTCGTTCAATTCAATAATTTCACTCATGTAAAGATTATGATGGAAAAAAAAATTTTTTAAAGTTTTTTAATCTGTAATCGCTCCTAATGAAGCAGAACTTACAACTTTTGCGTATTTTGAAAGGACGCCTCTTTTTGTATAGGGTTTTGGATTGATCCAAGATTTTTTTCTTTTCTCAATCTCTTCATCAGATAGGTTTGCATCAATTCTTCCTTTTATAGCATCGATTGTAATTTCATCTCCGTCTTCCAATAATCCGATGAGACCTCCTTTGGCTGCTTCAGGAGTAATGTGGCCAACTACAAATCCGTGTGACCCACCAGAAAACCTCCCATCAGTTATAAATGCGACTTTATCTCCCATATCCTTTCCCATAATTGCTGAAGTCGGTTTAAGCATTTCCCTCATTCCCGGACCGCCAACGGGTCCTTCATACCTTACTACTATGACATCTCCAGCATTAATTTTTGAATTATAAATAGCTTCTAAAGTCTCCTCCTCCGAATTAAAAACTCTAGCTTTGCCTGTAAAACTTGTCCCTTCTTTACCAGTAATTTTTGCAACCGCTCCTTCTTCTGCAAGATTACCTTTTAAAATTTTTAAATGACTATCTTTTTTTAAAGGAGATGAAACAGGAGAAATGATTTTTTGATTTTTAGGGTATGCTTTAACATCCTCTAAATTTTCTTCAAGTGTTTTACCAGTTACTGTTAAACATCCAGTATTTAGCAACCCTTCCTCCATGAGCATTTTCATCAAAGGCTGTACCCCTCCAATTTCATTTAGTTCAGACATTAGATAATGTCCAGAGGGCCTAAGATCAGCAAGGACTGGACTGGTCTTGCCTATTTCCTCGAAATCCTCAATTTTTAAAGTAACGCCTACCGTATGAGCCATAGCTAATAAGTGAAGTACTGCATTTGTCGAGCCGCCTAAAGCTATGATTACTCTGATAGAATTTTCAAAAGCCTCTCTAGTCATAATATCTGAGGGCTTTATATCTTTATCTAAAAGATTATTAATTGCAGCACCAATGTTTTTACAGTCTATTTTTTTTTCTTCAGAAACAGCATCTTGAGAACTGCTTCCGGGTAAACTCATCCCCAAAGCTTCAATTGCAGAGGCCATAGTATTTGCCGTATACATTCCGCCACAAGAACCAGGTCCTGGTAAAGCGGTTTTTTCAATAGCTATTAACTCGTCTTCTGAAATCTTATTACTTGTATAACTTCCTATACCCTCCATTACAGTAACCAAATCAGAATGATTTGCGCCGGGCCTAATTGATCCACCGTAAACAAAAATTGAGGGTCTGTTGAGTCTACCAAGGCCTATTAGACATCCAGGCATATTTTTATCGCAACCACCAATGGCGACAACGCCATCAAACGATTGACAACCAACAACGGTTTCAATTGAGTCTGCAATCACTTCTCTAGAAACTAAAGAATACCTCATGCCCAAAGTTCCCATAGATATTCCATCAGATATGGTAATCGTATTAAACAGCACGGACTTTAGATTGTTCGCATCAATCGAATCACAAACTAACCCAGCTAAGTCATTAATATGCATATTACATGGAGTCACCATAGACCAAGTAGAAGCAACTCCAACTTGAGGTCTGTTAAAGTCATCATCTTCAAATCCAGCTGCTCTCAACATAGATCTTGAAGCTGCCTGCTCTGGTCCATCCACTAAAGGAGAAGAAAATTTCCTTTTTTTATCCATTATTTTTTTTGAAATTTGGCAAATTTTTATATAATTTTTTAGATTTCCACGTATTTTATTAGAATTTCCTTTAATGTACCTAATAAAAAAATTTTTTATCTTATCTATGACTTTTTCTATGCATTTAAGTTCAACCGCATTATTAGGCGAACGACCACCTTCGGCAGATGAAGCTATAAAACTTTTTATAGAAAATGAAGAAGATCAGGTAACAATAAATTTCCAACTTTTTGAAGGCGTATATCTTTATAAGAATAAAATTAAAATATACGAAGGAACAACTAATTACTCTTTTGAACTTGATGGATCAATTACTAATATTGAGGACGACTTTTTTGGTTATCAACCAGTTTTAAATGAAGATTTCAATATAAGCTTCAAACTTCTAGACACTGTTCCAAGAAAAAATATTTACATAGAATATCAAGGGTGTTTTGATAACAGCTATTGTTACAAGAAAGAAGAAAAAAAAATAAATTTGTAATATTTCTCCTTTTAATTTCTTTGAAATAACATTTAAAATCTCTTAAAATCCTTGATTATGACTAAAATACTTCTTTTGAATGGTCCAAATTTAAATCTTCTTGGTTCAAGAGAGAAAGATATTTATGGAGATAGCACTTTGGAAGAAATTGAAGATAGACTTTCTGCTCAAGCCGCTGAAAACAATCTAAATCTTATATGCTTTCAAAGCAACGCTGAACATGAGCTAGTGGATAAAATCCAAGAAGCTAAAAAAAGCAACGTAAAAATCATTCTCTTCAATCCAGGAGCATTTACTCATACCAGTGTAGCTTTAAGAGACGCGATTTTAGGAGTAAACATACCAATGATAGAGATTCATATAAGTAACATTTTTGGAAGAGAAAGTTTCAGAGAAAAATCTTTTTTTTCAGACATTTCACTAGGAGTTATTTCCGGATTAGGTGAAGAAAGTTACACTTGCGCTCTAGATTTTGCAATTAAAAGAATTGGAGATTTATAAATGGATATAAGAAAGGTAAAAAAATTGATTGAGATGTTAGAAAGCTCAAACCTTAACGAAATAGAAATAAAGGAAGGAGAAGAATCAGTTAAATTAGTTAAAGCTGGAAGTGTATCTCAAGCGTTAATGACCGCTCCTGCAATTCAAGTTCCAGAAAAAAATAGTCCTGTTATGGAAGAGACAGGGGTTAAAGATGTTGAGACAAATGATGAAGAAACCAAGAAGGTTTCCGGTAAAGAAATAAAATCGCCAATGGTGGGAACCTTTTATGGAGCTCCAAATCCAGGCGCCGATACTTTTGTTAAGGTCGGTGATAGCGTTAAGGAAGGAGACGTCCTCTGCATTATCGAAGCAATGAAAATGATGAATGAAGTAAAGGCTGATTTTGGCGGAACAATTGTGGAAATAATCCCTGAAGATGCAGAGCCTGTCGAATTTGGACAAACTCTATTCATCATAGAATAAAAATGTTTGAGAAAATATTAATTGCCAATAGAGGTGAGATAGCTCTTCGCGTACTTAAAGCCTGTAAAGAAATGGGCATAAAATCTGTCGCGGTTTACTCAGAACCGGACAAAGAACTTAAACACGTCAAAATGGCTGATGAAGCTATATGCATTGGCCCAGCACAATCAAATAAAAGCTATTTAAATATTCCTGCGTTAATAAGCGCATGTGAAGTATCAGGCGCAGATGCAATACATCCTGGGGTTGGTTTCTTAGCTGAAAATGATCACTTTGCGGAACAAGTTGTAGCTAGTGGATATACATTTATAGGCCCAGATCCAGAGTCCATAAGAACTATGGGAAATAAAATTTCAGCTAAAGAAATGGCAACCTCCGCAGGTTTGCAATGTGTTCCCGGAAGTGGAAGAGTTTCGGCAACCAATAGAGAAACTATTGATATTGCTAATTCTATTGGGTATCCATTATTAATTAAAGCTGCTGCTGGTGGTGGTGGGAAAGGAATCAAAATTGTTAGGGAAGAATCTGAACTTCTATCAAGTATGCGAATAACACAACAAGAAGCCTTAAATAGTTTTGGAAGTGATGAAATTTACCTTGAAAAATTTATTGAAAATCCAAGACATATAGAAGTTCAAGTGATTGCAGATAATCATGGAAATGCTCTTCATTTTTTTGAAAGAGATTGTTCAGTTCAAAGAAAAAATCAAAAGATAATTGAGGAAGCTCCGGCTTGGAATTTAGATGAATCAAAAAAAGAGGAACTATTCGAACTTTGTCTAAATTGTTTAAAAAAAATGAAATACAAAGGCGTTGGAACATTTGAATTTTTATATAAAGACTCTGAGTTTTATTTCATAGAAATGAATACTAGGCTTCAAGTGGAGCATACAGTGACTGAAATGATCACAAATATAGATTTGGTAAAACTGCAAATAGAAACTGCTGCGGGAGAAAAGCTTTCTATAAAACAGAAGGACATAAAAAAATATGGCCATGCGATTGAATGCAGGATCAATGCAGAAGATCCAGAGACTTTTATCCCGTCTCCAGGGAAAGTAACTGAATATGATCCTCCCGGTGGAATTGGAGTAAGAGTTGATTCACACTTATATGCTGGCTATACAGTTTCTCCGCATTATGATGCATTGATTGCAAAAATTTGTGCCTTTTCTCATGACAGAAAATCAGCTATCAGAAGAATGTCTTTTGCTTTAGAAGAGTTTTTTGTTGATGGCATTAAGACCAACAAAGATCTTCAAGAAATAATCATGAAGGAACCTAACTTTTATGAAGGTGATATTTCTATAAATTACTTAAAGAATGTTCTAGATATTAGCTAATGAGCAAATCAGGAGTTTATAACCCAAAGAAAGTTGAAAGAAAAGTTCAAGAATTTTGGGAAAAAAATAAAAGTTTCGAAGTAGAAATAGATAAAGATAAAGAAAAATTTTATTGCTTAAGTATGTTTCCGTATCCTTCGGGAGAACTTCATATGGGGCACGTCAGGAACTATACGATTGGTGACGTAATCTCTAGATATCAAAGAATGATGGGTAAAAATGTTTTGCAGCCTATGGGTTGGGATGCGTTTGGCCTGCCAGCAGAAAATGCAGCAATAGAAAATAATGTTTCTCCCAAAGACTGGACTGATTCAAATATCAAAAATATGAAAAAGCAACTTAAATCTCTCGGCTTTAGTTATGACTGGCGAAGAGAATTTAAAACATGCGATGAAGATTATTATAAATGGGAACAATGGTTGTTTTGTGAACTTTATAAAAGAGGTTTAGTTATTAGAGAGGAAGCGGAAGTAAATTGGGATCCCGTAGATAAAACTGTTTTAGCTAACGAACAGGTTATTGATGGAAAAGGATGGAGATCTGGCGCTGAAGTTGTAAAAAAAACTATTAACCAATGGGCATTAAAAATTGAAGATTATGCGGAAGAGCTTCTAAGCGAACTTGATAATCTACATGGTTGGCCGGAACAGGTAAGACAAATGCAAAGAAATTGGATTGGGAAATCTGAAGGTATGGAATTCTCTTTTGAAACTAGTACCTCTGATCTGATAAAAGTATTTACAACGCGTCCTGACACGATTATGGGAGTAACTTTTTTAGCGTTATCCATAAATCATCCAATTACCAAAAAATTAATTAAAACTAACAAAAAGCTCGAAGATTGGATCTTGGAAAACTCTAAAGGGTCTACTTCAGAAATAAGTTCTAGTCTCGCAGATAAAAGAGGTTTCAAATTAGAAGCCACTGCATTTCATCCCATAACGAATGAAAAAATAGAAATTTGGGTTGGAAATTATGTACTTCAATATGGTTTTGGGGCATTAATGGGGGTGCCAGCGCATGATCAAAGAGATTATGATTTTGCAAAAAAATACAACATCGAAATTAAACAGGTCGTTGAAGATCCTGATGAAAAAGTAGATATATCTAAAGAAGCATTCGTTAAGAAAGGCGTAATAATAAATTCGGATTTTTTAAATGGATTAGCTTCAGAAGAAGCATCCAATCAGTTAAAACAGTATGGTAGTAAGTCTACAAATTTTAGACTTAGAAATTGGGGAGTTTCTCGGCAAAGAAGCTGGGGAGCGCCAATCCCCATGATGATAAATAAAAATAATCCAAATGATGTTTTGCCGTTTTCTGACCTAAATGAAATTTCTTCTAACAAAGAAGAGATTAATATTGATGATAAGATTTATATCAAAGATAAGGATACCTTTGATACTTTTGTCGAGTCATCATGGTATTTCGCAAGATTTGCGTCCTATAAATCTCATGACAAAATCTTAGATGACGAGGCAGACTATTGGTTGCCCGTGGACCAATATATAGGAGGCATAGAACATGCCATTTTGCACCTCCTTTATTCTAGGTTCTTTTGTAAGGCAATGAATGATTTAAACCTGTTAGAAACAAGAGAACCTTTTACAAATTTATTATGTCAAGGAATGGTCCTTAAAGATGGTTCTAAAATGTCTAAGTCAAAGGGTAATGTGATTAATCCTAAAGAACTGATTAAAGAATTTGGCTCTGACGCAGTTAGGATGTTTTCCATGTTTGCCGCACCGCCAAGTCAATCCCTTGAATGGTCTAATGATGGATTAAAAGGATCTTTTAAGTTCTTGAATAAGCTTTGGAATCTAACTTTTTTAATAAAAGAACAAGAAATATTAGACGCAAAAGACGAAGAGATTTTCGAAGAATTAAATGTGAAACTTAATCAAACAGTAAAAAAAGTCACTGATGACTTTGAAAGAAGGCAATCTTTTAATACAGCAATTTCTTCAGTAATGGAATTAATAAATTTCATACCAGAAAAATTCTTAGAAACAAAAGTCACAAAAGAAAAAAATAAAATTTTACGAAATGTAATTAATAAAAGTTTGTTAATGCTTTATCCCATTTCACCACATATCTGTCATGAGCTATGGGATCAACTTAATAACAATAAAATAGAAGATAATCCGTGGCCACAATTTGATGAATTACAGCTTGAATCAAACGAAATTGAATTTGCAGTACAAGTGAATGGAAAGCTTAGAGGGTCATTGAAAGTAAATTTAAACGAAGATAAAGAAACAATTATCGATAAAGCAAAAAAAATAGAAAATGTAGAAAAATTTTTATCAAGTTGTGAGATCCTTAGGGTAATATTTATAGAAAAGAAATTAATTAATTTCGTCATAAAATGAAGTTTTACTTGCCAATTTTATTTTTTATATTACTTAGTTGCGGTTATTCACCAGTAAATAATCAAGAAGAAGAGCCACTTAACGTTTTTTTTTCCTTCAAAAATAATCCGCTAAATAAATCGTTAATCTCTGAAATAAGAAAAAATAGTTCTTTTCTAAATCTTAGATTATCATCCTCTGAGAATGCTGATGTTGAAATTGAAATTACTAATCATAGAATTGGGAAATTCTTAAATACCACCGATGCAAATTTTTTTCCAGCAGTTGGGACTTTAGATTATCAATTGGATTTCTACCTAAAAAATAACTCAAAGAAAGAGTTTGTAGAATTTTTTACGAACGAGAATTTTGCATATGATATCAATAGCATTTTATCGAATGAACAGAAAGTTGAAGAGATTAAAATAAATTTTTTTAAGCAAGCTTTAACTGAAATATCTTTCAGACTTACAAATTTTTCAACCTCTTTGTAATGCAAATTACAAACATCTATACAATCTATGGAGCCGAGCCTTTTTTAATAGAATTAAAAAGAGATGAAATAATAAAGGATCTTAAAAATAAAGGCTTTTTAATAAGAGAAATTTTTTTTAATAATGACTCATCTTTCAAATTAGAAAATTTATTAAAAGAAAATGAATCATCGTTATTTAGCGAAAAAAAGATTTTAGACTTAAGGCTGAATTCATCAATTACAAAAGAAAATACAGAAAAATTTCTAGACTTTTGTAAGCAGATAAATCCTGATAAAGCTTTAATCATTTCAATTAATAACATAGAACGTTTGACTACAAAAAAATGGTTCAAAGAAATAAATAATTTTTCGAATATCATTGAAATAAAGAAGGTATATCCAAATCAATTCAAGAGCTGGATTACTCAACAGGCTAAACTAAACTCTGTTAATTTAAAACAAGAGACTTTAAATTTAATTGTAGAGAAAACTCAAGGAAACTGTCTTGCGGCTATTCAAGAGATAAAATTTTTAAAAGCTTTAAATTCATCCGAAACCTCAATCGTTGAAAGTTCAGACTTTGAAATTTTTAATTTATCAGATTCGATTTTAAAAGATGACTTAGATACAAGTTTGAGAATATTTAAAAATCTTAAAAATAAAAAAATTGCTGAGCCAATAATTTTGTGGTTCTTTTTTAGAGAATTAGAGAGATTGCTTTTAGTTAAAGAAAATCCTGAAACTTTTTTTCCAGGGCCCAGAACTTATTTAAGGGACTTAAAGGAAAAATCTTATAGATTGGATTTAAATTCAATAATTTCTTTGAAGAGAGAGTTAGCAAAATTAGATAGGAATTTTAAAATGGGAAGAGCAGATTTTTGGAACGCAGGTGAAGAAATTCTAATTAAATTATGCAATCCTCAATTTTCCTCAGGAAAGCTTTCATAACTAAACGATAAATTTCTCCTTTAGCACCATTTCCTATTTTTTTGTTGTTCACCTCAATTACTGGCAGTATTCCCTTGGTAGTATTAGTAATCCAAACTTCATCGGAATTAAACAAAAATTCTTCATCTATTTTCACTTCCTCGCAGGACAGATTTATATCTTTAATAATTTCGATTATTACTTTTCTTGTCACTCCAGGAAGGATATTTGATTCCAGTGGAGGAGTAAAAACTTTATTTTCCTTAACACAGAAAAGATTGCTGACCGCTCCTTCAGTTAAAAAACCATCGTCGCTCATTAAAAGCTCGTCATAACCTTCATCATTTGCGTGCATCTTGTATAGCACGTTAGCAAGCAAAGAGTTTGATTTGATCGAACTTTTCTTCCAACGTATATCGGGATTGAGGACTGCTGTAATTGGATCATTTTTTTCGCTTGGTACATTCTTTAGTTCAAAAGAACATATAAAAATTGTCGGCTGAGTCTCTTTAATTGGAATATGATTTCTAATAGCTTCTGCCCCTCTAGAGATTTGAAGATAAATTATTTGATTTTCTTCTGGATTCTTTTCACAAACTTTTTGCAAAATCGATTTTATTTCTGAATTTTTTAAAGCTATATTTATTGATAAAGATTCTAAGTTCTTTTTTAGTCTTTCCATATGGTCATCTAGCCTGAAAAGATTTTTCTCATAAGCCGCAAACACTTCATAAACAGAGTCACCAAAGAGAAAACCCCTGTCTAAAGGCGAAATTGAAGCTTTAGATAGCTCCACAAAATTACCATTCAGATAGCAAATTGACATTAGTTGACTTCATCTTGCATGAAAAAACTATAAATATAGAAACCTATAGCTTCAAATGCGGACGATAACATGCCCTTTGAATCAACTGCTTTGACTGCTACTAAATCTATACTTTTTAATTTTTGTCCGTCAACAAAAAAATCTAAAGTATCTAAAACATCATTTTTTTCAATAGGAGCTTTAACACCCAAGTTTTTAGAAACAACTAATTCCAAAGCATTGAATTCAGGTTTTGTTAAAGTCAGATATATATCTTCTGCCGGACCCAAATTTAAATTGTCTTGATTTCCAGCCCAAACTTCAACTGATGAAACAGTTTCATATTTGGAGAGAATTTTCTTAGTCGAATAATATCTAAATCCATAATCTAATAATCTTCTACTATCCCTTAACCTAGCCTTTTCAGAAGCACTATTTAAGGTGACAGCAATCAATCTCATGTCACCTCTTTTTGCCGAAGAAACCATACAGTATCCTGAACTCGAAGTATGACCGGTTTTTATGCCGTCGATGGAATCATCTTGCCAAAGCAAGCTATTTCTATTTAATTGCCTAATATCATTGTAAGTAAATTCTTTTTGGCTAAAAATTTTGTAAGTTTCTGGATAGTCTTCTATGAGTCTAATGCTGAGCTTAGCAATATCTTTTGCAGTGGAATAGTGATTAACATCTGGCAATCCGGTAGGATTCATAAAATTTGTTTCTTCTAATTCCATTTCTTTTGCATATTCATTCATCAAAATTGAAAAATCATATTCCGATCCTGCAATATGCTCTGCTAAAGCACAACTTGCGTCGTTTCCTGATTGCACTATCACCCCTAACATTAAGTCTTCAACAGAAACTTCCGTTCCTTCTTTAACAAACATTCTTGACCCTTCTGTGCGCCAACATTTTTCACTTATCTTTACAAGCACATCATTTTTTAAAAAACCTTTATTAATTTGATCGGCTACGACATAAGCTGTCATTATTTTAGTAATGCTTGCTAAACCGGTAGATTGATTAGAATTATCTTCTGAAATAACTTTCAAAGTCTTCGCGTCTAGTAAAAGATAACTCGTAGCAGACAATTGAGGCGGGTTTGGAATTAAAGCTTGTGTAAAAGAAAATAAGCTAGAAAAAAGTAAACTTAAAATATAAATTAGTTTCATTAGTACTTCTAATTTTTTAATTCCTCACTTAAGAGAAAAACTGACATTGCATATTTCGAACTAGGATTATACCTTGTAATAGCGTAAAGATTTTTATCGCCTATCCAAAATTCGTCTTTTTCTTCATTATTAGGAAATAACGAAATTTGAATGTATTCATTAGTAAAATCATAATTATTACCATCATAAATGATATCTAATTCTTTATAAGGAACTAACTTAAATGAAGATTTAATATTTTTATTTTTTCTTTTAGCCTCTGCGGGAATTGCTATAAAACCATCTTTGTCCCAGCCTCTTTTATTGCCATCTTCTGAAGATAGAAAATTAGCAACACTTCCTATCGCATCGGCTGCATTGTTCATAATGTCTCTTTTTCCATCGCCATCAAAGTCTAAAGCCAATTTTCTATAGTTATCAGGCATAAATTGTGCAAATCCCATTGCTCCAGCATAAGACCCTCTTACAGAGGTAATATCAAAGTTCTCTTCTCTAGAAAGTAAAAAGAACTCCTCTAGTTGTTTTTTAAAAAAAGGTCTTCTGCGCGGATAATCAAATGCTGCTGTGCTGAGAGCATCTATAACTCTGATTTTGCCTTTATATCCTCCATAGTTTGTTTCTAAACCAATTATCGCAGCTATCACCTCTCTAGGAACGCCAAAATCCTCTTCGGCTTTATCGAACCATTTGGAATAAGCATTCAAAAAAATTTTCCCACTTTGGATTCTAAAAAAAGAGACTCTACTTTTATATTGATCCCAAGATACTATTTTCTCTGCAGGCCTGTTCATTGAGTCAATAATATTTTGTTGCTTTTCAGCTTTTGAAAAAACCTCTACCAAATATGTTTTATCAAAATTATGTGTCTCAGACATGAAATCAATAAAGTCATGTACCTCATCTCTGTCTAAATAACTCGAATGAACAAAAGAGCAGAAAAAAATATATATAAAAAAACTGTATTTCATTTAAGTTTCTCTTCTAAGAGACAATATAATTCCTATTGTAACCAAATTAATAATTAAGGCTGTGCCTCCTTGACTTACAAAAGGTAATGGCATTCCAACCACTGGTAATAAGCCAATTACCATACATATATTTATTGAAATATAAGCAAGCAATATCATAGAGAGCGTAGCTGACAAAATCTTAGCAAATCTATTTTGATGATTTGTAGAAATTAAAAGTAATCTATAAATAAGCAATCCATAAACTATAAATAACGATGTTACTCCAACCAACCCAAATTCTTCAGAAATTACAGAAAATATAAAATCTGAATGACTTTCGGGAATGAAATTTAATTGACTCTGAGAACCATTTAAATATCCTTTTCCAAAAATTCCTCCCGAACCTATTGCAATTTTAGACTGAGCTATGTTCCAGCCAGCTCCATAAATATCAGCCTCAGGATTAAATAATGTAATGATTCTTTGTTTTTGATATTCAAATAGTGAAAACCAAAGCACTGGTAAAGAAAGTAAAACTGTAAAAACTCCAAAACTTATGAACGTCCAAGATAAACCGCCTAATAAAATAGGAAGTATTCCAGATAGGATCACAATAATTGACGTACCTAGATCTGGTTGGAGTAAAACTAAATAGGTTGCGATCATGGTTAAGATAAAAACAGTCAAATAATCAAAATTTGAAATCATAGGCTTTCTTGACAAAAATGCTGCTGCTGAAACTGGAATTAAAAATCTCATTAACTCTGATGGCTGAAAAGTAAAAAGACCAAAATCTATCCATCTTTTAGTTTCATTGCCTTCACTTGGAATAATCAAAACTAATGTTAAGAAAAATAATCCAGGCCAATAACTATAGAGATAAAAAAGTTCCATCTTTCTAAAATTTGAAAATGAGATCAAAAGAAGTAATGAAAACCCTAAGACAAGATAAATTCCCTGTCTTAATGCCATTTCTAAAGATTGACTCGCGCTATAAATCATAAAAATTCCGAATACACTTAGACAAAGCACAGATAAGACGATCCACAAGTCTAAAGATGTTTTTCTTTTTGAAGTCTCTATATCAAGGTTAAGAGAATAATCTAAAGGTTTCCTACTCATTTATTTTTGATAAAAATCAATTGCTTTTTTTACAATTGGAGCTGCCACAAGACTGCCGCTTTCTCCATTCTCAACAATAACAACAACAACTAACGATGGATCTTCAACTGGGCCATAGCCAACAAATAATGCATGGTCTCTCAACGAAATATTTTCTCTTATTTCTTGATATTTTTTGTCGTCTATCAAGCTTTTTACTTGAGCAGTTCCAGTTTTCCCTGCGATTCTTAATTTTGGATTAAAAATATTTTTTGCAGTACCAGTATCCGATTCAACAACGGATATTAATGCCTCTTGGATATAATCGAGATTTTTTTTGTTTTTTATGTCTATTTGTTTTGAAGAAAATTTTTCTTCTTCCCCATCAATGGATTCAACAATTCTTGGCGATATTAACTTTCCTCCATTAATGAGTGCGCTATAGGCAAGTGCTATTTGAAGAGGCGTAGCTAAAATATATCCCTGACCAATTCCCATATTAATTGTGTCCCCTTTGAACCAAAATTCTCCCTTTTGACCAAGTTTCCATTTTTGATCGGGCAGAATACCCTCACTTTCATTTTTAAATAGTTGGGAAGATTTTCCGAATCCAAATTTATCTAAAAATGGAGAGATTGAAGAGACAGTTAAGTCAAATGCAATGTTATAAAAATATACATCAGAAGATTCTGCAATTGCTTTTTCCATATCAACTTCTCCGTGGCCTCCTTCTTTCCAACCTCGGTAAGGCCTTTCATCACCTTCTACAAAAAACTCGCCTTCATCTAAAATTTTATCCCTCCAAGAAATTACTTTTTCCTCTAAAGCTACTAAACCTATAAATGGTTTTAAAGTTGAAGCAGGCGGATATTGTCCCGATATAGCTCTATTGAATAATGGACTATTTTTATTACTTAGCAGTGTTTTAATCTTTTCAACGTTAAGATTATTGAAATGATCTGGATCATAGGAAGGTGAACTTATCATAGCTCTAATAAGGCCAGTATCAGGCTCAATGGCTATTAACGCCCCTTTTCTTCCTTCAAACTCTTTATATAGTTTGTTTTGAAGTTCAATATCGATAGAAAGTTTTAGGTTTTTTCCCTTAATTGATGGTTCAATGGCTAAAACATCTAACACCCTACCTTTTGCATCTTTTTCCGAAAATCTATAACCAATAGTGCCTCTCAAATGTTCGTCAAATTCCTTTTCTATTCCCAATAAACCTATTTGCTGATCATTGAAGTTTTTTAAATTTGGATTATTTAAGATATCTTTTCTGGAAGCAAAACCTAAATATCCTATCAATGAACCTGAACTCTCTCCGTAGACAACATTTCTTGAAAAACTGGGAATGATTTCTGTACCAGCCAAATTTGATGAATTCAATTTAAGTTTTGCTAATTGCTCATCATTAAGACCTCTTAAAAGCGTGAAAGATTGAAAAGGTTTGATTTCACTTAACTTTTCATAAAAGACATTTTCTAAAATGTTTTCATCTTCTCCAGTTATTTCAGACAGTAAAGACAAATATTTTGAATAATCATTAATAAAATTTGGCGTAATGACTAAATCCTGTCGAATAAAGTTATCAACAATTATTCTTCCTTTGGTATCGTAAATTAAACCTCTTGGTGGAAATACTTTTTCTTTTAAAACTCTATTTGTATCAGCTTGAGTTTTAAATTTTTCAGATTGAAAAATCATCAAATTTAAAATTTGAAGAAAAGCAAAAATTAGCAATATCCCAAATGGAATTAAAAATAAAAAAATTCTTTTTAAAATGCTTTGTCCAGATAAAAATTGTTTTCCTTTCATGCTAGCGAGTTATCCCAGAGACTTTCAAGATCATAATATTCTCTTGCTGAAATTGACATAACGTTGATAACAATATCTCCAAGATCTAATAGAACCCAGTCTGCGGAATTCTTTCCTTCTAGGTTTATTATTTCAACCTTATTTTTTTTTAATGCTCTTATTAACTTATTTGATATGGCAGACATATGTGTAGAAGACGAACCACTGGTTATCAACAAGACATCTGTAAAAGAATTAATTTTTTTTAGATTTAAAATCTTTGTATCAAGAGCTTTGATTTCCTTTAGTGTGTCGTCAATGATTTTTAAGGTTTTTTTTGTCATTTATAAATTGACTTTTCATTGATAAATTCTAAAACTTTTTTATCAAGATAATCTTCACAAGATTTGTTGTTTTTAATGGCTTTTTTTATTTCTGTAGACGAAATTTCAAGTTGAGTTAATGTAAAAAAAATTATTTTGCCTTTAGAATTTAGGAAGATTTCAAGATCATCTGTAAGCTCACTTTCAAATTGAGCAAGATAATTTTTTTTCAACACATAATTAGGTCTTCTCAGAATCAAAATTGAAGAAAGTTCTAATATTCTTTCGTAATTTTTCCAACTAGTTAAATTTATAAATGCATCTAACCCCATTATCAAAGTTAGATGCTGACCAGCTTTACTTTTTTTAGTTATGGCTTCTAAAGTATCAACAGTGTATGAGATTCCTTTTTTATCTATTTCAAAAGAGTCAATATTTATATTGTCGAATTCATCAAAAGCCAGCTTAAGCATTTGTAGTCTCTCGGAGCTAGATGCAACGGTCTTTTCTTTTTGCGCAGGAATATTACATGGAATAATTTTTAACTCAGAAAAATCTAATTTATCTTTCAATTCAATAATAGAACTTACATGTCCCTTATGCACAGGATCGAAAGCGCCTCCAAAGATGCCAATGGTGTCACTCATTAATATTCAAGCACGTATTTGGCCATTGCCCTCAACAATGAATTTTTCACTCGTTAATCCTTCTAAGCCAACAGGTCCTCTGGCATGAAGTTTATCTGTTGATATTCCGACTTCTGCTCCAAGCCCATATTCAAATCCGTCTGCAAAACAAGTAGGTAAATTGTGCATAACGGAACTCGAATCAACTTTTCTTAAAAATAAATCTTTAGCTTTTTCATCTTCAGTAACTATGCAATCAGTATGTCCCGAACCATAAAAATTTATATGTGCTATGGCCTCGTCAACATTCTTTACTGTTTTAATAGAAAGAATTGGAGCCAAATATTCACTTGTCCAATCTTTCTCGCTTGCCTGTGAAACATCAAAATTTTTGCAAGTTTGTTCACACCCTCTGATTTCTACTGATTTTGCTTCAAAAGATTTAATTATCTCAGATACCAAAGAAGAAGAGATTTTTTCAGATATTAATAAAGTTTCCATTGCACCACATATTCCATATCGATAAGTTTTGGCATTTAACGCAATTTCTTTCGCCTTATTAAAGTCAGCTTTTTCATCTATATAGACATGACAAAGTCCGTCGTAATGTTTCAAAACTGGAACACTTGAATCTTTAGCAATTACTTGTATTAAATTTTTTCCACCCCTTGGTATGATCAAGTCAATTTCCTTATCTCTTTTTATCATTTCAGCAACCAAAGCTCTGTCTTGATTTTTTATGAGTTGTATCGAGTTTTTAGGCATGCCCGCAGCCAATAGTCCTTCAATCATACATTTTTCTATTGCCTTATTAGAATTTATTGCTTCAGATCCTCCTCTCAAAACGCTTACGTTTCCTGATTTAAGACACAAAGCCGACGCGTCAGCTGTAACATTTGGTCTAGATTCGTAGATAATTCCAATCACTCCTAGTGGAACCCTCATTTTTGAGACAAGGAATCCAGAAGGCGAAGTAGTTTTATCACTCAT
>ENA-OSEY01000236-OSEY01000236.1-marine-metagenome-genome-assembly--contig:-NODE-236-length-40764-cov-5.866346_pt1 | contig 40764 bp, 32 predicted proteins | sample MGYA00248465_ERZ534230 | MGnify/ENA primary metagenome ERZ534230 (study PRJEB26409, sample SAMN06344110) | marine metagenome | isolation source: Sea water from surface | place: Atlantic Ocean:Southern... | reverse complement strand
ATGGGATCGGCATTGACAGCTTGCAGAGCAGCGATCAACACCCGGTGGCTTGCCATTACAGGGCTGAATTCCGCGGCGCAGGCCGTGTGGTGCGTTGCCATGACGGATCGCATCTCTCCTGACGCTGCAAGCCGGATCGACCGGGCCCCGGCTTAAGTTGAGCGACTGGCGACGCGACCGGCATGAGTGCACCCCTGAATCTCTCGGTGGTGGTGCCGCTGTACAACGAAGAGGAAAGCCTGCCTCATCTGGTTGAGCAGCTCCTTAAAGCGCTGCGTCCAACCGACGAAGCGTTTGAGCTGGTCCTGGTCGACGACGGATCCAGCGACCGCACCGCGAAAGTGCTGGCTGAGGTCAGCGCAGAAGTGCCCGAAGTGGTGGCTGTGCTGCTGCGCAAGAACTATGGCCAAACCGCCGCCATGGCGGCTGGATTTGATGTGGCTGGCGGGGAGGTGATCGTCAGCCTCGATGGAGATCTGCAGAACGATCCGGCCGACATCCCCATGCTGCTGGCCAAACTGAGAGAGGGGTACGACCTCGTCAGTGGCTGGCGCCATCAGCGCCAGGACGCCGCCCTCCAGCGCAAACTTCCCTCCCGGATCGCCAACCGCTTGATCGGCCGGGTGACTGGGGTGCGGCTGCATGACTACGGCTGCTCCCTCAAGGCCTATCGCCGCGAGGTGCTCTCAGACATGCGGCTCTATGGGGAGCTGCATCGCTTTCTTCCCGCCCTGGCCTTCATCGAGGGTGCACGGATCACCGAAGTGAAGGTGAACCACCGGGCGCGTCAGTTCGGCAGCAGCAAGTACGGGATCGATCGCACCTTCCGTGTGCTGATGGATCTGCTCACCGTCTGGTTCATGAAGCGTTTTCTGACCCGGCCGATGTATGTGTTCGGCTTCGGTGGGCTGCTGGCCATTGCCGCCAGCCTGATCACCAGCACCTATCTGCTAATGATCAAGGTGATGGGAGGTGACATTGCCAATCGTCCACTGCTCACCCTGGCGGTGGTGCTTGGCTTAGCGGGCATTCAACTGTTCTGCTTCGGACTGCTAGGAGAACTGTTGATCCGCACCTACCACGAAAGCCAGGACCGACCGATCTATCGCATCCGCGAAACATTGCGCGGCGGCCGGGCCGGCTGACTGATCGGGGCAGCGGCCGGGGCACAGCGGAACGGTGCGATCGCAGCAGCAGCTTCCTCCACCACGCGCGCATCGCTGTCCCGCAGCGCCTGGCGCAACAGGGGCAGCGCCGAACGGTGCCCCCATTGGGCGGCCAAACGAACGGCGCGCAAACGCTCCTCGGGTCCAGCCTCCATATCAGCCTTGAGACGACGCTCCAGGGCAAGACGCTCCAAGGGACTGCTCGGCGCCGTCCAGGACTCCAGGGAAGCATCGGCGGATTCCCCATCAGCTGCAGGCTCAATCACCAGTTCCAACTGGGCACGATTGATCTGTGCGACACGGCTGGCATCCGTGCTGGAAAGCATCGGCTTCACCGGCTTCCTGCGCAACCAGAGCACCACCGTGAGCAGCACGACGGCACCGGGGAGGAGAACGTTCTGCATGCGGATTGAACTTTTATGTCGCCGTCGGGGCCTAAAGCAGGCCGTCAGAACGGACCTACTTACAGTAGCTGCGAAGCTTTTGGCCTCGACATGACTGGAGATTTCGCTGCTGCCTGGCTGCCTGCGATTTTCGTGCCCATCACCGGAATCGTGTTCCCCGCAGTGTTCATCGTCCTTGTTGGTCGAGTGATCACCGCTGCCGAGTGACCGCGACCTGCGGACCGTTTCAACCCCTCAGCACTCGTACCTCATGACCGTCACTCCTGCTGCTGATCCCTGCGTCGGCAACCTTGCGACACCCGTCAACAGCGGCTATTTCATCAAGGGCCTGATTAACAACCTGCCCCTGTACCGCCCCGGAATTTCCCCGAACTTCCGTGGTCTGGAAACCGGTGCAGCCTTCGGCTATCTGCTCTACGGCCCCTTCACCATCTGTGGTCCCCTGCGTGCCACGGAGTACCAGCAAACCGCTGGTCTGTTGGCTGCCATTGGCGCCGTGCACATCCTCAGCTTGCTGTTCCTGCTCTATAACCAGCCCGGTAAGCAACCCAACATCCCCCCTGCAGATGTGACGGTTGAGAATCCCCCCGCTGACCTGTTCACCCGCACCGGTTGGGCAGACTTCACCAGTGGGTTCTGGCTCGGTGGTTGCGGCGGTGCCGTTTTCGCCTGGTTCCTTTGCAACACCGTTCACGTGCAGGAACTGTTCAAGATCGCTGCTGGTGTCTGGAGCGTGGGCTGAAGCCATCCACTGCAACAGCCAACCCAAATTATTCATCCCCCGGTGGCCTGATTCCAGGCGATCGGGGGATTTTTCCTGGCAGGATTCATTCACATTTGAGACGTCCCGGTGCGGTCGATCTCCCAGCCGTTTCTTCGGCGGCCGGTTCTGACGGTCGTCTGCAGCCTGCTGATCCTTTTGGCGGGCTGCACGGCGTTGTTCGGCCTGGGGCTGGAGGATCTTCCGCCCCTCGCTCCCACCCGCGTGAGTGTGAGCGCCAACTTCCCGGCGGCTTCACCGGAGGTGGTGGAGCAGAGCGTGACCCGGGTGTTGGAACAACAGCTGAATGGCCTGGAAGGGGTCGAAAGCATCAGCTCAACCAGCAGGCAGGGCGGCGCCAGCATCTCGTTGCGCTTCAACGCGGGTGATCCCGAGCTGAATGCGATCAAGGTTCAGAACGAGGTGAACCTGGCCAGCCGCCGGCTGCCCCAGGCCGTAACGCGCCAGGGGCTCCAGGTGCGGCGCTCCTCGGAAGACCTATTGATGATCCTGGGGTTCAGCCACCCACCGGATCAATACGTCCCCACCTTTCTCACGGGCTGGCTGGACCAGACCCTGCGGGATGAACTGCTCACCACACCTGGCATCGGCGATGTACAGATCTTCGGCAGCAGTGAACTCTCCTTTCGCCTGTGGTTGGATCCGCAACGCCTCGAACAGACCAACCTCACCCTTGGCGATGTCAGCCGAGCCCTGGCTGAACAGAACGTTTTGGCTGCCGTTGGCAGCATCGGGGCTGCCCCAGTGCCAGCGGGCCAAGTGCTGAGCCTTCCGGTGGAAGCGGAAGGGCGTCTTCGCAGCCAATCGGATTTCGAAAATCTCGTCTTGCGCCGGCTCGACAACGGCGGGCTGCTGCGCCTGAAGGATGTGGGACGGGTTGCCCTCGGACAGCGCAACTACGGACGCGAGGCCATGAATCTGGCTGGCGAGCGTTCGGTGGCCGTGGGGATCTACCAGCGCGATGGGGCCAATGCCCTGGAGGTGAGCAGGGCGATCAAGCGCAAGCTGAAGCAGTTGGAAGCAAGCTTCCCCCCAGGCATCGAGCCCTCAATGATCGTGGATGTGGCCGACACGGTTCAGGCCAACCTCGATCGCACCTTCATCACCTTGCGCGATGCCGTGCTGCTGGTGCTGGTGGTGCTGGTGCTGTTTCTGGGCCGCTGGCGTCTCGCCCTGATCCCTGGCCTTGCCGTGCCGGTGGCGCTGGTGGGAAGCCTCAGCCTGGTGAAACTGAGCGGTTCCAATCTCAACAGCCTGATCCTGTTTGGGCTGGTGCTGGCCACCGGGATCGTTGTGGATGACGCCATCGTCGTCAGCGAAGACATCGCCGGACGCATCGAACGGGGCACACCCCCCGAACAGGCGGCCGAAGACGCCATGGCTGAGCTGGCGACGGCCGTTGTGGCCACCTCATTGGTGCTGGCAGCCGTGTTCCTGCCCGTGCTGCTCATTCCCGGATCGATCGGACGCCTCTATCAACCGATCGCCCTGGCCATCAGCGGAGCGATTCTGTTCTCCACCTTGAATGCGCTCAGCTTCACCCCGATGGCCTGCGCCCGGGTGTTAAGCCCAGGGGGCGGCCGTCTTCCTGGGGCCATTGGCAAGCTCAGCCGCTGGCTTCGGCAGGGCATGCAAACCCTGCAATCCCAATACGCGAAACAACTCGAGCACTGGCTGCAGCGCAAGCGACGCATCGCCCTCGTGCTGCTGAGCGGCCTTGTCATCACGGCCTCAGGATTGGCCATGATGCCAACGGCGTTCATCCCCGATGACGACCAAGGCCAGATCCGCGGCTACTTCACCCTGCCCGACGGCGCCAGCCTTGAGCGCAGCGTGACCGTGATGAACGACATCCGACGCGTCGTCAGCGAAGAGCCCCTGGTGCGCACCGGCAACTTTTATGCCGGCAGCTCCTTCGGACAGAGCGGAGAAGACCGTGGATCGTTTTACCTGCGCCTCCAGCCACTCAAGGATCGACCTGGCAAAGAGCAGAGCAGCAACGCCATCAAACGCCGTCTCAACCGCAAGATTCAGCAACGGGTTGGTGATGCCAGGGTCGTGCTGATCACACCGCCAACCGTGCGGGGCTTCAGCAGTGAATCAGGGCTTTCGCTGGAACTGCTGGACCGCAGCGGAGGGCAACTCAGCCTGGAGCAATTCGGCCAAGTCGCCGACGATTTCATCCAGAAAGCCAAGGCGACGGACCGATTTGAACGGGTGAGCACCCGCTTTGATGCCAGCTTCCCCCGCTGGCGGCTGGAGCTCGACCGCGACCAACTGGCTGCTCTCGACCTCGACTACGGCACAACGCTGCGGGAGATCGGCACCGCCTTCGGCGGCCGCTACATCGATGACACCTACGACGACGGTCGCATCCGCTCCATTGTTCTTCAGCTGGAAGGCAGCGAGCGACGTCGGCCGGAAGATCTCACCGGACTGATGGTGCGCAACCGCAGCGGTGAGCTGGTGTCGGTGGCCAGCGTGGCCAGCCTGACCCGCGAGGAGGGCGTCAACAACATTCGCCACTACGGACTCAACCGGGCCATCCGGATCACGGCCATCCCCGCGCCAACGGTCAGCAGCGGTGAAGCCATCGATGCCCTCACCCAGGCCGGTGATCGCATTGGAGGCAGCAACATCGGCCTGGCCTTCACGGGCCTGGCGTTAGAGGAACAACGGGCTGGGCAGGTGACCTGGGTGCTGTTCGCCCTCGGCGTGACGGTGGTCTATCTGCTGCTGGCCGCTCTCTACGAGAGTTTCATTGACCCGTTGATCATCCTGCTCACGGTGCCGATTGCCCTGCTCGGAGCTCTGATCGGCTTGAAATTGCGGGGCCTTCCACTGGATGTTTACGGCCAGATGGGACTCCTGGTGCTGGTGAGCCTGGCGGCCAAGAACGGAATTCTGATCGTGGAGTTCGCCAACCAGCGGATTGCAGCAGGCCTGCCCCTATACGACGCAATTGTGGATGCCGCCGTGAACCGGATGCGCCCGATCCTGCTGACAGCGATTACATCCCTGGCAGGTTTCCTGCCGCTTCTGTTAGCCCAGGGCACGGGAGCCGCCAGCAGGATCAGCATTGGCACCGTGGTGTTCAGCGGACTGCTGGTGGCCTCATTGCTGTCTCTCTATGTGGTACCAACTGTCTACCTGTTGCTGAAGCGCTGGAGATCGGCATGAGCGACCCCCCTGCCATGGCGAGAACTCGACGACTGATCCTGCATGCAGGCACCCACAAGACAGCATCGTCAGACATTCAGTGCCGGTTGCGCCGCAGTGCATCGCTTCTGGCGGACCAGAAGATCATTTACCAATTCCCTGACGAGGATCAATGGGATTTCAAACAGCTCGTGAAAGCCATGAGCAAGGAGCGCTGGGGTCCATGGCATTCCTATCTCAAGCGTTGGAGCAAGACCGATGCAGACGTGTTGATCAGCGCCGAACAATTTGGCCCGCAGCTCACATGCGTCGGGGCCGTTAGCGCCCTGCAGACAATCGCCAGAGAACATGGATTTAAGCTGACAATTGTCATCTTTATCCGCTCCCAGCTCGATTACATCAATTCACGATATGGATACAGCTTAAAGCGTTTTTATCACAGCAAAACCTTTGCCGAATACGTCCAAGACGTCCTGGACGGCGAACGAATGATCAAAGGCAAAGCAGTAGAAACAGACAACAGACGATCCGATATCTTTGATTTCTGGAACTACTTTTCTTCTCTTCTAAATGAGCGCAACTGCGGACTCGATGTGCGTTTCATCCCCTTCCGTCAAACCCATCCAGATCCATTCATCCAGTTTCTGCATTCTCTCGAGCTTGACCCATCTCTGCCCTGGGCCGAACACAGAGAGAGCAGCCTGAATTCAGGAACAGGGCCGAGGGGAACGTGGCTGGCGCGGGAGCTTTCACAAAGGCTGCGACATCACGGCATATCCCCGAGAGCAATTTCAGGATCAACAACCATCATCCCCAAGGAAACCGCATTTCGCGGTTGGGATGACGGCAAATTCTGGGGATTTAATGCGGCGTTAGCCGATCGCGTTCAGGACCATTTCAAAGCCAACAACAATTTATTTGCTCAAGCGGCCTGGGGCCGTCCATGGAAGGAGGTATTTATCCATGACAAAGCACTCTTAAATCGGCCCGAGAATAGTTTTGTGCCCTCAGGACCCGAGGAAACCGTTCAGATGCACCGTATTGCCGATCATCTTCTGTTGCGCATTCATCGGCGCCAGACGCACCGCCGCCTGCATCGGCTGCGGGAGCCAATCGAACGACTGATGAGCCGCGTTGTTTAGCGGAGCGCAACAGTTGCCACAACAGCCATGAAAGTCAGCGGCGTAAGGTGCCGTTCACTGCGTCGAAGACGCGTTGTACTTAAAGCAGGATGACGGTCACCCCACAGGCGAATACTCCCACCAGCGCCCAGGCCCAATTCTTTGACTACAGCGCTGCAGCCAACCCCCTGCAGAAGGGATTGATCAGCAGAATCCCCTATCGGAGCTTTCCCGCCAGTTTCTTTGACGGGAGCGGCAATGAGCTGATGCCACTAGACCTCAGCCCGGAGCTCGATTGCGAAGGCCCGGCCACTGGTCCATCGCTCTGCGGCAACTTCATTCGGCTGGATCAGGGGTCCTTGCGAACCCATGCGGATGCGACCAGTCAGCTGTTCTTCGTCGCCCGAGGCCATGGGCAAACTGAAGCCTGTGGTCAGATTTTTCACTGGAGCGAGGGAGACACGTTCGTGCTTCCGGCAGGCGGTGAAGCCATTCACAGCAGCGACAGCCATGCAGGCGTGTATTGGGTGCACGATGCCCCACTGCTTCGTTATCTGGGCGTGAGCACCGTAAAACCGGTGTTCGAACCCTGCTTCTACAGCCATCAGGATGCTCGCGCGCAGCTGGATGCCATCGCCAGCAATCCCCGCGGAGCCAACGCCAATCGCGTGAGTGTGCTGTTGGGTAACAACGCCTTCCCGCAGACGCGCACCGTCACCCATACCCTCTGGGCCATGTTGGGAATCCTCCCCGCAGGCCAGGTGCAGCGCCCCCACCGACATCAGTCGATCGCCCTTGATTTTGCGGTGGCCTGCCAACCGGGTTGCTACACGATGATCGGCACCGAGCTGGACGAGAACGGGATGATCCGCAATGGGCACCGGGAAGACTGGGCAGCCGGCGCAGCCTTCGTGACACCGCCCGGCTACTGGCACTCCCACCACAACGAATCCGGCGCCGACGCCTACGTGCTGCCGATTCAGGATGCCGGCCTGCACACCTATTTGCGCACCCTCGACATTGCCTTCAGCAACAGAGGCCGGGCTGACTTAAGCAACACCCCATAGCCATCCCTGACTCAACGGGTGAGCAATTGGTGGTCTACCGACATCAGGGCACCATGTTCTGAATAGCGACGTGAAATACGCTCGAGGCGCGTCTCACTCGACAGCCAAAGCGCTTCGATGCTGAAGGGCTGGTGGGAATCAATCTGAGCTGGCGCCAGAAAGGCTCCTCCATCCGGCAAAAAGATCCAACGATCAAGATCGCTTGCGGCAAAACAGATGTTGTCCCCAGGCGTAGGGAGGTCGCAACGCCAGTCACTGATCAGCTGATCTGCCTCCAGGGATGGACGTTCCACCGCTGAACTTCCGGAGAGGAACTCACGGATCAGCACGATTCGATCCAATTGCCCCGCACCATCCCAAAGCAGCACCAGGCGGTGACGGCGTTGGTGATGCAGGAAGCCGAACTCGGCATAGAGCTTGGTCCAGGTGGACCGGTACAGCGTCCCCCTTGAAAAACTGCCGGTGCTGAAGACCCCCATGTCGGGATCCAGCCGCGTGAAGCTTTGAACGATCCGCTTTTCAGGCTCGCCGGCAGGCGGTTGATGGGGAGAACTCGATCCCGCTCCCTCAGGCCAGAGCAGCAGGTCAGATTCAGTGGCAGACCGGAGGGAGCCGGTTTGAGCGTGAGCAGGGAGGGCTGACGCTTGGTGCGTTGAAGCGTCCGGTCCAGGCTGTCGAACCAGCCGCGCCACTCACCAACATTGCGCTGCAGGTGCTCCCAGTCGCCCACGTTCAGCCAGATCCCATCGAGGCTTGAGGCTAGGCAAGGCCCAGGCCAAGACGAGAACAACAACGCGGTCCAACAGAACCACTCCCAAGCAAAGACAACAAAAATCCCCACCCGGAGAACCGGGTGGGGACGTTTGAAACGAGGAACGACTCGTCGCGGGTTAATTCAGGAAGGAATTAACCGAATTTCCCTGAAGTCGAGGCAATCAGGAAGGCGGCGTACGTCAAGACATAGCCAACCGTGAAGTGAGCCAAGCCGACGACACGGGCCTGAACGATGGACAGTGCCACGGGCTTGTCGCGGTAACCCATCATGTTGGCGATGGGGCTGCGCTGGTGAGCCCAGACGATGGTCTCGATCAGTTCCTGCCAGTAACCCCGCCAGGAGATCAGGAACATGAAGCCGGTGGCCCAAACCAGGTGTCCGAAGAGGAACATCCAAGCCCAGACGGCGAGGTTGTTGCTGCCGAACGGGTTGTAGCCGTTGATCAACTGGGAGGAGTTGAGCCACAGGTAGTCGCGGAACCAGCCCATCAGGTAGGTGCTGGATTCGTTGAACTGGGCCACGTTGCCGGACCAGATGGCCAGGTGCTTCCAGTGCCAGTAGAAGGTCAGCCAACCCACGGTGTTCAGAGCCCAGAAGACAGCCAGGTAGAAGGCGTCCCAGGCAGAGATGTCGCAGGTGCCGCCACGGCCGGGGCCGTCGCAGGGGAAGGAGTAGCCGAAGTCCTTCTTGTCGGGCATCAGCTTGGAGCCGCGGGCATCCAGGGCACCCTTCACAAGGATCAGGGTGGTGGTGTGCAGACCAAGAGCAATGGCGTGGTGAACCAGGAAGTCACCAGGGCCGATGGGCAGGAACACATCGGTGTTGCCATTGATCGCGTCCAGCCAGTAGTGCTCACCAGGAATGTTCTGGGCAGCAAGGCTGGCGGAGCTGGAGGCGTTGGAGAGCAGCACGTCCATTCCGTACATGGCCTTACCAGAGGCGGCCTGAACGAACTGGGCGAACACGGGCTCAACCAGGATCTGCTTCTCGGGGGTACCGAAGGCAACGACCACATCGTTGTGGACGTAGAGGCCGAGGGTGTGGAAACCGAGGAACAGGGAGACCCAGCTCAGGTGGCTGATGATCGCTTCCTTGTGCTCGAGCATCCGAGCCAGGACGTTGTCCTTGTTGGCTTCGGGGTCGTAGTCACGGATGAAGAAGATCGCACCGTGGGCGAAGGCACCACACATCAGCGCGATGGCGATGTACTGGTGGTGGGTGTACAGGGCTGCCTGAGTCGTGTAGTCCTTCGCGATGAAGGCATACGACGGCATCGAGTACATGTGCTGCGCCACGAGGCTGGTGACCACGCCAAGGGAGGCGAGAGCCAGACCAAGCTGGAAGTGCAGGCTGTTGTTGATGGTGTCGTAGAGACCCTTGTGGCCAGCGCCGAGGTCACCGGGGGTGCCCTTCGGGGGGTTGTGGGTTTCGAGGATCTCCTTGATGGAGTGACCGATACCGAAGTTGGTCCGGTACATGTGGCCGGCGATCACGAAGAGGCAACCGATGGCCAGGTGGTGGTGGGCGATGTCCGTCAGCCAGAGAGCTTCTGTCTGAGGGTGGAAGCCACCGAGGAAGGTGAGGATGGCGGTGCCGGCACCTTCGGAGCTACCGAAGACCTGATTCAGAGAATCGGGGTTTTCGGCGTACACACCCCAGTTGCCGGTGAAGAAGGGTCCAAGACCGGCGGGGTGAGGCAGAACGTTGAGGAAGTTGTCCCAACCAACGTGCTGACCGCGGGCTTCGGGGATCGCAACGTGAACCAGGTGACCGGTCCAGGCGATGGAGCTGAAGCCGAAGAGGACAGCAAGGTGGTGGTTCAGACGCGATTCAGCGTTTTTGAACCAGGCCAGGGAAGGACGGAACTTGGGCTGCAGGTGCAACCAGCCGGCGAAGAGGGCCCAAGCCGACAGGATCATCATGAAGATGGAACCCTGATACAGCTCGGCATTTGTCTTCATGCCGATTGTGTAGAACCAGTGATACAGGCCTGAGTAGGCGATGTTCACCGGGGAGGAAGCACCCGCTTGGGTGAAGGCGTCAATGGCGCCTTGACCGAAGTGGGGATCCCAGATTGCGTGAGCGATGGGGCGCACGTGCAGGGGGTCGGCGACCCACTGCTCGAAGTTGCCCTGCCAGGCGATGTGGAACAGGTTTCCCGAAACCCACAGGCCGATGATCGCGAGGTGACCGAAATGGGTGGAGAAGAGCTTCTGATAGAGGCGCTCCTCCGTCATTCCGTCATGGCTCTCGAAGTCGTGAGCCGTGGCGATCCCGTACCAAATACGGCGGGTTGTCGGGTCCTGGGCCAGACCCTGGCTGAACGAAGGGAATTTCGTTGCCATTAGAGGGAGAGGTCAGGTGAGGTCAGCCGACCACAAGAATGTGGGCGTGGAAGAAGGCCCACGTGGTCGCAATTCCGCCCAAGAGGTAGTGGGCAACACCCACGGCACGGCCTTGGATGATGGAAAGAGCACGGGGCTGGATGGCGGGAGCCACCTTCAGCTTGTTGTGAGCCCAGACGATGGACTCGATCAGTTCCTGCCAGTAGCCGCGGCCACTGAAGAGGAACATCAGGCTGAAGGCGAACACGAAGTGGGCGCCGAGGAACATGATTCCGTAGGCGGCTGTGTTCGAGCCATAGCTGTTGATCACCTGAACGGCCTGAGCCCACAGATAGTCACGCAGCCAGCCATTGATGGTGATGGCGCTTTGGGCAAAGTTGCCGTTGGTGATGTGCGCGACGGAACCGTCGGCATTCACCGTTCCCCAGATGTCGCTCTGCATCTTCCAGGAGAAGTGGAAGATCACGATTGACAGGGAGTTGTACATCCAGAACAGGCCCAGGAACACGTGGTCCCAAGCGGAGACCTGGCAGGTGCCACCACGACCAGGACCGTCGCAGGAGAAGCGGAAGCCCAGGTTGGCCTTATCAGGGATGAGGCGGGAGCTACGGGCGTACAGGACACCCTTCAGCAGGATCAGCACCGTCACGTGAATCGTGAAGGCGTGGATGTGGTGAACCATGAAGTCGGCGGTGCCGAGCGGCATGGGAGCAGCGGCAACCTTGCCGCCAACGGCGACAACGGAACCGTTGAACACTTCACTCACACCGGCGAGGGCGTTGGGAGCCGTGCTGCCGGCAGCTGCGGCGTGCACGTTCTGAATCCACTGAGCAAAGATCGGCTGAATGGAGATGGCCGAATCGCTGAACATGTCCTGGGGACGACCCAGGGCACGCATGGTGTCGTTGTGGATGTACAGGCCGAAGCTGTGGGCTCCGAGCCAGATGCAGACCCAGTTGAGGTGACTGATGATGGCGTCGCGAGCCTTGAGCACCCGATCCAGCACGTTGTCGATGTGCTTGGCGGGGTCGTAATCGCGAACCATGGCGATGGCGGCGTGAGCGCCGGCACCAACGATCAGGAAACCGCCGATCCAGATGTGATGGGTGAAGAGCCCGATCTGGGTGGGGTAGTCGATCGCTTGGTACGGATACGGAGGCATCGCGTACATGTGCTGAGCAACGATGATGCTCACCGAACCGCCGATGGCGAGGTTGACCGCCAGCTGGGCATGCCAGGAATTGGTCATGAAGTCGTAAAGACCGTCGTGACCGTTGGTGGCAGGGAACAGCAGGGGATCACCCTTCTGGCCTTCGTGGATCTCCTTGATGGAGTGACCGATGCCCCAGTTGGTCCGGTACATGTGACCGGCAACGATGAACATCACGGCGATCGCCACATGGTGGTGGGCGATGTCGGTCATCCAGAGGCTTCCCGTCACAGGATTCAAACCACCCTTGAAGGTGAGGAAATCGCTGTAGGCAGCCCAGTTGCCGGAGAAGAAGGCACCGACACCAGCACTGAAGCCGGGATACAGCTGCGCCAGCAGGTCCTGATTGAAGAACTCGTGGGGCAGCGGAATGTCTGCAGCCGAAGCGATGGTCTTGCCATTCAGCACCAGCGGTTGGCCGGCATCGATGGCATCCATCAACTTGGTGACAGGAGCAGACACGTGGATGACGTGACCAGCCCAGGACAGTGAACCGAGACCCAGCAGACCTGCCAGGTGGTGGTTCAGCATCGACTCAACGTTCTGGAACCACTCCAGCTTCGGCGCAGCCTTGTGGTAGTGGAAAACACCGGCGTTGAGCATGAGGCCGGCCATCACCAGGGCACCGATGGCCAGAGCCATGAGCTGGGTTTCGCTGGTGATGCCCCAGGCCCGCCACATCTGGAAGAGGCCTGAGGTGATTTGGATGCCTTGGAAACCGGCACCCATGTCGCCGTTGAGGACTTCTTGGCCGAAGACGGCCCAGACCTGCTGGGCGCTTGGCTTCACATGGGTGGGGTCAGCAAGCCAACCGGAATAGTTGGAGAAGCGGGCGCCATGGAAGAAGGCACCGCTGAGCCAGATGAAGATGACGGCCAGGTGGCCGAAATGGGCGGAGAAGATCCGCCGAGAGACCTCTTGAAGGTCGCTCGTGTGAGCGTCGAAGTCGTGAGCGTTGGCGTGAAGGTTCCAAACCCAGGTGGTGGTTTTGGGACCTTTCGCGAGAGCTCGGTCGAAGTGTCCGGGCTTACCGAACAGCTCGAAGGTTGCTGGATTGTCAACCTTCTCGACCTGGCTTTTCGCGTCACTCCCACGCTCAGGTGGGCTGATGGTCATCGAGTCGTTCCTCGAGGGACGGGTTTCGAGGTGGTGGGCCACCCCTCCGACGGGCCGAAGCCAATCGGGGCCCCGAACACGGATTCACAAGGAATCAGCATCCGGGCGTCAGTACGGCAAAGGGGTCGAAACCCCTTGTCTGCACTGAAGCTGGGGCCCCAAAGAGGGGACCGCTGGCGGAAGCATAGGGGCGGAGAAGGGGGTTAAAGGGCCCTGAGTTACAAAGGTTCAATCCCGTGGCGAGCCAGTCAGCGACAGGCGTCTGCAGAAGGCTGAGAATCAGCGAAACAACAAAGAATTCAAGCGCTAAGCAATACAATTGCACGCATATTTCCTTCCTAAATAACTAAAACTCTGACAGTGAAGGGCGGATTGTTCAGAATGATCGGATCTGTTCATGCCCGATGCGTCGCCCTGGCCTGAAGTCGATATGGGCTGTTCTGCTGGCAGCAGTGCTGCTTCTTGGTGCCGGCTTACCTGTTCATGCGCGCCCTGGATTCTTCAATCGCGATTCAGGGTCCGCTGCCAAACCGCTGCCGAGTTCAGCCCCCAGCGGGAAGCTCCAGGAAGTGGCTCCTCCAGGGGCAGTGCAACAGCTGCGCCAGAACCTGCAACAGCACCGCCCCTCCCTGCGGCTGATCGATCCAAGCAACGACAGCATCGTTTCTTCTGACGCCCTTGAGCTGCGTTTCGAAATCGACGACTGGCCCCTCAGCAGCGACCCCGAATTGGGCCTGGGCCCCCATGTGGTGCTCCAAATCGACAACCGCGCTCCCCTACGGCTGAGCGAAAGCGATGGAAGCCGCTTGAAGGTCCGCATCGATGACCTGGAAGCGGGCAGTCACCGCTTCAGCGCCTGGGCCGCTTACCCGTGGGGAGAAGCCGTTCAAACACCGGGAGCCTCAATCCAGGGACGCCTGCACCTCTGGCAAAAACTGCAGGGCACACAACCCGAACGCGATGCTCCCTGGCTGGTCCCTGTCTCACCAGCCGGAGAGCAGGGCCTGCAACCCCTGTTGGTGGATTGGCTGATCTGGAATGCTCCGCTGCAAAATCTGCGGGAGGGCGATGGACGCTGGCGACTCCGCATCAGCATTGATGGGGACAGCTTTTTGGTTGATCACCAGGAAGCCCTTTGGCTCAAAGGATCGAACGGCTCAGGCAGCCACGACATTCAGATGGAACTGCTGAATGGGCTGGGCGAGCCAATTACACCGGTCTTCAACAATCAGCTGATTCATCTGAAAGCCGCATCTGGTGCCAAGCCGGGCTGGATACGCTCACGCCTCACCGATAGTCAGCTCGCTCGCCTGAGCGGCTCCCCTGAGCCTGAAGTTCTGGAGGTGGTCGAATACTCGCCAGAGCCCCCTCAAAAGACTGAGGAGAAACAACAAGAGCAGATAGAACAGCCTCGAGACCTCTCTCAGGCTGAGCTCAAAGCCGAGGCCGTCGTCGAGGATGAGGTCGATACCCAGACCACGGCCGCCCCTCAGCCCACGGCACCAGAGGAAAACGAAGAGCAGGAGCCTGAGCCGCCCATAGCTGAACAGCCACCTGCTGAACAGCCATCCAAAGCAGAAACTGCTCGGCCCACTCCTCCCACTCCTGCCCCGGAGAAGCAAGCGGAGCCTCATCAGCCAGCCGACGAGGAACCCAAGCTGAAGCCAAGCAGCAGCCTGGGAGGATCAGCCCGTGAGTTGCTCAACAGCGATGGGCGCTTGCGCAAGCCCTGATCCGGATTTCCTGCCCTGAACCCCACATCTGCCGCTCCCGCTCTGGGCCTAGGACTGAGCCCTAGCGCCATGCCGCTGTTGGAGCGTTTGCTGCTGCGCGGCCACATCGACCGGATCAAGCCAGCCGATCAAGACATCAGCACCGCCCTTGATGGGCACTGGACGGCAGAGAGCGTCGTGTTGTTCGTGGGCGCCGTGGGAGCGGTGACGCGCCTGATTGCAGCTCGGATCCAAGGCAAGGAGAAGGATCCAGCCGTTCTGGTGCTTGACCCCAAAGGGAAGTTCATCATCCCTCTGCTAGGAGGCCATTCCGCAGGCGCTGAACAACGTGCCCGAGAGATCGCGATGGATCTCGGCGGGCAGGCGGTGATCACGGGTGCCTGCGCCCATGAAGGACGTCTCCCCCTGGATGCCTTTGGTGAGAGCTGGGGCTGGAAACGCAGGGGATCGGTGGCCCATTGGCGCGATCTGATGGTGCGGCAATCCCAGGGATCCAGCATCAGCGTTCACCAGAGCAGTGGATCCACCGCCTGGCGAGGACCTGAAGGCCATCCCTTGCTGCACAACATTGATCCCAAGGGGGGGCCAGACGCCGCTGATCTTGTGATCGGAGCGCGCCGTCAGGGTGATTGCCAGTGGCATCCAGCAACGCTCTGGATCGGCATCGGCTGTGAACGCAACACCAGCGTTTCCCTGGTGGAGAAGGCCATTGCCGAGGCCTTGGCAGCAGCAGGACTGGCGGAAGAGGCTGTCGCCGGAATGGCCAGCGCATCCCGGAAATCCGATGAACCGGCCCTGCAGCATCTGAGCCAGACCCGGGCATTGCCGTTCCGAACCTTTGCGGAGCACGCTCTTGCATCCATCGACGTGCCCAATCCCTCCGAAGTGGTGCGCAAGGAAATGGGGACCGCGTCGGTGGCTGAAGCGGCAGCCTTGCTGGCTGCGGGCGAACAAGGTCATCTGATCCAGCCCAAGAGAATCAACCGTCCGGAAACAGGGGAGCAGGGCGCCGTGACGGTGGCCATTGCCGAGGCGGCCCTCCCCTATGCGCCAGAGAGGGGGGAGCTGCACCTGGTGGGCAGTGGTCCAGGAGATCTGTCCCTGCTCAGCGGAGACGCCAAAGCGGCCCTCTCCCGTTGCTGCGCCTGGGTTGGCTACAGCCTCTACCTCGATCTTCTGGAGCCCCTGCGCCGGCCGGATCAGGTCCGATTCGATGGCCAGCTCACCCGGGAATGGGACCGCTGTGCCGAAGCACTGCGCTTGGCCCAACAAGGGGCCAAAGTTGCTCTGATCTCCTCCGGCGACAGCGGGATCTACGGCATGGCGGGATTGGCCCTGGAGCTGCTGCTCCAGCAACCCGAGCAGGACCGGCCCAGCTTCGCGGTGCATCCAGGCATTTCAGCCTTCCAGTTGGCCGCCGCCCGGGCCGGAGCGCCACTGATGCATGACTTCTGCTGCGTGAGCCTCAGCGATCGCCTCACGCCGTGGGCCGTGATCGAAAAGCGACTGGAGGCCGCTGCTGCTGGAGATTTTGTGCTCGCCCTCTATAACCCGCGGTCCAAGGGCCGGGACTGGCAGCTGGGACACGCCAAGGAGATCCTGTTGAAAAACCGCCCCCCCACAACCCCGGTGACGCTGGCGCGGCAGCTGGGCCGCGCAGAGGAATCCCGTGAGCTCACGAGTCTTGAGCGCTTGGAGCCGGAATCCGTGGACATGCTCACGCTTGTTCTGATCGGGAACAGCAGCAGCCGTGCCGATGGTGACTGGATGGTGACGCCGCGGGGGTACCCCGGGGCAAGTCTTCAATGAGGGCTGAGTTTTTTCAGGCTTAGCTCAGGTCTCCATCAAGACCTGGCAGTGCCATGCAAACCAAGAATCGGGATGACAGGATTCGAACCTGCGGCCCCTTCGTCCCGAACGAAGTGCGCTACCAAACTGCGCCACATCCCGGCGCTGCAATCTTAAAAGATCACAGTGGAGCGAAATCCAGGCGGATCTCAGCAGCGACTAGGGTCATGGATTGAAGATGCTTCGCCGTGCTCAAGCCGGAGTGGTTGCGCGTTAAGGCTCCGCAGCGCGAGCGGATCGGCGCCGTGGCCGACCTGCTGCTGGATTTAAACCTGAACACGGTCTGCCAGGAGGCGAGCTGCCCCAACATCGGCGAATGCTTTGCAGGCGGCACCGCCACGTTTTTGATCATGGGGCCCGGCTGCACCCGCGCCTGCCCCTACTGCGACATCGACTTCGACAAGAGCGTGCGTGAGCTCGATCCCACCGAGCCGCAACGGCTTGGGGAAGCGGTGGCCCGTCTGGGCCTGAAGCATGTGGTGATCACCTCAGTGAACCGCGACGATCTCGCCGATGGAGGTGCGTCCCAGTTCGTTGCCTGCATCGAACAGGTGAAGCAACGCTCACCGCTCACCACGATCGAGCTGCTGATTCCCGACTTCTGCGGCAACTGGGATGCCCTGGCAACGGTGATGGCCGCCGCCCCCCACGTGCTGAACCACAACATTGAAACGGTGCCGCGGATGTACCGCCTGGCGCGGCCCCAGGGCATTTATGAACGCTCCCTCGAGCTACTGCAACGGGTGAGGGAGCAATGGCCCAAGGCCTACAGCAAGTCGGGACTGATGGTGGGGCTCGGGGAAACCGATGAGGAGTTAATCGAGACGCTCCGGGATCTGCGCAAACACAAGGTCGACATCGTCACCATCGGTCAGTACCTCTCACCTGGCCCAAAGCACCTGGCCGTCGACCGCTTTGTCACCCCGGCTCAATTCGAGACCTACAGAACAGTGGGCGAAGAGGAGCTGGGCTTCCTCCAGGTGGTCAGCACACCACTCACCCGCAGCAGCTACCACGCCGGCGAGGTGCAACGGCTCATGGCCAGCCATCCCCGCTGACAGGGATCCATTCCTGCACCTGCCAGTCCACCAGGCCGGCGATGATCATCGGGTCGTTCTGGACCCACGCCAGGGCATCGGCGTAGGACGACGCCTCAAACATCAGCAGCCCACCGCCGCCCGGACGCCGGTCGCCATCCACCAGGTAACCGCTGCGTAGACGGCGGCCTGCTGCTGCTTCATCTGCAACCCAACGGCGGTGAGCCTCCAAGGTGGGTCGCCGCTGCTCAACGGGGAGGGCGGAGGCGACAGCCGTGAATGTTTCGGTCTTGACGAACCAGGCCACGGACTGGGGACGGCGCTAGGCCGCCACAGCCTGCTTGTCGGCCAATCCCATCGACTCCCGCTCACTGGGAGGGACCAACACCTTGAAGCGACCCTTCGCCGCAGACCAATCGGCCAGGAGAGCAGCAGCCTTCTCGCTTCCCGTGAGCGCCACATGCCGTTCCAGCAGACCCTTCAGCAGCGACTCCTGCTCATGGGTGGTGATGGTGCAGACCTCAACAATCTCCGGGTTCACCCGAGGAGCAACACGCCCCTCCTCATCCAGCAGGAAGGTCACACCACCGGTCATGCCAGCGCCGACATTGCGACCGGTGCTGCCGAGAACGACGACGACACCACCGGTCATGTACTCACAGCAGTGGTCACCAGCTCCCTCCACAACCGTGCGGGCACCGCTGTTGCGAACACCGAAGCGCTCACCAGCCCGGCCATGGGCAAACAACTCACCGCCGGTGGCCCCGTAGAGGCAGGTGTTGCCGAGGATCACCTGGTCACCCGGAGAGGCACAACCGTCTGATGGCACAAGGGTGATGCAACCACTGTTCATGCCCTTGCCCACGTAGTCGTTGGCCTCGCCTTCCAGACGAACCTGCATGCCCTGCACCAGGAAGGCCCCGAAGCTCTGGCCTGCAGCACCCCGGAAGGTGAGATCGAGCTGTCCGTTGAAGCCGCGGTTGCCATGGCGCTGGGCGATTTCACCGGCCAGACGGGCACAGACACTGCGATCGGTGTTGATGATCTCGATGCTGCGGCTGATGGAACCGTGGTTCTCCAGGGCAGCCATCAGCTCAGCGTCGGCGAGGAGCTGATCCTCAAGGATCGGTCCGTTGCCGTGGGCCTCGTCGCTATGGCGAAGCCAGGAGCGATCTTCGGCACCGCTGATCGGAGCCAGCAGGCTGGAGAGATCCACACCCTTGGTCTTGGCCAGATCAACCGAGCGAGCCTGGAGCAGATCGGTGCGACCGATCAGCTCCTCGAGGCGGCTGACGCCGAGCAGGCTCATCAGCTGACGCACTTCCTCGGCGACGTACCAGAAGAAATTGACGACATGCTCAGGAACACCGGTGAAACGCTTGCGCAGGTTCTCCTTCTGCGTGGCCACACCCACAGGGCAGTTGTTGGTGTGACAAACGCGAGCCATGACGCAGCCCTCGGCGATCATCGCGATCGAACCGAAGCCGTATTCCTCCGCCCCCAGCAGGGCAGCGATCATCACGTCCCAGCCGGTCTTCAGGCCTCCATCGGCGCGCAACAGAACCCGATCGCGCAAACCGTTCTCCACCAGGGAGCGGTGCACCTCGGTGAGGCCCAGTTCCCAGGGGCTGCCGGCATGCTTGATCGAACTCAGGGGAGATGCACCCGTGCCACCGTCGTGACCGGAGATCTGGATCACATCGGCGTTGGCCTTGGCCACACCCGCAGCGATGGTGCCGATGCCGATCTCGGCCACCAGCTTCACGCTCACAGGAGCAGCGGGATGCACCTGATGCAGGTCATGGATCAACTGCGCCAGGTCTTCAATCGAATAGATGTCATGGTGTGGCGGCGGTGAAATCAAGGCCACACCTGGCTTGCTGTTGCGCAACCAGGCGATGTACTTGTCGACCTTGGGCCCTGGCAGCTGACCGCCTTCACCGGGCTTGGCGCCCTGGGCCACCTTGATCTCCAACTGCTTGCCGCTGCGCAGGTATTCCGCCGTCACACCGAAACGGCCTGAAGCCACCTGCTTGATTGCCGAGCAGGCGGTGTCCCCATTGCGCAAACCACCAATGCTGGGGAATGAGGCGGAACGGCCCTCGCCATCCACATCCTTGAGGATCTGGAAGCGGGCAGGGTCTTCACCGCCTTCACCGCTGTTGCTCTTGCCGCCGATGCGATTCATCGCCACGGCCAAAACTTCATGGGCTTCGCGGGACAAAGCGCCCAGGCTCATCCCGCCCGTGCAGAAGCGGGTGCAGATGCTCTCGACGCTCTCCACCTGCTCCAGGGGGACTGGGTTGGGAGCCAACTTGAACTCCAGCAGATCCCGCAGGGCCATCACCGGTCGATTCTCCAGCAAGGCCTGGTAGGTGGAGAAATGGTCATAACCAGGGCCCTGAGCCACCGCCTTGTGCAGCGCCTTCGACAGCTCGGGATTGTTGCGGTGGTACTCAGCACCACTGCGGTACTGAACAAAGCCCATGAATTCGAGCTTGCTGCGGTTGAGCTCAGGGAAGGCCTTGGCGTGCATCGAGAGCGTTTCGTTCGCGAGCTCAGCCAGCGTCATGCCGGCAACACGGCTGGTCGTTCCCGCGAAGGCGGTCTCCACCACATCCGCTCCCAGGCCGATCGCTTCGAAGATCTGAGCGCCGTGATAGCTGGCCAGCAATGAAATTCCGATCTTGGAGAGGATCTTGCGCAGGCCGTTCTCCAGCGACTCACGAACGTTGGCCTGGGCTTGATTGGCATCGAGGGCGGGCAACTTGCCCTGTTCGATCCGCTTCTTGGTCTTGGGGTGATCCAGCCAGTGGCGGGTGGTCTCCCAGGTGAGCCAGGGGCAGACGGCACTGGCGCCGTAACCAATCAGGCAGGCCATGTGATGGGTGCTCCAGCACTGGGCCGTATCCACCACCAGAGAGCACTGCAGCCGAAGCTTCTGGCGCAGCAGATGGTGATGAACAGCACCCACGGCCAGCAAGGCCGGCATCGCCACTGTTGTGGGGGTCAGCGGGGCCGCCGCCCCTGTGCCACCGACCCGGTCGGACAGCACCAGAACTTGGGCTCCGTCACGCACCGCCTGTTCCGCAACGCTGCACAGCGCCGCAATGGCCTGTTGCAGGCCTCCCGCACACGACTCCACAGCCACCTGGGTGGACACCGTCTTGACGGGCAAGCCCTGCTCACTGATCGCCGCCAGTTCCGCCTCGTTCAAAACGGGCGTCTCCAGATGGATGACGGAGGCAGCTTCCGGCTGGGGCTTCAGGGCGGGCCGACGCTCACCCAGGTGCATCTCCAGGCTCATCACCAGCTTTTCCCGCAGGGGATCGATCGGAGGGTTGGTGACCTGGGCGAAGCGCTGCTTGAAGTAGTCGTAAAGCAGATGGGGCTTGTCGGAGAGCACCGCCAGGGGGATGTCATCGCCCATGCAGTAGGTCGGCTCCTTGCCGAGGGCAGCCATGTCCTCGATGATCAGATCGAAGTCTTCGGCGGTGAACCCCATCGCGGTCTGCAACCGCAGAAGATCGAGTTCACCCACCTTCCTGTCCTGGGTCCACGGCTGGGGGGCTACGCCGCGGCGATGCTTCTGCAGCCAATCGGCATAGGGGAAGCGCCGCGCCGCGTCTTCCTTCACCGACCAGTTGTCGAGCAACTCGCCGCGTTCAAGATCGACGGCCACCATCTGACCAGGGCCAAGACGACCTTTCTGAACAATCGTCTTGCCGCTGAGGTCCACCACGCCGGTCTCCGATCCCATGATCACGAAGCCATCAGCGGTGGTGCACCAACGCGCCGGACGCAGCCCGTTGCGATCGAGCGTTGCACCCACTCGTTTGCCGTCGGCAAAGACCAACAGGGCCGGGCCATCCCAGGGTTCCTGAATGCCAGCGTTGAATTCGTACATCGCCGTCACATCAGGACGGCTGTCGAGATCGGGCTGATTGCGGAACGCTTCGGGCACCAGTGTGATCAGGCTGTCGGTGATCGACCGCCCACTGCGCACCATCAATTCCAGGGTGGCATCGAGGTTGGCGGAATCGCTGAAGGCAGGGTTCACCACCGGAATTAGGTCATCAGCCGCCTCACCCCAGACGTTCTCGAGGCTGGCTTCTGAAGCCTTGGCCCAGTTGAGGTTGCCCAGCAGTGTGTTGATTTCGCCGTTGTGCCCTAGAAGCCGCATCGGCTGCGCCAGGGGCCAGCGCGGCAGGGTGTTGGTGCTGAAACGGCGGTGATACACCGCAAAGCTCACCTCAAATCGAGAGTCCTGCAGGTCGGCGTAGAACTGCTCCAGCACCTCGGATCGCACCATTCCCTTGTAAACAACCGTCCGGCTGCTCAGGGAGGCGACATAAACGTCCTGCGCCACCTCAGCACCCAGAGCGGCCCTCACACGGGCACCGATGCGGCGCCGCAACCGCAGCAGCTGGCCATCAAACGTTGAATCGTCCGCATCACCATTCAGCACCCACTGCTCGATCACAGGCGCTGTGGCACGAGCCAAAGGCCCGAGAACCGCAGGTTCAACGGGCACCGTTCGCCACCCCAAAGGCTGCATGCCAAGGGATCTGGCCTCTTCATCACACAGGCCCCGCACCTCAGCACGACGGCTGGCATCGGTCGGCATGAACATCATGCCGAGGCCCCGTGCTGCAGCCGCCTCGGGCCAGACCGCTTTCAGATACGACCAGGGGATCTCACACAACACACCTGCACCGTCGCCGGAGTCGCCATCACCACCGCAACCACCACGGTGCTCCATGCATCCGAGACCACGCAGGGCCTGCTCCAGCACCCAGTGACTGGCCTGCCCCTGGAGCTGAGCCAGGAAACCAACGCCACACGCATCCTTCTCGCCCGCAACTACTTGGGGTGCAGGGCTGTCGCAGTAAGGCCAGACAGCGGAACGGATGGCGTCAGACATAGGGAACTCAACCGGACGATCGCATGGGCCTGCAGCTTCGAGCTCTGCAGAATCCATCTCGAGGGACGATCCTAGGCAGGCGCCTCTCCGCCAAGGCATTTCATGCTGGCCTTTGCCCCACTTCCCCCACCACCACCTGAGCTTCGGCCTGCGCCCAACCAGAGCGGTGAGGAGGTGCTGATCGGGCAAGAGCGCAACAAGGCGGTTTGGCTCTGGAAGGGCAAAGACGCAGAACCTGAAGAACTTTGGCTGCCCTTGGAGGTTCTGGAATCCCGTCTGGGTTTCAGGCGGGTGTCTCGCCTCGATGGAGAAGCACTCGAATGGTTTGGCCGAACGGTCTCCCTCACCGCACTGGCAACCCGTTCGCTCGGTGATGAAGTCGGCCTCGAGGTGAGCGACTGGCTGGCCGCAACTGGCGTGCGCTCCAAAGTGCGGGGAAACACCTTGGAGCTTCGGCTGCCCCGACCAACGGTGAACAACCTTCGACGTGGCAAGGGTTCCACAGCTGATCGTTTGGTGCTGGACCTGAACGGCCCCGCCCTGGTGCAACGGTTGAACGGCGACCTGTTGCTGGAGCTCAAGCTGTCGCGGACCCAGCAACGTCAACTCAAGGCATGGGGGCTCTCGCCACAGCTGCATCGCCACGGCGGCCTTGTGCTGAAGGGACAAGCCACCAAGCTGAGGAGCCTGAGCCTGGCGTCCCCTTGGCGGGTGGTGCTGGATGGTGTGCAGACCGGTGGTCGCCGCCCGGTCCAGAGCGCACGTCTTCCCCTCCGCAACCCAGCTGTGGCCGAATGGCTGAGGCGGGGCTTCGTCTTGGAGCAACGCACCATCAAGGTGGGGGTGAAACCCATTCAGGTGTTCCGTGCCGGCGGCCAGCTGAGCCGTCTCGGCATCACCCTTCAGCCCCTGGTCAAAGCCGAGCAGCAACAGGGCCTGCGTTTTCTGCCTCAGCTCTCCCAGCCCGCAGGGGCACTGGTCGCAGTCAACGGAGGCTTTTTCAACCGGATCAATCAACTTCCCCTGGGGGCCGTGCGGCATCAGGGGATCTGGCTGTCCGGTCCGATCCTGAATCGCGGCGTGATCGCTTGGGGAGCCTCAGGGGATCTGCAGTTCGGCCGGCTGCGGCTGAACCAGACGCTGCGGGTGAACAACGGTCGCCGTTGGAGCCTGATGGCACTCAACAGCGGCTACGTCCAGAAGGGACTGAGCCTCTACACACCTGCATGGGGGCCCCGCTACCGGGCCCTGAGCGGAGAAGAGAAAGCACTATTAATTCGCGGCGGCCGCGTCGAAGCAACGGTCGACAAGAGCAGCCTCCAACGCGGCATCGCCATCCCCAAAGACGCTGAATTGGTGGTGGCCCGGGGACGCACGCCGCTGCCAGCACGGCCTGGTGATCGGATCCAGGTGACATCCAGATCCCTCTCCTCCCTTGCGCAACAACCCAATGTTCTGGGCGGCGGTCCACTGCTGATGCAGAACGGCCACGTGGTGCTGAATGGACGCCAGGAGGGATTCAGCCCTGGCTTCATGAGCTTGGCGGCACCAAGAACGGTGGTGGCTCAGGGGCCGAGCGGTCAGTGGCTGATGACCTTGCGTGGCGCCGCCGGCAGTGATCCCACCCTTGTGGAAACAGCCCTGGCAGCCCAGCAACTGGGGCTGCGCGATGCCTTAAACATGGATGGCGGCAGCTCCACCACCCTCGTGGTGGCCGGACGCACCGTGATGAATGGCCGAAGCAGCACCCCGAGAGTCCACAACGGCCTGGGGCTCATCCCCCTCTGAGACCTGCAACAGTGGGGGCCCCGAGGAACTGAGCATGGCTGCCAATCTGCGGCTGACCGCTGCCGCTGCTGCCGAGCTAGGGCGACAGGCGGCCGTTGCGGGAACACCGGGGCAGATGCATCTCGATCTCACGCCGGGGGAGTGCGCACAACATGTGCTGCGCATCCGGGCAGGACATCTGGCCGGCGTTGCGATCGCAAGGGCCGATGGCGTGACCCTGCACGCCCCTGCAGAACAGCTCAAATTGCTTGAAGGCCTTTGCCTGGACTACCGCGGCGACCTCAGTGGTGGTGGTTTTCTGATCCGCAACAGCGATGGGGTTGAACCCTGTGCCTGCGGCAGTGCCTTCAGCCGCCTTTGAGGGGGGACCGTCACCCGGTATCGTGGTCGATTGTCGAATCAGGTCGGGAGTCCGACCGCTCACCGACCATCGATGCCAACCATCCAACAGCTGATCCGCACTGAGCGCTCACGCCTCAAGGCCAAGACCAAGTCCCCGGCTTTGAAGTCCTGCCCTGAGCGTCGCGGTGTTTGCACCCGCGTTTACACCTCGACGCCCAAAAAGCCCAACTCGGCGCTGCGCAAGGTGGCTCGTGTGCGCCTGACCTCCGGCTTTGAGGTCACGGCCTATATCGGCGGTGTCGGTCACAACCTGCAGGAGCACTCGGTGGTGTTGATCCGCGGCGGTCGTGTCAAAGACCTCCCTGGCGTCCGATACCACATCATCCGCGGAACCCTGGATACCGCTGGCGTGAAAGACCGGCGTCAGTCCCGCTCCAAGTACGGCGCCAAGGCTCCGAAGGAGTGATCACCGGTTTCTTCCCCATCCCCATCAAGTTCTGATCCCTAATGTCACGCCGCAACGCCGCTGAGAAGCGCCCGATTCTTCCCGACCCGCAGTTCAACAGCCGCCTCGCCACGATGATGGTGGTGCGCCTGATGCAGCACGGCAAGAAGTCGACAGCGCAACGGATCCTGTCCGACGCGTTCGGCCTGATCAACGAGCGCACCGGTGGAGATCCGCTCGAATTGTTCGAAACGGCTGTCAAGAACGCCACCCCACTGGTGGAAGTGCGCGCCCGCCGCGTTGGTGGTGCCACTTACCAGGTGCCCATGGAAGTGCGCCAGGAGCGCGGCACCGCCATGGCCCTGCGCTGGCTGGTGAGCTTCTCCCGCGCCCGCAACGGCCGGAGCATGGCCCAGAAGCTGGCTGGCGAACTGATGGATGCCGCCAACGAGGCCGGCAGCGCCGTTCGCAAGCGCGAAGAAACCCACAAGATGGCCGAAGCCAACAAGGCTTTCGCCCATTACCGCTACTGAGGCTCACGGGCCAGTCATCAACACAGATGTTCATGGCTGGCCTGTAGAGTCTCTGCGCCTTTTCACGCCCCACCCCCGGAGAATTTCCTGTGGCCCGCGACTTCCCCCTGGAACGCGTCAGAAATATTGGTATCGCTGCTCACATCGATGCCGGCAAAACCACCACGACAGAACGGATCCTGTTCTATTCCGGTGTGGTTCACAAAATCGGCGAGGTGCATGACGGCGCCGCCGTAACCGACTGGATGGCCCAGGAACGGGAGCGTGGCATCACGATCACCGCAGCTGCCATTTCGACGTCCTGGCAGGACCATCGGATCAACATCATCGACACGCCTGGCCACGTGGACTTCACCATTGAGGTGGAGCGCTCCATGCGCGTGCTGGATGGCGTGATTGCCGTCTTCTGTGCTGTTGGTGGCGTTCAGCCCCAATCGGAAACCGTCTGGCGTCAGGCCGATCGCTATTCCGTCCCCCGGATGGTGTTCGTGAACAAAATGGACCGCACCGGTGCGGACTTCCTCAAGGTTCATGGCCAGATCAAGGATCGCCTCAAAGCCAACGCCGTTCCGATTCAGCTTCCGATCGGTGCTGAAGGTGAGCTGAGCGGCATCATCGATCTCGTTGCCAACAAGGCGTATATCTATAAGAACGACCTCGGCACCGACATCGAAGAAGCCGACGTGCCGGCCGACATGGCCGACGAGGTGGCCGAATGGCGGAACACCTTGATGGAAACCGTCGCCGAAACCGATGAGGCGCTGATCGAGAAGTTCCTCGAATCCGGCGAACTCAGCGTCGACGACCTCAAGAAAGGCATCCGTGAGGGCGTGCTCAAGCACGGTTTGGTGCCCATGCTCTGCGGCTCCGCTTTCAAGAACAAAGGTGTGCAGTTGGTTCTCGACGCTGTTATCGACTACCTGCCTGCTCCCGTCGACGTTCCCCCCATCCAGGGTGTGCTCCCCGATGGCAGCGAAGCGGTGCGCCCGTCCGACGACAGCGCCCCCTTCAGTGCCCTTGCTTTCAAGGTGATGGCTGATCCCTACGGCAAGCTCACTTTCGTGCGGATGTACTCCGGCATCCTCGAGAAGGGCAGCTACGTGCTCAACTCCACCAAGGGTGAGAAGGAGCGGATCTCCCGCCTCGTGGTGCTCAAGGCTGATGACCGTGAGGAAGTTGATGCATTGCGTGCAGGCGACCTCGGTGCGGTGCTCGGACTGAAGAACACCACCACGGGTGACACCCTCTGCACCCAGGACGATCCGATCGTTCTTGAGACCCTGTTCATCCCCGAACCGGTGATCTCCGTGGCTGTTGAGCCGAAGACCAAGGGCGACATGGAGAAACTCTCCAAGGCCCTGGTTGCTTTGGCTGAAGAGGACCCCACCTTCCGCGTCAACACCGATTCCGAGACCGGCCAGACCGTGATCGCCGGCATGGGCGAACTCCACCTGGAAATCCTGGTGGACCGCATGCTGCGTGAGTTCAAGGTGGAAGCCAACATCGGCGCACCTCAGGTGTCCTACCGCGAAACCATCCGTGGTTCTGCAGGTGGCGAGGGCAAGTTCTCCCGTCAGACCGGTGGTAAAGGCCAGTACGGCCACGTTGTGATCGAGATGGAACCGGGTGAGCCCGGCTCCGGCTTCGAATTCGTCAACAAGATCGTGGGCGGTGTCGTTCCGAAGGAATACATCAAGCCCGCCGAGCAGGGCATGAAGGAGACCTGCGAATCCGGTGTGATCGCCGGATACCCCCTCATCGATGTGAAATGCACCTTGGTGCATGGCTCCTATCACGACGTCGACTCCTCGGAGATGGCGTTCAAGATCGCCGGATCCATGGCCTTCAAGGACGGCGTCAAGAAGTGCAACCCTGTTCTGCTTGAGCCGATGATGAAGGTCGAGGTCGAAGCTCCCGAGGACTTCCTCGGTTCGATCATCGGCGACCTGTCCTCCCGTCGAGGCCAGGTTGAGGGCCAGTCCGTCGAAGACGGCACGTCCAAAATCTCGGCCAAGGTGCCCCTTGCCGAGATGTTCGGTTACGCCACCGAGCTCCGCTCCATGACCCAGGGCCGGGGCATTTTCTCGATGGAATTCGACAACTACGCCGAAGTTCCTCGCAATGTGGCCGAGGCCATCATTTCCAAGAATCAGGGCAATTCCTGATCTCTAAACTCCTCCAAATCCAACCCTCGATTCTTTAAACACCCATGGCACGCGAGAAGTTCGAAAGGAACAAGCCCCACGTCAACATCGGCACCATCGGCCACGTTGACCACGGCAAGACCACCCTCACCGCTGCGATCACCAACGTGCTCGCCAAGAAGGGTCAGGCTGAAGTTCAGAACTACGCCGACATCGACGGCGCCCCTGAAGAGCGTGAGCGCGGCATCACCATCAACACCGCTCACGTTGAGTACGAGACCGAGACCCGTCACTACGCCCACGTGGACTGCCCTGGCCACGCGGACTATGTGAAGAACATGATCACCGGTGCCGCTCAGATGGACGGCGCCATCCTGGTGTGTGCCGCCACCGACGGCCCGATGGCCCAGACCAAGGAGCACATCCTGCTGGCCAAGCAGGTGGGCGTTCCCGCTCTGGTGGTTGCACTGAACAAGTGCGACATGGTCGATGACGAAGAGATCATCGAACTGGTGGAGATGGAGATCCGCGAACTGCTCTCCAGCTACGACTTCCCCGGCGACGACATCCCCGTGGTTCAGGTCTCCGGCCTGAAGGCCATCGAAGGCGAGGCTGAGTGGGAAGCCAAGATCGAGGAACTGATGGCGGCTGTTGACGCCAGCATTCCTGAGCCTGAGCGGGAAGTGGACAAGCCCTTCCTGATGGCTGTGGAAGACGTCTTCTCCATCACCGGTCGCGGCACCGTGGCCACCGGCCGTATCGAGCGCGGCATCGTCAAGGTCGGCGAAGAGATCGAAATCGTCGGCATCAAGGACACCCGCAAGACCACCGTCACCGGTGTGGAAATGTTCCGCAAGCTGCTCGATGAGGGCATGGCTGGCGACAACGTTGGTCTGCTGCTGCGCGGCATCCAGAAGGAAGACATTGAGCGCGGCATGGTGCTCGTGAAGCCCGGTTCCATCACCCCTCACACCAAGTTCGAGGGTCAGGTGTACGTGCTCAAGAAGGAAGAAGGCGGCCGCCACACTCCCTTCTTCGCTGGCTACCGCCCGCAGTTCTATATCCGTACAACGGACGTGACCGGCCAAATCACTGCCTTCACCGCGGAAGACGGTTCCAACGTGGAAATGGTGATGCCTGGTGACAACATCCAGATGACCGGTGAGCTGATCTGCCCCGTCGCCATCGAGCAAGGCATGCGCTTCGCTATCCGCGAAGGCGGCCGCACCATCGGTGCTGGCGTGGTCTCCAAGATCATCGAGTGATCAGCGCAAGCTGAACCACACGGCAGGAGATGGAGGGGCTCAGCCCCCCATCTCCTACATTTCTCAGAACCTCGACAACTGAAGTCCTGCTTCGACCTCGAAGCTTTTTCGCTCCCTTCCTATGTCCACTGCCATCGCTCAGCAGAAGATCCGCATCCGCCTGAAGGCGTTCGACCGCCGCATGCTCGATCTCTCTTGCGAGAAAATCATTGAAACGGCCGATAACACCGCTGCAACCGCGATCGGTCCGATCCCCCTGCCCACGAAACGCAAGATCTACTGCGTTCTGCGCTCTCCCCACGTGGACAAGGACTCCCGCGAGCACTTCGAGACCCGCACCCATCGCCGCATCATCGACATCTACAGCCCGTCGGCTAAAACCATCGACGCGCTGATGAAGCTTGATCTCCCCAGTGGTGTGGACATCGAAGTGAAGCTCTGATCCGTTCAATCAGAACTTCATTTTCCTAGGATTCAGTTGCCTACAACACGGCGTTCGTGTCCGATTTTTCTGTGAGGGAGCTTCCCCTGTTCCCCCTGCCGGACGTCGTGTTGTTCCCGCAGCAGCTCCTGCCGCTGCACATTTTTGAATCGCGTTATCGGATGCTTCTCCAGACGGTTCTGGAGACCGACAAGCGATTCGGCATCGTTCGCATCAACCCTGAGAACGGCGAAATGGCCGAAATCGGTTGCTGCGCTGAGGTGCTTCAGCATCAAACAACGGAAGACGGTCGCAGCTACATCGTTTCGTTGGGCCAACAGCGGTTCCGGCTGCTCAACATCACGCGGGAAACGCCCTACCGAACAGCGATGGTGAGCTGGCTGGAGGATGAGCCCGTGGCCGACACCGACCAGCTCAACAGCCTGCGGGACAAGGTGAGCGAAGCCTTGAATGACGTCGTTCAACTGACCAGCAAGCTGCAGAACCGAGAGGTGGAACTGCCCGAAGATCTGCCTGATCTGCCGCGGGAACTGTCCTTCTGGATCAGCGCCCATCTGGATCAGGCCGCTTCAGAGCAACAGAGTCTTCTGGAACTGACCGACACCCACGAGCGCTTGAGCCAGCAATTTGAAATGTTGGATCACACCCGACGCCAACTGGCGGCCCGCACTGTGTTGATGGATCTGAAGTGATGTTGGGATCTCTGTTGATGGTGGCCGGCGCCGTTGGAGCCACCGGAGTTGCGCTATGGCTTCGCCGCGACCGGCGCTACGAATCGTCGGAGAGTGTCGCCTCCGCCTACGACGCCTGGACGGAAGACCGTTTGCTGGAGCAGCTCTGGGGAGAGCATGTCCATCTCGGCCATTACGGGACCCCGCCGGGCTCCTGCGACTTTCGCGAAGCCAAGGAAGCCTTCGTCCACGAGCTGGTGCGATGGAGCGGTCTGGACCAACTCCCCGCTGGCAGCCGGGTGCTGGATGTGGGATGCGGCATCGGTGGCAGCGCCCGAATCCTGGCGCGGGATTACGGATTGGACGTTCTCGGCATCAGCATCAGCCCAGCACAGGTGGAACGAGCCACACAACTCACCCCATCAGGCCTGAGCTGCCGCTTCCAGGTAATGGACGCCTTGGATCTTCAACTGCCCGATCAAAGCTTTGATGCGGTCTGGAGTGTGGAGGCCGGTCCCCACATGCCGAACAAACAGCGTTATGCCGATGAGCTGCTGCGGGTGATGCGACCGGGGGGTCTGCTAGCTGTGGCCGACTGGAACCGCCGAGACCCCTCTGACGGCGGCATGACGAGAACCGAACGCTGGGTGATGCGTCAGCTGCTCAACCAGTGGGCCCACCCTGAATTCGCCAGCATCAAGGGGTTCCGCCAGAACCTCGACAACAGCGTCCACCACCGTGGCGAGATCGTTACCGGCGACTGGACGCAGGCCACGCTCCCCTCATGGATTGACTCGATCATCGAGGGCATCCGACGCCCCTGGGACGTGCTCAGCCTGGGGCCGAAAGCTCTCCTACAAGGCCTGAGAGAAACGCCGACGTTGCTGCTGATGCACTGGGCCTTCGCCACCGGGCTGATGCAATTCGGCGTCTTCCGGATCAACAAAGACTGATCCTCAAGAGCCACTCAAATCGCTGCTGGGGTAAGCACCGAAATGGGCCAGATGCTCACACAGAGGCTGCAACTGGGCAATCAGATCCTGCAGGGCCGTTGAAGGATCCGGAGGAAGATCCACATCAACAAAAAAGACGTATTCCCCCAGCTCCCGTTTGGACGGTCGCGATTCAATCCGACTCATGTTCAGGCCCCGCTCAGCCAAACAGGCCAGTGCCTCCAGCAAGGCCCCCGGCGCATTGCGATGCAGCGAGAACGCCAGGCTGGCCACATCGCCATGCTCACTGCGCTGCCCACGACGCAACAGCAGAAAACGGGTGCGATTGCCCGCAACATCATTCACAGGAAACGCCAGCTCATCCAACCCGTGTTCCCGGGCGGCGGACTGAGAAGCGATCGCAGCACGAAAGGGACTACCCGCCACCATGCGAGCTGCTTCAGCCGTGGATGAGGTGGGCAGTTGCAAGGCATCGGGCAGAAGCTTGGCCATCCATCCACTGCACTGCGCCAGGGCCTGCGGGTGAGAGAGCACTTCCGTGACTCTGCTAAGCGGCCCACTCCCCAGCAGAGCGTGCTGAATCGGCAGCACCAAAGCCCGGCGAATACAAAGCTCGGGGTGAGACCACAGAGCATCGAGGGTCGCTGTCACCCCCCCCTCAACCGAGTTCTCAATCGGGACAACGGCTGCATCACACTCCCCCCCCGCCAGCTGTTCCACAACCGATCGAAGCCCAACGCAGGGCACCAGCTGAACATCCTCGAGAGCGTCCTGTTCGATCAGCACCCTGGCGGCCTGCTCGCCATAGGTCCCGGCTGGGCCAAGGAATGCGAGACGTGTAGGCATCGAAGCCGCACTGCATGGACTCGATAAGATCATGCCGCGTCAGGTGAAGTCCATGCCCCTGGCCTTCGAAGCCAGTCAAAAGCTTGATCTGCCTGTCAGAACCGGAGCAGAGCGGCTGCCCACCTACCTGCTGGAGGAGGAGCGCGTCCTCGGGGCCCTGCTGGACGCCAAACAGCTCACCCGCCTGCAGCCAGGGCGTTACCGCTACGTGGTGACCAGCCTGCAGGTCTTTCAACTCCACGTGAAACCCGTGGTGTCCCTCCAGATCCATATGGAAGGCGACACGTTGGTGATGCAGGCCCTCGACTGCGAACTGGAGGGTCTGGGAATCGTTGACGACTTCGCCCTAAACCTGGAAGCACGGCTCACCTCCACACCCGGCGGGCTTCAGGGGCATGCCCATCTATCGGTGAGCGTCAGCCAGCCATCGCTGCTCAAGCTGATCCCCAAACGGGTGTTGGAATCGACGGGCGAATCAATCCTGAGTGGCATCCTCATCGGCATCAAAGCCCGGGTTGGCCAACAGCTGATCGACGACTACCGCCGCTGGTGCCAGGAAAAAGAGGGGCAACGCTCAACCGAGCAGACGCTTCAGGAACGTGTGCCGATGCAGGGGCGTGGGGCCTGAGTCGATCAGGCTCTGACGATGCTGTGCCGTGCCGTAGCCCGCATGGCGTTCGAGTCCATAACCAGGGAAGCGAGCCGACAAGCGCCGGATGAGTGCATCCCTGGCTTCCTTAGCCAGAACACTGGCCGCAGCAATGGCCGCTGAACGGCTGTCCCCTGCGATCACTGTGCGCTGCGGGCCCTTCCACAGCCGAAGGGGAAGATTGCCATCCACCAGCACAAGCCCAGGGCTCTGGGGCAGTCGCTGCAGAGCCCGCAACATGGCGCGTTCCGTGGCAACGCGGATGCCGCTGGCGTCAATTTCTCTCGCTGACGCCTGGCCCAAAGCGGACGCCACACACAGCGACTGAATCAAGGGAACCAGGGCAGCCCGACGCTTGGCCGAGAGTTTTTTGCTGTCGGTTAACCCTGCCTTCAACAGGCATTCGCCCGCTGAGCACTCGAGCACCACAGCGGCCGCAAACACAGGACCGAACAAACAACCGCGACCGACTTCATCCACACCGGCCACGTCCCTCCCGAGAGGGAGGGACTCCTGCGCGGTCATCCGGCTCAGACCGTGGCGACAGCAGAAGAGCGGCGACGGCGACGGCGAGGCTCCTCAGGCTCAACTGTTTCCACCACGGCCACAGGCTCGGGCTCAGCCGGTTCGCTGATGGGGGCCGGTTCTGGTTCGGTGATCGTCAGATTGGTCACCGCCTCCAAGGGGGTGATCTCAACCATCAAGGGAGCCGCCTCGTCCGGGGCGGATGAGGTCACGACAACAGGCGTCTCAGAAGAAGAGTTCGATGTGGGCTGACTCGCCCCATTGCGTGAGCCAGAACGACCACCCCGTCCGCCGCGACGACGTCGCCTTCCGGAACTGGCCGCCAATTGCTGACGCGCCGCCTCAAGCACCTCCTGCTCATCCTCACCAGGACGCACAACCCTGACAACGACGTTGTCGGATGCAGGGGGCTCCTCCAGCAACAGGGCAGGGTTCAACCCCAGCCAACCAAACAACTGCTGTTGCTCGTCCGTCATCGGGACGGCAACCAATTCAGGATCCTGACGACGGGCAGTCGCGGGCTCCTGAGCCTCTTGGGTGGAGACCTCAGGGGCAGCGGTGTCGGACGTCTCTAGCGGAAGGACGACATCCTGACTGCCGCGTCCTCGACCACCGCGCCGCCGACGGCCATTGCCACCGTTCTCTCCTGGCGCAACAACTTCGGCGCGGGCAGAGGCCGCCGAACGCACCAATCCCGTGGCCGTCGCCAGAGGTTGAAGCAGGTCTTTGCCGGGGAGAACGGCCACATGGCCCAAACCACCACAGCTGGGGCAGGCCCGACCGAACAGTTCATAGATGTTCTGCCCTTGACGCTTGCGGGTGAGTTCCACCAGGCCCAGTTCGCTGAGCTGTGCGATCTGCGGGCGGGCTGAGTCGTCACGGACAGCTGTCGTGAAATACTCCAGCAGCTGGAGCTGATCACGACGGGAATCCATATCGATGAAGTCGATGATGATTACCCCACCGATGTTGCGAAGCTTGAGCTGGCGAGCGATTTCGATCGCCGCCTCACAGTTGGTCCACAGCACGGTTTCGCGCGCATTGGCCGACCGTGTGAACGAGCCCGAGTTCACATCGATCACCGTGAGCGCTTCGGTGGGCTCGATGATCACGTAGCCACCGGACGGCAGATCAACCCGCGGCTTCAGCGCATCGCGGATGGCGGCATTGACCTTGTAATGCTCCAGCAACTCGCTGGGTTCACTGTGCGCTTCCACCAGCACATTGCTGGCATCAGCACCGAGGAAACTGCTGACACGACCCACCGCGGCGGCATCGTCCACCACAACCCGGGCCAGATCCGGACCCATGTGGTCCCGCAGAATCCGATGGATGAAGTCTTCGTCGCGGTTGAGCAGCACCGGCGGTGCAGCCGTTTCAGCGGCTTGCTGAATCGCCTCCCACTGGCGCAGCAAGGATTCCAGATCCTCAATCAATAGTTCTTCGCTGATGCCGTCGGCTTCCGTACGGATCAGCAGGCCAGCTCCAGGCGGCTTGATCAGAACACCCAGGGCACGCAGTCGGTTCCGCTCTGCATCGGAACTGATGCGCCGGGAGATGTTGACCCCCTGGCCATGGGGCTGAAGCACCAGGTAGCGACCTGGCAGAGCAAGATTTCCCGTCAACCGTGGGCCTTTGGTGCCGGTCGGTTCTTTCATCACCTGAACCAGAACCTTCTGGCGAGGCTCCAGAAGTTCAGTGATCCCAGCCGAACCTTTCTTCAGACGCAGCGGCCCAAGATCGGTGACATGAATGAACCCGTTTTTCTCACTCTCACCGATATTGACGAAGGCAGCATCAATGCCTGGCAGAACATTTTCTACCGTGCCTAAATAGACATCTCCGATCTGATAACGACCCTGCGCGACGATCAGTTCATCAACGCGTTCATCGGTCAGCACTGCTGCGATGCGCAGCTGCTCCGCGATGACAATTTGCTGGGGCATAAGAGAACTGGTTGAGCCCGATTGAGGGCCAAATCCGTTGAGGAACCTGCCGGTTCTCCCTCACGGGTTGATGGAAAGATCTGAACTAGTCAGCAAGACCAAAAGGTTGCGGAGCAAAAACTCCTATGTCTCAGGCTTGGGGGTTCCAAAAAAGACCGCCGTGCAAGCCGTGATGTGGACCTCGATATCCGTGTTGGATCAGACAAGACCGGAACAAGGTTGGTCCCGATGGACGAAACACCTGTTCTGTAGCCAAATTAGCACTGCGCACTGAGGAGCAAGGCCTCTCGAGCCAAGCGTTGCACCTGCAAGGGCTGACCAACGGTTTCAGCCAGCCAGTGCTGAATCTGAGCAGGGCGCAAGCTTCGGCCCATCTCATCCACCGCCGCTTCCAAGCGAAGCCGAACGGATCCATTGGCGTTCTGATCCGTCACCTGCAGCGCCTTCAACGCGGGGCGGCAATCCCGCTCCCGGGGGCGGCCCTTCTTATCGGTGTCGTGCCACACCAAGGTTGTGGCCTGCAGGAGCTGATCCACCGCCGCATGCCAATCCAATGGCATCGGGGCCTGCTCCTGCGGCACGAGATCAAAACACCAAACGGCCCCCGTCAGTTCTTGCGAAAGGCTTTTGCCACTGACGGGAACCTCGGCTGCCGCCAGCAGCTGAATGCCCTCCGGCAGCAACGGCTGAAGCGTCTTGCGGAAGTGGTTGGGATCCAGGGCCTCGGTGAATTCCAGATCCATCCACTCGCTCTGGGCCTCAGCACCGAGGGGAAGTGCCAAAGCGATCTGAATCCGCGGCAGTGGATGAAACCCACCGGTGAAGCTGATCGGAAGCGCACTGCGACGCAGGGCCCGCTCGAGCATGCGCATCAGATCAAGATGGCTGAGCAGCGCCATCGATCCCGTTTTGGCGAATTGCACCCGGATCCGGCACACCCGTTCACTGGGCGGCGCCTGGGTCGGCACCTGGGTTGGCACCTCAGGAGCGGGAACCACCACGTTGTGCCCGAGATCCGGGCCGCAGACCCCACAACTGCTGCAGCCATCAAAGGAGCAGTCGGGCACAACCGCCGCTGCCAGAGCCCGTTGCAGATCGTCCGCCAGCCAGGCCTTGTCGATGCCGGTGTCGATGTGATCCCAGGGGAGCGGCTGAGCACAGAACGCTTCCAGGTCCTCCCGATCCAGGGCAGCCACAGCACTCCAGCTCCCCACCTCCATCTCCCGGTAACGCCCCTCCAGGCCGGCCTCCGCGATGGCTCCGGTCCAGGCGGCGTAGGTGCGATCCAGCGACTCGAACCAGGCATCCATGCCGGCACCGGCCCGCCAGGCCGCCTCGATCACCGGGGCAAGGCGCCGATCGCTGCGGCCCACAAAATCCTCCATGGCCGACAGCCGCACATCGGTGAAATTCACCTTCACGCCGCGCAAACGCCTGAAGGCCTCCTTGAGCAGGGCCTGGCGGCGCTCAAACTCGGCCGTGGAGACGCTGTGCCACTGAAAAGGGGTGTGGGGCTTGGGCGTGAAATTGCTGATCGTGATGTTCAGGTTCAGCCGACCCAGGTCACGGCAGCGCTGCTGCAGCATCACGCAGGTCTCGGCAATGCCGAGAACATCGGCATCCGTCTCACCAGGGAGGCCGATCATGAAGTACAGCTTCACCTTGCGGTAGCCGTTCTGCATGGCCGTGCGGATGCCATGCAGCAGGTCGTCATCGGTGAGGCCCTTGTTGACGATGTCGCGGAGGCGCTGTGTTCCGGCCTCGGGCGCGAAGGTGAGACCCGCTTTCCGCGTGCCGCCAAGGATGTGAGCGATGTCTTCATCGAAGCGATCCACCCGCTGACTGGGCAGTTGAAGGGTGACGTTCTGATCGGCAAGGCGGTTGCGCAACTCAACCCCCACCGCCGGGAGTGCTAGGTAGTCGCTGCAGCTCAGGGAGAGCAGCGAGAAATCGCTGTAACCGGTTTGTTTCATGCCGGTCTCCACCGCTTCGATCACCGCTTCGGGTTCCACATCCCGAGCCGGACGCGTCAACATCCCGGGCTGGCAGAAGCGACAACCCCGGGTGCAGCCGCGGCGAATCTCCACCGTGAGACGGTCATGGACTGTTTCCACATGGGGCACAAGGCCCATGGCGTAGTGGGGCATCGGCGTTGCCACACGCCGAAGAACCCGCGCCGGGACATCAGGATGAAGCGGCTCAAGGGTGACCCCATCGGCGCCCGTTCCATAGAGCGCAGGCACGTAAACGCCGGGAACCTGGGCCAGATCCCGCAGCAATTGCGATCGCGTCAATCCATCCGCTTTGGCTTGCGCCACCACCAGACCGATTTCGGGCAACAGCTCCTCACCGTCACCCAGAGCGATGAAGTCGAAGAACGGGGCATAGGGCTCTGGATTGCTGGTGGCGGTGGGCCCGCCAGCGAAAATCAGAGGAGGTGCTGCAGGATCACTCAGGGGCAAGTCGCCCCGATCAGCGGCGCGGATGGGCACCTGCGCGAGGTCCAGCATCTCAAGGATGTTGGTGGCGCCCAGTTCGTAACTGAGGCTGAAACCCAGGATGTCGAAGGCCGGCAAGGGCCGACGGCTTTCCACGGCAAACAACGCCTGGGAGCGTTCCCGCAAGCGGCCTGCCAGATCAGCCGCTGGAAGATAGGCGCGATCACACAACTGCCCGGGAACGGCATTGAGGATCGAATAAAGAATGATGTGGCCCAGGTTGCTGGAGCCAACCTCATAGATCTCGGGGTAGGTGAGCGCCCAGCGAACCGACGCTGTCTGCCAGTCCCGTGGTTCAACCCCCAACTCATGCCCCATGTAGCGGGCCGGTTTGTTGATGCCGCTGTCCACCAGGGCATGAAAATCAACCGGGTGATCCAGGGATGAGACGACCACGTCGGATGTCCTGACTCCTGAGGTCATCGTATGGAGCTGCCGACACGGCAGGATGCCCCGCAGAAATAGCTCCCGATTCCGTGGTTCAGGTCAACGGCAATTACCTCAAGCTCAAGGCGGGCTACCTGTTCCCTGAGATCGGTCGGCGCGTCAAAGCGTTCAGCAGCGCCAATCCCGACGCAGCGCTGATCCGTCTGGGTATCGGTGATGTCACGGAGCCCCTGCCGCTGGCCTGCCGTGAAGCCATGAAAACCGCCATCGATGCGATGGGCACCGCCGAAGGCTTCCACGGCTATGGCCCGGAACAGGGCTACGGCTGGCTGCGGGAGGCCATCGCCAAAAACGACTTCCAAGCCCGAGGCTGCGACATCAGTGCCGAGGAAATTTTTGTTTCCGACGGCTCCAAGTGCGACAGCAGCAACATCCTCGACATTCTCGGCGAGGGCAACAAAGTGGCCGTCACGGACCCTGTCTATCCGGTGTATGTGGACAGCAACGTGATGGCGGGTCGCACCGGTGAAGCAGGGGAGATCGGTCGCTATGCGGGACTGACCTACCTGCCGATCAGCGCGGACAACGGCTTTGCAGCGCAGATTCCCAGTGAACCGGTCGACCTGATCTACCTCTGCTTCCCCAACAACCCCACCGGTGCCGTCGCCACCCGGGAACAACTTCAAGCCTGGGTGAACTACGCCCGCGCCAATGGCGCACTGATCCTCTTCGATGCTGCCTATGAGGCCTTCATCCAGGATCCGGAACTCCCCCGCTCCATCTTTGAGATCGAAGGAGCCCGGGACTGCGCCATCGAATTCCGTTCCTTCTCGAAAAACGCCGGCTTCACTGGCACCCGCTGTGCCTTCACCGTGGTGCCCAAGGGGCTGAAAGGCAAAGCAGCCAACGGCGAAGCCGTGGAACTCTGGGGGCTGTGGAACCGACGTCAGAGCACCAAGTTCAACGGTGTGAGCTACATCATTCAGCGCGGAGCTGAGGCGGTTTACTCCGAAGCGGGTCAGGCCGAAGTGAAGGCTCTGGTGAGCTTCTACATGGAGAACGCCGCGATCATTCGCCGCGAACTCACTGCTGCAGGCCTCACCGTTTATGGCGGCGAACACGCCCCCTACGTCTGGATCAAGACCCCTGAGGGCATGGATTCCTGGGGCTTCTTCGACCATCTGCTCAACAAGGCCAACGTGGTGGGCACACCCGGCAGCGGCTTTGGCGCCGCGGGCGAGGGTTATTTCCGCTTGTCCGCCTTCAACAGCCGCGCCAATGTGGATGAGGCCATGGCTCGCATCAAAGCCCTGTGAGCCGCTCCCTCTCCCTATTCCATTTAGATTTAAAAGGATTCGGATCAATGGTCATGGCGGTGGAGTCTCCCAGCCAAAAACCAGGTGGTGCAGCTGTTCTGGACAAGGCGCCAGAGCGGGTTCGCAAGCGCTCGCCTCGCTACAAGGTGCTGCTGCACAACGATCCGGTGAATTCCATGGAATACGTGGTGGCCACCCTGCAGCAGGTTGTGCCGCAACTCAGCGAGCAGGACTGCATGGCGGTGATGCTGGAGGCCCACAACACAGGCGTGGGCTTGGTGATCGTGTGTGACATCGAGCCGGCTGAGTTCTATTGCGAGACGCTGAAATCCAAAGGCCTGACGAGCTCGATCGAGCCTGAAAACTAGAGCGATGCTGCAACCGCTGAACAGGTTCCTCCTGCTTCAGCCGTTCTGGCTGCCCACGGTTCTCTTCATACCCCTGCTTTACGCACTGGGCTGGCTCGCTGCAGTCCCGCTGACCCTGCTTGGCCTGCCTGCAGAACGGGTCTCCCTCACGGGAACGGTGCTGAGCTTTGTGCTGTTTCTGGCGCTGATGCATCGATGGGTTGCCGTGCGTTGGTCGGCTGAGAAACCTTGGGCCGCCTTGGGCATCTGCCGATCAAATCCACAAGAACAACCTGCGCCTGCAGCTGCTCTTCTTAAAGGTCTGCTCATTGCCGTAGGACTGCTGACGCTGATCACGAGCATCGTTTTGATCGGAGGATGGGGGAATTGGCGAGGCGAAATGAGTGCAACTCAGCTGACGAATGCCGTGTTGCTCTGCCTCGGCGTTGGCTTTGCAGAGGAATTAATTTTCCGCGGCTGGCTCTGGGCAGAGCTCAATCAAATGTTGGGCTCGCGTCGTGGAGCTGTTGCTCAAGCCAGCATCTTCAGCCTCGTTCACACACGCTTCAACCTGGGACTCGGTGCCATGAGTGGCCTTCTGATCGGCCTGTTTCTTCTGGGATTGGTGCTGGCCAGACAGCGTCAATCGGACCGGGGATCACTTTGGGGCTGCATCGGCCTGCATGGCGGACTTGTCGCTGGATGGTTTTTGCTGCAGAGCGGCTTGCTTCAGCTGTCAACCAATGCGCCGGCGTGGTTGGTGGGCCCAGGAGGAAGCGCCCCAAACCCACTTGGGGGAGCTGTCGGTCTGATCAGTTTGCTGATCCTGCTGCTGATTCAGCGCACAGCCGTTGCCAAGGCAGCCCGGCCTGCCACAGGGGCTCGCAACGCTTCCTGAAGTGTTGCCACGCCGTAATCCCTTTCGAGGAGTGACATCACTGTGCGACCGAAATCCGCAGGATTGCGATCAAAAGCCTCAAG